>Ga0209795_10000422_pt1 | contig 33719 bp, 32 predicted proteins | sample AgamicOrMarz_FD_187166 | JGI IMG/M metagenome (GOLD analysis project Ga0209795, IMG submission 187166) | Agave microbial communities from Guanajuato, Mexico - Or.Ma.rz (SPAdes) (version 2) | ecosystem: Host-associated > Plants > Phyllosphere > Phylloplane/Leaf | place: Guanajuato, Mexico...
TGTTATCTGTTCCCATAATCACCCATCCGGCTACGTCGAGCCATCCGTTCAGGATAAAGCGATAACGTTGAACATTCAGAAAGCTATGGAGCTAATCGACGTCCGACTGGTGGATCACATCGTCGTAGGCGGCGGTCAGACAGTTTCATTCGCCGAAAGGGGCTGGCTATGAACTGGAAATCCTTACTCGTCGAAGCCCTGATAATGGCCTTAACGACCTTTGCTACTGCCTTCTTTCGTGGAATGGCTGCATATTACACTCCCGACGAAGATTTCCTCTAATCCCCTACCATCACTAGACCCATACCATTAGGCCATGAGTGATGGCTACATCAACGCAACAGCTTTATGCCAATCGGTCGGCAAAACATTTTCAGGCTATAAATCAACCAAGTTGGCGTCGGACTTTATTGCCGAAATGACCAACCAAACTGGGCTATCTGAAGCACAACTGATCCATTCAATTGTAGGGGGTAACCCGAAGCTACAAGGGACATGGGTACATCCTCAGCTAGCGATTAACTTAGCTCAGTGGCTTTCACCGAAATTTGCAGTAAAAGTAGCCCAATGGGTTTACGAGTGGTCTCAAGGCCAAGTCAAATTTGCAACGCCTTCTCATCTCGAACGCTACACTCGCAATAGGCATAAAATCCCCCACACACATTTTTCAATGCTGAATGAAATTACGCTCAGCCTGATTGCCCCTCTAGAAATTGCAGGTTACACCCTTCCAGATACGATGATCCCTGACATATCTGAAGGTCGTATGTTCTGCGATTGGCTCAGAAAAAACCGTGGTATTGAGCCGAAAGAATTCGACACCTATAAGCATGAATACATTGATGGTCGAGTTGTGGATGCAAAGCTCTATCCCATCGAACTTTATGGTGATTTCAGACGTCATTTTCATGAAATCTGGCTACCGCAAAGAGCCCCTGATTACTTCAAGCAAAGAGATACAACTGCCTTAGAGTACCTTGAGGTTCTTTTGCTTCCTGCACCGCGTTAACACGTGTAGGGCAAGCATCACCTACTTCATTGCTTTATGGTACAAAGCAGTGGTACATTCGGAATCGAAGCGTAAAGGTAACTTACTGTTATTCGATGATTTCGTTGCTGTGGCAATGAATCCTTGGTTCGATTCCGAGTCCGGGCACCACTATTTAGAAGAACCCGCCTCTGGCGGTTTTTTTGCTTTTGGGCGTCCTGCCCGGTTTCCGGCCGCTGCGCCTGCCCTCCCCCTGCCCTGATCGGGACCTGTCACCTGGTACAGCCCCGCCAATTACGGGTATAATTACAAAAATTATTCAACGGGTTCAGAAACGACAATGACCAAACTTACCTTACAAGAGCAGATGCTGAAAGCGGGCTTAGTGACCAGCAAAAAAATGGCCAAAGTGCAGCGCACCGCGAAGAAATCCCGTGTGCAGACGCGTGAAGCCAGGGCCGCAGTAGAAGAGAATAAAAAAGCGCAGCTGGAGCGCGATAAGCAGCTGAGCGAGCAGCAAAAACAGGCGGCGTTATCGAAAGAGTACAAAGCCCAGGTCAAACAGCTGATTGAAATGAACCGCATCACCATTTCACGCGGCAATATTGATTTTAACTTTACCGACAATAATTTTATTAAAAAAATCGCCGTCGATAAGGTAACCCAGGCACAGCTGATCAGCGGCCGTCTTGCTATTGCGCGTCTGATGACGGACAGCGACGGCGAAAGTGAATACGCGATCATTCCGGCAAGCGTCGCGGATAAAATTGCGCAGCGGGATGCCAGCAGCATTGTCCTTAACAGCGCATTAAGTCAGGAAGCGCAGGACGAAGACGATCCTTATGCTGATTTTAAAGTTCCTGACGACTTGATGTGGTAAGCAAAACGTAGTGTGTGAAGGCATTGTGCTTTACACTGCGCGCGATAAAAACAGAGCAGATAAACGATTAAACAGGCGGTAATGGCGATGAACGGAACAATCACAACCTGGTTCAAAGACAAAGGTTTTGGATTTATCAAAGATGAGAACGGGGATAACCGTTATTTTCATGTGATTAAGGTCGCCAACCCAGAGCTTATCAAGAAAGATGCGGCGGTGACTTTTGAACCCACCACCAATAACAAAGGCCTCTCCGCCTATGCGGTGAAAGTGCTGCCGGAAAGCAAATACATCTTTATTGCCGGTGAACGCATTAAGCTTACGGCGATCAAATCGTATCTGGTTTACAGCGAAGAAGTGCCTGTCGAAACGCATATCGATAAAGAGAACACCGTGCTGTCCGTTGGCCTGCTGATGGGCAACATCCGCCCGAAAACCGATATCAAGCCGGGTCAAATGCGTACGCTGAAAAAGCTGGCGATCACCACCTTCCAAGGTGAGACGTTAATCTTCACGGAAGATGAGATCGACGTGGATGCGACGGTGAAAATGCTTAAGGTTTAATGTTTCGTCAAGGACCCGCCCATATGGCGGGTTCTTGCTGTCAGGACTAATCTACTTTGACATCACCCCGCCACGTTCCTACCGCAGAATTTATTTGAAATATATTTTTTATTTATATTATTCGCGGCATCACTGAATGCGTATCCATTTTTGTTACATACAAAGTTTTATCCTGCGTGCGTAATTAAATGACTCCCGAGCTTTGTGTGTCTTTCTGACAGGTATATAATAACAACTGGATCTTTACAGGGAGAAATTGAAAATGGATTGCAGAGTAGCGGGAATATTTATTGCGGCATCGCTGTTTTTGACCGGATGTTCACAATCGCCTATTGACGCCAAAAAAACTGGCGCACCACGCACCGGAAGTAACATCACTAAAAACGCATTCACCCAATTAACAGATAAAGATATTTTTGGTAATGAAACTACCCTGGCCGTTGCCGAAGAGGACATTCAGGCCGCGCTTGAGGGTGAAAAATTCCGTGTACCTCTCAATTCAGCGATCACGCTGGTGCAATCCGGTAGCCGTGCACCGGAAAGCATTATGCAGCAGGAGATGAGCAAGTATTTTACCGTCACTACCTTCTCCGGTATCCCGGATCGCCAGAGCAAAATATGCTGTAGCAAAGATGAATATGGGGACACCATTGTCAGTGAAAATATGAACTGGATGCAGGCGCTGCGTTACATAGCAGCCAAAGGGCATCAGAGAGCGATTATCGTTTACCAGGACAGCCTGCAAACAGGTAAATATGATGAGCTCACAAAGACAATGATATGGTCGGATCATAAGAATGAAAAAGTATCCGGTACTATATCACTACGTTACCTGGTGCGTTTTATCCTTGTAGATGTTGCCTCCGGTTCGTGGGCTGCCTGGTCACCCGTCAATAGTGAATATGATGTTCTACCGCCGCAGGCTGGAAAAAGCGATGTGACAGAACAACAAATTGTTCAGCTTAAGCAGAAAACCTATGCGGCAATGGTTAAAGATCTGGTAACCCGGTATCAGTAATTTTCTATTCATGCCGCCAGTCAGTTATGGCGGCATTTTCGTGAGAATGTCAGCACGACGGTTCAGGCAGAAATAATGCTTTTCAGAAAAGCCTTTCCTCCCACAGACTATAAGCGCTGGTGCCAGCAATACAGTGCTCCTGAGTGATACTTTCATAAGTAAAGGATATCGTTTCCTCTGGCTGGCTACCGTTGTCAGTGATGGCGTGCGGAAACGACAAATTTATATCTGAAATTCTCGCATTAATTATTTTTATTTTGTAATACAACTCATTGATGCCAAAACGGTTAGTACGATAAAAGTCAAAATCACAGGTTAAACATTCATTTTCTGTAATAGCTTTATTCAGTAACGGCGTTGCTTTATCCACTGGTTTCTGCATAGTAATGGCGAGATGATTAACATTATGAGCCCTGCTTATATCATGGCTCATACTTAATACCATTATCTGATCCACATGTTTAAGTTGCGCTTTATTACCAATCGAGGCCAGAGAAGAACAACCTGCAGAAATCAAACCTTGCAGGTCACCATTAAGTGTCAGATAAACAGGATTTGCCATGATAAATTCCCTCTTTTCAGTTATGAGTGCCTATGTTTTTTTCAGTCGCCGTTTCCGGCGAAATGTTATTTCTCAGCAGTAGCCAGCGGCTTAATACACCGTCCAGCCTTTCATTAATTTGTTTCTCCAGTTCATTAGTATTCTGTCCTTGAGCACGAGCATCCTCGTACTGCGTCAGCAAGGACTCCAGCGGCGTTTCCTGGCTCAGGCCCCGTTCAGCCTGCCAGATGACATTCTTAATGTAGGAAAGCGTCAGCCCTTGCTTTTCCCGTTGCATCACCAGATCCGCAAAGGCATGTAAATTCTGGCGAGTCTGAAGCCACCCACGCAGTTGCGGACTGTTCCCCGCGCGAACTTTCAACGTCTCATGCCATTTCTTACTGGCCTGCTGTTGCAGCAGACTCTCCGGCCATCGACTGTCGGCAATACGGATCATCTGCCCGCCCGTATTCAATGACTGCAACGGAGAGACTTCCAGAAGCTGTTGCAGCCGTTGTCCATACGTTTCCAGCGTCGGTGAGACCAGCCACAGGATGCCAGCCGCCTGCGCGGTATCCTTAATCTGAGTAATTTGCCGTTGCACGGGGTAGATTTGCCACCACCAAAGTGCAGCGGCAATAACAGCCGCGCTGGTGATGCCACCCACAAAACCTTTTACCTGACCGCCCCGCCTGACGGTGCTGACATGATCTGCCGCATTACGCACTTCAACGCGCACTTCCGGAAGTTCAGGAAGTAATGGCATAGCCTCGCCTTTGGCAGAATCGGCACTTTCCGGGGCATAAACCAGCGTTCTGACAGGCGTCGGTGAGACAGTGCCAGTATAATTTTTTGGTTGCGGCTCCAGCCGCTTACGCGTGTTTTGCATAAAGAAAAGTAGATTTTCTACACGCGGCTGACGTTTCAGCTCCACCTGCTGCAATTTGTCGCAGATAAGCTGCAGGGCGTGTTCGGTGCGGTACAGCAGTGCCAGGTCACTTTCCGCAAAGGAGATCTGCTGGCGCAGGATATTTCCGGTACGGGTATTGAACCAGTCGAGCATTTCAGAACGTGCGGGACCGCCCTGTGGCCAGAAGTTTTCCCATTCGTGGACGATCATTGCCGCCAGCAGCTCCGTCCCTTCGCAGAAACCCGCGAGGCCCTGTGTGCGAGTACGCGCCAGCGTGTAATAGGTCGCCGTATGTAGATCTACACCGTTGGCCTTAAAAATGGTCAGTGCCAGCGACTCTACCAGCCGCCAGTTCAGCTCCGGCTGCAACGGATGGCTCGCCTTGTTGATTTCCTCACGGATCGCGATGAACTCCGGCAGACTGCGGGGATCACTGCCGGTAATAATATTCTGAGATTCTCCTGATACATTCATAATCTATCCTTAGTTTTATATTGATGCTTGCAGCTAAAAAAGAAACTCCTTGCAATAAAAAGGTTGAGAAAATTCGTACGTCCAATTCGCTCCCATCTCGTCTGACTAGTTTGATACCAATGTATCAAAGAACAATGTTCATCTTCTGATTAATGTGAATATTTTCTTTTTTTACATATCGCATTGCTTTTAGCGTAATAACTTCCAGAGGAGACAACGCTTGTAGAGTTACACTTATAATAACCACTCCCAAGCGTACCAAATGAAACAACCATGGAAAGTATTATCCCAATCACTAACGCAGCGAACAGATAGGTAGTCACATAATTAAGAAACCTTAATAAAAAAGGAATTGTTATTTTATTAAATGGAAGGATCCGACACCAACATAATAGATAACCATACACAATCCCAGGGAGGGAGAGGAATATTGGCACTCCCTTCCAGTCATAGTAAATGTAATCCTCATCATTTAATAAACCTAAGAATGTTCCGTGCCATATGCGATAACACAACCAGATACAATACGTCAGAAATGATATAACTAAAAAAGCTGAGGAATAGATTTTTAGTTTCGTGTGCTGCATAATATTAAGACGTCCTCATCCTTGATTAGCGTTTTTCATTTGTATGCACATCTCTTTACTTTTAGCATAGTTACTTCCGGAGGATACAATACTTGTTGAGTCACACTTGTAATAATCACTGCCAAGTAGGCAGAATGAAATTATAAATGACAGAATAATACTTATAAAAAAACAAAGTATCATATAGGCCGCCACAGGTATCATTAACCGTTCCATAAACGGCTGTGTTCTCTTGCGCCCCGGCAAAACCAACAAAACCAGAAATATATCAAAAAAGAGCATTGCCGGAAGATTCAGGAATAAGGGTATTATTTTCCAGTCATATAAAAAATAATCCGATTTATTTATAAAGTTGTGAATAACCAGCATGCCCTCAATGTAAATAAAGATCATAGCTCCGGTGAGGCATGCTCCTAAAAAAAACACCAAAAAAAAGCCTTTTACCTTAATAAGATTCATGATATCAATAACACCCATTAATCATTGAATATAAAAATTGATTACTATACTTGATCTTCCACTCCATGATTCTCTGATATTCATGAAGTCCGTCATTTATAGATTTCATTGCGTTCTCTGAAAGGTGATATTTGTTATCTAACGTCAGCAATGCGAAAGTAATTAAAAAACCTACGGTGACTATCGCGACAAGACTTACACTTACAGGAACAACTATACCAAACATAGCCGTCGCACCTCCCACTGAAGCTGACAGAGCTTTTGTGACAAAGATAGTAACGATTATTTTTGCCAGATCCATGGTAAGGTTACCAATAAATGCAGCTACTTCATGCTCCGTAGAAAAAACATACTCAACCACTCGCTGAGCAGCGGCGAAGTAAATGCAAAAGCGCGCACTGCTGACAATGCCCGCATTTATACCCATTTTCCCTAGCCCTAACTCAAGTATTTTTGGATGATTTATCTTGTAACGCGTGCCATTAAGAATGCGCCGAAGCGAAGGATAACCTGTTATTTTAATATAGACAGCTCCCTTATGGATATACTGCTCTGCCTTGATACCTAACCCATTTAAATTTAGAACAAGCTTACCAGCATCCTTGTAGGTAACCAATTTAGAAAGGTTTTTCGTGCCAGATACCGTATCCTTAATGTTTCCTGCATATGTAGTCCCCTTATTATAAAGGGACTTCATGACATCTGCCGCCTCATCAGTTGTTAACAGCATAATATGCTGGGTATTCTGAGACGATTTAGCTTCAAAATCACGCCAACTGCTCCGCCAGGTATCAACTAACGAACGGTTGTTACCTTTTAGCAAATCAGCAGCATTATGATCTACCCAGTCCTGATAATTTCTCATCTTTTAACTCCTAAGATTCAGAAAATACGTTCATCCCATAAACTATAAGCGCTGGTACCAGCGGTACAGTGCTCCCATGTAATTGACTCATAAGTGAATGCAACAGACTCTTCAGGCTGGCCTTCACTGTCATCAATCGTATGTGGGACCTGAAGATGAATACTGGCTATCCGCGCATTAACTAATTTTACTTTGTAATAACACTCATTCATCCCCGCCCTATTTGTACGATAGAAATTAAATTCACAGCTCAGGCATTCATTATCATTGATTGCTTTCCCGAGCAGTGGGGATGATTTATCAACAGGTTTTACAACAGTAAGCGTCTGATGATTAACATTCTGTTGCCGGGTAATACTATGGGATAAACCCAACACCATAATTTCGTCGCAATGACTTATTTGTGCTTTATTGCCAAGAGAACTTAAAGTGGAACATCCTGCAGAAATGGTACCCTGCTGTTGTCCATTAAGAGATAAATAGATAAGGTTCGCCATAATAGTTACTCCATGTAAAAGCTATAAATAATAATGAATGCCCTCGTCGTAATCGAAATACTGACGAGGGCATAGTTTATTAATACAGCGTATCCGGTAAGCGGAACTGCTTAAAGAGCCCGCCGCTGAATGGGTTATCCTCGGTATCCGTATGTATCCGATATACCATCGCCCCGCCGTCCACGTTAAAGCGTATGCTGAACGTCCCATTTTCAACGCTGGTTAACTGACCCGCCCCAAACAGACGGAACTGCGCCCAGGGACCACTGTAAATAATGCTGTGTGGCGTTCCGCCACTGGCTCCCACCAGCGTAAGCTTACTTTGATTGCCTTCGCGCATGTTGTTCGGCCATACCAGATGCGCGGTGTAGTGACGCCCCTGGCTGTAATCGACCAGTTGACCATCGAGGTTCAGGACACTGCGGCGCTTGTTGCCGGAGAGAGATATCGTTTCCACCGCATACTGCGTTCCCAGGCCGTTTTGTTTACTAAAGAAGATGTCGCGGATTTTTTGCGCGGTATCCAGTTGCTCGATTACGTCCTCACGGATAATTACACCGTCGTCACCGTCATGACTGAGATCGTTTTCAATAAACAGCTTCAGGTTTTTCTGGTAGAAGCTATCCAGCACACCATCAGGTTCAAAGAAACGCTCAAACGCATCAAGCGATGCATCCTGTGATGCGTGCGGATTAAAGGGATAGCTATTTGCCAGTTGTTGATTGAATGGTTTCACCACGTTATCACACCAGTCCAGCTCCATGTAGTGAACGGCTTCAACCATCACCACATGCCAGGCCTGATCTGCCAGTTTACCCACCCAGCGGTTAAGCGGCGCGGGCAGCGTTTTGGCCATCTGGCGAGTGGCAAAAATAGGATCGCTGCTGTTCTGATCAAGGCGTAGCTGGACGGCTTTCAGCGCTGATTTACCCGGCACAGGTGCGTTCTGGATAGCCAGCAGATAGCGGTGCAGTTCTGTTAACTGCTGATACACCGCCTGCATGATATTTTCTTTATTATTCTGTACCGCCAGCGCGCTGTTTTCCGGGGCAAACTCGTGACCGAGACGGGTCAGTAGCCGATAATCCGCCTCTGCCTGTGCAGCTTCGCGCTCTTTATCGGACAATTTTTCAGAGAGCACTACAGGATGGGTATTATCCCGCAGCGCTGTCAAAGCCCGCTGTAATGGCTGATCGCCGCTGATAACCTGCTCCAGGGCGCCGGTCAGCTGTGCGATAGTTTCATAATCACGCACATTGATGTTATCCATCCCGGCGCGCCAGGTTGCAATGTAGTCGCTGATATACTGCTCGGTTAACTGGCGCTGGATTTCAGCACGATCGGCTTCGCTGTATTTTACGCTTTGGGTAAGATTCAGCACCCAGGAGTCCATCGCCGTCAACGTAACCAGTTCATCGCGCTGTTGCACAAAATAGCTCTGTAGCCCGTAACGCGTCAGGAACTGCGGGATAACTAATTTATTGTCGTCAGAGGAAGTAAATACCTAGTCGAAGGTCGGACCTACCTGATCGCGCAGGTTAAGATCCGCAGGCAATACGCCCAGCGCCCGTGTCTTCAGGCTTTGGTAAACGCGCTGATAAACCGGAAGCTTACTTAACTCTTTCTGTGCCAGCGTTACCGGCTTGTGGTACGGGCTCCAGCGGTTGATAGCGTCTGCGTCACCCGCAGCACGTTCTGCATGCCAGTCGGTATGCTTCAGCGCATAGTCGAGATGCGACATCAGCTGCGCCTGAATATCCCGCTTGCCGTGGAAGGCCGCGCTCCAGCGGGCGGCCATATACTGCTTCACCACTTCATCGTTACGTCCGCTTTTATCTTCCAGCATTCTCATGACGCGCAGCACAGCGAGTTTTTCCTCACTTTCTGGCGGTGCGGCATTCATTTGCTGAACCAGACCGTTAAACAGGGCGGGAAGATAACGCTGCTCAAGCAGCTGCAGATAGGTTTGTTCCACATAGGGCCCGACCCGGCGTCCCTGATACAGCCCCATATCCGCCAGACGGCTACGATCGTCCCAGTTACCATAGGCCAAGGTTGCATCTCGCATTGGATTTAGTAATGGCAGTTGCAGATCGCCAAAGTTATCAACCCCCTGCGGTGGCCTGATAGCCATAAAGGCTTCAGCCTGTTTAAGAACCTGAACGCCGGAGGCATAGTTATCATTGTAATAATGGTGCCAGCCGGTGATTAACAGTAATGCCGTTATCCCCCCTACACCGGAAAAGATTGCCAGGCGGCGGCGGCTGTTTACCAGCCATGAGCGGCTTTCTCCGGCCAGGTTCGGTTCCGCCAGCAGGGCCTGTGGAAATAAATTGCGGGTAAAATATGACGCGGTATCTACCAGCGGCCAGGCGGTCAGCGGGCTGCTGCCCAACTGGTATTGCCGGGCGGCTGACTGGGTAAAGATGTCATCCATCTGCCCGCGTTGTAGTGATGAGGTGAGATACACGCCGCGCAGCATAACATCCATGTTTTCACCATCCAGCAGCCCATCAAGCAGGGCTACCAGATATTCCCGGCTTCCCTGCATCTGGCGGGCAAAGCTGAACAGGGAACTACGCATATGGCTCTGCTTGACCATCAAATCAGGCAAAGCCTGGTTCATCCGCTCGCACCATGACTGCCAGAATGCATCCAGTTCCGTGCGCCAGGCTTCGCTTTCATGGACCCTGAGGGTGAAGGTTACGCCAAAGATAGCGTCGCGTTCTTTTCTGTCCAGAGATTGAAATAAGGCTGCAAAGCCGTGTAATAAATCCAGTCGAGTCAGCACCACGTACACAGGCAACTGACAATGAAGATATTGACGAACATCCTGCAAACGGCTGCGCAGCGTCTGCAATAAATGCTCGCGACGGCGCTTGTCGGCGGTCAGCAGATCGGGTAAATCGACAGTAATAATAATACCGTTCAGCGGCTGGCGGGCACGCTTTTCCGCAAGCCATCCCAGGACGTGCTCCCATAAGCGGCGATGCAGGATATCTGCCTCCGGCTGTTCACAAAGCACGCCGTCAATATCAAAGATCACCGCCTGCTTGCCGACATAAGGGGTAAGGTACAAACGCTGTTCTGCGCCGCGCGCCGCTTCGGGCATATAGATGATGTCGGAAGGAAAACCCTCTTTTAGAAACGCTGTTTTACCACTTGCGGAAGAGCCGATGACGATATACCACGGCAGTTGCCACAGGTAGCCACGGTTGTCGAGATGACGTTGCAAACGCAACAGCCAGCGATCAAGATAACGCTGTTGTGCATTCAGTTCCAGGCTGAGCGGATCCTGTGCTTCCTCACGCTGCTGCTTTTGTTGTTTCTCAAGCTGTTGCAGACGTTTTACCACCCGGACGGTGAGCCATGCCATAGCGATGATCCCCCACACCGCGGTAGCCAGCCAACGGCTCGCCAGCGGTTTGAGCCATTGCTCGCCATACAGTGACCATGAAGGGCCTTTCCACCAGATCCACACCAGCAAACAGATCCAGGCCAGTATCAGCAGCCAGAATGCGGAAACCTTAAACCGTGGCATTGCAGGTCGCAGGACAGATTTCATTCCATTGAATAATCGGGGGGTTGGTAATCTCACAAAAACTCCTGTTATTTCTTACTGTTCTGCCGTGATTTTCTGTTCAAGCTGCTTTATTAATGATGGCTCCCACTTTGTCAGCGCCAGTTGTAAACCCGTACCGAGCAAGAGCCCGTATTGCTGCTGAGCCAGTGTTGCCATACCTGCATCTTCCATAAGCTGTGCGCCAAAATACTGGCGATAGAACTGGTCGCGGGGCTCCCCTCCCGGCAGTGAATCCAGATAGCGCAATGCGGCTTCGAGACCCTGTTCGGTAAAACAGACTCTGGCATTCTGAAATTCCTCGTTTGAATGCAACGTAAATGTGCTCTGGAGCCCGGATAATGAGGAGGACAGCCATTGTCTGGTCTGTTCGCTGATAAAAGGCGTACGATCGTTAAACAGCAATTCCGCAAGCGCGGGGAGTCGACTGAGAAAAGTGGAGACTTCATCATGGATGGCCTCTGCTGCCTTTTTATAACCGAGACGCTGTGCGATTTGTGCGGAAAGGTAGTGGCCGTCCAGCCAGTACGGGGCCAGTAGTAAACTTTTTTCAACCTGTTGCCACAGCGCCATATCCGCACTGGTTAACCGGGCCTGGTAATCGGCGACCATGTCTGCAGAAACGGCAGCCAACGGAGTACGGCCATCACTTTCTGCCTGAGGCGTACTGGTAATGCTCTGCCATAGCGCATGGCGGCGCAAACGGTAGCCTTGCGGCGAATCCGGATGACGTTCGCAGAGGATCGCAGCGACCTTCAGAAGTGTGTCGCGCCAGGCAGAATCGTCATGGCTGTCGACAGCGATCTGTGGAGCCGGAACAGGGGGGATATTCTGTAAAACCCCGGGCGCAGGCTTAACGATGCTCTGCGTTATGCTGGTAGTGTCAGCCGGAGGGGGAGAGATTACCGGTGCTGCCTCACGAAATGTACGCTGACAAAGGGCAAAAAGCTTGTCTGTCGCCTGCGCCAGGTCAGGAACATCGTGTTTCTGCCAGCATTGTGCCAGTTTTGCCAACTCTCCCAGAAGGTCATCGCGCAGTGTGGGGGCGGTATTTTCTGCAAGGGCGGTTATGCCTGTTTCAAAGCGTTTTATGACCTGGGCGGCAAACCGCTTTTTATGCAATACGCGCGGTGCCGGTACAGTCCAGAAATGCTCCACGTAAAGTGTCAGCAGGCGCAGCGCCAGTAGCTGATCGCCCGCATATTGTAAGGTTCGCAACAAATGAGCCAGCAGACGAAAATCTTTACTCTCTGACGCCAGAAGCCTTAGTCCACGACGTTGAATTTCTGCAATATTAAGCTGACTGTGCGCCAGCGAACCTAGTTTGACGATTTCACCGTCAATATACTCCCACTCGGGATCATCATCAGCCAGGGCTGCATTCTGTTTTCCTTCTGGCAGCGTTTCCAGCAAGTGTGAAATCCAGACATTCTGATCATGCAAGTCCATTGCCATTTTATTATTCTCCCGCCCAGTGACAGGCTTCACGCAAGGGCGTGATAACCTCTTCTATTCCACTGATATTGAAAGTCAGCTTTCCGGATCCGCTTTCCGCCCCGGCCATCACAGTTAATGTTTTAGCGCCGAAAAGCTGTTTAACTTCATCGATGCCGGACAATCCCCTGCTGGATTCCAGCAAGGTGCCGTTCTCGCGCACAAACCAGTGAGTTCGGACCGTTTTGTTATCGGCAATGAGGCTGATGGCAATGTCATGCACATCCATTGCCTTAATCAGAGCCACCTGCATTCGTGTAATGTTGTCCACACAACTGAACATCAACACTGGACGTGGTGGTACATGACCAATAGCCGGGGTGGTGATCACGACCGTTGGGCGTTCGCCCGGCATCTGTGTCACCAGCAGCTCCGTGCTATTGTCCGTGCGGTGCTTTTCTTGCTCCATAGCCCGGGTCCATGCTTCACCGACAAAACTGGCCTTCACCAGCGCACCGTCAAAACCCGGTGATGATAACGGCGCCAACTGCGTGTCATAACAGGCCAGGCGCTCCAGCGCCGCGGGCTCTTTCCGACAGAGGGTCATAGCATTTACCGTAGCTTGTGCATCCGTGACCTCCCCGGCGAAAGCCGGAGAAACCATCAGCAATAGCGGCGGTAACCAGCGGAGCAGAATACTCATAACATGCCTTCATCCGCTGTTACGGCATCCTCAATATCCGCTGTAAAAGCCCCATCCCTGACACCCAGCCTGATACGGGCAATGGCAGTACCGACAGCCATTTTTTGCAGCAGAAGCAGTGACAGCGGAGGCAGCATGTCGCCGTCAATTACCGATTCCAGCATCCTTGCGCCATTTTCAGCACGGGTAACGCGATTCATAATTTCATCGATGACATCTGGACTGATAATGACGTCCGCGCTAAAGCGACTGCGCAGCACATTATCCAGGCGGGCCAGTTTGCCGGTGATAATGGTGGCGAGCGTCTCTTTTGAAAGCGGCAGGAACGGCACCACTTCCATACGCGCCAGCAACGCAGGCTTAAAGAAGTCTGCCAGTACCGGGTAGAGCTCTTCCTGCATCATTTCCGCGTTGTCGGCATGTTCAACAATGACCTGGTAACCCAGATTGGAGGTGAGAAAGAAGACGATATTTTTGCAGTCGATAATCCGCCCTTCTCCATCGGCCATTTCGCCTTTATCAAAGGCCTGATAGAAAAGGTTGAGCACATCCGGATGCGCTTTTTCCACTTCATCAAGCAGCACAACCGAGTACGGTTTCTGGCGGATAGCTTCGGTCAATACGCCGCCTTCACCATAGCCGACATAGCCCGGCGGTGAGCCAATCAAGCGGGAAACGGTATGTTTTTCCTGAAACTCCGACATATTAATGGTGGTCAGGTACTGACGCCCGCCGTAGAGCAACTCCGCCAGTTGAAGTACGGTTTCAGTCTTACCCACGCCACTGGGTCCGGCCAGCAGAAATGCGCCGAGTGGGCGACCAGGGCGACGCAGATCGGCGCGGGCAGTTAGCAAATGTTTATGCAGCGTGGCGATCGCCAGATCCTGGCCCTTAATAACATCGCCCAACCACACAGGCAGATCGGTAATGACCGACATTTCATTCTGTGACAGGCGGTTTAACGGTACGCCTGTCCACTCGGCAATCACCGCGGCGATCTGTTTTTTATCGACATGTGGGGATACCAGCATTTGTGTGTTGTGCAGAACGTCGAGTTCGGCGGTCAATTGCGCCAGCCGCTCTGCTGGGGGAATGGTCAACGTAGCGGGTTCACGGTCAGCATTCTCGTCCAGTGATGAAAGGTCGGTTTCAGTCTGCTTGCTGTCACTATCTTGCGCCTCTCCAAGCAAAACCTTACGTAGCGCAATAATCTCCTGTACCCGCTCCTGTTGCTGATGCCAGGCATCTTCCAGTTCCTGAAGTTCTGTCAGGACCTCATCGTACTGCACCAGTACCTCGTTCATTCGCGTGATATCTGTCCGCAGGCCAATGCGGATTTCACGCTCAAGCTGACGGATTTCCGCCTCGCACTGCTGACTGATGGTGGTCAGTGCCGCAAGTTGTTTTGGCGGCGAAGAGAGATTGATTGCCACGCGGGCGCAGGCAGTATCAAGTACATCGATAGCTTTGTCGGGCAGCTGACGCCCCGAAAGATAGCGCTCACTGAGCGTTGCTGCGGCCTGCAAAGCTTCATCATCAATCAGTACACCATGGGACTGCTCATATACTGCTGACAGACCCCGCAGGATAATCGTGGCTTCAGCGGCGTCAGGCTCAGTGACCTTGACTAACTGGAAACGGCGCGACAGGGCAGCGTCTTTCTCAAAGTATTTTTTGTACTCGCTCCAGGTCGTGGCAGCGATGGTTTTAAGTTCGCCACGCGCCAGCGCCGGTTTGAGCAGGTTGGAAATATCAAGCCCGCCCTGCTGGTTTCCAGCGCCAATCAATGTGTGCGCTTCGTCAATAAATAAAATAACCGGAACAGGCGAAGAAATGACTTCCGCCATCAGCCCCTTGAAGCGTTTTTCAAACTCCCCTTTGACCGATGCCCCAGCCTGCAACGCGCCGAGATCCAGCGTCATAATATCGGTATGCTTCAGCTTATCCGGAACCTGCCCTGCGACGATGCGCAGTGCCAGCCCTTCGATTAAGGCACTTTTACCGACCCCTGCTTCGCCTACGACCACCGGATTGTTCTTGCGCCGACGACAGAGGATGTCGATCATTAAATCAATTTCATGGTCGCGACATAACACCGGATCGAGCCTGCCATTACGTGCATCTGCCGTCATATTTTTCGCGTAGCGTGCCAGCAGGCTGTCACCTGCTTCTGCCGCCACATTAAGAGGCTGACTGTCCGTACTCTGCATTACCGATTCCGCCGACTCCAGTGTCCACTGGGTAAAATCTTGTTGCAGACGATCGCGATTAATACCCGTCAGCAGTCGGGCGGCGGCTGGCGGGACATAGCGCAGCGGCGCATGCAGCAGAGCCAGCAGCATCACACCGCCACGTAATGCGCTGTGCTGCATCTCTGCAGATGCCAGAAGCCAACTTTCTTTCAACCACTCGACCAGCATCGGGGAAAATGCAGGGTAGCTGTCCGCTGAACGAGAGGTCGCGTAATTTTCTACTGTGAGAGCCAGGCGCAGCGCTTCCCTCTGGATCTCTGCTTTTTCAGCGATTATCCGTAAATCGCTGCGTGGGATGGCAAGCATCTGGATCAGCACATGGCTGACCGTGATTTCCGTGGCCTGCTGGCTCATACATTCCGACGCCGCCATCTCCAGCGCCTGTTTTGCAAACGGGTTGAGTCGTTTAACCAGTGTGGCTAAATCAATCTGGATCATAGGTATCCTTACCTGGCAAGCAGCCGGTTTAACTGATGAAGAATGTCCTGCGTCTGGCTATCGAGACGCAGCAGGTAGAACAGATAAAACAGTGTCAGCACAATAATGCCGCCGGACAGTACGTGCTTGATAGTCAGTCGCTTAATAAGCTGATAGCGTCCGCCCTGTGTTTTTTTATCTTGGTGCAGCAGCGGAAAAGGGGCATCACCACGCAATTTATGCACGACGTGATACAAACGCCGGTATATTTGCTCAAACTCACCCTGATCCTGCACCGCCACTTTGTAACGCCCGCGGAATCCCAGCGAAAAACACAGAAACAAGAACTCAAGCAGATCCTGATAACGTTTAGGCTCACGAATCAGACGCTCAAGCAGAATAAACACTTTCTCACCGCCCCAGGCCTCGTTATGGAAATGCACCAGCAACGACTGTTTGATCCATTCGTTTTTATTCGACCAGCCGTTACCCAGAGCAGCTTCATCAATAAAGGTGCAGAGGATATAGCGGAACGAGACAATCACGCCTGGCTCATAGCCTTGTTCCTGGAGTAATTGTTCCACAGCCTGTATATCTGTCACCACCTGCGCGAACAGGTGTTCGGGCATTGCATGGCTGTTCATACCCGCAACCCGCATCACCATTCCCAGTAGCGGCGTAGCGGCGTCGATCATTGGGTTCAGGCTGTTGCCGCGCAGCTGTAAACGGTACTGCCGACGGGTGGTTCCCGCCTCTTTTTCGGATAGCGTTGCACGCTCATCAAAGGCGTCCTCTGCCTCATAGTTACGTATTACGGGCGAAAGAATGTTCTGCTCACTCATTCGCTCAGCCCCTTATCGCCCAGAGTTGCATATCCAGATCCGGGAAAGTGCCGGAAATATGCAATGCCAGTGCGCCAGCCTTTACCACGTCCTGCCAGGCGGCAGCGCCTTTTTCCAGCTCGAAATAGACATATCCATCATGGTACGGCAGCTGGCGTGGGGCAGCGGTCAGCGAACGAAGCGGGACACCTGGCACCTGTACGCTGACCACATTGCGGATTTTGTCGGTGGCAGCAACTTTCGACTGTTGGGTGAACTGGAGAATGATCTGATTACTCGGCATCCGGGCCCGTACAGCAAGTACAAAGGTGCCGGACTGCAACAAAGCCGGATCGTTAATGGTGGCAAGATAAACGCCATCGGCGAAAATCAGCGGCAGGTTCTGCGCACGCGGCATCAAGACAGTATTAAGCGCCCGACGCAACTCCGGGATCACCGTCTTAAATGACTGAGTAAGATCCCGGTGGTTATAGGCCTCTACTTCGCAGGGCAGACGATTATTTTCCGTAAAGGTCATCAGTTCGCCCAATAACCGTACTAGATCCAGATAAAAGGCTTCCGGATGCAAAGTGTGCAGGTGCGAGCGGTGAGTGAAGTGCATCTGATTGCGGTTGAGCATCTGCAACATCATAAATTCCGCCACATCCGCGATACCACTTTGTTCTGGAGAACCAATACGTTTTGCCAGCTCGCCAGCACGGTTATTGATCAGCCCCTGAACATCACCAGCAAACGCGGCCAGCACGCTGCTTACCCGAATGGCCTGGCAGGTCGGAATAAAACTCTCATCCAGCACCAGCGCGCCAGTGGCCTGCTGACTGCGGATACGGCACAGCGGAAGCGTCACCATAGCGCTGAGATCCTCCGCGCCGCTGACAATGACAGGGACAAGGCTGGCAACTTCAATCTGCTGGACGTCACCGTCGTCCGAATGCAGGTCGCGGGTATCCACGCGGGCAAGGCTATAACGCCCCGTTCCTTGCCCTGTACTATGCCGCCCACTGATTTCGCAGGTAATATCGCTTACTACCGGCAGGGCGAGATAAATATCATGGCTTCCGGGTCTTGCAAGATCGACTGGCTGAAAAGGCGCCGGAAGCTGATCCTGCTCGGGAATGCTGAATACGGTGCCGTCGGGCATACAGCCTGATGCACTGACCAGCATGATTTTTCCCTGGGCCAACAGCTCGGTGTTGAGAACCAGCGAGCTGAACCCCCAGGCAAAATCACTCTGTGCATCCATGCGCTGATTAAGATGGTATTCATGGTTACGCTGCTGTTGCTGGAAGTGCTGAGGCAAGGCAAACAACCCCTCCTGCCAGATCACCTTATTCTTCATGGTCGCCATCGTCAGTTGTCCTCTTTTTTCATTTCGATACTGCCCTGTCGTACATGCACCAGCACGCGATAGCTGTGGCCCGTACCTTCCACTGGCTGAACTTGTTTCCACTCTGTGGCCTGATCGTCAGAGAAGTACGCTACAACGCCAATAAACTGTGTTTTTTCATCCAGTTTCGCTGGCTGGAGCGTTTTCATGGTGTCTGGCAACAGGCTGAAATCCTGATGATCGATATAGTTTTTTCCCAGCACATCGGGTAACGGCGTGCTGGCAACCTGGTCATAATCGGCGGCCTGGATTTTCGAGTCGTCAGAAAGGTAAATGAGTTGCACATCCACCGGCGCAGCTTCGCCATCTGCATTAATATTGATGTCAGGCTCGGTCAGCAAGGTAATGGTAAGCTCCGACGGCTGTGATTTGAGATCGCCTACCTGGATATCAGGATCACTGATCACCTGACCAATTTTTTTAGCAGTTTCGCAGCCCGTTAATGCCGCGCTTATCAGAACGCAGGCCAGAAATGCCTTTACGTTCATACTTCCGGCTCCCGCTGTTTGTCACGTAGCACCCGGTCATAGACCTGGGCATAGACTTCGTTAAACAGCATCTCAAAACCCTGCTGCCGATCGGACGCCAGTTCGTCGTAATAATGGCTGTACATCTGCCAGGCGCCTGCATCATCCAGCGGCTGGCGTAATTCATGACTACGGCGATATTGCACAAAGCGGCGCATCAGGCTCTGTGGTGAGAACGCCTCCAGCAATACGCGCAACGATTCAACAATCGCTGCCCGGTTCGCCTCTTCGTGATGACGGATATTGCGAAGGCTCTCTCCGACTGCCGCAGGCGCTGCCAGATGTACTGGGCTTTTTCCTTCGGCAAACATCACGTTTAATGCATCCGCATAGTTCATATTCAGACGCAGCGGGTTGTCCTCCAGCGGGCGCAGATGTTTATCCGACAGAGTGTTGCGGCACTGTTGCAGATCGAGCAATCCTTTAATTGCTGCCTGCAATGTACGCCCAGCCTCTTCCAGAAAGTCATCGGCTTCCTGCGAATTACGCACAGTCAATGAACTACCCAGCCCACGTAATAACGGGGTGACAGCAAGATGTCGCTGCGTCATGCCTGAGAAATCATCGCTGCCAGTATCACCTTGTTGTTCGGTATGGCCAGGGGGCAGATCCATAAACGGCGTGTCGAGAGTATTATTTCTTGCGGATTCGGACTGCGTGGCAAAAGTGCTGGCAAGCAGATCGCCTGAAGTAGTCAGGCTTTCAGACCGGAGTGCCTGCAAGGGGTCGGTGGAAAAACCATTCACTACGGTGTCGGTCAACTGGTGGCGGTGAGGCATGCCCGGATAAGCCGGGTGTCCGTCGGTAGTCAGCAACGCATCCGCCAGGCGATCATGGTTGGACACGATCGTTTCCGGGGTCGCCATCTGTTCGCTATAGCTGACAAGTTTACCCTCGTGAATAAATACCTTCAGCGCCAGTGCGCCTAGCCCTATTTCATCCCCTTGTCGCAGACGTACCAAACCTGCATCCACCGAAACGGTGGCCAGATTGAGCATGAGTCCCGGCATAAGACTACGCAGGCAGAAGGCACCGTCATGCATGACAATCTGGCAGGCGCGGCCAGCAACCGAACCGGCCCGATCCTGCACCGGCCAGTGACACGTCGGAGCATGACCAATATCCCCTCCATCGGCAGAGAAGAGACATTTTGCGGCACGACCGCTTTCCAGTTCATTACCGTTCATCACTTGCAACGTCAGTGATATTGCAGAAGATGATGGTTTTTCCTCAGCCATGTACGGCTCCATAAAATTAATCCCTGATGTGGAGAATGATGGACGGTGGCATTTTCGGCTTACCGATAAACGCGTTACGTTTAATGCGTGCACTGGTGCGGTCACCCAGCCGCATTCCCTGCGCCTGTTCAGGAGCCAGATCTAACTGTAAATCCCATGCAAACTGGTCCCGCAGCAGAAAGGAGACAAACATTTTCAGTGCGTGATGGTTATCGCCGTCCGGCAAAAAAGAGAGGTAGCGCGCCATGGGCAGATTTCCGATCCGCAGCAGGAATTTACCGCTGCGATCGGGCACTCTGGCGCCGAGCGTAAAATTAACGCCGATCACCGAGCGGCCCGGCACGTAGCCAGCCGTTTTTCTTTTCGGGTTACGCACTCCTAGCCGGTTCTGCTGGGCGGGATCAATCGCCACTTTACGCAATTGCCAGTTTTCAATGCTGACATCCGGTAAATCAAAGCAATGGCTGACAAGGTTGCACACCACATCAGGTGAACGTCCTGGCGTGGCCAGTATTCCGGCATAGGCCAGCATCTTGCTGTGGTTGATGGTAAGCCTGTCCCGTACACTCTGGTTGCCCAGTCCAACCAGGGCATACATGCGCTGTGAGAACACATCAGTACCACCATTACGAAAACAGATGTAATAGCGGTACTTACGCCAGGCGTGATAGGTAAACTGCGTCCAGCGATGACTGAAAAGATCGAGAAATGCTGCCAGGCCCTCTTCATTCTGGGCCGATTCTCGTGCCATTCGATCCAGGTAAAACCCAGGGAGTGGCGACTGACTGCCGGAGAAACCCAGAAATTTTGTTGTCAGGATAAACTGTCCATTATCGCTGCGCTCAAGCGTGCTCAGGTCACTGCCAGGAAAAGCAATGCTGGGATCAGATTTGAACAGCGCTACTTCACGCTCAGGAGCGGTGCGTAGCGAAGGCTCTTTTCCCGGCTCTCCGTACCGGCGATAGAGTGCATCCATCAGGACATAAAAATTCATCCCGCGCACATCTGCCGGGAAAGCGTCATGCTTTCCTACATCAGGGCGTGCTGGCCGGTGTGCTGCCATTCCCAGGCCTCCTGACTTTCCGTGTTGATGATTTTCAGACAGTGAAATGAATTGATACTGGCGTACAGGGCGAAGAAATGTGACAGCACAGTACCCAGCAGGTAAATCTCGCCCTCACAGATGAAGGGAGCGGGGTTAATCCACAGGGTGGTAGACAGCCCTCGCACCGGTACGCCTTTAAACAGTCGATCAACAGGACGTGTATCGAGTTTTTCGATGGCATCCAGTTTCTGTGCAGAAAGTCGGGCCTGTTGTGGGTGATGAACACCAGGCAGATCAAAGGTTCTCAACACCTGAATGAGCGCTTCTCTGTCCAGCAGCGAGAGATAGTTAAGATTCATACAGGAAATGAGAGACCAATGCATGTCGCCATCCGTGACTGGATAAAGCGGACGAGTCGGACGCGTAACGTTACTGAAAGAGGCTACTGCCGGATTTTTGTTGACCGCAACGCAAATATCGCCGGTATGTAATAAAGCAGGCAGCATCCGGTTAGTGCAAACCAGTAAGGCGGTGAAATCTTTGCCATTTGTACGGGAATTATCGGGCTGACTGCCATCTGCATGAACAAAGGCAAGAGCATGATCCAGACCCTGGTGAAATAGTGACGTCCATGTGCGATGGTGCCAGTAGACTACCTCACGCTGCCTACTGTACTCGATCTGATGCTGAAAACCTTCGAATTCGGGTAAAATATGTATTTTTTTAACGGGACCGGAAGTTTCATCTGATAATGCAACTTTACTGGAAACTGATTTAACCTGAAAAATATCATAATGCTCCGGAGTTTTTTGGCTGGCCCGTAAAGCATATTGTGGTGTACTGCCGTTCGGTCTGACTGGTTCTGCATACTGAGGGAATAAATTCACTGCAGGCGTGCAGTGCAGGCGTAGAGAGTCTTTGCGTAACTTGATATCAACCGGCAGCGACTGGTTAAAACGCAGACGCAGCGTAAAGGCGCTTACCGGAAAATTCTCCGGCAGAGGAATGACATCACGCAGATGAAAGAAGAAAAAACCTTCCGGATAGCAGAAATACTCCTGAAGTACACGATAGCCGTTGTGCACGTTTTTCGGCCATGGCAATAGCGCGTCTTCTCGTTCGAATCCAGCAGCATCCAACCATAAATCTGGCTGGGATAATAATTTGTCACCAGCAGTTATTTCAGCATCCATCAGGCGTTCGCTGAACCATAAATAAAGCTGCTGGCGAGTGTAATCATCTTCGTTTCCCAGCCAGAAAGTGAGTTTGTTCAGATCCAGTGTGGAGGGAGAAACGTGACCTTCAGTGAAAAGATCAACCTCAATGACGCCTTCTTTCAATGTACTGGCATTACGCACATCCCGAATATGTAATGGTTGCAGCCAGACATCACGTGCCAGAGTGAACTGGCAGACAGGAGCAGGTGTGGCAGTGTTTCCTGTCAGGATATGACGCCCCGGTGACGTTACACGAACAGGGCTGGAGCAAATTAACTCGTCACGACAAACCTGTACAGGCGCACAAAACTGCGTTGCAACAGGATTGTACTCAACAACTGTCATCGAAGGCACCGGCCGCAGATAATTTGGCCACAACATGTTGATTAGCCCGTGAGTAAACTCCGGAAATTCGTCCTCCAACTTTTGGCGCAGACTGCCGGATAGAAAAGCAAATGCCTCCATCAGGCGTTCAGCGTCAGGATCGCCTCCTTTATCCGCCAGAAAGCGCGCCAGATACGGTTTTTCCTGGGCAAGAAGCTTGCCCAGTTGACGAAGATAATCCAGTTCTTCGCGATAGTAACGTTCTTCGAAGGCCATAGGGTTTACTCCACGCACCAGTGCTGATGGTTATCCAGCAGGATGTCAAACTCCAGAACATCCTGTTTGTGACTAAAATTCATATACGCCACAATATGAAAACGCAGATCCAGGGGCGCATGGTTATCCTCAGCGGCGGCTGACACTACCACATCTGAAATACGAGGCTCGTAACACAGAATGCAATTTCTGATCGCTTGTACCATCCACTCCCGAATATTGTGCGAGCCTGAGGCATCGGCATTAAAATCAGCGATGCCAAGTTCTGGTGAACCGTAACAGCTAGAAGAACGGGTGTTGAGAACGTTGCGCAAGTTATCGCGTATAGAATGTAACAGCGTGCCCCTGTAACGCCGACGTGGAGACACATTCGCCGCTTCACTAATGCGTTCAAACAGACTGCTCCCAGCCCCCCGTTCCGTTATCATAATTATTCCTTGTCCAGACGCCCGACCAAAGACAACTCAAACGAAGCACCCATGTATTTAAAGTGTGGGCGGACGCTTAAAGCGACCTGATACCAGCCTGGTTCACCTTCCACATCAGAGACCTCAATCTTCGCCTGTCGTAAGGGTTTGCGACTGCGGACTTCAGAGGGCGGGTTTTCCTGATCGGCCACATACTGGCGGATCCAGGCGTTCAGCTCACGCTCCAGATCGCCCCTTTCTTTCCATGAGCCAAGCTGCTCGCGTTGCAGGACTTTGATGTAATGCGCCAGTCTGTTGATAATAAAAAGGTAAGGAAGTTGGGTGCCAAGTTTATAGTTAGTCTCCGCCTCCTTTCCTTCAGGCGTATTGGGAAATACCTTAGGTTTTTGTACGGAGTTAGCCGAGAAAAAGGCGGCATTATCAGAGCCTTTTCGCATAGTCAGCGTAATAAAACCCTGTTCTGCCAGTTCATATTCCCGCCGATCGGTAATAAGAATCTCAGTAGGTACTTTGGCCTGAAGTTGCCCCATAGCCTCATATAAATGCACAGGCAAGTCTTTTACCGCACCACCACTTTGTGGACCCACAATGTTTGGGCACCAGCGGGTGGACATGAAACTCTCAGCCATGTTCGCCGCCAGAAGAAACGCGGTGTTTCCCCACAAATAATGTTCGTGGTTTTTGCTGACATCTTCGTGGTAGTTAAAACTTTTCACGGGGTTTTCATCAGGAGCATAAGGATGACGCAGCAGGAAGCGCGGTGCTGTCAGGCCAAGGTTGCGTGAGTCGTCTGACTCGCGCAACGCACGCCATTTTGTATAAGCAGGGCCTTCAAAAATAGCAGCTACATCTTTGATGCCTGGGAGTTCGGTAAACGAATCCAGTCCAAAAAATTCCGGAGAAACGGAGGATAAGAATGGACAATGGGCCATCGCGCTAACGGCACTGATATACTTCAATAACTTCATATCGGCGGCTGTGTTATCGAAGCCGTAGTTGCCAATAACTGCGGCGAACGGCTCACCACCAAACTGACCAAATCCGCTTGAGTAAACGTGCCGGTAGAATCCGGACTGGGTGATCTCCGGAGCGAACTCAAAATCGTCCAGCAGCTCTTCTTTCGTCGCATGCATGATGTGAATTTTAATGTTTTCACGCGGATCGGCATGGTCAACTAAGAGCTTCAATGAACGAAGGAATGACTCTATTTCCTGAAGTTCCGGAGCATGGAGAATAAGATCCATCTGACGACCCATGCGCGCATCGATGTCAGCAATCATGGCGTTAACAGACAAGATATCGACAGACTCCGCCTCGTCTTCACTCTGAAGTAATGCAGTAATGAAGGCCGTTATCCCCTGACGAGCGATATCATAGCTTTCTGACGCAGGTTTGAAGCGAGTCTGCGCCATGATTTCATCCAACAAGTTCGGCGTAGTGACCGGTGTGGTGGAAGCAGATACTTCCGGTAAGATTGTCTCTGACATACTAAAGTCCCTGTACAAGTGATTACCGGCCAGCGAGGCCCAGCTCCGCAATGAGTTGTTCACGGCTCTTTTCATCTTCAAGCAGCGCCTGAAGCTGCGCGCGAAAAGCTGGGATATTGCCCATTGGCCCTCGCAGGGCTACTAGCGCTTCGCGTAACTCCAGCATTTTCCGCATCTCCGGTACCTGAGCAGCGATATTGTCGGGTGAAAGATCGGCTAGTGCTCTTATCTTTAGGTTGACACTCATCCGGGAATCAGCGTTTTCACTTATTGCGGAAGGCACTGTGAAATCGCGTGCAATGCCTGCCTGGTCAAGCACTGCATTGAAATTATTGCGGTTAATGGCAACAGGTTGACGCTCGTCTAACGGTGTATCATCTGTGCTGCCCGTCAGGTTTCCCGTCACCAACAGGTTAAGTGGCAGTTCCACTTCAGCTGTTTGATTCCCTGTTTTGGGCTGAAACTTAATATTTACGCGTTCTTTAGGTGCGATACTGCCACCACCGTCATTTTTTTTGCTGCTCATAATAATCTTCCATAAGGTTATCTTTCGTGCCATGTACACAGCATGATCCATACCACAGATATTACTGGGAATGCTGTTCCGGTGGCGATAGTAATAGACTTACATTTTCATTTAACCCGCATTTTACGCATATAAAAAGATTTGAAAAGCACTTTTTATCTGCTAAAAACAGAGTTATTCTTTTCGCGTAAATTACTAAAAGCGATAAACAAGAGAAAGGCAGCAATACATAATCCAGGTAAATAGCTAGCAACATAAAAATACAACTTATTGATTTTATTGATGTATTTCCAATAACAATAATTAGAAAAAATGCGCCACGCGGAATTTATAACTCGCATGATTAGAATGAGAAAAAAAACAAAAAAGAGATAAGCATAAGCACCTGCAATCATTAATCAAAAAACTTGCATGCCAAGCTTTTAATTCATTCATGAAAAGCATTATTGAAACAGTAAAATACATTTAGCACTGAAATGAATCCCATAAAGATATATTTAATTTGTATGTATTCATCGTTTAACATTTTGAAGGTTAGCTTTCCCAATTGTGATGCTTTTCGCTTTATCTGGCGACAGTAATCACAAATGAAGCGGTTCTGTTAGTGAACCGTATAGTTATCGGCCTGTCGGGGATTAACGGCAGGTCATTGTGAGAAGTTGACAACACCTACAAGGAGTTTACAAATGCCTACACCCTGTTATATATCCATTACAGGCCAGACCCAGGGAAATATCACCGCAGGCGCATTCACTGCCCCTTCAGTTGGTAACATTTTCGTGCAGGGACACGAGGATGAAATGCTGGTACAGGAGTTCCAGCATAACATCACCGTCCCGACCGATCCGCAATCCGGCCAGCCTAGCGGTCAGCGCGCTCATAAGCCTTTTATCTTTACAGTGGCGCTAAACAAAGCTGTGCCTTTACTTTATAACGCACTGGCCTCCGGTGAAATGTTACCCACTACCGAACTGCACTGGTGGCGAACTTCTATCGAAGGTAAACAGGAGCATTTCTTCACCACCCGCCTGACCGACTCAACAATAGTGGATATCGACTGCACTATGCCGCACTGCCAGGACGCAGAAAAACGCGAATTCACTCAACTGGTAAAAGTCTCTCTGGCCTATCGCAAAATCGAATGGGAACACGTTAAGTCAGGCACTTCTGGTGCCGATGACTGGCGTGCGCCGCTGGAAGCATAAGTTAAACCAACAGCACTCTGCCTTCAGGGGCGGAGGGCTGTTTCCTATGGTGTGCCGCAGACGTGAAAAGTCAGTAACAGTAAGGCGTTACTTTTTATGGGTGATGGCGGACGCCGGATACTCCGGCGGTAGCGTATTTGAATACAAGCGTAACATTGTACTGTCATAGTCGCTATCCGAAGGATTTTCTTTTTTTCCAGGAACCAGGGGAGGTCATATGTCACAAAAAGAAAAAGGGCTTCGTTTTACACTTGAAGTGGATGGGCTTATGGAAATATCCACAGCTGTAACAGGTTTCTGCCTTTATCAGCGCAATTCCTTCCCCTTTAATCTGCTGGTGGATATTGCCAGTGGATTGCCAGACCTCACAGCAACTGATTTTCTGGAAAAAAAAGCGGTACTGACCCTCTGGGAAGGAACGAAGGCGCTGCGTTACGTCAGCGGTATCGTCAGTGAAATGACGGCGGGTGAAAACAATCACTGGCAGATGCGCTATCACCTCACCATCGTTCCCCCCCTTTGGCGCTGTAGTCTGCGCCAGAACTTCCGTATTTTTCAGCAGCAGGATATTTGCACAATTACTTCCACTCTCTTGACTGAAAATGGCATTACTGAATGGACACCGGTGCTTTATGACTCGCATCCGGCCCGTGAGTTTTGTGTACAGTACGGGGAAAGCGACCTTGCTTTTTTGACCCGCCTGTGGGCAGAGGAAGGTATCTTTTATTATGACTGGTGCGCGCCGAAAGGTCCGGAGCAGAAACTGGTGCTGTGTGACGATGTGGCCGGAGTGTCATCACTTGGTGAGATATCGTTTAATCCAAATTCCAAAATGGAAATGTCTACCACATATATCAGTGAATTTCGCTATCAAGCACGCATAGCCCCCTCCTCCGTGGAAATACAGGATTACACTTTTAAAACGCCGGGCTGGCCAGGTTATTACAACCGTGCTGCTGAGAACCTGAATGGTCAACTTACACAATATGAAATCTTTGATTACCCAGGCAGGTTCAAGGACGAGCAGCACGGACAAGCATTCGCCCGTTACCAGATTGAGGGCTGGCGGCATGATGCGGAGATGGCGACCTGTATTAGTAATTCACCGAAGCTTTACCCTGGCAAACGCTTCACCCTGACGGGACACCCTTCACATATATTAAACCGGGAGTGGCAGGTGGTGAATAGTATCCTGACCGGTAAACAACCGCAGGCCCTGCATGGAAGTCAGGGCGAAGGCACAACACTGGAAAACAGCTTCGAGGTCATCCCTACGGACAGGACGTGGCGTGCCCTTCCACTACCAAAACCTTCCGTGGATGGTCCACAGAGCGCTATCGTGACCGGCCCAGCAGGAGAGGAAATTTTCTGCGATGAGCATGGGCGGGTGCGGATACGTTTTCATTGGGACCGTTACTGTCCGGGTAATGAAAACAGCTCCTGCTGGGTACGGGTGTCGCAGGCATGGGCTGGTGCCGGATTTGGCAACCTTGCCCTTCCACGTGTTGGCCAGGAGGTTATCGTAGACTTCCTCAATGGTGACCCGGACCAGCCCATTATCATGGGGCGCACCTACCATCAGGACAACCGTTCCCCGGGGAGCCTGCCGGGAACGAAGACGCAGATGACCATACGCTCGAAAACATATAAAGGAAGCGGGTTCAATGAGCTCAAATTCGACGACGCGACGGGAAATGAACAGGTATATATCCATGCGCAAAAAAATATGGATGCGGAAGTGCTGAATAACCGGACTACTGATGTAAAATTAAATCATACCGAAACCATTGGTAATAACCAGAGCATTACGGTGGGGCTTGGACAGACGGTCAGGGTAGGCAGTAAAAAGGTCGGAGGTCACGACCAGAAACTCACAGTGGCCAATGATCAAGTAATAACTATCACTAATGATCGCAAATTGGAAATTACAGAGGGCAATCAACAAACTGACATAAAAAAAGGAAATCAAGACATTACTCTTTATGAGGGGAAGCAGACAATAAAAGTAAAAAAAACTATCAGCGTCAACTCCGATGAAAAAATAGAATTTATATGCGGAGACTCAAGCATCACATTACTAAAAAATGGGGAGATTACTATTAAAGGCAAAACAATTAATAATAAAGCAGATGATGAATATCATGTTAATGCAAAAAAAATATCGGCAGATGGTAGTGACGAGCAGGTATTAACAGGTGGCATATTGAAATTAAATCCATAATCCGAAGTTGTTACAGAAGCGAAAAGATATGCAAAAAAATGCAGCAAGACAAACGGCAGATAAAGCCGGGCATGATGGCCCGATAACAACAGGAAGCCTTAATGTAACAATCGGAGGGTTTCCTGCTGCACGGATGGGGGATTCATTAATTTGTAAAGAGCATGGTTCCGGAGTAATTAGTGAAGGATCAAAAACTGTTACCATAAACGGGATGCCAGCAGCAAGACTGGGAGATAAGGTAATCTGCGGTAAAAAAGCGTTGCCGCCAGTGAACTCTCCCAGACCGCCACAGACCAACTACGCAACATTAGTCAAAAATACAAATAGAGATGGTTCAGTAAAAGTAAAAAATCCGGACGAATTTCAAATGAGTCTATTACTTGCTTCATCAAAGTTAGCCGATACAGATAGTGATGGAAAATTTGATAGTGCCAACACGACTACCGTAATCGAAGATTTTAAATTAAAAAAGCCTTTTGGAAATAGCACGCTTAACGTTAAAGTAGGAGGCACAATAGGTCGTTCTGAAATGACAGCAGGAACAACTAATGGTCATAAGGGCAGCGCATTTGGTCTGGGTTTAAGCGCTACCGGACTTTCTGGAAATATTGGTATCAGTGCAGGTTCTGAAAAAAGTGGCGAATATGCAGAAATAGAGGCTAAAGGAACCATTGGTACGGCCGAAGCAAAAGCTGGGAGTCAAATAATTGATGATGAATCACAACATCAGTATGGTTTCAAAGCAGAACTTGGTGCTGAAGCTGCAATTGCAATTGCAAAAGGAGATATAAAGCTGACAGCTCAGTCAAAATATTTTAAAGCGAAGGCAAGTATATCTGGCTCGGCAGGATCTATTGGTGCCAATGGCGGAGTTGGTGCAATGTATGATGCAGATGACATACTTTTAAAAATTGAACTGACTGCTAAGGTGGCGGCAGTGTTGGGCATAGGGGGTGATGTAGAAATTGAAATAGGTCCTTTTTCATCTATTGTTGGAGAAGGTTCAGGAAACGTCACTTCTGGTTTGGGCACTGTAATTATAGGAGGGTAGAATGTTATACAACAAATTACTAAGAATGATATTTGGTGTTGTTTGCTTTATCTTCTCTGCTTTTGCTCGCAGTGAATTACAACCCTTTGCAAATTCAATCACGTTACTCGGAGGATATTTTTTTATTTATTTTAGCATATTTTCACTTATTGACCTAAGCGTGCAGAACATGTCATCATTTCATCTAAAAAGGAATAAATCAGGGGTTCAAAAAAACCCAGTTAAATATTTCATTGAAAACAACCAAGGCATAGCCTCTGCTTATAAAATCATATTTAACGTTGGATATGCAATAATATCCCTTCTAGTTATAAAAGCGGAAGGTTTATAATGAACAACAGTAACGATGAATTATATTTCCCAGAAATAATAACTTTTAACTTGAATTACCAAAAAGAAAATTTTTGGCTTTGCCGTAACTGTTCAGCACGTTCAGAAAGCTTACATTACAAAATATTACTTCCATTATCACTCCAGCCCATTAGCATTGAACCGATTCCTATTGACGGGATTAATAATTTTTATAACATAGGTTGTTACCAACCTATACCGGAAACTCAATTACCTGCCATGGAGGTCAATGTTGCTTACGAGTATATAGAAAAAGAGATAGATGCAAGTGACTGGCTTGAAAAAATAACCTTTCTTTTTGATGAAAAAATAATTAAGCGCAAGGACTACTATAGTGTCAGTGGAAAATATTCTGACATATTAACTATTAGTGATTTTGAAGGTGATAAGATAGTATCCCGCATGAGAGTGTTTAAAAATTATGACTTTCAACGAAAAGGTGCTAACCTAATATTGGTAAAGGCCAGTTGCCCGCAAGAAAACTATACCTCATTAGCCGAATACTTTCTTCATAGTGTAAAATATTTTACTTTAATCAATGACTCTAAATGGCATTTGACGGAACAACTAAAAAGCATAAATTTATATATCCCAACAAATTATTCATTTTATTACCCAGAATCATGGCAACATAATGAGAGATACAATAGTGAAAAAATGAGTTACTTCTCTTTATCTTTAAAAGAAGGGAAACAATTATACGGTCGTATTGCTGGCTATTTCCTGAGTCGTCAAAATGAAATTAATAAAGAATTCCGTAGTGCAATTATGCAAAAATTAAATTTTAATAAGCATATTTTTACGGAAAAAATTCGATTGAATGAACATCATGAAATTTTCAATAAAAATATATCCGAACTATGGTCAGATACAATCACTTTAAAGAATAAACAAAACAATAATGGTGAGTTAACTGTATTTGCCGGAAGGATTGAGAATACCTGGTTTTATTTAATCGGAACTTCACCAGACAAAGAGACGAATTTCATGTCGTGGGCTGTAGTAAAAAGAACGATAGATATAATTATCAACTCTTTGAATAATTACAAATTAGCTTACGAGGATAAATTTTATCAACAGCCGTAACTTGTAGAAAATGATATTGTTTCTTTGTGATTACTGTTTTTATTTTCCACAAAATTCGAACACCATATTAAACATTAATTACAGTTCAGACTCTGCGAAAGATAAATGCTGGTGCGTTTACTATGTCCTCCGTTAAAAGTGCATAGAGCGCTATCGTGACCGGCGAGGCAGGATAGGAAATATTCTACGATGAGTACCATCATGGGGTTCACATACCATCAGGATAACCATGCTGACAACGAAGCCACAGACAACCATCCGCTCTAAGTCGTACAATTGAGGCTTGTTCAACGAGCTGAAATTCGTCGACGTGCTCGGAAACGAACAGGCATACATGCGTATGCATAAAAACATTGTCACAAAATTTCTGAATAACCGGACCGCGAATGTAAAATGGAACTTACCGAAACTATTTATAATAATCTAAGCATTTCTATGAAATTTAGGCAGACGACAGCATCAATCACGAAAATGCCATAGAGCACACATAAAAATTCAAACTTGTATAGAACCATAGCATTAATGTTGTAAATTTTCTGATGTTGAAAGTTACCAACGGGTGCATGTTAATGGCCAGCGATATGAACACTCTACTGAGCAAAAGATGACATTTGAACAGAAAAATTGGGTGTAACAATTTCCTAAACCGCCATTGTATATTTAATTAGCATTTTTAAGTAGCCCATACCAACTATCTATTATTAAGAACAAAAAATTTTAAAAGGAGATGACCTATGGCATCAACACTCTGGATGTTTGCAAAAGGAAGGGACGTAATAAAATTGCAGCAATTACTGAATAACAAAAAGATTGCTCCAAAACTCGTAGAAGACGGCATTTTTGGTAAAAATACATACAATGCTGTAAGAATTTTTCAAAGAGCTAATGGCCTGGATGATGATGGTATCGTTGGCTCACAGACCTGGCGAAAACTCGGTGTGCAAAACATTATTACAAGCAGCCCTTCAGTATCTTCTGCAACTTCCCCCACACAATGTTCTGAAGAAGTTTCTGTAGCTTCAAATCCTTCGACTGGTGACACAAATCAAGAGTTTTGCTTCCCTTTTACGAAACTTCCAGCTCTATCATGGTCAAATGGGGGGCGCCAGTTTGGGGCTTCGCGTAATGGAGGGACTCGCAAACATGCAGGATGTGATTTGAAGTTTCCCGTAGGAACGCCTATTCATGCTGTTGCTGATGGAGTATTGGTACGTGGCCCATATTACTTTTATTCTGGAACTTATGCTGTAGAAATCAGACACGGTAATCTTCTCGTTCGTTATGGCGAAATTGCTACCGGGTCGTACACGGGTGGAGCATCTGTCAAAAAAGGGCAGATTATCGCTAAGGTAGGAATGCTGCAAAGTGGATCATCCATGTTACATCTAGAGGTTTATAAAAATGGAGCATCAACGTCCAGCCTTTCTGGAGGAGGCGCTTACAGAAGGCGTTCCGATTTGACTGATCCTGCTCCATATCTTAACCAATGGAAAAATAACCTTCCCAAGCCCTAACATTAAAGGAAGTCGTGCTTATGTTTAAAATCATACTATTTATTTTCTTCTTGATCGCATCTTTTATTTTTCCTTGTAATGCAAATGAAGAAAATTATAAAACACCAGCGAACCTTGTTGTAAATAATTTTGAAATAAGTGAAATTACTGATTTAAGTCATCCTGTATGCACCCTGAACTTAGATGACAATAGCAATGAACATTTTTATAATTATATAGAGGGTGACATCTGTCCTGTAGGTGGAGGTAACTGCACATATTCTGCCGTTATGAAACTGAATGGTAAAATAACCATATTAAAAAAGGTATACTCAGAAGAAAACGCCTCATTTTTCAAAAATGAAAACTTTTTCGCCACCACGAAACCAACTACGATTGCAAAATCAATCGAAAATGACGAAGGAAGTTACGTCAGCGCGGTTATCTCCATCGAAACAAAAAACGGTGAAAAGAAATTTGATATGGCTGGGTACTGTGGTATTTAAAGTATGGATGCTTATTATTTTGTACGCCCCCCCAGACCGCATTTTTACCCTCCCCCCTTCCCTGCTTTTCATGCAATACCTGACCGGGCTGATGATGCTTGCTGGTGGTGGTTTAAATGTGGCGCAGGCCATCGAACAGGCGCATTAGCGTCGTGAAGCGCGGGATACGCGTCAGGAAGCGCGCGACATCAAATACTAACCCCCTCTTTCCTGCAAAGGCACGCCAGCGTGCCTTTTCCATCCCCGCCTCCCTGCTGATAAATATTCATCGCGCTTTTGATATAGTGATTAAAAACACACAACCTCAGGAGTTAACATGAGTCAGCAACCTGCCCTGAAT
>Ga0209795_10000428_pt1 | contig 33563 bp, 23 predicted proteins | sample AgamicOrMarz_FD_187166 | JGI IMG/M metagenome (GOLD analysis project Ga0209795, IMG submission 187166) | Agave microbial communities from Guanajuato, Mexico - Or.Ma.rz (SPAdes) (version 2) | ecosystem: Host-associated > Plants > Phyllosphere > Phylloplane/Leaf | place: Guanajuato, Mexico...
AGTTGCGTTGGAAAGCCCCAGCAGATCCAGAGCCCTTTAAAAGTACGTTTGACGCAACAAAACCAGGAAATGTTGCTATACAGTTGTCTACTAACGGTATAACAGGAAGTGAGGATAGCTTAAATCTGGATATTTATCGTCCAAATACAGCTGAAAAAAACTTACCTGTAATGGTATTTGTACATGGAGGCAACAACCAAACTGGCACATCTCAAGAAATTACTGGAGATGCATTCGTTAATGATTTAAATGCAATTTTTATTTCTGTCAATTATCGTCTTGGTCCATTAGGATTTAACCCGCTTCCGGCATTAAATACTGGAGACAAGCTGGAGGACTCAGGAAACTATGCTTTACTTGATATCGCTAAATCGTTAGATTGGGTCAAAGAAAATATTAAAAGCTTTGGCGGAGATTCTAACAATATTACCATTTCTGGATTTTCTGCTGGGGGAAGAGATGTCATGGCCATGTTGGCCTCCCCAACTTTTAAGGGCAAATTCCAAAAAGCAATCGCTTTCAGTGGTGGAATGACAATGGCTGACCAAAACGATAGTATTAAAGTATTTGCTAAAGCTATTGCACCTTTAGTTGTAGAGGACGGGGTAAAAGCTTCAGAAGATGAGGCTTATCAATGGCTTCAAAAAGATAGTAAAGAAGTAAAAGAGTACCTCTACTCATTATCAGCTGAACGATTAAGTCGTTTGATGGGTAATGCAGCTATAAGAATGAGTGCCTTCCCGCATCTTTATAATGATGGCGCTGTACTGCCAAAGGAAAAATTTGATACTGATAAATATAATTCAGTCCCGTTAGTTATGTTGACTGGAACAACAGAATTCTCATTTTTCGCTATGGGAGATCCTTATTTTGCAAAAAGCATACAGGATGGAAGTATATTCACCAATCAATCGAAACTAGCTGAATTTACATTTGCGAAAAAGTATGGCAGCAAACTCTATTCTTTATTTAATACACATGAATCTGCTACTAAAATGTATCCTAATTATAAGGCTCCAATTTATACAATTGAAATGCCTTTTGGTGAAGCCCTTACTGCCACCACTGACATGGCAATGGCAGGTTCATTCCATGGTGTTTTTGTTCCTCTATTAGACGGTAATAATAAAACTTACCTGTCTATGTTTAAGGAATCTTATGATTTAAAGGGAGCTCAGGAGCTTAGCAGACAGTTTAAAGAATACTTATCAAACTTTATTCATCAGGGAAATCCAAATGGTGAAGGCTTGACTAAATGGGATAAGTGGACCCTTGAGCAACCGGAAAATTTTGTTCTCAATGCAGATGAGAAAAATGTAAGTGCAAGGATGTCTAAGGAAAAAATAAGCAAAGATGAAGTTATCAGAGAATTGGAAAAAGATAATTCAATATCCGGGGAAGCTAAGAAAAAAATTATAAGCGAAGTATTAAATGGACGATGGTTTAGTGCCGAGCTCGATAAATTCTTTGGAAATAAAAGCTTATGGGTCGAATGAAAAGGTGATTGATAGAGTCGAAGAAGGTTGTTGATTAAATAAGTTCCATATTTGAGTTAATTAAAGCCTTATTATTTAGTCCCACATTATTGATATAAGAGGCAGAGACACCCATCTCAGCGGCACATGAAAAAAAGTGTAGATGCTAATGATCATTACTATACTGAATAGGGGCATTATAGGAGAAGGTCTTTCAACAGTTTGCTAAACTGTTGGGAGGCTTTTTCTTCCGTACTGCAGTTCATATCAGCATAGATTTTTAGTGTAGTATTTATATCTGGTTTGGGAAATTCACTCAGACATTTTAACAACTCCCGTAGTTGTAACAAATTCAAAAAAGTATTTAGACATTTTGCCATTAACTAAAAAACAAATTGTTCATGGAGAAGAAACTTTATCTCTATTAATTTAGAGCAATAAATTTACAGGTATATAGGAAGCTTTTGCAAAATAAGGTTTTCTAAAAAGGGACCAAAGAGTCCTTTTTTACTTCCTCATAAAACATCCATTCTTTACAGGAAAAAAGATAAGTGTTGAAATCTTCATGAAAAGTGCTGATCTACTCTTTTTTTGTATCGTATCGCCGGGCGATATAGCTTGCAAATTAATCTAAAAACCCTCATATTTAATAGAAAAGGAGGCCCGATATGCGACGTGATATACAACCGAATGAACGAGCATTCTCCTCTAAGGAAGTGGCTGAAGAAGTGGGGATTGCAACACCCACTGTTCGAAAGTATGGCCAAATCTTAGAGCGGAATGGATATGAGTTTTTAAAAGATGGTGATCGGCGTATTTTTGTTCAATCTGACATCGGAGCGCTTATAGCGTTACGCGATACGGACAAGCCCTTAGACGATACAGCCAAAGACCTTGCGTATCAACAAAAGGAAAGATTAGAAGAATCCAGTGAAAAAGAGCTTGCGATACCCGATACATATGAAAATTTGCCCCAAGACCCTAATCAATTAAAAGAGATATTAATGTTTTTAGTCAATGAAATCGCAGCTACACGTGAAATGAATGTCCAACTGACAAACGATATGTCTGAGCTTAAAATAACGGTTTCCCGGCTCCAGCAAGACCATCATGTTATAAGTTCTAGTATTGGGAATTCAGCACAAAGGACTCATGCGAAAATTGAAAAATTAACTGAACAACAAAATGCATATTACGAAACTTTGCTGTATCAAGAAAAAGAAAAAAGTGAGTACTTACAAAAAGAATTACAAAAAATGCGGGATGAACAGAAAAAAGAATGGCTTTCACAAAATGAGTTTAATAAACGTTTAGAAGAAGCGATACAAAAACCTAAAGAAAAATGGGGAGGGCTTTTCTCTATATTCCGAAAATAAGGTGCCTTTTCGACATTAAAGGCTTATAGCGCTGGGCGATACGGATATGGATAAGCCTTTTGATGATACAGCTTAAGACCTTGGTTATCAGGAAAAAGATTAGAATAATTAAATCAAACCTAGCTTTGCGATACCCGATATACAATAGATAGCGTGTCCCGCTTAAAACAACGTTTCCCGGCTCCAACATTTCCTCGATTGTTCTACACTTAGATTTACCATTTTTCAAATTTCAACAAATTCCCGGGAAATATCTACAAATTCTGAGCAGGTGTCGACAAATATTCCTTGATGAATGGGCGCAAATGATGCAAGTGTTTCTAAGCAACATCATCAGAGAACTAGTGAAGGCTAATTCCCACCTATTCTATAAACTGGTTGTGTAAATAAATTACATTATTATTAAAAACCACTTCTTACATTTTAGAAAGTGGTTTTTTGTTGTTAAAATGGGTTTATTGTCAAACAGCATTAGATTAAAATGGAGACTATTAATATATGCTAGTAGAATTGTTTATTTCTTTATTAGATTTTTATGAAAGGGGTTTACTAATCTGAAAAAGCTAATAGTTGCTTATATCTTTCTACTCGGACTTTTTGCTTTATATCTATTTTACTATCATTTTAATAATTCAAATGAAACCGCTTTAGAACAGGTTCAAGAGGGAATCCGCGGAGATATGAATGAAAAGTATGTAATGGTTACATTCCAAGCAGGACATGACTATTGGAAACGAGCCCTCAAAGGATTTGAGGATGCGGCAGATGCCTTAAATGTTTCAATCGAATACCGAGGGGCTGCCCAGTATGATGTGAATGAGCAAATTACCGTATTAGAACAGGTTATTGCTAAAAAGCCGGACGGTATCGCCATATCAGCTATTGATCCCGATAAAATCACAACGACGATTAATAAAGCAGTAGATGCTGGAATTCCCGTTGTCCTATTTGATTCCGGTGCACCATCCAGTAAGGCTCAAACGTTTATTGGCACCAATAATTACAACGCAGGAGTAATGGGTGCAGAGGAAATGGCAGCTCTGTTGAATAACAAAGGAAAAGTAGGCATTGTAACCTTACCCAATCAGTTGAATCATCAAGAAAGATTAAAGGGCTTTCAAGAAACAATAGAGAAAGATTATCCAGGGATTGAAGTCGTAGAAGTGAAAGACGGGAAAGGAAGCGAACCGGTTTCAAGAAAGGCAGCTAACGAAATGTTAGCCCAATATCCGGACTTAAACGGGATTTTTGCCACTGAGGCAATTGGTGGAATTGGAGTTGGAAGTGCTGTAAGTTCCGCAAAAGGAAAAAACAAAGTAAAGATTGTCAGCTTTGACACGGATAAACAAACGCTTGATTTAATTAAAGACGGAACTATCTCGGCGACACTTGCGCAAGGTACATGGAAGATGGGGTATTGGTCACTGCAGTTTTTATTTCATCTAAATCATAAGCTTACTGCTGATTCCAAGCTTGGCAACATAAGTGCACCGCCACTGCCGGCTAATGTAGATACAGGCGTCTCTGTGATCACAAAAGAGAATGTAGGGGATGTTTATGGCCAGTAAGAGACTGACCAACCTGCCTTTTATCCCTAGTGGTATAGAGAAATGGCGGATCAATGACTTTCCTATTCGTTATAAATTAATCGTCCTATTGTTATTGATAAGTATCGTACCATCAATTGGTCTTAGTATTCTGACTGGAATGACTGTTGAGCGGATTATTGAAAAACAGGTGACAGAAAATACCTTGCAATTAATTGGTCAAGTTAATAAAACATTAGAAAGCTATGCCAATAATATGCAAAATATAAGTTATTTGATCTCCTTTAATCCAGATATAAAGAGATTCATAGACGAAACAGAGGATAATCAATCAACTGGAGAAATGGATACCTACGAAATGAGGGAGTTTTTGCGCAGCCTTTCCACCCTTTATCCTGAGGTGGCAGGTATCCTCGTCGCCAATAGCAGCGGGAAATACATTAGTAATGAACTATATTCAGATTCCAATAAAAATTTAACCGAGGAAAAATGGTATAAACAGGCCGAAGAAAATAAAGGTATTTTTAAAATCCTTGGACATCCGTCTAATCGCAAGGTGAAAAGTTATTTGCAGTATAAAGATGATGAAGTTATATCAGTCGTAAGAGCGATAATTGACCCCGACACACAGAAAGTCAAAGGGGTTGTCTTAATTGACTTAAAACTAAGAGTCATAGCTGAAGCGACAAAGGATGCCCGTCTTGGAAAAACAGGCTATTTAATGGTTTTGGATGAGAAAGGCGAAAACATTTATTCACCGGCAAAACAGCTCATTAATAGGTTTCCTCTAAAATGGGTAGCTGACGGTGAAGCCGGAACGTTTTTTAGAAAGGTAAATGGAAGTAAATCACAATTTATCTATCAAAAATCCTCTTTTACCAATTGGACGACGGTAGGTGTATTCCCTTCTAATGAAGCAGTTTCAGAAATCAAGGAAATCAATTTTTATATGATTAGCTTTGTCTTTATCGTCTGTTTATTCGGATTAACAGCATCCTATTATCTATCTACTTCCATGTCCAGGCCGATTGGCCAGCTAATGTCGTTTATGCATAAGGCTGAAACCGGTGATTTAACCGTTCGATATAGGGGAGATCGTAAGGATGAGTTGGGAATGCTTGGAAGAAGCTTTAATACAATGCTTGTTCAAATCAATAAGCTTATTTCACTAACTGAAAAACAGGAGAGGCAAAAGAGGGAAGCGGAACTACGAAGTCTCCAGGAACATATTAAGCCGCATTTTCTTTACAACACGTTGGACACCATTAATTGGATGGCACGCAAACATGGAGCCGAGGATGTCGCTAACCTCGTAGGATCTTTATCAAGACTATTTCGCATTGGTCTCAGTAAGGGCCAGGACATCATTCCTTTGAGCGAAGAAATCGAACATATACACAGTTACCTTCAAATTCAAAAAGCAAGATACAAGGATAAATTAAATTATACGCTTGAAGTTAATGAAAGTATTAAAAAGGTACCTATTCCCAAACTCATTCTCCAGCCAATTGTAGAAAACGCTATTTACCACGGCATTAAAGAAAGGAGAGGCCCAGGCCAAATTCTCATTAAAGCCGAGGAGTACATGGGCGATTTAATTATTCGTATAAAGGATGATGGAAAGGGAATTCCAAAAGAAAAATTAACGGCCCTTCAGGAGAATCTTGAAGTTTGCTTTTCAGAGGCTGAGGAGAGGATGGGTCTGGGATATGGAATGAGAAACACTCAGGCCAGAATTCGATTCACATGCGGGGACCAATATGGTCTATCGATTGATAGTGAAGAAGGAAAAGGAACGACCGTGACCATTTTGCTGCCAATCGAAAGCGGCGGTCAAATAGGAGAAAAGGATAGATAAAGAGGTGAGGTATTATGAAGGAAAGCTGGCGGGTGTTAATTGCTGATGATGAACCAATCATCCGTGAAGGAATTCGAGAGGCAGTGGATTGGCAGGCACTTGGTATGACTGTTGAAGCAGAGGCTGAGGATGGGGAGGAAGCCCTTGAACTTGCATTAAAGCATTCTATCGATATTCTGTTGGTCGACTTGAATATGCCAATTATGAATGGGATTACCGTCATTAAACACGTCCGGGTACATCTGCCGAAATGTAAGATTGTGATTATCACAGGATATGATGAATTTAATTATGCACAGGAGGCATTGCGATTAAATGTTTCCGACTATATATTAAAGCCGGCCAACCCAGTGCAGCTGCAAACCGTACTTGAAAAAGTCCAGAACGAACTGGAAGCGGTTATTAAGCAAGATGAGTTTGTAAAATTGGCATCTAATCAAATTAATAAAAATATTGACCTGCTTCGTGAACAACTATTTTATGATTTACTTGAAGGAAAATGGAGTGAAGAAGAGGCTTTCGAGCAACTCCAGTTCCTAGGGTTACCTGTTAAAAGTCCGAAACAACTAGGGGTCATCCAGTCTCCGGAATACTATGCAAATGATCCTGTAATCGCAGGAAAAGATTATCAGTTGATTTCTGTTTCACTTGAAAATCTTATTTTAGAAGAGTTGGAGACTCGCGAAAAAATTTATATACGGGATTACTCTGGAAGTATACTAATTTTGCTTTGGGACTCCATCAATGAAGAAAAAATCATGAAGATAGGAAAACGGGCGAAACAGGAGTTAAAGATGACGATCCATTCCTGCTTTGAACCGTTACAAAAGGGCTTAAGCACGATTCCGGAGGCCTATAAAGCATGTAAACAAATAATGGAACAAGATTCTACTATTTCCCCTGTAGTGCGCCGGGCCAGAGACTATATTTTTGAACATTTTTCAGAGACCGATATTACACTAGAAAAAGCAGCCGAATCTCTGCAGGTCTCATCAGTATATTTAAGCAGAACATTTAAGCAGGAGTTAGGAGTATCTTTTGTCAGTTTGATCACCAACCTTCGCATTAAAAAAGCGATTATGCTGTTAAATTCCACGGACCTCTCCATTCTTGAAATTGCAGAGAAGGCCGGTTATGATACACAGCATTATTTTAGTACGGCCTTTAAAAAAGTGATGGGGGTTTCCCCGAATCAGTATCGAAGAACCCCAAAATAAGTAGACTCAGGAAAAGGGGCATATCGGTTAAAATCCGGCATGCTCCTTTTTTTCTGGAAAGAAATAGAATGAAAGCGATTTAAATTAAGTTAAATTATTATAAAAATAGTTATTTTTTTAAAAAGACCTAATTTTGATAGGGTGATATATTGAACTTAACTGAAGCGCTTTCTTAGAGAACTTTCCAGTAGTAAAAGAAGGGAGGAAATTACGTGAAAAAGTGGTTATCAGTGATAACTCTATTATTTATGCTAGTATCCTTAACTGCATGCAGCAGCAATCAAGCAAGTGGTAAGGAAAGTGGTTATGTTGGGATTTCAATGCCGACAAAATCTTCCGAAAGGTGGGTAAATGACGGTGAAAACATGGCCAAGCAATTTAAAAAGCTCGGGTATAAAGTAGATTTACAATACGCAGAGGATGTTGTCGAAAACCAGACAGCACAAATTGAGAACATGATTACTAAGGGTGTAAATGTATTAGTTATTGCCCCAATAGACGGCCAGGCCGCACTGACAAATGTCTTGGAAAGAGCGCACAAATTAGGCATCAAGATTATAGCTTATGACCGCTTAATCCAAAACAGTAAGTATATTGATTATTATGCGACATTTGACAACTTTGAGGTCGGAGTTCAACAGGGTACCTATATTGAAGAAAAGCTGGGATTGAAGGAAGGAAAGGGTCCATTCAATATTGAATTGTTTGCGGGCTCGCCTGACGATAATAACGCCTATTTCTTCTTTGATGGTGCGATGTCTGTCCTAAAGCCATATATGAAATCGGGGAAATTAGTTGTACGGAGCGGCCAAACAAAATTTAACCAGGGAGCCACTTTACGGTGGGATGGTGCCCTAGCTCAGTCAAGAATGGACAATCTATTGAGCGCCCATTATTCAAGTGAGCGAGTGGATGCAGTTCTTTCCCCTTATGATGGTATCAGTATTGGAATCATTTCCTCTTTAAAAGGTGTGGGCTATGGCAAGGGTGACAAACCATTACCAATCATAACCGGGCAGGATGCAGAACTGGCCTCGATTAAGTCGATTATCCGTGGAGAACAGACTCAAACTGTCTTTAAGGATACAAGGAAATTGGCCGAAAAAGCAGTCGAAATGGCGGATGCCGTATTAAAAGGAAAAAAGGCAGAAGTAAACGATACGAAAACCTATGATAACGGTGAAAAGGTCGTACCAGCTTATCTCTTGAATCCACTTTCAGTAGACAAAAAGAACTATGTATCTTTATTAATAAAAAGCGGCTATTATACGAAAGATCAGCTTAAATGATGAAGGTTAAATTAAATTTATAGCCCATATTCAAAAACAGGCGGGTGATCATATGACAAACATCATTTTGGAAATGAAGGGTATTACGAAAGAGTTCCCAGGCGTAAAAGCGCTTGATAATGTTAATTTGAAAATTAAAAAAGGCGAAATACACGCTTTATGCGGTGAGAATGGAGCAGGCAAGTCAACCTTAATGAAGGTATTAAGCGGAGTCTATCCGTTTGGCTCCTATAGTGGTGATATCTTCTATAATGGCAAGGAGTGTCAGTTCAAAAATATTAAGCATAGTGAAGATTTAGGGATTGTCATCATTCATCAGGAATTAGCCTTAATCCCATATCTATCGATTGCAGAGAATATTTTTTTAGGAAATGAACAGGAAAAGAACGGCGTCATTAATTGGAATAGCACCATCATGAAAACTAGGGAACTGCTGCAAACAGTGGGTCTGTATGAATCGCCAAATACACTTATTACGAACATCGGTGTCGGGAAGCAACAGTTAGTTGAAATTGCAAAAGCGCTATCTAAGAAAGTGGAACTATTAATCTTGGATGAGCCGACTGCCTCATTAAATGAAGACGACAGCGAGAATCTATTAAATCTATTGTTAGAGTTCAAGAAACAAGGAATGACGGCCATTATCATTTCACATAAATTAAATGAAATTTCCAAAGTGGCCGATTCGATTACCATTTTACGTGATGGTAAGACCATCGAAACACTGGATATGAAAAAGGATGAGATTACAGAAGACCGTATTATAAAGGGAATGGTTGGACGCGATCTTACCCATCGCTATCCAGAAAGGAAGCCAAGGATTGGGGACACCATCCTTGAAGTTAGGAACTGGAATGTTTACCATCCCCAGCACCAAGACCGTAAAATCATTGACAATGCCAATCTCCATATCCGGAAAGGGGAAATAGTCGGGATTGCGGGACTAATGGGGGCAGGCAGAACAGAACTGGCCATGAGCATCTTCGGAAAATCCTACGGTAAGAAAATTAGCGGTCAACTTCTAATGAAGGGAAAAGAAGTGACACTTAACGATGTCAGTCAAGCTATTAATCAGGGCCTTGCCTATGTTTCAGAGGACCGCAAAGGTAATGGGCTAATCTTAATGGAGGATATTAAGAAAAATATCACCTTGGCGAGTCTTGATAAATTAGTCAATAAATTTGTGATCGATGAAAATAAAGAGATGATGACCGCCGAAAACTATCGAAAAAAATTAAAGATCAAAACACCAAGTATTTTTCAAAAGGCAGGAAACTTGAGCGGCGGTAATCAGCAAAAGATTGTATTAAGTAAATGGATTATGTCTGAGCCTGATGTGTTGATTCTTGATGAGCCAACACGAGGTATTGATGTAGGGGCGAAATTTGAAATTTACTCCATCATCGATGAACTTGCAAGGGAAGGAAAGGGAATTCTAATGATCTCCTCTGAACTTCCGGAAATTTTAGGGATGTGTGACCGTGTCTATGTCATGTGCGAGGGGCGGATCACAGGCGAACTTAGCCGTAAAGACGCAAACCAAGAAAGATTAATGAAATTAATGACACAAAGTAAAGTAAGGGGGTAATGAAAATGCAAACAATCATGCAAAAGGTAGATAAAAATAAGCCATCCTCAAGCGGAAATTCTAATGGCAATATGCTTGGAAACTTCCTAAAGAGTAATGTAAGACAATACAGTATGATTATTTCTCTTATTTTCATCATGGTGCTCTTTCAGGTTTTGACAGATGGGCTATTATTAAAGCCATTAAATATTACAAACTTAATCCTGCAAAACAGCTATATTCTAGTACTGGCAATCGGAATGGTATTAGTTATTATCACAGGCCATATCGATTTATCAGTAGGATCCATTGCGGCGTTCGTCGGAGCTATTTCAGCCATCTTAATGGTTAATTATGAAATACCAACCGTTGTTGCTGTCGTTCTTTCTTTAGCCATTGGTGCTTTAATTGGGGCTTGGCAGGGATTTTGGATTGCCTATGTGAAAGTACCTGCCTTTATTGTGACACTTGCAGGTATGCTTCTATTTAGAGGATTAACGATGATTGTTCTGGAAGGCAAATCCATCGCGCCTTTCCCGGAAAGCTTTCAAAAAATGAGCACAGGGTTTATGCCAGATGTGTTTGGCGGTTCAGGACTTCATGTTACAACACTCATAATTGGTATCGTATTGTCAGCGCTTTATGTTATTGGCGAAATCAGTAATAGGAAAAACCAAATCAAACACAGCCTGGATGTTCAGCCTAAGGGAGTTTTTCTTGCAAAGATGGCTGCCACTGTTGTTGTCCTGAATTTATTTACCTACTCGCTGGCAATGTATGAAGGAATTCCAAATATACTAATCATTCTTGCACTATTAATAATTGTGTATCGCTTTTTCACCAACCGGATGAAAGCAGGACGCCATGTGTATGCAATCGGGGGTAATGAAAAAGCAGCCTTATTATCCGGTGTGAAAACAAAGCGAGTTACTTTCTGGGTATTTGTCAATATGGGCGTATTGTCAGCTCTTTCCGGCCTGCTATTCGCAGCCCGATTAAACGCAGCAACACCTAAAGCAGGTAACCTATTCGAACTGGATGCTATTGCTGCTTGCTTCATCGGCGGGGCCTCAGCTTACGGTGGTATCGGTACAGTACCCGGAGCTATTATCGGCGGTCTAGTTATGGGAATCATGAATAACGGAATGTCACTGCTGGGTCTTGGAATTGACTGGCAGCAAGGGATTAAAGGTCTGGTATTATTAGCAGCAGTAGCCTTTGATATTTATAACAAAAATAAAGCTTCCTAATCTATTGATAAGATAAGGACGTATTATCCAAAAATAAAAAAGAGGACTATTCCAAAAAGGGGTAGTCCTCTTTTTTTTAAACCGAGCCATTTAGGAATTTTCTGCAAAAACAGTAAAAAATACCTAATGTTTGTAATGTGACGGTGAGATGATTCAAAAAACATTCCTATTGTCACAGTAAGTTGGAATGATTTTTCTCTAACTTTTCAATAGTAGAATCTTAGTTTCAAAACAACCTAGAAACAAAGACCTACCAAAGCCGATAGACGGAACCCTGGGCAATTTGAAGGAATAAAATTCCTGTGTTATAAAAATATAAGTAAATAACTTCCAATCGTTAGGTTGTTAGCAGCGGAAGAGATGTACATAAAAAGTATTTTGTATCTGATTGTGTTTATCATTACTTTTATGATAAAAAAATGTCTATTTTCTTTAGGCAAAATATAGGTAGAGGAGATGGAGATAAATGGCTGGACAAATTCGGATGACCCCAGAGGAGCTAAAAGCAAAAGCAACTCGTTATGGCCAAAGTGCACAGCAAATTGAACAGATTCTAAGAGATCTTACGAATCTGCAGAATGAACTTCGAGGCGAATGGGAAGGTCGTGCTTTCCAACGATTTGACGACCAATTTAACCAGTTGAAGCCAAAGGTACAAAACTTTGCACAATTAATGCAGGAGATCAACACACAATTGAACAAAACAGCAGATGCTGTGGCACAGCATGATGAGCAATTATCACAAAATTTTGGTCTCTATTAATAAAAGACATAACTAATGGCCAAAAGCCACGCGACAATCGTTGTGTGGCTTTTGCTCTTTGTTAATATGGGCTAGATACCAAAAGCAATTATACTGTTTATACATATGAGTGAAATTCAGGGGTTGATTGGATGAAAAAGGTGGAGCGGAGTGTATTGTTATTTCTGATTTTCGTGCTTGTACTCGCATCGGGCAGCACTTATTTAGCGCTGAATCAAGCATCAAAAAGCAAGAATAACAAGGATGACCAAAAAATGACTGTGGCCTTGGTCAATGAGGACCAGGGAGCAAAATTTAATGGGGATGACTATCAATTCGGTAATGAATTTATTAAGAATATCGAAAAAGATGACCAGCAAGACTGGTATGTCGTCAGCAGAGGTGTGGCAGAAAACGGTCTAGAGCGCAATGTCTATAATATGATGATTGTCATTCCCAATGACTTTACGAAAAAGGCATTGTCCATCGACTCAAAAGCACCTGAGCAAGTAGTTGTGAACTACAAAATTAATGCATCTGATAATAGTAATCTCAAAGCAAAAGCAGAAAAAACGGCGAGCTCTATCTTAGGGGAGTTTAACCGTCGGATTATTGATGTTTATTTCGCTAGTGTTATTGGAAATTTGCATGAGGCACAGGACAATATTGGTGCACTAGTGAAAAAAGAACAATTATATACCAATGTTTATAACAATTCCATTCATCGTCCATTAGCCGGTTACACCTCCCAATTTGGAGCAGTTCAAACGGATACTAAGCTGTCCAGAGATAGTTTTCAAGGCCTGCAGGATATTCTAAAAGAATTTGAGAGTAACCTCGATCAAGGAGTGCAATCAGGTAATACGTATCGGTCAGGCTTTATGGATTTTACAAGTTTGCAAGCAGCTAACCTTCTTGTTTCCAAAGAGTTTTCGGAGCAGATAGTGGATCTTGATGGCAAGATGAATGATAGCAATGTACTACAGCAGTTAGAGAGCCTGATTGCAGCAAACAAAGCTATCAATGAACAGTTCCACATGAAAGAGGACCAATCAGCAAATATCTTGTCAGAAGCAGCTGTCCTTCAAGCGTACCTTCAGAACACGAAGGGAAAAATAGAGAACGCCGATACAGAATTGGCTGAAAAACTAGCTTCGGATATGCAGGTTTCGATTCGTGAACAGTTGAAGAGTGAAATCCTAAATTCATCTGGCGGTGAGCATAGTGTTTACCTGAGTAATTTTTTTGCAAAACCAGATGAAAATGCAAAGAGTGCCATTCAAAAGCAAATTGATCAGCTTCCTTCCCTTAACCCAGAGGAGTTAAATAGCCTGCCGTTAAAAGACTTAACCATTACACAGCTTAGGAATGTGATGGCATTCACGAATAAATATAATCGGGAGTTTGGCTATAGCCCTACACCTAATACAGGCGGGATTCCATTCACAACCCAGGTGGAACAAGTTCAAAACAGTTTAATGGATGTAGGTGTAACCCTGTCAGATACCGTAACTCTTCCAGAGAATAAAAAGGAAGGACAGGAGTTAACCTTATCGATACCAGAGGAATTTGCTGTTTCCCAAGTGTTATTGACATTGCCAAACGGACGGGAGATGGACTACACCAAGTCTTTTAGTAAAAACAAAAAAGTTAATCTTCCTAAAACAGAAGAAGGGTCCTTCACCGTCAAGGTAAGGGTGAAAATGAAAGAATCAGGTACGAAGGTGGACGTGTTCCAACCAATTAAATGGAATTGGACATTGGATCAAAAGGATGTCACAGATGTCGATACCCCTGAAACACCGGAAACTTCAGCTCAACCCACTGTGGCAACGGAACAGTCAACAGATAAGGTGGAGACCATGAATGCCCTAGCCGCCACCGAGCCTGCAGATTCAATGCCACAAAACGATAATCAGGAAAAAACTGATAATTCAGGTTCAGATGTTCCTGGAAGTGAAAATCAGGGCAACACAGAGAGTCAAGACGATAATAACAATAAACCGAATCCTATAATAAAAATAAATATTGTCAATAATCTTATTTCCCATCAAGTAATGTCACCGCTGATTCCGGACAATAAAAGTGTTTTAAGTAATGCCGCAAGCGATACAGTTAGTGACTACCAAAAGTTGCTGTCACTGTACAATCTTTATTTTGGTATCGGGATTGATCAGTTTAATCGCTCTGATTTCATTGATCAGCTGAATCAAAGTAATTTAACTGATATGGCAACAGAAGATTCACTTTACTATTTACTTAATAAGCAAGATATTGTGGATGTTTTGGCTAATTATGTGGCCGAGCAAACAACGGAGGAAATGCAGCAGCAAACAGAACAATTGAAAAGTGAAATGGATACCTATTTAGCGCTCGTTAACGACGCTAACGAACATTCTGTGCAAATGGCAGATATGATTAATCAAACGATGGAAGAGGCGGAGATTCAAAATACGAATCTTGCACAAACCTTAGAGGATTTATCTTTATGGCGTGAAGCAAGCTCGAAATTGCAGGATGAGCAATCCAAAATGATTGTTAATGGGGATGAAGAACAAAGTGCTGTTATTTCATTGGATGGACAACTGAAATCTTTACTGGAAGAAAGCCTTTTACTGGCAGATCAATCTAAGAATAATTTGAATTCAGCCGATCATGTATACCAAACATTTGATGCCATTGACCAACAGGCAAAGGAAATTCAAGCCAGCGGCACTAATTTAGTGGAGCAGGCAGATGATTTATCCAGTAGCCTCACGAATAAAGTGCTCCAGGACCAGAATTTTGCCGCTAATTTTGCAGGAGTACTAGCCAATAGCCGTACCGGTGAACGGCCGAATGAAAATCTATTAAGCTTCTTATCGAATCCGGTACAGACGAAAAGTGCTGGGGTCATTATGGCAGCTAATGATACCTTCACTCCGTATTTTATTGTCTTGATTTGTTTTATTGTCGCATTATTTACTGCTTATGTTTTAGCTAATAATGAGCGAAAAAGGCTCGACAACGATTCTTTCGCTGAAGAGCTAACATTAGTGAAACAAAATACACCGATTACGATTATTACAGCAAGCATTGGTCTTGTCGAGGGACTTGTCATTGGATTGCTGTCCGGGTATTTATTGGGAATTACTGAAGAGAAATTCATACTCTGGATCGGAATGATTGTACTGATTATGGCATCGATGCTTTTAGCAGGCACCTATTTATTACGTCAATTAAAGATGGCTGGAATGTTCATCCTATTGGTAATCCTCAGTTTGTACTTATTCTTGACTGAAGCAATTGGACTTCAATTCGATCAATCTTCTTTTGCCGCTAAGTTAAGGGAATACTCACCACTACAGTACATTGAAACATGGTTAATGAGATTTGGCAGTGGAGGTGAAGACAATACCATCATCATCTTTAGCCTAATCGCTGTAACCATTATCAGCCTTGTCGGTCATCTGTTCGTGATCCATCGCTTTGTCAAAAACGAGGAGGTCATCCATGAAGGCATTAGTGAAAACCTTTAGTATTCTCGTTGTTTTTCTAGGATGTATGACGATAACCTCAATTCACTCATTAGCTGATAAGTCTTCTGATGATAATGGGAAAATGCAGTTGAAGACCGACCGCATTGGCCAAGATTCTTCGTTAGAAAATGAGTTTCATAAAGAAACAGAATTGGAAAAAATGGCGCCCGATTTGTTCAAAAAACAAACGCGGGCGGCCATTGAAACTAAACAACTAGAAGCAGAAAAGGCAACAAGGAAATTGGAACAGAAGCTCTTTGTTCAGCCTAGTGAAACGAATACTGCATTAAGAGATACGAAACAGACGCTATTTTCGAGTAATTATACCATTCAAGATGCTCGAGCCTCTAACCAGGATACGAATGAAGAGAGGGGACTGATGAGCAAAAAAATGATTCCTGCTCTGATTGGATTCGTCGCAGCCTGCTGTGGAGGAGTATTTGTCATGATGAGGAAAATGCTTGAATAGAGGGAGATTGACATGTCTAGAGGTACACATGTAAATGTGACAGTTGACTTTAATAAGTGGTGTAAAGGGAGATATGACGTTAGAATCCCTTTACATCAGCCTATTAAACAACTACTTGGAAACTTAATAGAAACGTTGCAGCTTGATATCGATAAGAATGTTCTTTTTGCCATAAAGGTTGCAGACAAGGAGCTGCTGCTTGCGGATGATGATCGACTTGTGGACCACCCAGTGACGAATGGCGATATATTACTAGTTTTGAAAAGCTAAAGGAGAAGGAAAACATGGAAAAAATAATCCAAATGGAGTCACTACAGCTTCAGTTCCACATTAGTGATGGAAATTGGCAATTAAAATTGCCAAAATCGCAAACTCGAGTGAAAGACATTCGTCAAATGGCATTGATGAATAATGATACTGCCCTATTTGTCCCTTCAATTGTTACAGAGGAAGCTGATTCTTTCGCCTTTTTGTTTACCGTTGGTCCACAAGCAAAGGCTTGGGAGGATATGCGAAAACTGGATCGAAAAGATAAGCTACGCCTGCTGTGTAATGTAGCTCGTTTCAAAAACTGTAAAACCACACGTATAACCTTCTTCCTTCATCCGGATCATTTGATTGTCGACGATAATTTGATCCCATCCCTAGTGTATCGTGGTATCCGGGATTTAGTTCCTCCCTATCATCTTGATGAAAAGAATTTCACTCTCCAATACAAATGCTTGGTAATCGCATTGTTTTCAAAGAAATATAGTTTTGATGAACTTTATGCGGGGTCTTTGAGTCAGGCGAAGGATACAGAATTTGAACGCCAGGTAGTAGAAACAGAGGAGCTTGACTCTTTAATTAAACTATTAAACGACAAATACATAGAAGAAAAAAAAGCGGCTGAGAAAAGTCTGCAAATCGTACCAAAAAAGAAGTTTCGCCTTTTTAAACAATTAGCCTTCACCATGATCGCTCTCTCCGTTTTATTGGCAGTGCCATTAGCCTATTTCGCTTTTGTAAAGATCCCATTTCAGGGACATCTTTTAGATGCACATCGAGACTTTCTTGCATTGGATTATGCCAGCGTTATTAATGATTTAGAAGAACAAAAGCCTGATAAGCTTCCAGATACAGGTAAATATGTGCTTGCCTATTCTTATATAGAATCGGAGCCGCTCTCCGATGAACAAAAAGAGTCGATTTTAAAAAATATCAGTATGAAAAGTGACCCAAATTATTTGTTGTATTGGATATACAACGGCCGGGGCGACTTTAATCGAGCGATTGACCTTGCTAAGTATATCGATGACCCACAGTTGATTATGTACGGTCTGATTAAGCAAATGGAAAAGGCCAAAAATGACCCTAAATTAAGTGGTACGGAAAGGGAAAAAAAGGTACAGCAATATCAGGACCAATATGAAACTTATGCTGATAAATATGGGCTGGACTCTCTATTAAATGAGGAAAACACCGAACCTGCCGCTGCACAGGAAAATGGTCAAGCCGAAGAACCGCAAAGCGGGGAGGTAACCACCCAAGAGAATACGGCTGAACCTTCTGCTTCGAATTCGACTAGTCCTAAAAAAAATGACACGAGTAAACCAGCTGAAAATAAAAAGTAGAGTAATGTGGACTCGTAAATAGAGAGGGAGAGAAAGATGGCACAACGATTATTGCTGCTTGAGTTTAGGGGTCGATTACATAAATGCCATTTAAATACGAATGAAGCGAAGAGGATAACCATTGGCGATGATTGGTCCCACACCATCACTTTTCCAGATATACACTCAACCATTGTGATGGATTGGGATGGTGAAGTAGGCAAAGTTGTCGAAAAACAGCTAAGGGTTAATGAAAGCTTAGTAGTCAAGCAACAAGATAAACTAGTAACCATGTATTTAAGGGAAGACAACGAGTGGTCAGTGTACGACACGACACAACGATACAGTATTACAGTGGGGGCCAACGATTACGACGATGTCTTTATAGATAACACAAAAATCGATTTAGCACTCATCCGCGAGGGGCTTGAAGAAACATTTAAACTAGAGGTCTATGACGGTAAGGTTTATCACAACTTCGTCCTTGCATGCGGGGAAGTTGCTTTAGAACCTGGGGATGAATTATTTTTTGCAGGGATGATTGTTAAAATCGGAAAAGATGATATTCGCTTTCTTGGAACAGAAGTAATCAAAAATACAAAACTAGTTCAATTGTTTGGGATGGATCGAGGCTATGACAGTGAGTATCCTGATTTTCACCGTTCTCCTCGGATTATTTATCGGGAACCGGAGGATAAACGAAAAATTGCAAAACCTTCCCCTAGACCGGTAAAGCCGCATGAACAACTGGCACGTGTCATTGTCCCGCCTCTTGTCATGATTGCTGCCATGGTGATTGTCTCGATTTTTCAGACGAACGGTTTTTATATCATCGCAATGCTGGCTATGACCATTACGACGGTGATTTTTTCTGTAACATCCTATTTAAAAAGCCTGAAGCAATATCGTTTGGAATTAAAGGAACGGGAAAAGGGATACCAAGACTATTTAAAACAGAAGACCCATGAATTCTATCAAGCAAGCGAAGAACAGCGGCATGCATTAAACTACCATTACCCAGACGCCGAACAAATCCGTGATATGGCCAGAACAGTACATTCCCGTATATTTGAAAAAACGATGTTCCATCATGATTTTCTCAAGTATCGTGTTGGAATGGGACGGATTGATTCAAGTTTTGAGATTGAATTCAATTTAGAGGAATTTTCCCTTGAAAAGGATGAACTTGTCGAAGCTGCAAATAGCTTAAGGGCGCAGTACCTTACATTAGAGGATGTGCCCGTTGTCACCACTTTAATAAAAGGCCCGGTCGGTTACATCGGGCAGCGCCACCTCGTAGTCGAGCAGCTGCAGTTGTTGGTCATGCAAACGGCTCTTTTTCATAGCTATCATGACCTGCAGTTTGTCACGATTTTTCCGGAAGAGGAGAAGTCGAATTGGGATTGGATGCGCTGGCTTCCTCATGCAAGTCTACGAGATATAAACGTCCGCGGCTTTGTTTACCATGAGCGCACACGTGACCAAGTGTTGAATTCTCTATACCAAATTTTAAAAGAGCGGAAACAGGCTATAGATGAAAAGACGAATAAAAGTGAGAAAGTCTATTTTTCTCCCCATTTTGTTGTCCTAATTACCAATGAAAAGATGATTTTGGACCACTCTGTTATGGAGTACTTTAATGAGGATCCTAGAGAACTTGGAGTCTCGTTAGTATTTGTGCAGGATGTCATGCAGTCGCTCCCAGAGCATGTAAAAACCGTTATTGACATCCGAGATGCCCAAACCGGAAACATCCTGCTTGAAGAAGGAGAACTAGTTAATCGAAGGTTCATACCCGACCATCTTCATGAAGATTTTAACAAAGAGGATCTATCAAGGGCCTTGTCTCCACTGAATCACTTGCAAAACTTAAGGAATTCCATTCCCGAAAGTGTCACCTTTTTGGAAATGTATGGCGTGGAGAAAGTGGAGGAGCTTCGTATTCATGAGCGCTGGGCTACAAATGAAACGTATAAAAGCCTTGCTGTACCGCTGGGACTGCGAGGAAAAGAGGATATGGTCTACTTGAACTTGCATGAAAAAGCCCACGGGCCACATGGATTGGTCGCAGGGACTACTGGTTCTGGTAAGTCGGAAATTATTCAGTCGTATATTATCTCGCTTGCCGTAAACTTTCACCCGCATGAAGTCGCCTTTCTGCTAATTGATTATAAAGGCGGCGGGATGGCGAATTTATTTAAACATCTCCCGCATTTATTAGGAACAATTACAAATCTAGACGGTGCTCAGTCAATGCGTGCGCTTGCTTCCATTAAAGCGGAGCTGCAAAAACGTCAGCGACTATTCGCCGAACATGACGTAAATCACATTAATCAATACCAAAAGCTTTATAAATTGGGCGAAGCTAGTGAGCCGATGCCGCATCTATTCTTAATCTCGGATGAGTTTGCGGAACTAAAATCCGAACAGCCTGACTTTATGAAGGAGCTTGTTTCTACAGCCCGGATCGGCCGTTCGTTAGGGATCCACTTGATTTTGGCAACACAAAAGCCAAGTGGTGTTGTCGATGACCAGATTTGGTCTAACTCGAAGTTTAAGCTTGCACTAAAAGTTCAGAATGCCAGTGATTCTACGGAGATCTTAAAAACACCGGATGCTGCAGAAATCACACTGCCGGGAAGGGCCTACTTACAGGTTGGCAACAATGAAATTTATGAACTGTTCCAGAGTGCCTTTAGTGGGGCAGATTACACCCCGGATAAAAATGAACAAGACTTAATGGATACCACGATTTATGCGATTAATGACCTTGGTCAGTATGAGATCCTTTCTAACGATCTAAGTGGTTTATCCAGCCGAAAGGAAATTTCAAAAGTCCCAACAGAACTGGACGCCGTTGTGGACTATATTGATGCCTTCGCAAAAGAAAGAGGAATTGTTGAACTTCCTAGACCATGGCTGCCGCCATTAGACGATCGAATCTATCTCCCTGATTTGGATGTTTTAGATTATAAAACCGCATGGTATGAAAAGAAAAGTTCACTAGAAGTGACCTTTGGTTATCTAGATATCCCAGAAATGCAAGCGCAAAAGCCGCTGACTTTGAATTTAAGTAAGGATGGGCATATAGCAGTCTTCTCGAGCCCTGGATATGGAAAGTCGACCTTTTTACAAACTGTCACGATGGATATTGCAAGACGACATAATCCGGAAAGAGTCCATATTTATCTGATTGACCTTGGAACTAATGGCTTGCTGCCGCTCCGAGAGCTTCCGCATATAGCCGATACCATAATGGTAGATGAGGAAATTAAGCTCGGAAAGCTTCTTCGAAGGCTGCAAAATGAATTAAAGGAACGGAAGCAAAAATTGAGTCAATTTAGTGTGGCCACCATTGAAATGTATGAACAAGCAAGCGGCATAGAAGTCCCTTCGATTCTTTTATTAATCGATACATTCGACTCGATTACGGATGCTGCCTACCGAGAAGAGTTTGAGAAAACAGCCGCTCAGATTGCCAGGGAAGGTGTCAGTGTCGGAATTCATCTGATAGTTAGTGCAGGACGTCAAAGTGCTATGAGAGCACCATTATTATCGAATATAAAGCATCAATTAGCCCTGTATATGATTGACGGAACCGAAGTACGCAATATTGTGGGAAGAACGGATTTAATGATTGAAGAAACCACGGGACGCGGCTTGATTAAGCTAGAGCAGCCAACATCCTTCCAAACAGCACTTCCTGTGAGAGGGCAAGAGACGCTAACGATAATCAAAAACATTCAAGCGGAATGTAAAGAGATGAGGAACGACTGGAAAGGAGAGCGGCCAATGCCAATTCCGATGGTTCCGGAAACAGTGGAATTCACTGATTTCATCAATAAAGCAGAAGCAAAGTCGATGATTAAGAAAGGGGCTATTCCATTTGCTGTCGACTTTGAAAAAGTAGAGCCGGTCGAGTTAGATATTGTTAAGGATCAAATTACATTGATTTTAAGCGACCGAGTCGATCAAGTAGAGCAAACCTACTTAACACTTGTTTCTAGCATCTCCCTAAATGAGCAAATCGACGTCGGCCTCATCGACAATGCTTCTTCGAGATTTAGAGGCTATAGGGAGAGTGTCAATATATACGCGGGTTCTTCCGTTGATATGGATAGTTTTACCGAGCGCATGGAGCAATTATTTGAAACAAGGGAAGATGCCTTTCGTCAAGTACAAATGGCTACAGATGGCCGTGTAACGATGAAGGAATTTTTGAAAGAGATACGGCCAATGGTTGTTCTGATAACAGATGTGGCCTTCCTGACCCAATCACTATCCGTTACATCCCAAACAACAGTAACAAAATTGTTGGAAACAGGAGCCAGAGTCGGAATTTACTTTGTAATAGGCGCAGTATATGGGGCACTTGAAAGACAATATGATGATGTTGCCGCTGTGGTGAAGAAACAGAAGGCAGGTATCTTGATTGGACGGATAACCGACCAGAATATCCTAGAAGTCTTGAACCGACCTTACAAAGAGCAGAACTTACTTCCGTATGAAGCTTATTACATTCAACACGGAAGAGCAGAAAAAATCAAAATTGTGGCTCCTTACAAAAAAAGAGAGGAAGTGGCGGCAAGTGTTTGATTGGTTTAAAACAGATGCTGAGAAAAAGCGGGATGATTATCATGAGCTGTACGAAAAACTGAGAAGTGCGATCTCTGAGCATGACAAAAAAGTTTCCGAGGCCCAATCTGCATACGGTTCCTATATAGGCACTGTTCCCAATCTATCTAACTCAAAAATACCTTCCAATGATTTCGAAATTAGCCGTGAACAATTAAATGAGAAATTGAAGCGGTATTTTCAACTGGATCAAGAAAAGCGGCATTCACTGGTTGCTGCTAAAGATAAAGCATATGAAAGATATGTGTATTATAAAAACCTGGCCATTAAAGAGGCTGAAGCTGAACGTGCTAGAAGAGAGAGGGAACTAAAAGAGCTAAAAGAGAGACTGGAGGGATTGATCAGTGGGGAACGTTAGAATTGACGGAAATCAGGTGAATGAAGCGAAGGCTGCAGCCAGGGTATTGGGACAATCGATTGAGAAAACGTATGACCAATGTGAACAATTGATTTCGTATCTGCATGCGGCAGAATGGAGCGGAAAATCAAGGGATGCCTTTTTAACCTATCTTGAAATCATTCAGAAGTATCACCATGATATGAAATCCGCAGTTGCCAAACAGACGAAAGCCTTAAATAACCTTGAGGGTTATTTCGACGATTTTCTTCAGGACCCTTCGGTAAGAGAAGTGAGGGATTTAGGATGAGGCCATCTACAGAACTGTTTACAGCTCCAGAACTGTATCTGTTAGCAGCCGCCTTTGGCGGAAATGTGCTTTTTGGCTTGCCGGAAAAAAAGATTTTTCAGTTGCAGGGGGAAGATGTATTTAAAAAGGCACATGAGCGGCTGATGGAAAAGGGAATCATCACAGCGGACGGTAAAATTACAAAAAATGGGGCGATCATCATTCAAACCGTGGAATTTTACCATCAAAGTGAGAAATATGTTCGTGTTAATAACCTAATGTTTGCCTTTAGGGAAAAGGAATGCGATGAGCTGATTGTTCTGGTGGAAACGGCAGTACAGGGCCAATACCAGTTACGGGTTACCTCTAAAGCGGTCATGCTAAAAATGTTGTGTGAACACTTTCCTCTGATTGTCAGAGAGCCAGCGGCAAAAGAAAAAACGTTTTTAAAAGTAGAATTATCCAATCATGAAAGACGGGAGACCGAAAGCTTTGAGCCTGAACAAATGTTTATGAATCTAGAATTCTTCCATCTTAAGGAGGAACATAGAGATCAATTTAATTGGCACTATTATCAGCAGCTTCTAATTTTTACAAAAGAAGAGAAGTTAATCATGGTCGATACCGTGAATAAGAAATATTATCATGTGAGTCAATATTGGTTCTTGAAGGTCCTTTTTGATGAACTGGATTTCCATTATAAGGAGGCGCAGTCATATGCTTAAGGCTGATGGGGGCTGTTCTAGCCTTATTAATATTAATCCTGATGAAATTACCACCATTTATCAATTATTACAAGGCATTATTACAGAATTAGAGACCAATGCTGCTCCCAACATTGAAAAGTTGGGAAACCTAGACTATTACCAAGAGGGCAAGGCCAAAAAAGCAATGGAAGTGTATGCGGAAGCGAACCAGAAGGTAATGGATTTACACGATAATTACTCCCGTGCTGCAACATTAGTAATCGATATCCTTAATACGATGATGCAAGCTGATGAAGCAATTGCTGAACAAATCATCGCGAAATTGGGGGTATGATAGGATGGATGTAAAATATATCCCTTCTGATTGGGAAAAGATGAAGGATGGGATTGGGGATTTAATTGGTCTTGGACGATGGGGCAAAGGATTGATTGATAATTTAATAGATTTAAATGACAACTTAGAGGATGCAGAGGGCGATATCGCGAAATATGATAGTGACGGCGTCATCTCCTTCCATCACACGAGTCAGAAAAGTAAATACCAAGGACTGTTTGAAGATTTCGAAGTACTGCACAGCTTCGCTGGCAAGGTTGGGGATATTGTCGACCGTGCGATTGATCAGCCGTTCTATAAAGACATTGATGCGTTTGTTGAAGCGATGCGGGACTTAACTATTTCCAACTACACAACCAAAAACCGGATTGGCGCCACCGAAACACAGTTTGTCTATGGGGGTTACGGTGCCTCCCAGTCCTTAGAGGTTCCTAAGACAGAAATAAGTATCGATGATTTGTTTAGTGGCGATAATTTTTATGCTGGGCAAATGAATTTGGAATATGGCGCGTGGCAGGAGATAAATCCGGAGCAGGATTTTTCTCAAGAAGAGTATCGGCAAGCGGCTCTTAACACCCGCGCGTTCCAATATGAGTCGATTCGAAACCAACAAGAAAATAAGGAGTTCTGGGTACAGCTGGGTGCCTTGGTAGTAATTGTTGGCGCAACGCTCATTTGTCCACCGGCAGGAATGGCCTTAGGGGCTGCTTATGGAGCAATGGAATTGAGCTCGGCGGTTTCCGGAAAGGATTGGGTCTCAGGAAGGGAGCTGGGGACTGGTGAACGCTGGTTCCGCGGTGTATTGGCTCCTTTGGACATCGTTCCTGGTGTGAACGGATTAACGAAGTTCAGCAGCACCGTCCGTCTTGCCCATGTGGGTGATACAGTCGGTGGGTTAGGTAAGGTGGGTTTCCATCAGGGAATAACTCATATAGACAGCATGATCAAAACCGCTGGCCAGCAATCGGCGACACGTTTAAAAAATGCCTCTGCAGCTATAAAAGATGCAGCTAATGTTGTGAAAAATAAGCTGGCAATGGATACAATAAGAGCAGGGAGATTAGCAGACACCGTCATCACAGGTATTAAAAATACAATCCCTTCTCCAAAAAGACTTGTAGCTACGGCAACAGGTGAAAAGGTGTATATGCCTGTTGATAATAATCATGCAATCGAGAATTCATTAAGTGATATTATTAGTAAAATTGATGGGATAAATCTTGGGGGTGTCTCTAAAAAGAACGAGAATTCTAGTCATTTGAAATTTAACAAGGACGGTTTGACACCAGAACAACTGAAAGAATATCGACTAAAAATAGATAAAGCAAAGGCACAAGGAAATTTGAAGGCGGCAGACGATGCTAGATATGAACGCTACTGCGCCGAAAAGGTAAGTTTAGGTGAAAAGCCATTAGATAGAAGTGATTGGGATGTAATTAATGAGCGTCTAAGAAAAAATAGGGTACGTGGAAGAGAAGAAGAAATAAAGGGTAGAAAGGCTTTGGAAGAGCATCTGAATCGTCCGCTAGAAGATAACAACACTGATATGGTTGTTACGTATACATCTAGTGAAGGTCATGTTACGCGTCCTGATAGTATTGGGCGTAATGATAAGGGAGAAATTGATCTGGTTCATGATCACAAACATAAATCGGGTGAAGAACAAGTTGTTCATAATGATAGTCAAATTCGTGCAGAAAGAGAAATGATTGAAGACAAGAAGAATGGTTACCATGTTGTTACATTGTCTAGCGATAAGCCAGATTTAAGAGCTATTCCTCCAACACCAAGGCCAAGTGGACCTTTAGGAGATAAGAGTGTTATTTATTATACTGATCCACAGAACGGTAAAGTAACTCATAAATGGGAGCCTAATCCACGTTTGCCTGGTGGAGGAAGATGGAAAAAACTATAAACAACTATTTTTACAGAAGGGGAATTTGAATGAAGCCTGATTTATTTTCTATCACAATGTATCCTACGGTATCTATTAATAAAGATGAAATACTAGATCAACTTTTAAATGTATTTGAGTCTAATGGAAAATTTGCGCCTACACATTGGGGAAACAGTGAAGTAGTAAAAGTTGAATATAATCGTAATGAGATTATCGAAAGAGTAGTTTCAGATTCCAATATAACTGAAATTTATCTTTATCGGGATAAAGATGTCAAATACTCGGGAAGTTTTGAAGTTAATTGGAGTCCTCGTTCATTTTTGAAGCTTGAGTTTCATAAATCTATTCCAAAAAAATTGTGGCCAGTCTTTTTTGAGTTGTCTGACAAAATTGCAGAAATTGTAAAACCTTGTTATGGAGTGACACATATTTTTTGGCCGTCGGCATATCCGTGGAATACAGAACGCGAACGCTTGAATATGTGGATGGATTTATGTGCCAACCCGGTACCAGTTAGATTTCTTCCGAATGGACCATTGGGCGTTGGTGTCCGAACATACATAAGTAGTCACATTATGGAAATGTTCGGGAAAGAGTTTTTATTGAATAGCCCCGGAGTGGTGTCCGAACTAAATTGGAATGGCATTCGTATCGACCTGTTGAGTGAACCGTGGAAAGCTGATAACGAAACATTACTTGATAGTTGGTTAAGGGTTATGGAGTATCTAGAATCTTCAAATGTAATGGCTATACCCGATTTTGATGACGATCACATGGGGGTATCCTTTTCCCCTAATATTGCATGGAAAGAGTATCTAAAACATTAACAAGAGATGGAGGGAGTGAAATTCATAATGGAAGTAAATCGTAGCGAAAGGTCGAAAGTCTTAGAATTATTAACTAACGCCAAAAATCTAAATGAGGCTGTCGATGGATTAGATTTGAGTGATCAGGACCTTACTTTTTCTGATTTGTCAGAAGTAATAGTAGATGGAACCCTTGCGAAGCGAATCAAGTTAAGGGCTTCCTCATTAACTAGGGCCTCCTTTCTAGATTGTGACTTCGAATCGGCCGACTTTAGCAACTGCAATTTAGAAGAGATCGACATCGCAGACTGTGTGCTAAGCAGGGCAAACTTCTATAAAGCAAATCTAAAAAAGGCAAAACTAAATATAAGTATGTGTGTAGAAACATGTTTTGATGAGGTTGATTTTACGGATGGAGAGCTAATTGGATCAACCTTAATGAATGCTACCTTACGAAACGCAAACTTAACCGGAATCTATGCTAAACAAGTAAGTTGCTCTGGAGCAAATTTTAGCGGTGCAATTCTTAAAGAGTGTAATTTTCAAGGTGCAACTTTAATAGGTGCTGTTTTATCTGACGTAGATGCTAGAAATGCTAACTTTGCAGGTGGGGATTTAACAGGAGCCACACTTTGTAATAGTGATTTTACTGGAGTAGATTTTACGGGTGCCAAACTTGACAACGTCGTTTGGACGGGATCAAAAATAGAAGGTGCTATTTTTGATATGGATGTAAAGGATCAAGTATTAAAGATGGCTAAGGGACCTTTTTAGTTTTTTTTAGGAACTCTTAAATAATGTTTAGTTATAAATGTTTAGAAGGCCTATTTTCAACTTCCAGTGAAAGTAGGTCTATTTTACATGTATTAAGATTATGTGTTTAGCGGAGACAATTTCTATGCTGGGCAGATGAATTTGGAGTTTGAAGTATGGAAAAAGCTGAATCCGGATCATCAGGATTTTTCCCAGGAAGAATATCAGCAAGCAGCTCTTAATACGCGTACGTTCCAGTATGAAGGCGGGTTAGTTAGTAGTTAAAAGCAGCTGATGGTAAAATCAAATAAAGTTATTGTAAAATTCGAAAATAAATTTATATTCCCAATACTCTTATTTAAAAAAGCTAGATAAAAAGATGTTTTTCTGAAAAAGACAATTGTATTTTTCAGATAGTAGTATTATAATTGAATAATAATTCAGATAAGTAAATAACAAGTAATTAGTTGGAAGGAGGGAGTCAAAGTGGAAACGAAAGAATTAAAGCGAGGCTTAAAATCGCGTCATATTCAGATGATTGCGTTAGGCGGTACAATTGGTGTCGGATTATTTATGGGTTCAGCAAGTACAATTCAATGGACGGGTCCTTCTGTGCTGCTTGCCTATATCATTGCAGGAATTTTTATCTTTTTTATTATGCGGGCAATGGGAGAAATGTTATATTTGGAGCCAAGTACGGGCTCTTTCGCAACATTCGGCTATAAGTATATTCATCCATTAGCTGGGTATTTAACGGCATGGAGCAACTGGTTTCAATGGGTAATTGTCGGGATGTCAGAAATTATTGCCGTTGGGGCATACATGAAGTATTGGTTTCCAGATCTCCCCGCATGGATTCCCGGTTTGGTTGCCTTTGTGATTCTCGGTGCAGCCAACTTAATTTCGGTTAAATCGTTTGGTGAATTTGAGTTTTGGTTTTCGTTAATAAAAGTTGTCACTATTTTAATCATGATAGTTGCCGGATTTGGTCTTATTTTCTTCGGGATTGGCAATGGAGGAATCCCAACCGGATTGGCAAACCTTTGGGAACATGGCGGCTTCTTTACAGGTGGCTGGTCAGGATTCTTTTTTGCTCTGTCACTGGTTATTGGGGCATATCAAGGTGTCGAATTAATCGGGATTACAGCCGGAGAAGCAGAAGATCCGCAAAAAACGTTAACAAAAGCGACTCAAAGCATTATTTGGCGGATTTTAATTTTTTACATTGGGGCAATTTTTGTGATTGTGACCGTTTATCCTTGGGATCAGCTACATTCAATTGGCAGTCCATTTGTTGCAACATTTGCAAAACTTGGAGTTACAGCAGCAGCCGGAATTATTAACTTTGTTGTCATCACTTCGGCAATGTCCGGGTGTAACAGCGGGATTTATAGTGCAGGACGAATGCTTTACACATTGGGCGTCAATGGACAAGCACCAAAAATCTTTACCAAACTTTCTTCAAATGGGGTACCCCTTTTAAGTACGATTGGTGTGCTGGTTGGTTTGGCAGTGGGCATTATTTTAAGTTATATTGCACCAAAAAATTTATTTGTCTATGTCTATAGTGCTAGTGTACTTCCAGGGATGATTCCGTGGTTTGTTATTCTGATCAGCCAAATTCAATTCAGAAAAGAGAAGGGGAACAAAATGGACAATCATCCATTCAAAATGCCTTTTGCCCCTGTATCAAACTACCTGACAATCGCTTTTCTGGTTCTAATATTAGTAGGAATGTGGTTTAATAAAGATACCCGTGTATCGCTTGTTGTAGGGATTGTTTTTCTGGCGCTTGTTTCTATCAGCTATTACGCGTTTGGCATCGGAAAGCGTGCAGAGGGAGATCAGATCAAACGTGTCTCTTAAGACTCTCTTGAAAATATCAATATATTGATCAACAGGGGCAGTTACAACAATGCCCCTGTTTTTATTGTGAAACGAAATAATTAGGTAAATGAATGTGCTAGTTAAAAAACTCATTACGTTTTTTTAAATTATGGGATATTAAGCTTGATTTATTTCATATAGGTCTCCATGAAGTTATTAGACTTAAGGAGACCTTTTTTATATTTGCGATCCTGCGTCTATATCCTAAAAAGATTAATATCACTATTTGTTACTTTTTAATTTTTATAATCCTTTTGTAAATTTTTTGGAGAAAGATTGTACTCTCTTTTAAAGAGCCTGTAAAAACTCGAATAATCAGGAAACCCAGATTTTAATGCAATTGTCTCGATAGAGAACTGATTTTGTTTAATCAAAGTGACAGAATAAGATAGACGCTTTAATGAGACGTAACGATAAAAAGGCAGGTTCATGTTTTTCTTGAAATAATGAGAAAAATAGTATTTGTTTAAATGGAAATGATTTGATACTCTTTCTAAACTCAAATCCGGCTCAGTCAAATGTGAATCTATGTATTGTAAAATAGAGACAAACCTCTGGTCTAATTCATCTTTGTTGCTAAGGTTTGGTGTACTGCTTGCAGGATTAAAAATAACTTGTAGAGCTTGAAGTAATAAGTAATGCAGTGTAAAGGAAAAATTCTCCTCATCATTCTTGATTCTATTAATGATTTCAAGAAATAAAGAAATGATATTTTGAAAATTTTTTGAATGAAGATGTAACACAAACGATCCTTGTGTCTTTTGATAAACAATATCCTCTTTCATTGATGGTGAACTAGAGGAAAAGTCTGCCATTAAATGCTTACTAACCATAACAATAATGCGTTCATATTTATCGATATCTTCAACATTAGCCTCATGAACGGCATAAGGAGGGATGACCACAACATCCCCTCTCCTCAGGTTATAGGTCTTTCCCTCACAGAAAAATTCACATTTCCCGCCTAGAAATACAAGGAACTCATAAACATCATGACTGTGAAGGCGGAATAATGTCTCTAATTGGGAAAAGTTCACTGATGATTCATTATATTTCTTAAGATGATCTTCGGAGTGATATTTTTTGTTGAAGTAATAAATTTCAAAATCCTTACCAATTACTGGGATAAAAACGGACTGTTTCATAATATCCTCCTTTCGAACAGCAACATTTACAATAATTTTAGCAAAAAGTGCTATATATTTTGAGCTTTTTGTTGTTATTCTATAACTGCGAGCGGTAACATTCATTTATTAAAGCAATATTCTTAAAGAAACTGCTTACTAAATAAATGGATATACCCAAAATTGAGCACCCTATCGTATGAACTAGTAAAGTTTAATCAAAGTAAAAATTAAAAGATAAATTTCGAGCATTTTATTAGGGTGAGCAAGATTAGGAGGCATTATAGTGGAATCTAACCATAAACAACCAAATTTAGAGGTCAGAGTTAAGAATATAATCGAAGTGGATGGATTAAAATTTAAAGATTTAAATAATAGCGGGAAATTAGAGCCATATAAGGATTGGCGTTTGAGCCCTAAAGAACGTGCTGAGAACCTAGTTTCATTAATGAATCTCGATGAAAAGGTAGGTATGATGCTTATAAATACCCGTCAGATGGGGCTTACTCAAAAAGATAAGAGTAAGACAAGCCATGATGGCGTGCTTGATGAAGGGATTGTTGAAAAGGGCGAAACCATTTTTGCTTTGGAAAAGGTTTATGGCACAACGCATACGATTGAAAACATGCATTTGCGCCACTTCATCCTTCGAGATAACTGGAGTCCAGCTCAAATGGCAGAGTGGATCAATACTATGAATGAATTATGTGAGGGAACACGTCTTGGGATCCCTTGCTTAATCGCATCTAATTCAAGAAACGAAAATACTGAATTCATCTTTGGTATGAATGATGCAGCTGGAATCTTTTCGACTTGGCCTGGAACTTTAGGGCTTGCAGCAGCAGCTAAAGGAGAAATTAAAAATGGCGGTGATGCCTCTCTTATCAGCCAATTTGCTCAGATCGCCCATGATGAGTGGGATGCTGTGGGGATAAGAAAAGGTTATATGTATATGGCCGATACTGCTACTGATCCTAGATGGCAGCGTACGTATGGTACATTTGGGGAAGACCCAGAATTTATTTCTGATGCAATCGGCCGGATCATTGACGGATTCCAAGGTGAGACTGTGGGGAAACATAGTATTGCTATGACAACCAAACACTTCCCTGGCGGTGGTGCAAGGGAAAATGGATTCGATCCGCATTATGCAGAAGGAAAGTGGAACTTATACCCAACTCCAGGCAGCTTAGAAAAATATCACCTGCCACCGTTCCAAGCAGCTGTAAACCATGGCACTTCATCGATTATGCCGTATTATTCGATTCCAAGTATCAAGAAAAGTGTGGTTCAAGAATTTGAAGGGGAAGACATTCCATTCGAAGAAGTAGGCTTTACATTTAATCATTATTTTATTAATCATATCCTTAGAGAAAGACTCGGATTTAAAGGCTATGTAAATAGCGACAGCGGCGTGACAAGTAAAATGTGCTGGGGTGTTGAAGACAAGAGCGAGGCTGAGCGTTTTGCCAAGGCTGTTAACGCAGGTACAGACCTTGTCGCTGATACTAATGACATTACGAACCTTAAAAAGGCAATTGAAAATGGCTGGATTAGTGAAAAACGTATTAATGAGGCCAATGTAAGACTTCTTACCGAGATGTTTGCTTTAGGACTATTCGATGATCGGACCTATGTTTCACCAGAGGATGCTACTTTAGTAGTAAAAAATCAAGCTAACTGGGAAGCCGCATATGAAGCTCATAAAAAATCAGTAACCGTTCTTAAAAATACAAACCAGACGTTACCTTTAACTGCTGATAAGCTTGGTAATAAGAAGGTATATGTAGAAGTGTTCCATAAGGAACCAGAGCGTGCAACTGCTTATACAGAAAAAGCAAGACAGGAATGTCAGGAACTTGGTCAATTTACTTTGACTGATAATCATGAAGAGGCCGACATCGCAATTCTGTTCTTAAGTCCAAAATCAGGAGCTTATTTCAATGCAACCCCAGGACTCTTAGAACTTGAAATCTGTGAAGATAAAACAGAAACGGCTTTGGATGGGTCTACCTATCAAGAAACCACTTTAAGTGGAATGGACCATCTAAAGGAAGTGGCAGATAGTATCCATGTTCGTGGTGGAAAAGTGATTATGAGTGTGAATGTCATTTTGCCATGGATCCTTGGAAATGTCGAACCTTTGGCTGATGTCCTTATTGCTGGTTACGATACTTACTATAAGGCACAGTATGAGGTAATCGCTGGCAATAGCCGTCCAGTAGGTGTATTACCGTTAACATTGCCTGCAAGTGAAGCTGTTATTGCGGTTGATGAAAATGGTGATTGCATGTCAAGAAATGATGTGCCTGGCTATGACAAGGACAAGTATATGCCAGAAGGACTGACATATGCGTATAAAGATAGTGATGGTAATGTTTATAAGCTTGGTCATGGATTGACATATTAATTATATTAATCCTGATTCCAGAAGGAATAACTATGAAGGCTGCCGCAGGGCAGCCTTTTCTTTGTCTAGATGCCCCAATTAGCAGGATCTTATTTTGCATCAAGGATTCATGATTTCAGTCTCATTTGTCTTCCTCTAAACTATCGCAGTATTGACTAATCAGTTTAACTGCTCTTGTTTGGCTAATATTTAAGTCCTTTGCGACTTTTCTAGAGCTTTTATGATTTTTAAATGACTCCATAACAAGTGCCTTCTTCACATGCTCAATCGCATCATCAAGATTAGAGGGGAGAAGATGCTGTGTTTCCGGTTTAACATTATTTAAGATTAAATCAGGTAAATCACTTTTCTGAATGATTGAATCACTGGTGACAACCAATCTCTCCATGAGGTTTTCAAGCTGGCGGATGTTTCCCGGCCAGGAATATCGATAAAATAAATCCAGGCATTGTTGAGAGATAATTTTATTCATTTCATACGTCTT
>Ga0209795_10000430_pt1 | contig 33342 bp, 26 predicted proteins | sample AgamicOrMarz_FD_187166 | JGI IMG/M metagenome (GOLD analysis project Ga0209795, IMG submission 187166) | Agave microbial communities from Guanajuato, Mexico - Or.Ma.rz (SPAdes) (version 2) | ecosystem: Host-associated > Plants > Phyllosphere > Phylloplane/Leaf | place: Guanajuato, Mexico...
CAGCCGTACCGCCTATATCGATCGCATCCACACCTCCTATGACAACGTGCTGGGTAAAAATCATGTTGACGTGATCCGCGGTTTCGCGCGTTTCGTTGATGCCCGTACCGTTGAGGTGAACGGCGAAACCATCACCGCTGACCATATTCTGATCGCCACCGGCGGCCGTCCAAGCCACCCGGATATTCCTGGCGCGGAATACGGCATCGACTCCGATGGCTTCTTCGAATTACCGGCGATGCCGCAGCGCGTGGCCGTTGTGGGCGCAGGCTACATCGCGGTAGAGCTGGCGGGCGTGATCAATGGCCTGGGCGCGCAAACGCATCTGTTCGTGCGTAAACATGCGCCCCTGCGCAGCTTTGATCCGATGATCACGGAAACCCTCGTGGAAGCGATGGCGGCCGATGGCCCTCAGCTTCACACTCACGCGGTACCAAAATCCGTGGTGAAAAATGCTGATGGCAGCCTGGTACTGACGCTGGAAGATGGCCGTAGTGAAACCGTCGATTGCCTGATCTGGGCGATTGGCCGCGAACCGGCTAACGACACCTTTAATCTGGCCGTAACGGGCGTGAAAACCGATGAAAAAGGCTACATCGTCGTGGATAAGTTCCAGAACACCAGCGTGCCGGGGATTTATGCTGTGGGCGATAATACCGGTGCCGTTGAACTGACGCCGGTGGCGGTCGCGGCAGGGCGTCGCCTGTCCGAGCGCCTGTTTAACAACAAGCCGGACGAGCATCTGGATTACAGCAACATTCCGACCGTGGTCTTCAGCCATCCGCCGATCGGCACCGTGGGTTTGACTGAACCACAGGCGCGTGAGCAGTACGGCGACGAGGCAGTGAAAGTGTATAAATCGTCCTTTACGGCGATGTATACCGCAGTGACCTCTCACCGTCAGCCGTGCCGCATGAAGCTGGTGTGCGTGGGCGAGGACGAGAAAATCGTCGGCATCCATGGCATTGGCTTTGGCATGGACGAAATTCTGCAAGGCTTCGCCGTGGCACTGAAAATGGGCGCGACCAAGAAAGATTTCGACAATACCGTGGCGATCCACCCGACTGCCGCCGAAGAGTTTGTCACGATGCGTTAATGCCCTTCCTGCTATTTCAGCAATAAAAAAGCTGGCGAGTTATCGCCAGTTTTTTTTCGCCATTACGCCGCTAAAAGTTTTTATCCAGCGATAACGTGATATTTCGCTGATGGTAGTCATAAAAATTAATATTGCTGTCGACCCGCTTGTAGCTGAAATTAAGCTTCGGCATCACGCCAAAAATATACAAATCACGATGCCAGACCGACAGATTATAAAACTGCTCGTTGTCTTTGCGGCGGGTGCCAAATATGTCGCTATCTGCCTGGTAATGACGTTTGGCATAAGCGGTGGAGGCTGAAAACGAGAGCTGCCAGGGTAAATCCATCACAACCCCGCCCCGCACACCGTTCCGGCGATTACTTTCACTTTTTGCTGAGGTTTGTTGATCCTGAAAATCCACACCCGCGTATACGGACAGCACATTACTGAACGCATGTGACAGTGTGGTCGAGGAATAACGTGTATAACCACGCAAGAAGTCGTATTTATCCGCATCGTAATCGAGCTTTTGATATTCCAGCGCCTGGCTAATTTGCCACGCGGGTGAAATCAGGTAGCTATATTCTCCCCTCACACCAGGACCGGAAGAATACGCTTCAGTGCTATACCATCTTTTTTCATAAAACGGCAGCAGGGCAAACTGCTGGCGGTAATCGCGCCACTGATACCCGGCATAAGCACGGCTGGTGACATCATCAAAATCATGATTATTCCAGTAGCTTTTCCCGTTCACCGTCCCCATAAAACGCAGACCATGCTGGTTATATAGCGAGACATCTTTTTGTAATGCGCCATTAAACCAGATGCCCTCTCCCCGCTGCGGGAAACTGTCTTTATTGCGTAAAAAGAGCCGATCGCCAACGCGTATGGTTTTACTGTTCGAGGCATTATTAACGTTGCTGTCATTAAGATAGCTAACGCTAAGCGTACCGGTCAGTTCGCTGCCCTGCTGAATACGCTCAATATAATAAGCAATGATTTCGCGAATATTTTCCGGGGGATCGCTTTGCAGTACCCGCCGGAAGTGATATTCCGCGGTATCGTACTGATGGTTTTCAAACATGGCACGGGCCATGTCGAGCCGCACCGCATCTAATTCAGGGTGTTCACTTAAAATCGCGCGGTACTGCGCAATCGCCTGATCGTAATTACCGTTGCTGCGAGCCAGTCCAGCCTTCGCAAAGCGCACCAGCGTGCGATCCGCATCCGGAAACGCTTCATATACAGGCAGAATGGCTTCCACAACCGGCCATTGACCTTCACGTACTGCCTGATCCAGCAGCGCCATTGCCAGTGCAGGCTGTTTACTCAGCCGGGCGTTATCTACAGCGATCATCTTTCCGCTGGAAGGCGCGCTTTTTTCCTGCTGTGTGAGGCGTTCAAAATGCGGGGCCGCGGGAATGACATCAGTTTCCGGCGGCGCGGCCAGGGCAGCACCGAGCGAACACAACAGGCTTATTGCCCCCATACGCAGGACATTCATAGGAGTGGATACCATCAAGAAATATCCGGCCAGACGGGCTGACCGGAAGATGATTTACTGACGCGTTGCGCCAAACGCAACGTTCTGGGTGGTATCGGCGAAGCTGGCAATACCGCCCAGCTCTTGTGCCGCAGGGCCGTTGAAATGCCCGGTGAAGGTGCCATCCTGACCGCCTGACTGCGCCTTACCGGTAAAGCCGCCGTCAGCGATATTACCCTGCATCGCCACAGCGTTACCGAAGCCTTCGGCCGCAGCAATGTTGCCGTTGATGGTTTTCGCACCGAAGTCGACATTAAAGGTGGCATCGCTGCGCACGTCTTCACGTAAACCATGACCGATATAGGTCGCGGTGCCCTGGGTCGGGACATTCGCGGCCAGCGTAGGCTCGCCGGTATAGAACACGTCATGCTTGCCAGTTTTGAAGTCGGTCCAGGTACCAAAAGTGGTGTAGCTCATGCGGCCACAGCACCAGGACGTCGCAGAATGGCGGCTGCCATCCGTACTTTGTAGGGACTCCGTAAACACATACATCGCAGAAACACCGTTACCACGCATGGTGTACTGGCGACCCTGTGGCGTGGTGTAGGTATAACCTGAAATAGTACCGCCGGTCGCCTGGCTGGCTGGCGCGCTTGCCGGCGGCGTAGGGGTGGTCCCGGCATTATTGTCGGTCGAGCCGTTATCAGTTTGTACCGGCGGCGTTGTGGTCGGCGGGGTTTTATCTCCACCGCCGCCGCCACCGCCACCGCCGCCACCACAGGCGGTCAGAATACACACCGAAAGTAACAAAGCAGGCTTTAACAGAGTCATAAGGTAAACATCCTTTGTTGGGAAATAACTTGTATTATTTCTAAACATAATTTTTACACGGGAATTTACCGTAAAACTTCCCCGGCTAACTTAAACAATCTTCATATATCATCATTATGAGAATTATCTTAGCCAGATTTAGCTTAAATATGACGTTGGTAAGCCTGCTAATATAATCAGACCTACCAACATTGGTGGGTTATTTAATTTTCCTGCTGCGGGACCGCCATTTGCATATTCATGGTCGTCTCTTTTCCGCCATCCGGCGTTCTGACTACCATGCTCGGTAGCGCCAGCTCAATCTCATTCTCAATTAAGCCTTCAAGAATACGGATATTAATCTCCTGCTGAATATCCATATATTTATTGTAATCGGCGGTATTCACGATATGCACCACCTCGAAATTCAGGCGATCCTGCGTGAAGGCGAGGAAGTGCGCACGGTCGAATTTGGTTTCGCCGACATCTTCGATAATCTTCTGCACCATTTTGCCGATGATCCGCAGCTTCTCCGGCGGTGTAGAGCTGGCGACGCCGAAGGTGAACACAATGCGGCGGGTCTGCATGCGTTTGTAGTTATGAATGGTTTGCTGTAACAGAATGGCGTTGGCGCAGACGATCTGCTCCCCGCTCAGGCTACGGATACGGGTGGTTTTTAAGCCGATATGTTCAATTGTGCCGGCCACGTCGTTGAACACAATAAAGTCGCCGATCTCAAAAGGCTTGTCGAAGCCGATGGAAAGCGACGCAAAGACATCGCTAAGCACCGTCTGCACCGCCAGCGCAATGGCAATACCGCCGACCCCCAGACTCGCCACCAGCGCGGTGATATCCACACCCGCATTGGCAAGGATCGACAGCAACATCATCGACCAGACCAGCACCCGTAAAATCATACCGAGGATCACCATGGTGACCGGATTACGGTTAGAACCCGGCGCATGCAGTAAACGGTGCATCCACGACTGCACGCCCTGATCGAGCCAGATCGCCACCTGAATGGCGAGCACCAAAAACCAGGCGTGTGAAATGGTGGAGAACAGGCGATCCGGCAGGCCGGTAAAACGCAGGCTGAACAGGAATGACGCGAACAGAATTAACAGCCGGTTGGTCTTTTTGAGCATATCAAAAAGAATAAACCGCAAATTTCCGCCACTGGTGTGTTTGTTATTCCAGTTATCAATGGCCTTATAAGCAAATGAAATTAACCGCCTGATTAAGTAATAAGTAATCAACGTAACAGCAAAGACAATCGTCACATTTATCCAGAATGTGGTGGATAACATGATATTGACAATATTCAATCGGGACAGATATTCCATTTTACCTCCAGTAATGACATAGCGGTGTAAGTATAGACACCCTGCCCGTGTGCGGAGGCTTCAATATCAATGCGTTACAATTGTATTAAATAACAGCGGTCAGCGTATAAATGGGGAAGCACGCCAGGTTTTGATAGAAACAATCGGCCAAACAGGTATATTAACATTCTGTTAGCAAAATCTGGCCAGGCCTATGACGACTTCTACTCTGGAACGCACCGTTTACGTGGTTGATGATGAACAGGCGATCATCTCTTCGTTAAGCAATCTTCTCAGCGCGGAAGGTTATACCGTTTCAGCGTTCACCTCACCGCAAGCGTTTCTGTCACACCCGCATTTTCCCGCGCCCTGCTGCCTGATTGTCGATTTGAATATGCCCGATATGAACGGGCTTGAAGTGACACGACAGCTGCGTGAACTGGGTTATGCCATTCCGGCAATCTTTCTCACTGGCTACGGCACTATTCCGGTGACCGTGCAGGCGATGAAAGCGGGGGCCTACGAATTTCTTACCAAGCCGGTATTGCCCGATCCGCTGCTCGTTGCGGTGGCGGATGCGCTGGCCTTTTCAGAAGCGGAGATGGCCGCTGCGGAAGAAAAGCGTGAGCTGATGGCCCGCGCCAGAACCCTGACGCAACGCGAAAATGAAGTCATGCAACTGGTGGTCACCGGCTTGCTCAACAAGCAGATTGCGGCGCAGATGGGCATCAGCGAAATCACGGCCAAAGTCCATAAACGCCGCGTGATGGAAAAGATGAAAATGCGCACCCTTTCCGATCTGGTGAAAGCCACCGAAAAACTTAACCACGATAAAGACAAACACAGCCAGGGGTGATCAGGCGTTGTCTTCCGGCTGCACAGGCAGGGTAAACGAGAAAATACTCCCGCCGCTGTCCCGGCTTGCGGCCCGCAGTTTACCGCCATGGCGCTTAATGATTTCGGCGCTGATGGTCAGCCCCATCCCCATCCCTTCGGCTTTGGTGGTAAAGAACGAATCAAAAATCCTCTCGATTAACGCGTCGGTCAGACCAGAGCCATTATCCACGACGTCAAACTGAATCGTCCCGGCATCGGGCTGCGAGGAAGAGAGCCGCAAGGTGCGCACGCCGTCGTTGTCTGCCATCGCATCCATCGCGTTGATCACCAGATTAAGCAACACCTGCTGGATCTGCACGCTGACGCAGAAAATGCGGTCGTTGACCGCCTGGAAATCCAGCTCCAGCGAAATAGCGCGGCGTTCCATTTCCAGCCGTGACAGGGAGTGAATATTGCGCGCCAGGCCATGCAGACGAGCCTGGGCAAATTCCGCTTCCTGATTGCGGGTCAGCGCCTGTAAGCCACGAATAATCTCCCCGGCACGGTTCCCCTCGCTGATCACATCCGTAATGCTTTTGCAGGCGTTTTCCAGATGCTGCGGATCGCGCTTCAGCCAGCGCAGAGCCGCCCCTGCGTTGGCGACGATGGACATCAGCGGCTGGTTGATCTCATGGGCGATAGATGCTGTCAGTTGGCCAACGGTGGTGGCCCGCGCCACCCGCGCCAGATCCGCCTGCGCTATGCGCACCGCGTCTTCGGAATTACGCTGCGCGGTAATGTCGGAGATGGTGCCAAAATACTCTTTTACTTCCGGCCAGTTTTCCACCGGTTCGCCAATGCCCTTGATGTAGCGGCACACGCCGTCCGTTCTGATGATGCGGAACTCGGCCTGCATCGGCTGACCATTGCGCACGCTCCGGGTCACCAGATCGTTAATGACGCCGAAATCATCCGGGTGCACACGGGTCATAAAATCGGCCATCGACAAACTGCCCTGGTGCGCCGGCAGGCCAACGATGCGCGTGTACTCTTCCGACAGCAGCATGATGTCCTGTTCCAGGTGCCAGTGCCAGGTACCGGTATGACTGATTTTTTCACCTAACATCAGCGACTTCTGGCTGGCGCGCAGCTGTTTTTCCACCTTGCGCCGCTGGATGTTTTCATCCACCAGTTCGGCGTACAGCCGTGCCGTTTCCAGCGATACCGCCGCCTGCGCCCCCAGCATGGAGACGATGCGCGAATGTTCTGCGGTGAACACGTCCGGCAACAGGCGATTTTCCAGATACAGCACGCCAACCATTTGCCCCTGTTTAAACATCGGCACGCACATCACCGCCGCGCCGGAAGCCACCAGATAGTGATCCTGACTGAAGGGGCTGAAGGCTTCCGGTTTGCCGGTGCGGATCTCCTGCCCGGTACGGATCACCGCCGCCAGCACCGAGAGCGGCAAATCCGTCGCCAGCGGCGTTTCTTTGACGATGCTGACCTTGATGCCGTCGGCGGTGGTGGTCGCCCGCGCCTGGATCTCAGGAATATTGCCGTCGATCAGGCGGATCAGCAGACAGTGCTGCGCCCCTGCCCGCTCCACCAGCATCATCATCAGCGTATTGATCAGGCGGTTCAGGTTGATCTCTTCCGTCAGGGCGCGAATGGCGTTTGCCATTCCCTGCACATCACTGAGCACCGCATTCTGCTCGAAAGCGCGGGTATCCAGCGCCGTCTGGCTGCCCTGGGTGGTGAGTTGCGGATAACGGCTCTCCAGCTGGCGCACCTTCGCACCGGCCCCCCAGCGTTCCCAGGCGTTTATAGCGCCTTTGATATAGGCTTCCGCCGCGAAGCGCATGCCGGTGGTGGTGGCGAGACGGGCAGCCAGCTCACAGGCCAGCGCCTGGATAGGGTGAAATTGCCCGTCGCGCGCCAGCGCCAGCGCGGTCTCATATTTTTCGGCTGCGCCGATCGCGTCGCCCTTGAGCCGTAAGCACTCGGCCTGCAACAGCGCCGCTTTGTCGGAAAAGGTTTTGGTGTTCTCGGTGCACCAGGTGGTGATTTTGTCGAGATGGCGCTGAAACGTCGCCAGCGCCTCGTCCGTCACCGTCTCCGGCGACAGCGGTACAGACAGGGCTAAGGCGCTGTACAGGTGAAAATCGAGCATATGAATATGACCGGGGATCAGCTCAATCAGGGCGTCGGCTTCCGCCAGCCAGCGGCTGGCACACGCATACTCCCCGGCGAAGAAGTGCGCTTTTCCTTTGTACAACCCGGCCCAGAACTGCATCAGGAAAATCGGCTCGACGGCACCACCCGACGCGGCCACCCGCAGCACAGGCGGCGTAAAGTGATGGCCGGAAAATGCCTCAGTGCCGGGCAGGCGCAGGAACTGGACGTAATCGCGCTGCATCAGCAGGATCACTTCGACGTCACGATACTGCGCTTTCCGCACATAACTCAGGGCGCGCTCAATGGAGGTTTGTACGCCATCGAGATGATCGCCGCGTGTCAGATAGTTCATCACGATATGCCGCAGCGCCAGGCAAGCGGAGGTGCGATCGCCGGTTTCCACCGCCACGTCGAACGTCGCTTTCGCCTGGTCGATGGCATAGGTCACCGGCATCGTCCAGATACTCACCTGGTCAAGCGGCAGCAACGTGCGCGCTTTAAAGCTGGCGAAATCGTGTTTATACACCAGTTGGCGGGCAAGCAGCGTGCTGGCAAATCCCCGGCTGTATTCGTCGTAATGATCGCCGCACAGCACGCCATACCAGGAGAGCGCAAAGGTGGACGCGCCGCTGATGCCGCGGGCCATCGTCAGGTGCAGCAGTTTACAGAGGATCATGAACTGCAAACGCGGGCTGATAAAAGCGGCGTAGGTGCTGGCGCTCGCCATTAAATTCATTACCGCTTCGGTTTCGCGGCAGGTGACTTTGGTCAGGTTTCTGAAACGGGTGTAGGGATTTTTGCCCACGTCCGCTTTCAGGACCAGGCGCGCCGCATCGCACTCCGCTTTATCCGGATGACGATTAAGCTGGATGCCGAACACCGCCAGCCACGAAATCGCCGTCTCCAGCGCCAGCTGGCTGTCCGACTGCCGCATATGGATTTCCGCCATCAGACAGGCGGCGACGGCTTTATCCGCCAGATCGCCCGGCGCGCTGAGCAGCGTGCCGCAGAGATCGCGGGCGGCGCTGAGGTTGCCGTTGAGGAATTCGCACTCGGCCTCCTCCAGCATAAATGCCGCGCGGGTGTCGGGGCCGATCAGTTCGTTCAACTGATGGGCAGTGTGCAGAAAACGCAGCGCCGAGGCGTAATCGCCGGTGATTTTGGCGCGTTTCACTGCCTTGTGGATCAGCGCGGCGAACGGCTCCGCGTCAGGGCTGAGTAACGCTATATTGTTGATCGCCCCGATGTGATGCACCGCCCTGAACAGCGGCTCGCTGGAGATGGTATTGCCCGCCATATCTGCCAGCGTGCAGGCGGCGAAATGGTGCAACGCATCTTTCTCCGCCACCGGCAGCAGGCCGGTTGCCGCTTCAAGCACGCTGGTATGCATAAAGGCGTATTTTGTGTCGGTCAGGGAAATGAATCGCGCTGTGGCGGCGGGCGTCAGGCGTGCCACCAGTTCCGTGACCGGCAGGCCGAGGATATGCGCGGCCAGCATGGTGTCCCCCGCCCCGCCGATACAGGCGAGCTGGCCCAGCAGTTGCCGGGTCGGTGCGGGTAAAGATTCCAGCCTCGCCACAATACCGGAGGCGACATTGTCGGAGTAATGGAACGCCATGATCGCCGGGCGATCCCAGCTCCATTTCGTTGGTTTCTGCCAGCCGATCAGCCCGTCTTTTACCGCCTGGCGGAACAGCTCATGGGTAAACTGCGGGTTGCCGCCGGTTTTCTCATGCAGCAGCGCCGCCAGTTCGGTAGTGTCGCTGGTTTTGATATGGAACTGCCCGGCCAGCAGGCGGGCGATGGTTTTTACCGACAGGGGTTCCGGCGTGATGTCGGTAATGCGCGACGCCGACGCCCGCAGGCGCGCCAGATTTCCGCAGGCGGTGGGGCATGGCAGCGAGATTTCATCACGGTGGGACAGCACCAGCAGCAGCGGAATATCATCGCTGAGGCTGAGCAGATTCTGTAACACCTGGAAAGTTGCCTGATCCGCCCAGTGCACGTCGTCGATCAGCATCACCAGCGGTCTGCCCGGCGTCGCAAACGCTTTTACCAGGTTACAGGCCATGCAGTTAAATTTATCCCGCGCGTCGAGGGAGTGCAGTTCGGTCAGCGACGTCGCTTTTTGCCCCAGTAACACCCCCAGCTCCGGGATAATACTCACCGCCAGCCCGGCATACTCCCCCATCTGTCGCAGGATATGCATTTTCCAGCGCTGCATCTCCGCCGCGGGAAAGCCAAGCAAATGAAGCGCCAGCGTCCGGAAGGCGGCGGTAAAAACGGCATAGGGTAAAACCGGGGAGTGCTGATCCGCTTTCACCACGGTGAGCAGCGTCTGTTTATGTTGCAGGATTTTCAGCGAGGAGGCCATCAACGAGGATTTCCCCGAGCCTGGCGGCCCGGCGATCACCACCAGCGCATGTTTGCCGCTGCTGTACACCTCGTTATAGGCGGACAAAATATCCGCCGCCTGCGGATGTTCAGAGCAGAGCGCATCCGATGTCAGCCCGTTGCGCTGCGTGTCCTGCTGCCCGAGTGAAAACGAGGTGAGCAGGCCGTCCGGCATCAGGTTTGACTGACAGCGATAGAGATCCGCCAGCAGCCCTTCCGCCGTCTGATAGCGGGTCTCCGGTGATTTGGCTAACAGGCGCATAATGATGGCAGACAGCACCACCGGTACATCCTGGCGCAACCGGTGCGGCGGTAATGGCTCGGAGGCGATGTGATGGTGCACCCACTCCGCCTGGCCCCCGTCGAGATTGCCGTAGGGCAAGCGCCCGGTCAGCAGTTCATAAAGCACAATGCCGAGGCTGTATAAATCGCTCAGGCTGCTTACCGGATCGGCGGTGCGCGAGGTGTGCTCCGGCGACATATAGGCCAGCGTGCCGCCCGTGATAGGCAACGGCGGCTGCTGCGCCTGTGCAGCGGCGGTCGTCAGACCAAATCCGCCGAGCAGGTAGCGTTCATCATCAACGATGAAAAAATGAGCAGGCTTAATGTCGCCGTGTACCAGGCCGCTTTGATGCATCTGGCTGAGCGCGGAGGTCAGCAGGATCGCCTGCCTGAGGAAATCCACCAGCGAACCGGTGGGCAGACAAAGGGTGTCAGAGAGCGTGCGCCAGCTGAACGCCGGATACATCAGCGCATAGCGTCCCTGATACTGGGTATAACCGAGCGGCTTTAACGCCCACTGTTCTGACAGGGCATCGCGCAGGGCGTATTCATTTTTCAGGCGGCGGGTGATCTGATAGCCCGCTTCATCGCAGGCAGGCATGGCCAGCGTAAACGCTTCGCCCGTCGCGTTATCACGACACAATACCCATTCTACGTTGCCTTCCACCGCGAGCGGGCTGAGGGTCATTTCATCTGATACCAGGTAGCCGTCTATGTCGGCCGCCTGGTAAAGCAGCAGCATACTGCTCATTCGTCCCCCTCAGCGTGAGAAAACGTCCGATGAATATGTTCAAAAAGTGTATCAATGTTGATCGGCTTGGGTAAAAACGCAATCGCGCCGAGGGTGATCGCGCACCAGAGCATATTTTCATCGCCGTTGCCGGAGATAATAATGCCCGGCGGTTTTCCCAGCCGCACGCACAGCGCCTTGAACAGATCAAAGCCGGACATGCCTTTTAACTCAACATCAATAATAAACAGCGCCGCGTTCTGGATCGCGGCGTCATCGTTTAACAGCGCTTCTGCCGACTCAAATACCTGCGTACTGTAGCCATCAGACTCAAGTAAATTACTCAGACCCGTGCGAACGGAACGTTCGTCATCCACGACTACAATGCGCTTCGACAGCTTCATGCTGATTTCCTTAGACAGGCTCAAAACGGTTTGAGGCTTTCCTAAGGGCGTTTCTCACCGGACGGCGGTGGAGTGCCACTTATTTTCGGAACGCACTCATGACGGAACCAGGCCAGGGTAACCGGCTGGCGGCTGATTAACCTTTTGCATAACGGAATGACCTGTTCGCCAACCAGCATGCCAAACAGCCCGAGCAGTGCAATCACTGGCGGGGCGGGTGAATTAACCTCAATCAGGGTATAAATCACCCCGGCGAGAATACCCATTAACAGGGAAACAATATAGGTTTTCAGCATGGTTATCCCGCCTGTTTAGCGTCAGAGGTTACGGGAGAAGCGTGGGAAGAGACGGCGGGCTTTTCGGCGGAAATACGGGCGACAGGTTCATGATGGAGAAAGGGCGCAGCCAGTTGACCACCGAGGATCATGCCCAATAAACCTACCAGCGCCACCGCGGGCGGGGCCGGCGATCGCACATTCAGCAGCGCGTAAATCAGCCCGATGAGCACACCCGCCGCCAGAGAAATCAGTAAAGGACTCACAGGTCCTCCTTGTAAAAAGGCGCTGACCGTCACGCGTTGTCACGGCCAGCATCATGGATTAGCGAACCGGAGCCGGTACCGGTGCCAGCGTGCGGTGCTCGCTTTCCTGACGTGACGGTGCTTTGTGGACCATGGTGTACGCGTAATCGACACCCATGCCGTAGGCACCAGAATGTTCACGCACAATATCCATCACCGGGGTGTAGGTCTCTTTACGCGCCCAGTCACGCTGCCATTCCAGCATCACTTGCTGCCAGGTTACCGGGATCACGCCCGCCTGGATCATGCGCTGCATTGCCATGTCGTGAGCTTCTTTGGTGGTGCCGCCAGAAGCATCAGCCACCATATAGATTTCGTAATCACCTTCCAGCATGGCGCACAGGGAGAAGCTGTTGTTACAGACTTCGGTCCACAGACCAGCAACCACCACTTTTTTCTTGCCGTTTTTCGCCAGCGCGTCACGCACTTTCTGGTCATCCCAGGAGTTCATGGAAGTACGCTCAAGGATGTCCTGGCCCGGGAACACATCCAGCAGTTCCGGATAGGTGTTACCGGAGAAGCTTTCGGTTTCCACAGTGGTGATGATGGTCGGAATGTTGAACACTTTCGCCGCTTTTGCCAGCGCAACGGTGTTGTTTTTCAGCACCTGACGGTCCATCGACTGCACGCCGAAAGCCATCTGCGGCTGGTGGTCGATAAAGATCATCTGGCAGTTTTGCGGGGTAAGCACTTCAAGTTTGCTGTTGGTCATCATGTCGCCCATTGAGGTTAATTGTTAAGTGTCTCTGTCGGGGCGCAGTGTAAAAAGCTTTTGATCTCCCGCCTATTGTCTCTGCGTATAACTATACCTTCGTATAACTAGACGCTCTTTGCCCCGCCTGACCATAATTCCGCCATTCCCCCCCTGCGCTCCTGCCCAGGCATTTTATTGTCCACGGTCCACGTACCTGTTTACGGACATCTTCATTTCGGAGGTTCTATGGTTTCCCTCGGTAAAGCCGACATCATTTTGACGAATGGTAAATTTCATACTGTTGATCGCGAGAATCCGCTGGCGGAAGCCGTCGCGATCCGCGATGGCAAGTTTATTGAAGCCGGCACGCTCAATGAGGTGATGCAGTATCACTGCGAGGCCACCAAAGTGATCGACCTGAAAGGTCACACGGCCGTGCCGGGCCTCAACGATTCACACCTGCACCTGATCCGTGGGGGTCTGAACTACAACCTCGAACTGCGCTGGGAAGGCGTGCCGTCAGTCGCCGATGCGCTGCGTATGCTGAAAGAGCAGGCACTGCGCACCCCAAACCCGCAGTGGGTGCGCGTGGTGGGCGGCTGGAGCGAATTCCAGTTCGCCGAGCGCCGCATGCCGACGCTGGATGAAATTAACGACGCGGCGCCGGATACGCCGGTGTTCGTGCTGCACCTCTACGATCGCGCCCTGCTTAACCGCGCCGCGCTGAAAGTGGTGGGTTACACCAAAGACACCCCGAATCCACCGGGCGGCGAGATCCAGCGCGACAGCAATGGCAATCCGACCGGCATGCTGATTGCCCGCCCGAATGCGATGATCCTCTATTCCACACTGGCGAAAGGCCCGAAACTGCCGCTGGAACAGCAGGTAAACTCCACCCGCCAGTTTATGCGCGAGCTGAACCGTCTGGGCCTGACCAGCGCCATTGACGCGGGCGGCGGTTTCCAGAACTACCCGGAAGATTACGAAGTCATCGCCGAACTGCATGAGAAAAAGCAGATGACCATTCGTATCGCCTATAACCTGTTTACCCAGCGTCCGGGCCACGAGCTGGAAGACTTCGAAAAATGGACCGACATGCTGACGCCGGGCCAGGGCAGCGACTATTTCCGTCATAACGGGGCGGGTGAAATGCTGGTGTTCTCCGCCGCCGACTTTGAAGATTTCCTTGAGCCGCGCCCGGATCTGGCCCCGGGCATGGAAGACGAACTGGAGCGCGTGGTGCGCCATCTGGTAGAGCATCGCTGGCCGTTCCGCCTGCACGCCACTTATGATGAGTCCATCAGCCGCATGCTGGACGTCTTCGAGAAAGTAAACCGTGACATTCCGTTCAACGGCCTGCACTGGTTCTTTGACCACGCAGAAACCGTCACCCAGCGGAATATCGACCGCATTAAAGAGCTTGGCGGCGGTATTGCCGTACAGCACCGCATGGCGTTCCAGGGCGAATACTTTGCCGAACGCTACGGTATTGAAGCCACCCGCCACACCCCACCCGTCGCCCGTATGCTGGAAACCGGCGTGCCGGTCGGTCTGGGCACCGACGCCACCCGCGTCGCCAGCTATAACCCATGGACCGCGCTGTACTGGCTGGTTTCTGGCCGTACCGTGGGCGGCATGCAGATGTATGACGTCAACGCCCGCCTCGATCGTGAAACGGCATTGATGCTGTGGACGCAGGGCAGCGCCTGGTTCTCCAGCGAGCAGGGTAAAAAAGGCCAGATCAAAATCGGTCAGCTGGCGGACATGGTGGTGCTGAGCAAAGACTACTTCGCGGTACCGGAAGAAGAGATCAAAGGCATCGAATCTGTACTGACCATTGTTGATGGCAACATCGTGTACGCCGCCGGTTCCTTCAGTTCAGAAGCGCCGCCGTCGATCCCGGTATTGCCGGAGTGGTCGCCGGTGGTCAAGGTGCCGGGACACTACCGTAGTGCGCCACCGACCGCGCAAACCCGCGTGGGGATGCAGCAGATGCCGCACCAGTGCAGCGGGCCGTGCGGTGTGCACAGTCACGCTCATGATATTGCGCGAGGTTCAAACGTACCGGTTGCCGAAGATAACGCCTTCTGGGGCGCGCTCGGTTGCAGCTGCTTTGCGTTCTGATGCCATGAAAAATTCACTGAACGTTAATCCGCCCCGTATTGATATGGGGCTATTGTTCCTGCGCGTGGCGGGCAGCCTGTTGCTGTTGTATGTCCATGGCTTACCGAAGATTTTTCACTTCAGCGAGGAGCTGACCCGTATTGAAGATCCTTTCGGCATGGGGCCGTACATGAGCCTGATCCCGGCGATTGTTGCTGAGGTGATCTGCCCGCTGTTCATCATGGCGGGTGTATTCACTCGTCTTGCGTGCCTGCCGATTATCGGCGTGCTGCTGGTCGCCATGGTGGCGGTGCATGCGGACTGGTCGATTGCTGAAGGGCAGTTCGGCTGGCTGCTGCTGATCATCTTCGGCACGCTGGCGCTGACCGGGCCGGGTCGCTGGCGTATCGGCTCGGGCGGCGTAGCGGAGGTGTCCCGTGGCGCAGGTTAACGACATTCACGATATCCCGAAAGCGGATCTGCCACCGGTCGCGGTGGCGGTTTCCCCGTGGCAGCCGCTGCGCCAGCGCGTGTTCCGCATGCTGTGGATCGCCACGGTGGTTTCCAACGTCGGATCCTGGATGAACGATGTCGGCATTAACTGGACCATGCTGACGCTGAGCGCCGACCCGCTCTCCGTCGCCATGGTGCAGGCCGCCAGTAGCCTGCCGATGTTCCTGTTCGCCCTGCCGTCGGGAGTGATGGCAGATATTGTCGATCGCCGTAAATATCTGCTGTTCTCGCAAATCTGGGTGTTTATCGCCGCAGCGGGCCTGACGTTTATGTCGTGGGCCGATCTGGTCACGCCAGGCGTATTGCTGATCGCCGCTTTCCTGCTCAGCACTGGCGCGGCCATGAGTTCCCCGCCGTTCCAGGCCATCGTGCCGGATCTGGTGAGCAAAGACGAGCTTGGCCCGGCAATTGCGCTTAATTCGCTGGGGATCAATATCAGCCGTGCCATCGGCCCGGCGCTCGGCGGCCTGGTGCTCTCTTTCGCCGGTCCGTGGATGGTGTTTTTGCTGAACTCCCTGTCAGTGCTCGGCGTGTTCTGGGTGCTGTACGTGTGGAAGGCGCAGCCGAATGTGCAACGTCTGCCGCCGGAGCACTTCTTCCCGGCGGTGCGTGCGGGCGTGCGTTACGTGCATGCCGCGCCGGTGCTGCGTAACGTGCTGGTGCGCACCGTCGCCTTCTTCGTCTTCGGCAGCGCTGGCTGGGCGTTACTGCCGCTGGTGGCACGTCGGGAACTGGGTCTGGGGCCGGGCGGTTACGGCATTATGCTCGGCTGCATCGGCGTGGGCGCGGTGTGCGGCGCATTGCTGCTGCCGCGGATGCGCAAGCGCTTCAACCCGGACCAGTTGATGGTGCTGGCGAGCGTGATGTTTGCTGTGACGCTGCTGGCGCTGGCCTTTATCCGTCACTTCTGGCTGCTGAATGCCTTTGAGTTCTTTACCGGTTTTGCGTGGATCGCCGTGCTGTCGACGCTGAATCTCGGGGCGCAGCGCAGTGCCGCCAAATGGGTGAAAGCCCGCGCGCTGGCGGTCTATCTTACGGTGTTCTTCGGTTCAATGACCGCAGGGAGCGCCCTCTGGGGCCAGCTCGCCTCGCAGTTCAGCATTCCGTTTTCCCTGTGCGTGGCGACGGCGGGTATGTTGCTCGCCAGCGCTACCGTGCTGCGCTGGCGGCTGGATCAGGACCCGGATCTCAATCTCGACCTGAGCGCCATCAACGAAGCCGCGCCGGAGCTGGAAATTCGCCACGATCGCGGCCCGGTAATGGTCAGCTACCACTATCTGATCAGCCCGCAAAGCGCCCATGATTTTGTGGTGTGTATGCAGGATATGCGTCGCGTCAGACGACGCGGCGGCGCGCTGAACTGGGCCATTTATGAGGACATTCTCACGCCGGGTATTTTCGTGGAAACCTTTGTGGTTGGCTCGTGGATGGAACATTTGCGTCAGCGTGAACGCTACACCATGAACGACAAGAAAATTCAGAATCGGGTGCTAGGCTTCCATCAGGGGCCGGATCTCCCGGAAGTTCGTTATCTCATCGCGCCAGAATAAGGCTCGACCTGTTAAATACATAGTCATCAACGAGGTAAAGCATGAGCACATTTAAGACGCAGGATGGTACACAGATCTATTTTAAAGACTGGGGCACAGGTAAGCCGGTACTGTTCAGCCACGGCTGGCCGCTGGATGGCGACATGTGGGACAGCCAGCTCAATTTCCTGGCCGAGAACGGCTATCGGGTTATCGCGTTTGACCGCCGTGGCTTTGGCCGCTCCGATCAACCGTGGAACGGTTACAACTACGACACTTTCGCGTCCGACATTAACGACCTGATCACCCATCTGGATCTGCAACAGGTCACGCTGGTGGGCTTCTCCATGGGCGGCGGCGATGTGACGCGCTACATCAATAACTACGGCACGTCGCGCGTGGCGGGTCTGGTACTGCTGGGGGCGGTCACGCCGATCTTCGGTAAAACCGCGGATTATCCGGCGGGCGTCGATATGTCCGTCTTCGAAGGCATCCGCCAGGGACTGCGTAAGGATCGCGCGCAGTTCATCAGCGATTTCGCCACGCCGTTCTACGGCACCAACGCCGGGCAGACCGTCTCTGACGGCGTGCTGACCCAGACGCTGAATATTGCGCTGCTGGCCTCGCTGAAAGGCACCATTGACTGCGTGACCGCCTTCGCGGAAACCGACTTCCGTCCGGATATGGCGAAAATCGACGTGCCGACGCTGGTGATCCACGGCAGTAATGACCAGGTGGTGCCGTTTGAAAGCACCGGTAAAGTGGCGGCGGAAATGATCGCGGGTGCCAAATTAAAGGTGTATGACAACGCGCCGCACGGTTTTGCCGTCACCCATACCGACGAGCTGAATGCCGATCTGCTGGCGTTTTTGCAGTCGCTGTAACGGACATTTCATGCCCTGCCCCAAAAGACCGGCCATCGTGCCGGTTTTTTTATAAGAACATACTCAACTTTAATCCGTTTAGAGAGTACGCTTATCCGCAGGCGAAGCATATTCACTAAGGATTAAACATGGCTCACCAGTGGTTGAACGTCATTCATCTGATTACAGGGATGGTCTGGCTCGGCGGTTTATTGATGATGGCGGTGGTGGTCGTGGCCTGCGGGGTGGGAAATAGCAGCAATTATGCCCCGCTTATCGGGCAAGTGCGCCGCTGGAGTCGCAGCGTAACGTCACCTGCGATGCTGATCCTCTGGGCCTGCGGGCTGGCGATGATTATCAGTCACGGCGGCGGTCTGCCCCTGTGGCTGATCCTGAAAATCGTCGTGCTGGTGGTGCTGTCCGGCGTGCATGGCATGCTTTCCGCCACGCTGCGCCGCCTGGCAGAGGGGCAAAACACGCCTTTGCGCCCGTTTATTCGTTATACGCCCTGGATTGTCGTGCTGGCGACGGTACTGATTGTTCTGTTTGTTAAAATGGGACATGTTCTCGGCTGATTGCCGGAAAATATTCACCTTATATGGCATAGCGATTGCTCTGAATTATCGGGGCAGTCGCTGTTCGCGCGTGCGAGAAATAAGTAATTTAAACAGCGGTTTATTATTTTTCACGCGTAAAACGAGGCGTGAGGAAGTGTGATCTACCGCACAGTATGCAACTCAACGGGTAAAAAGACTGTCTACGCTTATAAGTAGCCGGGCAACACCCGTATCTTTTTACGACGCCATCCGGAGGTCTGCATCACTATGTTCAACCAGAAACTAAAACCAGATGAATCCGTTGAATTCGTGATCGAAGCAAAAACCAGTTTTGAAACCGATCCGTACGAACTCAAGCTTGCGGAAATGCTTGAGGCTGAGCCGGAACCGGAGATGATCGAAGGCTACCCCGCCTCCGATGCTCTTACCCCTGCCGATCGCTATCTGGAACTGTTTGAACACGTACAGTCCACCCGACTGTTTGCCGACAGCAAAACCTTTCCTGACTGTGCGCCGAAAATGGATCCTTTAGATATTCTGATCCGTTATCGCCGAATCAAACGCCGCCCTGACTTTGATCTGCAAAAGTTCGTCATGGCGCATTTCTGGTTGCCGGAACAGTACGGCAACGAATACGTTTCGGATCCGCAAAATTCGCTGAAAGAGCATATCGACCAACTGTGGCCGGTGCTGACGCGCGAGCCGCAGGATCACATTCCGTGGTCGTCGCTGCTGGCGTTGCCGCAGGCCTATATCGTACCGGGCGGTCGCTTCAGTGAAACCTATTACTGGGACTCCTATTTCACCATGCTCGGCCTTGCCGAGAGTGGACGTAACGATCTGCTGAAATGTATGGCGGATAACTTTGCGTGGATGATCGAACGTTACGGTCATATCCCGAACGGTAACCGGACTTATTACCTCAGCCGTTCCCAGCCGCCGGTGTTTGCGCTGATGGTTGAACTGTTTGAGGAAGATGGCGTGCGCGGTGCGCGGCGCTATCTGGAACATCTCCTGATGGAGTACAGCTTCTGGATGGACGGCGCAGAATCGCTGGTGCCAAACCAGGCGTACCGCTCTGCGGTGCGTATGCCGGACGGCTCAGTGCTGAACCGCTACTGGGATGACCGTGATACTCCGCGCGACGAATCCTGGCTGGAAGACGTGGAAACCGCCCGCCATTCCGGGCGTCCTGCCAGCGAAGTGTATCGCGATCTGCGCGCGGGTGCGGCCTCCGGCTGGGATTACTCTTCCCGCTGGCTGCGTGACGCGACCCGTCTCGCCAGTATCCGTACCACGCAGTTTATCCCTATCGATTTGAACGCATTCCTGTTCAAACTGGAAAGCACTATTGCCAATATTTCCGGGGTAAAAGGCGACCGGGAAGGCGAAGCGATCTTCCGTCAGCGGGCGAGCGATCGCCGGGCGGCGGTCAACCGCTATCTGTGGGACGTCGAAAAAGGCTGTTACCGCGATTACGACTGGCGTCGTGGTGAAATGGCGCTGTTCTCGGCCGCCAGTATTGTGCCGTTGTATGTCGGCATGGCCACGCATGAGCAGGCTGAACAGCTGGCGGTGGCAGTACGTGAACGCCTGCTGACGCCAGGCGGCGTGATGGCAACCGAATACGAAACCGGCGAGCAGTGGGATAAACCGAACGGCTGGGCGCCGCTGCAATGGATGGCGATCCAGGGCTTCAAGCTTTACGGCAATGACGCGCTGGGCGACGAAATCGCCCGCAGCTGGCTGACGACGGTGAATACTTTCTACCAGCGTCACCATAAGCTGATCGAGAAGTATCACATCGCAGGCGGTACGCCACGCGAAGGGGGCGGCGGTGAATATCCGTTGCAGGATGGCTTCGGCTGGACTAACGGCGTGGTGCGTCGACTGATCGGGCTGTACGGCGATCCCTGATTTCCCCGTCAACCACCCGGCAGCTGTCGCTGCCGGGTCTGCATGATTTAATCAATCACCTCATAAATCGCCGTCTGGATCGCCAGCCATTTTTTGGTCTGGGCGGTTTGATCTGCTATATCCCTGCGCCGTGCCTGCTCCATTTCATATTGCTGACGCTTCACTACCGCTGGCGTCGTACAAAAGGCCTGCAAAAAGGCTTTGCGTGTTGAGGTGAGCTTTTCACCGGTGACCATCGCATGGCTCAGCGTGCTGATAAAGCGGCGGCAGGGTTTCAGTTCCACCATTTGTAGCCGATAGCGCAACAGCAGTTCCAGCACATCATCATGATCCGCTGACATCGCCTCTTCGGTCCAGGACAGCTTCCAGTCCATTCCACCCTGTAAAAACAGCTGAACCACGCGGGTGTCGTTGCGGTTAATCGCCGCACGCAGATTATTTTCATCCCAGGTAATGCCCATGCGCGTCAGCGTCTCCCGCGAGGACGGTTTTTCGCGCGCTGGTTCGCTCTGTTCCTGTTGTACCACAGGTTGCGCCGCCTGCGCCGTTGGCGGCGTACTGCCGCCGCTAAACAGCCACAGCCCGCCGCCCATGAGTCCCAGGACCATCACGCCAACCGCGCCCCACAACACGCCCGATACCAGTTGTTCCCGCTGCTCCGGGGTACGCGCCGCGCGATGCCCCGGACGTTCGATACTGTCACGCACTTCGAAAATATCGCCGCCGGTGGCACGCGCTTTTTTACGCGCCCGCTCCCAGAAAGATTGCAGCTCACCCGCGTCTGCCGCCAGTAATAGGTCCGGGCTGATGCGGGTACGGCCCTGATTAAAGGCATTCTGTACAGAAGTGGTGATCTGCGGGTAATAGCTGTCCAGTAAACGCAGCTGCGCCGGGGAGAGCAAATCCTGGGCGATCAGGGTATTGCGGATCTGGCGGATATCATCAAGAAACACCTGCAACGTTTTGCGCGGCTCGGCAAACAGCATCAGGGTCTGTGGATCGTTAAACAGCGCGGAGTAGTGCTGGGTGAACTCTTTTTTATCCACCAGCATCAGCGCCAGCTCGCTGAACAACATGCCGCTCAGCACGTCGTTGCGCTCGCCCAGCTTCAGCCAGCGCCGCACACGATCGACGCCGAACTGCGTTTTCAGATGGTTACTGAGCAGGATACTGTCCGGCCAGGCTTCGTACACCAGCGCTTTGATCATCAACTCAATCGCCCGCAGTTGCGCCAGCGCCTGCTGCTGTTGTTGCGTCTCATCCTGCACGCTGATTTGCGTGCTGTAGGTAAGCTGGGGCTGTTTTTCCCGCAGCAATTCGAGAGAGGTCATAAAGCGCAATGCGGTGATCAGCTGATTTTCACTGACCTCCTGGCCGCTTTCATACTGTGGCACCCGCTGTTGCAGATGGCGCAACAGCAGCGTGAATTGCGACAGTTCGGCATCATTGAGCCGCAGCCGATGGGCGACCGCCGCCCAGCCCCCCAGATTTGCGCGGGCGGCGTCCAGCTGTTCCAGAAACCAGCGTGGATCCTTACCCTCAGTCACATCAATATCAAGCAATGACAAAATTTCGGTGGAGGCCTGACGAATGATGCCGATACAGTGTTCAAACTGTTCGCGTATGCCAGACGATGAATTGCGCATCTTTATTTTCCTTTAAGTGCAACCAGTCGACGTATATTTTGAGGGCGTTTTTTATTATTTTTTCTTTTTTTCCAGCCACTTATACGATAGACCAGTTATACAGGAATATCAGTGACGGCTGCACAGATCTGGAAGCGAAATATGATTGAACTGACCACGGAGCGCCTCTGGTGCCGCCAGATCCAGTCCACGGACTGGCCGTTTTTTCTCGCGCTGTATGAAAATGACGACATCCTGCGGTTCGTCTCTGACCCGCGCCCGCAGGAGGAGATCCACGATGCGTTCGATTCCCGTCTGCCGCCATGGACGCCGGGCAGCGCACACTGGCTCTGTCTGATGGTATTTGAGCGCGCCACCGGCCAGCCGCTGGGCGTCACCGGTTACGTGCACCGCGAAGCGGACTGCGCCGAAGTGGGCTTTCTGTTCGTGCCACAGGCACAGGGAAAAGGTTTTGCCGGTGAATCGCTGCGAGCCGTGTGCGACTACGCCTTTCAGCAGGGCGGTATTCGTCGGCTGATCGCCACGGTCACCGCCGGCAACAGACCATCAAAGCGGCTGCTGGAAAAAACGGGGTTCGTGCTGGAAGGTGAACTTCGCGAGGCATTCTGGCTGAACGGGCAGTGGCAAAACGACTGGCTGTTTGGTTTGCTGCGCCACGAATACCGCTGATCCAGACGATTCGCCCTTCACAGCGCGCATCCTTATGCCAGGCTTAACAGGATAGCGAGGCAAAACTTAAGGAGTCAGCATGAGAAAAATGATTGTAGCCGCCACGGTAGCGGCGTTATTTGCCCTGCCGGCACTCGCCGACGATAAGCCCGGTCTGAATACAGATGAAGCGCCAAAACCGGCGCACCAGCTGGATGACGGTTACCGCGGCGCAGAAGATGCCCGCTCGATGACCATCGACCATGCGAAAGAGATGCACGACGATGCTTCGGTGACATTTCGCGGCAATCTGATTGCCAAAAAAGGGAATGATATTTATACCTTCCGCGATAAAACCGGCGAAATCGACGCTTATATTCCTATGGCGGTGTTTAAAGATCGGGAAGTCAGCCCCGATCAGCTGATCAGTATTACCGGTTCACTGGACAAGAAACAAAAACCCCTGCGGGTAAAAGTCTCACGCCTGCAAAAAGAATAACCGTACGGGGGCGAGGCCCCCGTTTTTTTTCGTCCCGCATTAAACGTTAAACAATATTAAAGCATCGGCATATTCTTTTTTGCTTATCGGCGATTACTTCGCCCGCATTCAGAAAAGGACATCTGCGAATGGGAGATATTGTTTATTTAACCATGACGGGCGAACGCCAGGGCAACATATCGTTACGATGCGGCACGCCTGCTTCTATTGGCAACCGCTTTCAGTATCGGCATGAAGACGAGATCCTTTGTCTAAGCCTCGCGCAGTGGGTATCCGGTAGCGGACAGCATGCTAAATTCTATGGTCTTCAATTCAGCAAACTAATTGATAAATGCTCTCCCTTATTGATGAACGCAATAAATGAAAATGAACGTTTAACGCTGAACTTTCATTTTTATCGCACTAACCGCTACGGAAAACTGGAGCGTTATTATCATATTGAACTGCGTGGCGCCTCAATTAAACAAATAAGAACTTGTTTTGGTGCCAATGAATTTGATAGTGAAACCGTTAACGTGAGCTATGAATATATTCGCTGTAAGCACCTGATTGCCAGCACTGAATTTAGCGACTTAATTTTACCCGATAACTATAACCGTCTGTTTCCACCAGAAGCCCCCATCGTCCCGACTCAGCCTGCGCAAGAAATCACCCTGACGCTCGGGATCTTCTTTGACGGTACCGGCAATAACGCGGTGAATACCCAAAACATGCTGGAAGTGTTTAAAGCGAAACACTACCAGATTACCGATCCTGATGCGGTCAGTATTCTGGAGAAATCTGCCGAGGAAAAGATGGGGATCACCGGCGTGGGTGCCATCAGCTATACGGGGTATTACACGAACGTATACTGGCTGAGTACGCTTTATGAAACAGAATTACCCCTTAGTTCGGGGAAGGTTCAGCAAGGAATTTATATTGATGGTATTGGCACTGAACAGAACAAACCTGACAGTGTACTCGGCTCCGGGCTGGGTATTTCCGATACCGGGGTAATCGCTAAAACAGACAAAGCAATCCCTCAAATTAATTCATCTATCACCTTGAAAATAAATGACATATTAAAACATATACTTGATGCAAAACTTATCGTGAAAAATATTCACTTTGATGTTTTCGGTTTTAGTCGCGGCGCAGCAGCAGCCCGACACTTTGCCAATCGTATTCAGTCAGAAGATCCGGCGATTATCGCCGCCATTAAGCAGGGTCTCGGCAGCGTAACCTACACCGGTTCGCCAGCCGGTAAAGTACGTTTTATTGGCATAATGGATAGCGTTGCCGCTATCGGTACCCCGACCAACGGGCTTAACCCTCACAGCGCAGACACCGGCGAGGTCAATATTCAGCTGCGTCCCGGCGTGGCAGAAAAGGTCTTTCATATTACGGCGCTTAATGAGTGCCGCTTTAACTTCGCGCTGAACAGCGTGCGCCCGGCCTGGCCTGAACTGGCTCTACCCGGCGTACATTCGGATATTGGCGGCGGCTACCTGCCGGTGATGAGAGAAAATGTTTTTCTGAGCCGCCCGCAGGCAGAAACGGTGTTATATGACCTGCCTGATAATAAAACGCAGGTTTACCAGGATGCCCTTGATCAGTTATCGGACATAGCGGCCTCGATATCCACGGCACAACTCCTGCGTACCCATAAGGTAACAACTAAAGTCTGGGATACAGGTATAGCTGCCCCGGATCGTTATGGTCAGCGACAAAAACGTACCTTTGCCGCCCTGACGATGCTCAACCGCATCGTGAAGAACGACTGGGCGAAAGTGGTACTGCGGATAATGATGGAAGCTGCGCAGGACGCGGGGGTAAAGTTTATTGATGTGGATGAAATTCAAGAATTAGACATCCCCGCTGAACTCACACCCTATTTTGAAAAAGCACGCCAACAGGCCAAAGCCGTGCGCCAGGGACGATTCCCGGTTCCCTTTTTACCCGACGAGATCGATGCGATAGCAAAAGATTACATCCATTGTTCGGCAAACTGGAATGCGGTCAAACTGGATACGGACGGCGCTATTCATGGCGGCGGCCAGATGACGGAAATACTGGGCTTTGTTAACCGTCCCGATGTGGACTGGCGACGCACAATTTACAACATGGACGGAAAGAACAGATGAAATGGATAAGAAATATTCCTCTGATAACGCTATTTATCATTAGCGCCTGCCATACCAGTAATATCGCTGGAGATAGAGAGGACGGCACAATGCCATATAGTGACTGGGGGTTTGCTTTTTTTACACCTAAAGCATTACCTGCTCATGTAACTTTCGTAACGCTGCTGGATGATCATTACATCAAACACACGTTTCGAATGCTTGATGGTGTCCATGAAAGTCTCTGTAGCGTCGGGAAATGGGATCAAAAGGTCACACGAATGGCCCAATTAAATAAAGTACGCCATCTTCCGATAGCGATGATTTTTTGTTGGGACTCCATTGTTGATAAAAAAACTTATGAGACAAAAATTGTTTTTCCACAGTCTATGCGAGACATAATGATTACACCATACGGTTACGATATGTATGGTGAGACGGCCTGGTACAACACCCTTTTAATCGGGCTGGCCCCTGAAGGCAAAGTTCAAATGTGGCTACAGACGATGAAATTAGGAGCCAATTTACCTGTGGAAGCTGCCACGATCACGACAGCTTCCGAAAAAGATCTGCGCCTTTGCAAAAGCCTGGTTCGTGATAAAGCAAGTTACAAACCCATTAAAAGGGTTGACGAATTTATCAAAGACAAAACCTACCCCTATGGGGAATGGTAAGAGCCTTACGCCCTGCTCAAGGAAAGAACAGATGAAACATATATGGATTAGCACGCTGATCGCCGCTACGTTGCTGAGTGGCTGCCATGCACAAGAGCCTGATAAACGCCCGCTGCAAACTGATGAGGCCATGAGTGGCGACTGGACGCTGCCGTATGGTCAGTGGGGTTTTTCCTTTACCACGCCCTATGGCCTTTCTGCACAGGTTACGCATGCCCGTGTTATTGATACTGACGGGTATCTGTATCGCTTCTTCACATTGGATCCTTCTGAAGACGATCCCAACATTGTAGGAACATGGAACACACGAATCTCAGGCGTGAGTATTAATTTCAATAAAGCCAACAAGCCTCCGCAATACCTGGTGTTCTGCTGGGACTCCCTGATTGATAAGAAAACCTACGAAACCCGGGTGGTTTTCTCGCCCGAGACGTGGCTGCGCATGAAAACGCCCGCCAGCCAGCGTGATTCTGAAAACCAGCCAGTCTGGTATGACCGCATGCTTATAGGTCTGGCACCCGAGGGAAAAGTTCGACTTTGGTTAGAAGGCGGAACAGATCCAAACCTGCCGATTAAACCCATCAAACTCGAAACGGTATCCGGAGATAAGTTACGCCTTTGCAAAAGCATGGTACGGGATAAAGCAAGTTACATCCCCATCAAGAGCACAGAAGAATTTATCAAAGACAAAACCTACCCCTATGGGGAGTGGTAAGAGCCTTACGCCCTGATCAAGGAAAGAACAGATGAAACGTATATGGATTAGCACGCTGATCGCCGCTGCGTTGCTCAGCGGCTGCCATACACAAGAGCCTGAAAAACGCCCGCTGCAAACTGATGAAGCCATGAGTGGCGACTGGACGCTGCCGTATGGTCAGTGGGGGTTTGCTTTCTTTACGCCTAAGGAATTATCAGCCCAGGTAAGGCATGCTCGTATCATTGACACTGATGGATATTTGTATCGGTTTTATACACTAGATGGAACTCAGGATAATCCTGATAGCATTGTATTCTGGAGCAGCAAAGTTCGAAGAAGCTCAATTCATTTCAATAAGGCCAATAAGCCGCCACAATATATGGTGTTCTGCTGGGACTCGCTAATTGATAAGAAAACCTACGAAACCAGATTGGTTTTCTCTCCCGAAACATGGAGACGCATGAAAACACCCGCCAGCCATGTAGACCGAAAGGGCCAAACTGTATGGTATGACCGTATGCTTTTTGGCCTTGCACCGCAGGGCAAAGTCAGAGTCTGGTTACAGGATATCGGCGACTATCCAAACCTGCCAGTCACACCCATTAAACTCGAAACGGTATCCGGAGATAAGTTACGCCTTTGCAAGAGCATGGTACGGGATAAAGCGAGTTACATCCCTATCAAGAGCATCGAAGAATTTATCAAAGACAAAACTTACCCCTATGGGGAATGGTGACACCTGCTGCCCCGTGGGACAGGAAAGGCGTGACGACAGTGGTTTATTTCGTCGTCACGCCCCGCCCGCTTACAAAAACATCCCGCCCGATACTTCAATACGCTGCGCGTTCATCCAGGCCAGCTCATCGCTGAGCAGCGCGGCGATGGCATCGCCAATATCATCCGGCAGTCCAACGCGGCCCAGTGCGGTTTGCGAGGCGACAAACTGGTTCATCTGCGCGTCATCCCGTACACGTCCCCCACCAAAGTCCGTTTCAATGGCCCCCGGCGCGATAATGTTCGCCGTGATGCCGCGCGCCCCTAGCTCTTTCGCCTGATAGCGGGTCAGCACTTCCATCGCGCCTTTCATGGCGGCGTAGGCACTGGAGCCGGGTAAGGCAAAGCGCGCCAGTCCGGAGGAGACATTAAGAATGCGACCGCCATCTTTCATCAGCGGCAACAGCCGCTGCGTCAGGAAGAATGGCCCTTTGAGATGAATATTCATCACCTCATCAAACTGCGCTTCGCTGGTATCGGCATAGGCGGCGTACAGCCCCACACCGGCGTTGTTTAATAAATAATCAAAACGGTCACGCTGCCAGACGTGTTTTAACTGCTGCTGTACCTCGTCCACGAAGCCTGCAAAGGTGCTGGCATCGCTCACATCCAGCTGCAAGGCCACGGCTTTCGCGCCAAGGCGCTCAATTTCTTCAACCACAGCCGCAGCATCCTGCGCGTTGCTGTTGTACGTCAGGATCAGATCCGTTCCCTTTGCCGCCAGCTTCAGCGCTGCGTTTTTACCGAGGCCACGGCTGCCGCCGGTCACTATTGCGATAGGTTGTGTCATAAGAAACCTCATTTCTGGGGGTGTGGTGATTGAGAAGCAGCTTATTAGGTGATAGAAAATCAATAAAGATGGCCTGTTACGCTTCACTGTTTCATTTACAACAACAATAGGGCGCGGTGATGGATAAAGTTTACGCAATGCAGCTGTTCACCCGGGTGGCCGAACTGGAAAGTTTTACCCGTGCGGCGGAGTCGCTGGGGCTGCCAAAAGGCAGCGTATCGCGCCAGATACAGGCGCTGGAGAACCATCTGGGCACGCAGTTGCTGCATCGCACGACTCGCCGCGTACAGCTCACCCAGGACGGGATGGTCTATTACGAACGGGCTAAGGATTTACTTATTAACCTCGATGAACTCGATGGTTTATTTTTGCACGATCCGTCTACCCTCAGCGGACGGCTGCGCGTGGATATGCCCGTCGCGGTGGCAAAAAACGTAGTCATCCCTCGTCTGCCCGCGTTCGTACAGCAGTATCCCGGCATTGAAATTGAGCTGAGCAGCAGCGACCGGCTGGTGGATGTGATCCGCGAAGGCTTTGACTGCGTGGTGCGCGTCGGCACGCTGAAAGACTCGGGCCTGATCGCCCGCCCGCTTGGCAAACTGTCGGTGATCAACTGCGCCAGCCCCGATTATCTCGCGCGCTTTGGCTACCCTGAGACTCTCGAGGATCTGAGTGGCCATGCGGTGGTGCACTATGCCGTTAACCTCGGCACGCGCTCGCAGGGCTTCGAATTATATCGGGACAATACCACGCAGTGGATCAAAACCGGCGGCATTCTGACGGTCAACAGCACCGAAACCTATCATGCTGCTTGCCTTGCGGGACTGGGCATTATTCAGGCGCCACGTATCGGCGTACGGGAGGCGCTGCGCAGCCGCAAACTGGTGGAAATCCTGCCGCAGTATCGGGCACAGCCGATGCCGGTATCGCTGATTTATCCGCACCGCCGCAACCTGTCACGCCGGGTGCATCTGTTCATGGAATGGCTGACTGACGTGATGAAAGCCTATGTTGACCAATGACCGTCTATAATTTCGGTTACATCACGCTAACAACGAAGGAACACAGCTCTGATGACAGCGGAAAATAGCGAGAAACGACCGACTCAGGACCTGGACTACGAGCCGGTAAAAAAAATGGATACGACAGATAAACCGCAACCGGAGTCTGCAAAAAAAGAGGAGAGCGGCGGGGCCATCGAAACGGTGAAGGAAACCGCGGAGAAAATCCAGCGTCGCCCGATGGTGGCGCACCTGATCCGCGCCACCGAACGCTTTAACGACCGCATGGGCAATCAGTTTGGTGCGGCTATCACCTACTTTTCGTTTTTGTCGATGATCCCCATCCTGATGGTGTCTTTCGCGGCAGCGGGCTTTGTGCTGGTGTCGCATCCGACGCTGCTGGAGGATATTTTTAATAAGATCCTCACCAACGTCAGCGATCCGACGCTGGCCTCCACGCTGAAAAACACCATCAACATTGCGGTGCAACAGCGTACAACGGTAGGCCTGGTGGGGCTGGCGGTGGCGCTCTACTCCGGTATTAACTGGATGGGCAACCTGCGCGAAGCGATCCGCGCTCAGTCGCGAGACGTCTGGGAGCGTAACGCGACGGATGATGAAAAATTCTGGGTGAAGTACCTGCGCGATTTTATCTCGCTGATCGGTCTGCTGGTGGCGCTGATTATCACGCTTTCTATCACGTCCATTGCCGGGGCGGCCCAGGAGATGATCATTTCGGCGCTGTACCTGGATTCCATTGAGTGGCTGAAACCGGCATGGCGGCTGATTGGTCTGGCGATTTCCATTTGCGCCAACTATCTGCTGTTCTTCTGGATCTTCTGGCGACTGCCGCGCCACCGACCGCGTAAGCGGGCGCTGATGCGCGGCACGCTTATCGCCGCCATTGGCTTTGAAGTGATTAAAATCATCATGACCTACACCCTGCCATCAATGGTGCAGTCGCCCTCTGGCGCGGCCTTCGGTTCGGTGCTCGGCATCATGGCGTTCTTCTACTTCTTCGCCCGTCTGACGCTGTTCTGCGCCGCCTGGATCGCCACCGCAGAATACAAAGACGACCCGCGAATGCCGGGAAGAAAACACCGCTAAACCTATTATCGGGCTGAATAAAAACGCAAAATTTCAGCCCGATTCATCATTTCAGCATTATTATCCAGTCCGTAACTTTTATTTAACCAAAAACCAGTTTTATATTCTGATATTGAAAAAGTGTGAAGCATTTCATGGATGCCAAATCTCAGGCATGAAAATTATTCACTTTTTGCGCGATTAATCACCGCCTCGCTGTTTTGTAACAGATTGAAATGTCGCTTTTGCTGTGCGTAATATGGCCGTCCGTTCGCCATAAAATAAGAAATATCTATGCAAGCTACAGCCACAACCCTCGACAATGAGCAGGAAAGCCCGCCGGTAAACTCACGCAATAAGGTCGTTGTTGCCTCCCTGATTGGCACCGCCATCGAGTTTTTCGACTTTTATATTTATGCCACCGCGGCGGTCATCGTCTTTCCCCACATTTTCTTCCCGCAGGGCGATCCAACGGCGGCCACGCTACAGTCGCTGGCTACCTTCGCCATCGCCTTTATCGCCCGTCCGATCGGCTCGGCGGTGTTTGGTCACTTCGGCGATCGCGTAGGACGTAAAACCACGCTGGTAGCGTCACTGCTGACGATGGGGATCTCGACGGTGCTGATTGGCCTGCTGCCGGGCTATGAAACCATCGGCATTTTCGCGCCGCTGCTGCTGGCGCTGGCACGTTTTGGTCAGGGTCTGGGCCTTGGCGGTGAGTGGGGTGGCGCGGCATTACTGGCGACAGAAAATGCGCCGCCGCGTAAACGCGCGCTGTATGGCTCCTTCCCGCAGCTCGGCGCGCCCATCGGCTTCTTCTTTGCCAATGGCACCTTCCTGCTGCTCTCCTGGCTGCTGACCGACGAACAGTTCATGAGCTGGGGCTGGCGCGTACCGTTCATTTTCTCTGCCGTACTGGTGCTGATCGGCCTGTACGTGCGCGTATCACTGCATGAGTCGCCGGTGTTTGCCAAAGTCGCCGCCGCGAAAAAACAGGTGAAGATCCCGCTGGGTACGCTGCTGACGAAACACCTGCGCGTTACCATTCTCGGCACTTTTATTATGCTGGCGACTTACACGCTGTTTTACATCATGACGGTTTACTCGATGACCTACAGCACCACGCCTGCACCGGTGGGTCTGGGCATGCCGCGTAACGAAGTATTGTGGATGCTGATGCTGGCGGTAATTGGTTTCGGTGTGATGGTACCGGTGGCCGGTCTGCTGGCTGACGCTTATGGTCGCCGTAAATCGATGATTGTCATTACCTCGATGATCATTATTTTTGCGCTGTTTGCCTTCCCGCCGCTGCTGGGTTCAGGGAGTCAGGCGCTGGTAATGGTGTATCTGCTGCTGGGTCTGAGCCTGATGGGCCTGACGTTTGGCCCAATGGGCGCGCTGCTGCCAGAGCTGTTCCCGACAGAAGTGCGTTATACCGGGGCGTCGTTCTCCTATAACGTGTCGTCGATTCTGGGCGCGTCTGTGGCGCCGTATATCGCCGCCTGGCTGACCGCCAATTATGGCCTGTTCTATGTGGGCATCTATCTGGCCGCGATGGCCGGTCTGACGTTAATCGCGCTGATCCTCACGCACGAAACGAAGGATCAGTCGCTGTAATGGGTTACCCTCTCCCATAGGGAGAGGGCATTAACCCCATCACGCCGTGCGCAGGTTCTGCGCGGCTTTCACCATGTTCGCCAGCGCGCTGCGGGTCTCCGGCCAGCCGCGGGTTTTCAGGCCGCAGTCCGGGTTCACCCATAAACGCTCTGCCGGGACACGCTGCGCCGCTTTTTTCAGCAACGCTTCGATCCATTCCACGCTCGGCACGTTCGGCGAGTGAATGTCATACACGCCCGGCCCGATTTCGTTCGGGTAGTCGAACTCTTCAAACGACTCCAGCAGCTCCATGTCAGAACGCGAGGTTTCGATGGTGATCACATCGGCGTCCAGCGCGGCAATAGAATCCATGATGTCGTTAAACTCGCAGTAACACATGTGGGTATGGATCTGTGTGTCGTCGCGCACCACGGCGGCATTGATACGGAAGGCTTCCACGCCCCACGCCAGATAGTCATCCCAGTCGCTGCGACGCAGCGGTAAGCCTTCGCGCAGGGCCGGTTCGTCAATCTGAATGATGCCGATGCCTGCTGCTTCCAGATCTGCCACTTCATCACGCAGCGCCAGCGCGATCTGTTTGGCGATGGTTTCGCGGCTGACGTCTTCACGTGGGAAAGACCAGCAGAGAATGGTCACCGGGCCGGTCAGCATGCCTTTTACCGGTTTATCGGTCAGCGACTGGGCATATTTTGCCCACTCGACGGTGATGGCCTCCGGGCGGCTGATGTCGCCAATCACCACCGGCGGTTTTACGCAACGGGAGCCGTAGCTCTGCACCCAGCCATTCTGTGTGAACACGAAGCCGTCGAGGTGTTCGCCGAAGTATTCCACCATGTCGTTACGCTCGGCTTCACCGTGTACCAGCACATCCAGCCCTAAGCGTTCCTGTTCGGCAATCGCCTGTTTAATATGTTCCGCGATGCCGGTGCGATAGTTGCCCGCGTCCAAACGTCCCTGTTTGAAATCCAGACGCAGGCCGCGGATCTCGGTGGTCTGCGGGAAGGAGCCGATGGTCGTTGTCGGCCACGCCGGCAGGTTAAAGCGCTCGCGCTGGGCTTTTGCGCGTTCCGCATAAGCACTCTGGCGCTGGCTGTCCTGCGGGGTGATGGCCGCCAGACGTTGTTCCACGGCGGCATTGTGTACCCGCGCTGAACTGCGACGCGCCTGGATCGGGGCGCTCCATTCTGTCAGTTTTGCTGTCTCGCCGCTGTTTAGTGCATCGCGCAACAGCGCAAGCTCGGCGCATTTTTGCAGGGCAAAGGCGAACCAGCTTTTGACTTCCGCATCAAGGCGGGTTTCCACCGAGAGATCGATCGGGCTGTGCAGCAGCGAGCAGGACGATGCCACCCACAGATCGCGTTTACCGACGATGTTCTGGATCTGCGCGTATTTCTCCGTCAGATCGGCGCGCCAGACGTTACGACCATTGATCACCCCGGCAGAGAGCAGCCAGTCGGACGGCAGACGGCGGTGCAGTTCGTTAACGTCATCCTTGCCGTGTACCAGATCCACATGCAGACCCTGTACGGGCAGCGCGGTGATCGTATCGAGGTTT
>Ga0209795_10000433_pt1 | contig 33214 bp, 29 predicted proteins | sample AgamicOrMarz_FD_187166 | JGI IMG/M metagenome (GOLD analysis project Ga0209795, IMG submission 187166) | Agave microbial communities from Guanajuato, Mexico - Or.Ma.rz (SPAdes) (version 2) | ecosystem: Host-associated > Plants > Phyllosphere > Phylloplane/Leaf | place: Guanajuato, Mexico...
TAGAGGTTGAAAGTTACGATTTGGAAAAACTGCTTGGTCGCCCTACCCTACCGATGAAAGAGGCTTTGAGTCAAATTGTTAGCCAATTATCTCAAACAGGCAAGTAAGGTATCACAAAACGTAGAAAGTAATTCAAAACAAATCGATATATTAAATCTAGGAGGAAGAAAACATGACAAATGAAAAATTAAATATCGGAATTATCTTAGGAAGCACTCGTCAGGGTCGAGTTAGCCCTGAAGTTGGAGAATGGGTAAAAGGAATTGCTGACAAACGTGGAGATGCGAATTATGAAATTGTCGATATCGCTGATTACAATTTGCCGTTTTTCGGAACAACGGATGGAACAGAACCCGGAATAGCGAATTGGAGTGAAAAGGTTGCCAGCTTAGATGGGTTCGTATTTATTGTTCAGGAATACAATCACAGTATTACTGGAGCATTAAAAAATGCACTTGATATTGCTAATCGTGAAGCTTGGAACAACAAAGCGGCAGGCATCGTTAGCTATGGGGGAACTGGTGGTGCTCGTGCAGCTGAACATTTACGAGGGATTTGTGGAGAATTATTCATTGCAGATGTGAAGACTCACCCAACATTATCCTTATTTACAGATTTTGAAAACTTTACAACATTTAAACCAGCTGAATTACATCTTACTAATGTTAATTTGATGCTTGACCAAGTTAACGCTTGGAGCGGTGCATTACAAACCTTAAGAAAATAACCATAAATGAAAGGTGCAAAATAATCCAAATATCAGACCCTACCAAATATGGTGTCTGATATTCTTTTTTATTTAAGGAACTTTTGGGAAGCCTCTTTTTCATCATTTTGTTACATTGCAGAAAAACATGTTTTGTTTTGTCTTCATCCTAGTGCCCCAATCAGGTAATTATTCCGTTAAAGTTACTGGAGGTTCATGTGTGGGGAGTAAAACATTTTGAAAAAATAAACTTAACTAACTACTATGAAAATTAATTATGTCAGGAATAAAAGAAGGCAATACTAAGTGGATGACTTTTCATGATACTATAATGGTATATGAATTTGAAATGTAATGAGGTTGAGGATAATGAGTACAATTTTAGATATTGCCAAGCTTGCGGGTGTAGCGAAGAGTACGGTTTCTCGGTATTTAAATGGCGGCTCTGTTGGGGAAGCGACGAAGAAGAAAATTGAACAAGCGATCAAGGAAACAGGGTATACTCCGAATCCATTTGCGCAGAGCCTGAAAGCGAAGAAAACGAATATTATTGGCACGATTGTCCCGAGGCTTGATTCCTACGCTTCTTCGCAAACGTTAATTGGTATTGATGAGCAATTAAAGCACATGAATTATCAGATGCTGATTTCCAATACAAGTCAAAACCTTGAGCGAGAGATTGAAAGTATTTATAGCTTTGCCAATCAAAAGATGGCGGGGATTATTTTGCTTGCTACCGAAATCACAGATCTGCATATCGAGGCATTTGCAACGGTTAAAGTTCCTGTCCTGTTAATAGGACAAGAGCATGAGGACTTTTATAGTCTGATTCATGATGATTTTTACGCTGGTTATGAAATGGGGCGGTATGTCCTTGAAAAAGGGTATCGGAAAATTGCTTATCTAGGCGTAACGGAACGGGATATTTCAGTTGGGGTGAAGCGAAAGCAGGGCTTTAAAAAGGCGATTCAAGATGTAGAGGATTGTGAGGTCCGCTTCTATGAGACATTGTTCAAGATTCCAGCTGCGCAAGCTAGTGCCATGGAAATCATCCATGAATTTCAGCCTTCTATCATTGTTTGTGCGACCGATAATATCGCCCTTGGGGTTATGAAGGCAGCATATTCAGAGGGGCTGACGATTCCAAAAGATATAGCGCTAACGGGTTTTGGCGGATATGATGTGACAGAAATCATGCATCCGGGCTTAACGACGGCGAAGTTTTTTTACAAAGAAGCGGGGGAAACGGCTGCAAAACATATTGTAGAGTTAGTCAATGAACGTCCTGTGGAAAAATTAACTATTTCTAAATTTGAGATTATTGAGCGAGAAAGCGTTGACAATCTATTTAATCATACACTATAATCAAAACAACGAAACCGGTTCCAATCAAGAGAACCTTTTCACTTGGTAACAATCGAATTCGGTTTCTCTTTTAAGCAATTATTTTTTTAGTATATTTCGGAACCGGTTCCACCACAAGGGATTTTATTTTTTACTCAATAATGGAACCGGTTCCAAATACAAATGATAAGAGGGGGATTAAGATGGATCATAAAAAAATTGCACGGGAAGTTCTCAATGCCATTGGTGGTCAGGAAAACGTTTCAGCAGCAGCGCATTGCGCCACACGTTTACGTCTAGTTTTACATGATGAATCAATCGTTAATCAAGCAGCGTTGGATAACATGGATGTCGTGAAAGGGACCTTTTCAACGGGAGGTCAGTTTCAAATTATCTTAGGATCTGGAACGGTAAACGAGGTCTATAAGCACTTGGCGGAGATGTCTGGTCAAACGGAAATGTCAACGAGTGATGTGAAAGATGTGGCGACAAATAAACTGAACCCGATTCAGCGATTCGTCAAAATGCTGTCAGACATTTTCATTCCGATTATCCCAGCGATCGTAGCTGGTGGTTTACTAATGGGGATTAACAATATCCTAACGGCTCCAGACTTGTTTATTGAAGGAAAATCCTTAGTGGATGCCAATCCAGAAATGGCGGATTTAGCGGCACTCATTAATACATTTGCAAATGCAGCCTTTGTCTTTTTACCGATTTTAATTGGTTTTTCAGCAACGAAACGGTTTGGAGGGAATCCCTTCCTTGGGGCCACACTTGGAATGCTAATGGTTCATCCGGACTTATTAAATGGGTACGGTTACGGTGCCGCGTTACTGAAAAATGAAGTCCCGGTTTGGAATATTTTTGGCTTAGAAATTGAAAAGGTAGGCTATCAGGGAACCGTACTTCCTGTTCTTGCCGCGTCTTTTATTCTAGCAAAAATCGAAACGTTTTTACGGAAGGTTGTTCCCTCTGCTTTAGACAATCTATTAACACCGTTATTCTCTATCTTTATTACCGGAGTTTTAACGTTCACCTTGGTAGGACCGCTGACACGCTCAGCTGGTAATCTATTAACAGATGGAATTGTCTGGTTATATGACACAACTGGTGTCGTTGGCGGAATCATCTTCGGTTTACTTTATGCACCAATTGTAATTACAGGTATGCACCATAGCTTTATTGCGGTAGAAACGCAATTGCTTGCCGATGTTGCGAAAACGGGTGGATCGTTTATCTTCGTTATTGCGGCGATGTCAAACATTGCGCAAGGAGCAGCGACACTTGCTGTGTTAAAGACAACGAAAAATGCCAAGATCAAAGGAACCGCTTCAGCAGCTGGGATCTCTGCCTTATTAGGAATTACGGAACCAGCTATGTTTGGGGTTAACTTGAAATTACGCTATCCATTTATCGGTGCCATTATTGGTTCTGCTGTCGGGTCAGGCTTTGTTACGATGTTCAAGGTTAAAGCGACTGCGTTAGGGGCAGCTGGTATACCAGGAATCATCTCGATTCGCCCAGATACAATTATTTCTTATGTTATCGGTATGGCCATCGCGTTTGCTGTAGCCTTTATCGTCACGATTGTTTTAGCGAAAAGAGACGAAAAAAAGGCAGTTAAACAATCATCTGGTCAAGCAGCATAATCAAAGAATGAATAGGAGAATCCAGTGATTCTCCTTTCTGTATTAGGAGTGAATCAGCATGGAATGGACAATAGAGCAACGATACAGAAGCATGGACGACGTGACCGAAGAGGAAATTCAAGGGTTAGCCAAACTAGTGAATCAATGCCCATGGCGGCAGACTTTTCATATTCAGCCGCCGACAGGATTGTTAAATGACCCGAATGGCTTTAGTTATTTTAATGGGGAATATCATTTATTCTATCAATGGTTTCCGCTTGGGCCGGTTCATGGGTTGAAGCATTGGTATCATACGAAGTCTAAAGACCTTGTTCATTGGGAAAATGTTGGAGTGGGCATTGAGCCGTCGAATGAATTTGATAGTCATGGGGCGTATTCCGGAAGTGGAATTGAGCATGATGGGAAATTATATTTAATGTACACTGGCAACTCGCGCGATGAATATTGGAATCGACACCCGTATCAATGTTTGGCTGTAATGAGTCCGGATGGAAGCATTGTGAAAATGGATGCACCGGTGATTGCAGATATTCCAAGTGGCTATACCGATCATTTTCGCGATCCAAAGGTTTGGCAACATGGGGATCACTTTTACGCGGTGATTGGTGCTCAAAGGAAAAATGAGACAGGAAGTGTCGTTTTATATCGCTTTAGCGATCTAAAAGATTGGCAGTTTGTGGGTGAAGTGAAGACCGGATTAGGTGAAGATTTCGGTTATATGTGGGAATGTCCGGATTATTTTGAGCTGGACGAGCAAGGTGTGTTCCTTTTCTCCCCACAAGGGTTAAAAGCAGAAGGCGACCACTATCAAAATATTTATCAATCAGGGTATGTAATTGGAAGTCCATTAGATTTAGAGAATATCGAATTAAAGCATGGTGCATTTCATGAGTTGGATCGCGGGTTTGATTTTTACGCACCGCAATCAACGGTAGATCATCGGGGGAGCCGGATTTTAGTTGGCTGGATGGGATTACCGGAAATTAACTATCCTACTGATAAAAATGGGTGGGCACACTGTTTAACACTCCCTCGGGAGCTATCGGTTAAAGACGGAAAGCTAATTCAGCAGCCAGTGCCTGAGCTAGTATTGCTTCGTGGGGAAAAGGTAGAAACCAATCAAACGGTTGAGAACGAAAATGTTAATTTGGATAACTTCGAGGGAGACGTGTATGAGCTTCTTGCGGAATTCTCTGATAGTACGGCTGAGGAGTTTGGTTTGGAACTTCGGGTCGGAGAAATGGAGAAAACCGTGATTAAATATGATGCGGTTGCGAAAAAGGTTGTGTTTGATCGTTCTGAATCGGGCGAATCCTTTGCTGAGGAGTTTGGTACCGTTCGGAAATGTATGTTGGACGCTGAAAAGATTTCGTTCCGAATCTTTGTTGATGTCTCCTCTGTTGAAGTGTTTGTAAATAATGGGGAAGAAGTATTCACCGGAAGGATTTTCCCAGGTGAAAATAGTAATGGAATCCGTGTGTTTGCTCGTGGCGGCCAAACGAAAGTAAAGGCTGTTAAATGGGATATCATATAAACTCTTTAGACTTACTCGAGGTGACAGAATGGGAAACTTTTTTTGATTGGTGAAGTGTTAATTGATTTTATTCATCTTGAGAAGATTTAAATGTCAGGTAAAGGGAGAAGTCGGATTCCTGTTTGTTATTCAGTGGAAAAAAGGTGAACAACCAAAAACAGTGACGATCAACAAAAAGTGTGTTGATCGTCACTAGCAAAAATTATTAAAAAAACGTTTACAAAATAGAAAAGACAGATTATTATATAAATTATAAAAGCTAGTAAAAAACTTCCGCGGTGGTGGTTGATGTTAAATAATTTTCTACGATTGGTTAATCGTTTTCTCAAAGGGGCAATTTATATTATTTCCCGTAAAAAGGTCTTCTCACTTTGTATTTAAATTAATAGAACTAAAGATTTTTTTTACCATTTGGTTAATCGTTTTCCCAAATCAAAATAGTAGATTATCTACAAACAGGGAATAAAAATTCTACATGGTTAATCGATTACTCAAAGTTAATCTTCTGTAATTATATAACAAATCTATTAATTATTAACTGGTTGGTTAATCGATTACCCTCGTCTAATCTATTCATTGATATTAATAAGGAGGAAATTATAGTATGAAAAAATATTTTGCGTCTGCGTTATTAATTGGTGCACTATCCGTAGGAGCCATTGGCTGTAGCTCACAATCTAGTTCATCTAATTCCAATTCTGGTAATAGTTCATCAGGTTCTGAGAAACCACGTTATGCCATGATTTTGAAAACGTTGTCAAACCCTTTCTGGGTATCAATGAAAGACGGTATTGAAAAAGAAGCTAAAAAATTGGGTGTTGAGGTTGATATTCAAACGGCGTCCTCAGAAAGTGATACACAAGGACAGTTAAAAGTATTTGAAGATTTATTAAATAAGGATTATGCGGGAATCGGATTTGCTCCACTTTCACCAGTAAACTTAATTCCAGAGGTCGTGCAAGCGAACTCCAAAGGAATTCATACGGTGAATGTCGATGAGCAGGTAGATATGAAAGAGCTCAAAAACGCTGGAGGAAGTGTTTATGCCTTCATCACAACCGATAACAAAAAGGTTGGAGCTAAAGGAGCTCAGTATATTGTGGATCAATTAAAAAGTGGTGGCCAGGTAGCGATTATCGAGGGTGTTGCCGGTAACGTATCCGGTGAAGATCGCAAAGACGGAGCAACAGAAGTTTTTAAATCTGCTAAGGGAATTAAATTAGTAGCAAGTCAGCCGGCAGATTGGGATCGCAGCAAGGCTCTTGATGTTACAGCCAACCTTATTCAAAGATACCCTAATTTGAAAGCGATTTATGCGGCTAACGATACGATGGCATTAGGTGCTGTGGAAGCGGTTAAAAATGCTGGTAAGAAAATTATGGTTGTTGGTACAGACGGTGCTCCAGAAGCCTTAGAATCTATCAAAGCCGGAGAATTAGATGCAACAGTGGCACAAGATTCTGCAAAAATTGGAGCAACCGCTTTAGATAAGCTTGTCGAAGCAGTAGACAAAAAAGCAAAAATCTCTAAAAATACGGAACCAGAAAAGGTTGCAGTTGATTCATACTTAGTGACCGAGTAAAAAAAGGAATAGTTTTATCATCCCTGATGTTGAACGGGGATGATAAAGCTTCAAAGGAGGTTTGAAGATGCAGCCACTAGTAGAGATGAGGAAGATTACCAAACGCTTTCCTGGTGTAACAGCATTGGAGAATATCAATTTTGATATTTTAAGTGGAGAAGTTCATGTCTTACTTGGTGAGAATGGTGCCGGTAAATCCACATTGATGAAAATCTTAAGTGGAATCTATGAACCTTCTGAGGGGAAAATTGTTTTATCTGGGAAAGAGTACAGCAAACTAACTCCTTCAGATTCTGCTGAACATAAAATCAGTATCATCTATCAAGAGTTAAGTTTGATTGACGAATTATCGATTGCAGAAAATTTATTTGTTGGTAAATTACCAACTAAGAAAGTATTGGGACTTAAAGTAGTCGATCATGATTTCATCCATAAGAAAACGGTCGAACTTTTAAAAAGAGTTGGTTTAGATCGAGAACCATCGACCATGGTTGAGGACATCTCGATTTCAGAAAAGCAGCAAGTAGAAATTGCGAAGGCGTTAGCATCAGAGGCAAAAGTGATTATTATGGATGAGCCAACCTCTTCCTTAACTGATGAAGAAGTAGATAAGTTATTTGCCGTCATCAAGCAACTAAAAAAAGAGGGCGTTGGGATTGTTTATATCTCTCATAAATTAAAAGAGTTACCAATTATAGGTGACCGCGTTACCGTGCTGAAGGACGGTACCTATGTGGGAACAAGGGACATGAAGGATGTTACAACCGATATGCTTGTCTCTATGATGGTAGGGAGAGAGCTTTCTGGTAAATATCTGAAACCTGAAACTGCGTCAAAAGAAAGTGAAACCATTTTAAAGGTGGAAGGGTTAACAAGAAAAGATCGAAAAGTAAAAGATATCAATTTCGAGCTCTATAAAGGTGAAATTCTTGGATTTGCTGGTTTGATCGGTTCAGGACGAACGGAATTAATGGAAGCCATCTTCGGTGCTGCTCCGTTAGCATCTGGAAACCTTACGATGTTCGGGGAACCATTAAAGGTAAAAAATCCGTATCAAGCAGTTAAGAAAGGAATGGCTTTAATTACGGAAAACCGAAGAGAAACGGGCTTTTTTGATAACTTTGAGATTTGGAGAAACATCTCTGCTTCCCCTCTAGTAAGGAGATCCAAGTGGGGAGGAATTGGCGGACTCGTGAATGAAAAAATGGAACAAGAGGAAGCCGAAAAACATGCCAAAGCATTAAGAGTGAAATGTTCCTCCATCCAACAGAATATCACCGAGTTATCTGGAGGTAACCAGCAAAAGGTGATCATTGCCAAATGGTTGGCGGCCAAGTCAAATCTGATGATTTTTGATGAGCCGACAAGAGGGATTGATATTGGAGCAAAAAGTGAAATTTATCATATTATGCGCCATCTTGCCCATGAAGGAAAAGGCGTATTGATGGTATCCTCTGAACTTCCAGAATTACTATCCGTATGTGATCGAATTGTTGTTTTTAGGGAAGGAAAAATCAGTGGGATTATCAACAACGAAGACGCAACAGAAGAAAAAATTATGCTGTTAGCAACTGCTGATATATAGGAAAGGAGCTCGATTGAAATGATAGATACAGCAAAAGAAACTGCGAAACCAGTAAAAACAGAAAAAAGTGAGAAAAAACCATTTAATGCAAGGGCTGTGTGGCAAAAATATGGAATTTTCGGGATATTTATCATTATCGTTGCTTTATTAGGGATTATGTCCCCTCAATATTTCTTAACAACGAATAACCTTACACAAGTTGTGCTTCAGAGTTCAATTACAATTTTAATTGCTTGTGGAGAGTTTTTTGCCATTCTGATTGCCGGAATTGACCTGTCAGTAGGTTCCGTTATTGCACTTACAGGAGTAGTCACAGCAAAATTGCTTGTGTCGGGTACTCCAGTGATCGTAGCCATTTTAATTGGCGGAATTCTTGTCGGTGCTTTACTTGGGGCGATTAACGGTAGTCTTGTTAATTTGACAGGATTACATCCATTTATCATTACCTTAGGTACAATGGCCATCTTCCGCGGTGTTACGTTAATTATTTCAGATGCATCACCAATCTTCGGTTTTCCACAGTCTTTTAAAGATGGAGTAGCAGGATGGTTGTTTGGTATTCCGATTCCTGTTCTTATTGCTCTTGCCGTGGCCTTAGTTCTACTCTTTATTACCAAGAAAACGATTCTTGGCCGAAATATCTATGCTTTAGGCGGCAACACAAAATCAGCTTGGTTTTCTGGAATCAATATTAAAAAACACACATTAATCGTTTTCATTATCTCAGGTATTTGTGCAGGAATCGCCGGTGTTGTGACAACCGCACGATTAGGTTCAGCAGAGCCGCTTGCAGGTCAAGGGTTTGAAACTTTTGCGATTGCTTCAGCCATTATTGGCGGTACTAGCTTCTTCGGCGGTAAAGGAAACATTCCAGGTGTCGTTATGGGTGGATTAATCATTGGTGTTATTAATAACGGTCTTAATATCTTAAATATTTCTACGTATTATCAACAAATTGTTATGGGTTGTTTAATTATCGCAGCAGTAACGCTGGACAAATTACTAAGTGCTAAAAAATAAGGAGAGTAGATCAATATGAAATACAAATTTTCCCCATCATTAATGTGTATGGATTTATCAAAATTTAAGGAACAAGTGACAGCATTAAATGAAAGAGCCGATTTTTATCATGTCGATATCATGGATGGTCACTTTGTTAGAAATATTACCTTATCCCCATTTTTTATCGAGCAATTAAAAAAGATCTCAACCTTACCAATTGATGCGCATCTCATGGTTGAAAAACCTTCCGATTTTGTGGATATGATCATTGATGCAGGAGCGGACTATATTAGCCTGCATGCTGAAACGATTAACGGAGATGCTTTTCGATTAATTAACCATATTAAAGACAAAGGGAAAAAATTTGGTGTGGTCTTAAATCCAGCTACACCGCTAGAGTCTATCAGACACTATATCCATCATGTTGATAAGCTGACAATCATGACTGTAGATCCAGGATTTGCCGGCCAAAAATTTGTGACTGAAATGATTGATAAGATTAAAGAGGCAAAGGAATTAAAGGAAAAGAATCAATATAAATATCTGATTACGATTGATGGTTCTTGTAATGGAAGAACATTTAAGCAGTTGACCGAAGCAGGAGCAGAAGTGTTAATTGTGGGAACCTCCGGATTATTTAACCTGGATGAAGATGTCTCTAAGGCATGGGATTTAATGATGGAGACTTTTGAAAAAGAAGTAAACAATATCGCAGTTAATTAGACCATCAAATTTAGATTCTTGCAATCTACTATGCTAATGGATGCTCAGTTGAAGGGGCAGTAAAGTGAGGACAACCAAATGAAGATTGAAACACATAAATACGTAATTGGTGTGGATATTGGTGGAACACATCTCAGAATTGGAGCAGTAAATACGGATAAGGAACTATTCTTTTTCCAAAAGAAAAAGATAGCTGATATTCTTGATCATCAGACCCCAATAAAGTCTCTAGCGGATTTTTTAAACGGCTACATCGAGGAATACGTTGGGCTGGAAAATGTCCTCGCTATAGGCATGGGTTTTCCGTCTGTGATCAGTAAGGATAAGAAGGGTATTCATTCCACTCCTAATCTGGAATGTCTTAGCAATATCAATATTGTGGATCCCATCCAGGAATATGTCCACTTGCCAATCTATATTGAAAATGACGTGAATTATTTACTGCAGTATGAAATTTCTCAAAGAAAAATTGAGAAGGATGAAATTGTTCTTGGATTCTATATCGGAACTGGATATGGGAATTCCATTTATTTATTTAATCAGTTCTTGAGCGGGAAAAATGGCGCGGCAGGAGAGCTTGGTCATATTCCAGCACTAGGAAATGAGGTGGTATGTGGCTGCGGCAACATCGGCTGCATCGAAACCTATGCTTCGGGAAAAAGATTAGTAGCTTTGCATAAGGAGTATTTTTCAGATGTATCATTTGAAGAAATCTTCACTAAATACTCCACTGCACCAAAAATCATTCAATTTGTGGAAACCTTGGCTATCCCAATTATAACGGAAATTAATATTTTCGACCCTCATCTTGTGATTATTGGGGGAGGCGTTGTGGGGATGAAAGACTTTCCAAAAAAACGATTGGAGGACGCAATTCTTCAAAAATGCAGAAGGCCATTCCCAGCCAATAATTTAGTCATTGAATACGCAGAAGATACAAATGCAGCAGGTGTGTTAGGTGCATCCATGAATATTTTCGAAAAAATTTCTCAGACTGAAATAACTGTTGGATAACCCGATGATTCATGAATATAGTCATTTCTTGACCTGCTTTCATTGATTTACAAAAGAATGAGTTTTATACTTTTATATGTAGGATGAGGAAAGTTGGGAATTTAAAATGAAGTTGACTATAAAAAAAATTGCTGAATTAACGGGCGTTTCTACAGCTACTGTTTCTAAAGTTTTAAATAATACAGGCCGTTATTCGGAAGAAACGAAGAAAAGGATTCTTGATCTCGTGGAAGAATATGATTATAAGCCGAATGCTGTGGCCAAGAGTTTAAGAACGAGCCGCTCTAAGACGATTGGGGTTATTGTGCCAGATATCACGAATGAGTTTTTTGCTCAGATTGTCCTAGCCATAGATAATTATTGTACACCGAATGGCTACTCTGTTTTTATATGTAATTCTGGTGAAAATGAGGAGAGGGATATTCAATTCTTTAAAGAGCTGGAATTAAAGGGAGTAGATGGATTAATCTATTTGTCTGCAAGTGAAGAACTGTTTGGGATGAAAACGAAACTGCCCATTGTCTGTATTGATCGGACTCCACATCTGCATAATTTTGCTGCTATTACTTCCGACAACTATAAAGGAGGACAAATGGCGGCGGAAGAGCTGGTGAAAAAGAATTGTAAGAATATCCTCGTTATTACGGATTATCGGGATGTCCTTCCAACAACTGAAAGGGTAAAAGGGTTTCAATCCGTGATGGAGAAACTAGGATTGCCTTATGGCGAAGACAACCTATTAACGACTGTGGTAGGTATTGAGCAGAGTAAAGAGGCTGTTCAATCTTTGATACAAGCTGGGAAGTTTAACTATGATGGTATTTTTGCGGCAAATGATGGAATGGCATTCGGTGCTATGCTTGCCCTTAAGGAAAATGGTTTTAAAATTCCGAAGGATGTCAAGATTATTGGTAACGATAATATTAGTCTATCTAAGTATAACTCCATTACTTCCATCCATCAGGATAAAGACCAACTTGGACAAAGGGCCGCTGAGATCTTGATTAATAGGATTGAACGGGGAATTCATACAAATGAAATTATAAAGCTGCCAGTGAAATTGATCGTACGGGATTCTACGAGGAATTGTGAATGATTTTGGTTGATTTTGAATGAAGTATAGGGGTCAAAATTTTGTTTTCTTTGGTTAATCGATTACCCAAAAAAGGAGATAGTTTTTATGAAGGTCGCGATTGCATCTGATCATACAGCATTACCAATGAAAGAAGAAATTAAGCTGGAATTGGAAGAATTGGGCATTGAATTTACGGATTTGGGCGCTTATTCGGATGAAAGAGTCGATTATCCGGACTATGCCTTAAAAGTATCTGAGCAAGTGGTACAGGGTGTTGTAGATAGAGGAATTTTGATTTGTGGAACGGGCATTGGGATGTCGATTACAGCCAATAAAGTGAGAGGCATCCGATGTGCCCTTGCCCATGATACCTTCAGTGCGAAATTTACAAGACTTCATAATGACAGCAATGTTTTGGCATTAGGACAACGAGTCTTGGGGCATGGTTTAGCAAGGGAGATTGTAAAGGTTTGGCTTGAAACAGAGTATGAAGGCGGACGTCATCAAAGACGTATTGATAAGATTGCTGAATATGAAAAATCCTCATGCACGTCTGTTAATTGATTTTTGTATAGGCATAAAGTTTGTGTTTAAGGAAAAATGGCCTTTAGCAGTAGAAGCAAAAGAGGAATTAGAGAAGGAAGAAATCTCGGTACGAGTCATAGCTCTCTTATGAGAAATGGTTAAGTGCATTTTCGACCAACCTAAAACAGGTCATGTAAATGACCTTTGCCTAAAGAAAAGACTACTTTCTAAAAAACAGGAGGTGGTCTTTTTTATGTAATTAAAATTTGCTTATCAAGATTTTCTAGATTGACTGAGGAAAAGGTCGAAGCTAGTTCTTCCAATGCGTTAAGGCTAGTAATATCATGATTTATCAGATGAATCGCTTGGCGATACGCTGCGTATCGCTATCGATCACAGCATCTATGCTTAATCCCCTGTTTAATTTTGATAAATCTCTATGATATAAATCTAGTTTTATCACTCGTGAAAACGCTGTCTGAGTGTAATAATAGCCCAAGCAAAAATTCCGTTATCCCATACATTAATTAATGTATTTAGTTGTTGTTGAAAAAAGACGATGGACTAAAATGTGTTGATTAGAGCTTAAGGTTTGAATATAGGACAACCAATTAAATTACTTTCCATTTTCTTTTTTTAATAAATAGGTAATATGCACTATTATAATGAGGTGTGAAGACAATGAAGAAGACTACTCAACTCAAGGATATACTAAGTTCTCCCAAACTTGATTTTTTAATGGAAGCCCATAATGGACTATCAGCAAAGATTGTAGAAGAAGCCGGTTTTAAAGGGATTTGGGCAAGCGGCCTCTCCATTTCTGCTTCAATGGGGCTCAGAGATAATAATGAAGCATCTTGGACGGAAGTGTTAGCTATCCTTGAATATATGAGTGATGCAACGGAAATACCAATACTTTTAGATGGGGATACAGGATATGGAAACTTTAATAATGCCAGGAGGCTTGTTAAGAAACTCGAACAAATAAATATAGCGGGAGTTTGTATTGAGGATAAGATTTTTCCGAAAACGAACTCGTTTATTAATGGAGAAGCACAGCCTCTTGCCTCAATTGAGGAGTTTTCAGGAAAAATAAAAGCAATGAAAGATACTCAGCTGGATAAAGATTTTATGGTTGTTGCTAGAGTGGAGGCATTTATTGCCGGATGGAGTCTCAAGGAAGCATTAAAGCGGGCGGAGGCATATCGGAAAGCAGGAGCAGATGCTATTTTAATGCATAGTAAAAAATCTTCAATTGAAGAAATAGAAATGTTTATGAAGGAATGGAGTGGAAGACACCCCGTTGTCATTGTTCCTACGAAATATTATAACACTCCAAAGGATCAATTTAGAAAATTGGGAGTAAATGCTGTTATTTGGGCAAATCACAACTTAAGATCAGCGGTCAAAGCGATGCAGAACATATCAAAACAAATTCTGCAAGAGGAAACCATCATTCATGTAGAAAATCAAATTGTTAGTGTTGAAGAAATTTTCCGGCTTCAAAACGCTGAGGAGCTTCAAAAAGCAGAAAAAAAATATTTGCATGGAACAACGAAAAAAGAACAAATCGGGGAGAAAGGTGATTGAATGCTAGAGACAAAAACATTTGGAAATCACCTTAAATCACTTGGTTTTGACTTTTACACTGGTGTGCCGTGCTCATTTTTAAAAGACCTTATCAATTATTCTATCAATGAATGTAATTATATAGCTGCAGCAAATGAGGGTGATGCGGTCGCTATAGCTGCGGGAGCTTATTTAGGAGGGAGAAAACCAGTTGTTTTAATGCAAAATTCAGGATTAACAAATGCTATTTCTCCGTTAACGTCCTTAACCTATCCCTTTCAAATCCCAGTCCTTGGATTCGTTAGCCTGCGGGGAGAACCAGGATTGCATGATGAACCCCAGCATGAGCTTATGGGTGAAATTACAGTAAAAATGTTGGATTTAATGCAAATAAAATGGGAATTTTTATCTCCAATTGACCGTGTAGCAAGAAAACAAGTTCAAAAAGCAGCCGATTTCATTGAGAAACAAGAATCCTTTTTCTTTGTAGTCAAAAAAGGGACATTCACAAGTGAAAAATTAAATAATGACTTATGTGAGAAAAGTGAAAATAAGAATAAAACAAGGAAAACAGCTGTTGATGAAATGCCAAGCCGCTATGAAACTTTAAGAACAATCAATCAATTTAAAGATGAGAACACCATCCAGTTAGCAACAACCGGTAAAACTGGTCGAGAACTATATGAAATTGAAGATGCAGCCAACAATTTATATATGGTCGGCTCCATGGGGTGTGTTAGTTCCCTTGGACTAGGATTAGCCTATACTCGAAAAGATAAAGACGTGGTTATCATTGATGGAGATGGTGCCTTGCTAATGAGGATGGGAAGTTTAGCGACAAATGGTTACTATCAGCCTAAAAATATGCTTCACTTATTGCTGGATAATCAGTCTCATGATTCAACCGGAGGGCAGCGTACCGTTTCCAATAATGTTAACTTTGTTGAAATTGCTGCCGCAAGTGGTTATGTGAACTCATACTATGTACACAGTTTAGAAGAGCTTCAAGCGAAAATAGTAGAATGGAAGAAAACAAAAGGGCTTACTTTTTTATATTTTAAAATTTTTCCAGGGTCCAAAGAAAATCTTGGACGCCCAAAAATAACCCCAGCTGAAGTGAAAACTCGTCTCCAACTATTTATCAATTAAAACAAAACGAGGAGCTGCGTTATGAAAAAATTGAAGCGAAACATATTATTAACTCCAGGTCCTGCTACGACAACCGATACTGTTAAATATGCACAAGTAGTTCCTGACATTTGCCCCCGTGAAAAAGAGTTCTGCCAAGTTATGAAGTACGTGTCCTCAGAACTTACAAGGCTTGTCGCTGATACCGAGGAATATACAACTGTATTATTCGGCGGATCTGGAACTGCCGCAGTAGAATCTATCTTAAGTTCTGTTGCGAATGATGGAGTCATCATCATTATTAACAACGGTGTATACGGGGAACGGATGTGTGAAATTGCAGAAGCGTATCGACTTGATTGGGCTGAATTTCAGAGTCCCTGTGATTGTGCGGTTGACCTAAAAGAGCTTCAAGAATTTATTCTAAATTTTCCTCGAAAAGTTTCCTATTTAGCGGTCGTTCATAATGAAACAACAACCGGATTATTGAATGATATTGAAAAAATCGGCGGGATCTGCAGAGAGCAAAATATTCAAATGATTGTGGATGCGATGAGTTCATTTGCTGTCATTTCTATCCAAATGAAAAAAATGAACATAAGCTATCTTGCTGCCAGCTCAAATAAAAATCTCCAGGGGATGGCTGGGATCTCATTTGTTATCGCTCAGAAAATTGAATTACAGAAACAAAAGGAATTACAGCCTGCCAATTACTATTTGAACCTATACCTACAATATCAATACTTTATCAAGACAGGCCAAATGCGTTTTACCCCTCCTGTCCAGACAATCTATGCTCTAAAACAAGCCATCATAGAATTGAAAGAGGAAGGAATGGACGAAAGGTATAAGCGATATAGCGAGTCATGGGAAATCTTAGTGGCAGGCCTTTCAAGGTTAGGTTTAAAACATCTTATCTCAAAAGAGAACCATTCAAAACTAATCACTGCTATTATAGAGCCCGATTGTACTGCTTTTGACTTCAACTACATGCATGATTATTTTTACAAAAATGGGATAACCATCTATCCTGGAAAGCTTAACAACTTAAAATCCTTTAGAATAGCGAACATTGGTGACCTTACTTCAGATGATATGGAGTTGTTTTTAAGATTATTAGAGAAATATCTGCAAAGAATAGATTACTACTCTAAGAAAGGTATGATCGAGAATGGTAACATCGAAAAGTAAATGGAAAAAATATTTAACTTTAAAAAAAAATAAAGAGGTTGCACGACATCTCCCCAAAACGATAAGATTTTCATTAGAAGAGAAACTATGGAACTTTGTTGAAAAGTACCATGCAGTGATTATAAAACCTTGTTTAGGAAGCAGGGGGAAAAATATATTGAAAATCACTGCATTAGAATCAGATAAATTTAAGATTCATTATTTAAATAGGAAGCAGGAATTTATCGGCAAGGATAGTGCCTATGCCTACTTACAAAAAACTAAAGCGCCCACTCCTTATATTGTTCAAAGGTATATCCCTCTTGCCAATATCCAGGGTCACCCATTTGATATTCGAGTAATTGTCCAAAAACAAAAAAACACGAATGAGTGGGTCGTAACAGGTAAAGTTGCAAAATTAGCCGGGAAAGGCTTCTTTGTGACCAACAATAAGTTAAGCGGGGGAACAGCATTGCCTGTTGCCGAAGCTATTGAAGCCTCCAATATTCATAAATCATATAAAAATAGTGAAAAGCTCGTATCAGAATTAGAGCGAATTGCCTTGCTTGCTACGAAAACATTAGAGGAACGTAATCAGGGGCGTCATATATATGGTTTTGATATGGGGATAGATAGTGACGGGCATATTTGGATTATTGAGGCAAACTTAAAACCTATGCTTTCTCACTTTTTTAAACTCCAAGATAAAACGATGTACCATACAATAAAGGAATTAAGGGAATTCCATGAAGGTAAATGAATAGAAAATGCGTAGAGGTAAAAAATTAAGATGAACTTTCTGTTTAAAGTGCTTGTCCACCTGATATTTTTTTATGGATTAGAAAACATTGAAAGTAAATGGGGGAAAGCAGCATAAAAAACGACTTTTTAAAAGTATTTCTCCTTATTATATGAACAAATGAATGGGCGGCATGATGTAATAAACATCATAAAGCCTTGATTTATAGGGGTTTTTAAGTGGAATAAAGATAAATGCTCATACTTTTGCTCATAGTAAGCAAAAAATGCTCACTTTTTTCAAAAAAACCATCTTATCAGAGAAGGTCTTTCATCAGTTTACTAAACTGGTGGGAGGTCTTTTCTTCCATATTAGCGGTCATATGAGCGTAAATATTCATGGTTCTGTTAATGTCTGTATGTCCCGCTTCTGAATTTCGGCGTTGGCATTAAATCTAAAACGAATAATAAAGGTGATAAATAAATCAAATAACAGAAAAGTAATAAGCATTATGGTTGTACAAAATATCCGAAAAACAAAAAGGGAAAAGAGTTTTTAGCTCTTTTCCCTTTTTGTCAACAGCCCCTTGGCAGAGTCTTTTTTCGATTAAAAGCAATCGGAGGTATTTATTTTCTTACGGTAACTTCATATGATGTGTTGAGATCTGCTAAGCGTACAAAATTTCCATAATGTTTGCGGTAACATTATTCATGTATTGAATGTAAAATCCATGTCTTGATTCTTATTCAAATAAATTAGAAAAAATGACGATACCCTACTTTGCTTGAGACAACATTGTCATTTTCTTATATAATCGATAAATTTAAAAGCTATCTCAATACAATTTCTAAATTCTCTTAGACTATGATTTTCTCACGATTCAAATAAAGCTTTCCATGTGCCCTTGAAAAGGTGCAGTAGAAAATGGCATTAATCAATAGAAGGACGTTTTTTCTGAGGGATAGGAGGTAACTCGTTCACGGAGACAACACTATCCGTCTTTTTAGTCGGTTTTTCCCAAAATTGTTCGTTATTTGGTAGGTCATTAAACCAGGAAGCAGTTGGTGGACAGTCCAAGATCATCAACTTTCCATAATCCCCATCACGTGATTGGTGATATTTAAGATATGCCTTTCCATTCTCAATCGCGAGAATTTCAATTTTTCCAGAAGAATGACTCATTACTAATTTGACTCGTTTGCCGAGGCCAGACGTTTTAGCCTTCGCTTCCTCCACGATATGATATACCTGTTCCAATGGTAGAACAAACGAAGAGTTTCCGGCCACAGGACGATTTACAAAAAAATAGTAAGGAGTCACTCCTGCCCAAGATAGTTTATCTAACAGATTACCGAGAACAGTTGGATCATCGTTTATACCCTTTAGAACAGGAGTCTGATTTACAATGATTACTCCCGCTTCATGCAGAGCTTCAATCGCTTTAAGTGCGTCGGATGTAATTTCACGGGGATGATTAATATGAGCCATTACATATATCTTTTTGTGCACAGAAGAGTTCTCTCGTAATAAAGCTAATAGTTCTTTGTCTTCATATATCCTCATGGGATTAAATACAGGAATTTTTGAACCAATCCTAATAATTTGCACATGGTCAATATTACGTAAATTTTCAATAATCCAGCGCAACTTTGGAGTACCTAGCATTAAAGGGTCTCCACCTGTGAGAAGAACATTATTAATTTCTGGTGTTTTTTCAATATATTCAAGCCCATCTACCACATCCAGCACCGCTTCTTTTACATCTGACCGAAACAAGCGCTTGCGAAAACAATATCTGCAGTAGGCTCCACAGACTTCAGAAACCAAAAGTAGAGCGGTAGTAGAGTATTTATGCTGGCAACCTTGTACGACATAGTTGGTATCCTCATCAGATGCGTCCCATCGGCCGTATTCCAATAATTCCTCGGACGACGGAATTACCAGCTTGCGAAGTGGGTCTTGTGGATCAGCCCAGTCAATAAGGTTTAAGTAGTATTCATTTAGGCGGAAAACAAACTTCTCAGAAACGGTCTGGAGTATTTTTTTTTCTTCTTCACTCAAGTTTTGAATTTCATTAATATTCGTAATGTATTTAGGCTTCACCATTATTACCACCCTCTCCGTCGTGGTCTCTGTGGCGGTCTATTGACTTTGACGAATTTTTTTTTGAAATTTCCTCTTTTCTTTTCTTATAAAGGTATTTGGAAAATAAGACGGGGTTGAGGAAAGCTTTATGAAACGTCTCCTGATCATAGGCTTTCATAAGGGAAACTTTGGCTGATTTAGAATTTGGTTCAATAAACCATATCTCTCCATCTTGATCAATCCCAAAATCAATACCAATTTCTCCAAATAACCCATACACTTTTTCTAAAGCATGATAAATTGTAACAAGAAATTCATTAATTCTTCCCATTAATTCATTTACCTCTTCCTCAGAATAGTGAAGGAATTCCTTGAAAAAATATTCAATCGGATATGCTGAGGAATGAATGGTAATAGGTGATTTCCCTTTCCCTATTCTTGCGCAAACTCCAATAATTTCCAGTTCCCCTTTGCCATCTCTCTGTAATTCGGCACGGAAATCAATTTTACTATCCTGCAATGTCATTAGATTAATAGCTTTCTGGATTATAAATTTTCTCTTACCATAAAACTTATGAATTATTTGAACTAAGTCATCCCATCTTTTCACTTCGACGATAACCATGTTATTACCATGGTAGCCATATTCGAAGTCCCCATTTGGCAGCTTGCGGATTCGGAAAATCCATTTTCCTCGCCCCCCTCGCACCCCTTTTAAATAAACTTCGTTATTCCGTTTCAAAAATTTTTTTAAATCACTATCCTTTTTATACATGACCGAGTACGGAAGATATTTGCTAACCTCTGGAATTTGACTTAGATCTTGATATACTTCCCATTTATCAAAGTATGATTTTGAATTAACCTTTATCACTTGATGTTCATCAAGTATATCTAATATATGTTCTACAATTAATTTACTTGCTCCTCCACCTGCACAGCGATTATAGAGAACATGAGGTAAAGGGTAATACGTTTGCTTCCATTTCTTCGAACCCTTATCAAAATAAGTACCAAAGATTAACTTCTGCCTAAAATCAAAGTTTTTAAATGAGAAGAAATATAGAGTCACACCTGCTTCTCTACTGGATTTTGCAAGTTCTGCAATTCGGTGATAGCTTTTAAATTTATCTTTTTGTTTATTTAAAACTATTATGACTTGGTGGTCAACGAAGACACCAATAATAGGTTGTTTTAAACTACTCAATTGTTTTTCCCTCCCATAGAACTGACATTTAGCATGATATGTTGTTAAGGAAATAAAGTGCCTAATCGATTCAAAAATGTATACTCGTATAAATCAGAAATATCGGGGTATTTCTGCTTAACAAGTAGACTGATAAATGGACCAAAATCGATTCAATGGCATAGTTATATACGAATAAATAAAAAGTAAATGAAAGGTGAAATTTAATTATGCCTATAACTAGGGCTCAGGTAAAAAGTAAGACTATGGTAGCTTACATTCTCCAGTCTTACGATAAAACCAATATCTATCTTCCAGATATAGAAGTGCTTAATAAACGCACCTTTGAGGAAATGTCAGAAAAACATGAAACCGTCTATTTAAAACCCGAGAGAGGAAGAAAATCAAAAGGGATCATTCGAATTTGTCGAAAAGAAGGGCTGTATTTATTACGAAAAAGTGAAGAGGAATTGGAATATAAGTTCGATAGCAAGACATCACTTTGGTCGTCTGTAAGTAAATGGACCTCCCATACTCGATATGTCATACAGGAGGGAATAAATAGTCTCACTAAAGATAATCGATATTTTGACTTCCGATGTCACGCGCTCCGAATTAATGGAGAGTGGGTAGTAGGTGGGGTTTGTGTGCGGTTGGGTTCACCTGGAAATATTGTAACAACCTCCCATATTGGAGGAACTCCTATCTTATTGGATTCGTTATTTACAGATTTTCTTGATTATTCTAAAGAAGATCAAGATCAAGTTATGGAAAAACTACATGATTGTATATTAAATGCTGTAAACGTGGTAAGTCCCTTATACCCAAGTAACTGGGAGTTCGCTGTGGATATAGGATTGGATACCGATAAGCGCGTTTGGATTTACGAAGTAAACAATGAGCCCCTGATTCGTGGGAACTTTAAGCTCTTAACCGATCAGACGCTATATAAAAAAATTCAGTATTTGCGAACGATTGCTAAATAGCCTAAATATAAAGCCACAGTCTATATGAACATATCCATGTTAAGTCGACACTAGTTAAAAAATCTTTAAATAGTGAAGCACACCTACAACTTAATTCAATAAAAAATGGGAAAGCAAACTTGCTAATTAACTATACCTGAATTTATTTAAACCATAGTATATTATCATATTAATTTATTATCTAATGGTCACGATATATAGGCGGTAGGACAATATTCAGGAGAAGACACAATAGGTATGGACAGTCTCTACTGATTAAAATACCAAAGTTTTACTGGAAAGGAGCATCTATGGATATTCATAGACCATTTAACAATAAAATGAGAAAAACCTTAGTATTACTCAATGATCCCCAAGTTAGGGAGTATGTTCCAATGACGGATTGGTTCACTGAACGAAAGGCAAAAGAAATGATAAAAACCTACCCTAGTCTGTTTATTAAACCCAATAAAGGAAGAATAGGTATAGGAGTCATGCGTTTAAGAAGGATAGGAGACTCTCAGTATGAAGTTCACTATAAAGATAAGGCTGAAAAATATAAGACAAAGATCAAGCATTAGCAGCTTTGAAAAAAAAGTTAATTCCATCAAAAAGGTATCTTATTCAACAGGGCATAGATCTTGCTACCGTTCTCGAACGTCCGTTCGATTTTCGGGTTGTCATGCATAAATTCAATGGAAAGTGGGATAGAACGGCCTGGTGTGCAAAAATTTCACCTCCTAAATTGATTGTTACTAATCATGCTAAAGGAGGTATAATCATTTCCACAGAACAAGCATTATCAGCTAATAAAAGTAATTTTGATTATAATAAAGCTCTAAATGACTTAAACGAAATATGTTACAAGATATGTTCGGTCCTTGATTCTCACTTTTCTTTTTCTAAAGTGGGTCTTGATATGGCTATTGATAAGAATGGACGCATTTGGTTTATTGAAGCAAATACTTCACCCGATCAGGCCATGTTTCGTAAATTAGGAGATCAACGAATATATAATGAGATAAAAAGAAAAGATTTAAAAATTCGTAGAATAAGTAAGAAAGCTTTAGAAGATTTAAATCACAACTCACAATAGGGGAACTCACCTAAGCTTAAAATTTATCCTTTAATAAAGGCTCTCTTCGTAAACTTTGTTGTTTTTGGAGCTTAATAAGGGTCATTCACTATGTTTCTAGGCAATTTTCGCCAATGTTCTTACGAAAAGATGCCACGAAGCATCTAGTTATACGGGTTGATGAACTTATATGAAAAACAACAATCTATGCGAAAATAGCCTTAATAAAAAAGCTTTCCTAGGATTATGAACTATAACCCGAATGAAGGACACTATTAAAAAGTCTGCTATTCGGGTTTTCCTGTGTCCTAATCACTGAAATCCGTTTATAATCATTTCAAAGATATAAGTGGGGGCGCTGTATTTAGCTATTCCATTGTTTTCATACTAACCCCTCTTTTATAAGATTCATAGTATAGGGAATAAAGGAGGCGTACAGATTGAGCGAACACAGAATAATCAAAAGCAAAATGAAGAAAACTGTGCCTTTGTTAAACGATCCCATTCTTTGTGGTCATGTTCCGGAAACCCATTGGTTTAGTAAGGATCAACTAGAAAAAATGCTCCATTCTCATTCCGTAGTTTATGTTAAACCAGATCAAGGTAGAAAAGGGTTAGGTGTCCGTAGACTGAAGCTCCTGAGTGACTCAATATGTGAACTTTCCTACGAGAATACCTCTAAGCAACTCTCTTTCTCAAAGGCCATAAAGAAGTTAGTCAGTCAGCTTGATCCTGCTAAATCATACCTTGTACAAGAAGGTATTGATTTGGCTACCTATGATAAGCGCCCTTTTCACATACGGGTTGTGATGCAGAAACCGATGAATCGCTGGCAACTTTCGATCATTTCTGGCATAGTCGCAAGGCAAGAGAATGCAGTCGTAACCAATGGCGGATGTGGGAATCAAGAGCTTTCAGTAGAGGAAGTTTTACAAAAGAATGATCAAGAATTGAATCCTATGCATACATTACTTCAGTTGACAGATATATCGCATCAAATTGCCTATATTCTGGGGTCTCAGCTACCGCTCCTTCTTATTGGATTAGACATGGGGATCGATAAGAAGGGGAAGGTATGGTTTATTGAAGCGAATACCAAACCCGATTGTTCAGGGATGAAAAATCTCAATGATGAAAGATCCTATCAAAAATATTTAGATTTCAAAAGGTGGATGCGTAAGAACTAATATGGACAGACGAAATCTCTTTTCGATTTCGCATCTCGAAAATGCCTCCGATTAGACTACTTCATTCTTAGATTCAATGATATTTTTGAGCGTCAAAAAGAGACGTTCCTGTGGATAGTCCGGCAAAGTATTGATGATTATGTGAACAAGGGTGTTCGCGGCGAATTGTATCCGATAAAAGAGGACACCTTTTTTTCCTACATACGAGACGATTGAAATAATGTCTTCTAATAATTAAATTGTGAAATTAATTATGTATTTCCTTCTCCTTCCTGATGTTTATGGACAAAAAAAGCTAACTATAGGAGAAGGCCTTTCGTAAAGAATTCCTCAAGAAAGTGGCCGGTTGGCTCTCTTTTGTTTCGTATCGCTGTGCGATATAGCTTGCAATTATATCTAAAAACCTTCATATTTAATAGAAAAGGAGGTCCGATATGCGACGTGATATACAAGCGAATGAACGAGCTTTCTCTTCCAAGGAAGTGGCAGAAGAGGTAGGGATTGCAACTCCCACTGTCCGAAAGTATGGCCAAATCTTAGAGCGGAATGGATATGAGTTTTTGAAAGATGGCGATCGACGTATCTTTGTACAATCTGACATCGGAGCGCTTATAGCGTTACGCGATACGGACAAGCCCCTAGACGATACAGCTAAAGACCTTGTGAATCAACAAAAAGAAAGATTAAAAGGATCCAAAGAAACAGATATAGCGGTACCCGATATATATGAAAATTTACCTCAAGACCCCAATCAATTAAAAGAGGTCTTAATGTTTTTAGTCAATGAAATCGCAGCCACACGTGAAATAAATGTCCAACTGACAGACGATATGTCACAGCTTAAGACATCGGTTTCTCGACTTCAGCAAGATCACCATGTTATAAGTTCTAGTATTGGAAATTCAGCGCAAAAAACTAATGCTAAAATTGAAAAATTAACGGAACAGCAGAAGACCCATTACGAAACATTGCTGCAACAAGAAAAACAGAAAAGTGAACTCTTACAAAAAGAAATACAAAAGATGCGGGACGAACAAAGAATAGAGTGGAGTTCACAAAATGATTTTAATAAACGTTTAGAAGAAGCGATACAAAAACCTAAAGAAAAATGGGGAGGACTTTTCTCGATCTTTCGAAAATAAGGTACCAGTTTCGGTTGATCAACTCTTTTTTTGTGTTACGTATCGCCGGGCGATATAACTAGCAAATAAATCCCCAGCACCTTTATCGTTAAATAAAGGAACGATATGCGACACGATATCGAGTTCATGATCATTCTCTTCCAAGGCATGACAAACGATATGTCTCAGCTGTTTTTTCGGGTTCGTATCGCTGGGCGATATAACTTGAAAATAAATCCTCCGAATCTTCGAGTTAAAAATAGGAAGAAATGGGTATGTATTGTTGGAAAGGTGGGGCTTGTTGTATCATTGTCAATCCAACATCGAATTGATTATAGCGTTACGCGATACGGACAAGTCCTATACGATAAATTACCTTCTTCTCTAAAGTCCCCATTAAGATATTCAAGTGGTGAATTTGCGTTAAGCGTTAATGTCTAATTAAACCTAAGGAAACTAATTTAAAAGAAGAAATCAATAGATTCCAAATATTGGTATTCGTTATTTTTCAAATTTCAACAAATTCCCGGGAAATATCTACAAATTCTGAGTAGATATCGACAAAATTATAGGCTTTTATAAATTCTATGTGCCATGATGAAATAATATTATCCCTCAATAAAGCATCAAACCTTGATTATTCAGGGATTGATGTTTTTTTATTTATTTTTTTACGGATTGCCTTCAAATATGAAATTTACTATTGTCTCACACTTAGTGGACGTGATAGAATCTGAATATTATAAATTTTCAAAAGTTATGTCGATAAAGGAAACCGCTTTCTTTATTGTTCACCACGAGACTACATAAATAGGGGATTAATTTTAGGGGGATTAACAGATGAGAAAGAGATTAGCACTAGTATTGTGTGGAGTTCTATTATTACTTTCTGCATGCGGCGGGGGAAGTAAGGAAACGGGAGGAGCGGCAAAAGAGAAGATTGTTAAAATAGGTATTACGCAAATTGTTGAGCATCCGTCTCTTGATGCTGCTCGAGAGGGTTTTATCGCGGCACTGAAGGATGCCGGCTATGAAGAGGGAAAGAACTTGAAGCTTGATTACCAAAATGCGCAGGGAGATATGAACAATAATACCTCCATTGCCCAAAATTTGGTGGCAGACAAGAATGATCTTATTTTGGCAATCGCTACTCCTAGTGCTCAAGCGGTGGTCAATCAGACGAAGGATATTCCAACCTTATTTACCGCTATTACTGATCCAGTCGGGGCCGAGCTAGTTCAAAGTTTGGAAAAGCCAGGCGGAAATGCGACAGGCACTTCTGATACACATCCTGATGCGATAAAGAATACGATTGCTGCTATTAAAACTTTTATTCCCGATGCCAAGAAGGTTGGCATCATCTATAACAACGGTGAACCCAACTCGGTTGTAAATGTTAAACATGCGAAGACCGCTTTAGAGGCTGCCGGACTAGAGGCAGTTGAAACCACCATAACAGCTAGTTCAGAAGTAAAGCAGGCAGCCGAGTCAATGGTAGGGCGTGCGGACGTATTATACATTCCGAAGGACAACACCGTTGTTGCTGCCCTGGAATCGGTGATAACTGTAGCCAATGCCCAGGATATCCCAACCTTTGTCGGTGAAGGCGATTCTGTCAAACGCGGAACCTTCGCATCCTATGGATTTGACTACCACGATCTAGGCTACACTACTGGTAAAATGGCTGTGGAAATTCTCAAAGGGAAAAAACCAAGCGAAATTCCTGTCGGCTTCCCGGAAAACCTTGAACTGTTTATCAACAAAAAAGCAGCTCAGGAGGAAGGGATCACCTTAACAGACGAGATGCTAAAGAACGCGAAGATCGTAGAGTAAAATCTACGAAAATCTTAACCTGCCGTGAACATGGCAGGTTTTTTACTGTTCTTGGTATCATCTTACCTCCTTATATCTATAGAAAAATGTCTATACAGCAACGGGACATTTAAAAATTTGTCAAGTAAACTTCGGGGGGCGGGAATCTTATTTAACCTTAAAAAACAGGTAAAAAGGTCTATGATTATTAATATCCTCTTATTTTTTGATTAAAAACCATCCCATTGTCTTATTAGAAAAGAATCATATTTTACTAATGTTCCTCCTAAAAACTCCTAGTTTCAAAGAAAAATTAGAAAGAAAGTACTAGAAAAGATTCCACTTCTTTCCATGGGTATTTGAATGTTAAATGAACCTATGATAAAAAATATATAGGAATTTACTTCCAATATAGTGTTAATAGTCTGGAAAAAGTGATTAAGAGGAGATGGAGAACAAGTGGCTGGACAAATTCGTATGACCCCAGCGGAGTTAAAAGCTAAAGCGACTCGCTATGGGCAAAGTTCACAACAAATTGAGCAAATTTTAAGGGACTTAACTAATTTACAAAATGAACTTCGCGGTGAATGGGAAGGCCGTGCCTTCCAAAGATTTGATGATCAATTTAACCAGTTGAAGCCAAAGGTACAAAATTTTGCTCAATTGATGCAAGAAATCAACACACAATTGAACAAGACCGCGGATGCAGTTGCTCAACAGGATGAGCAATTATCGCAGAATTTTGGGCTTAATTAATCCGATTGCCTAACAGCTGGAAGATTAACATTGGATAAGTGGAATAAGTCATTCGGGACTATGTTCCCAATTAAACAAAAGCCACGCGACAATCGTTGTGTGGCTTTTGTTCTTTATTACCGCAAGCGGGCAATATCAAAAGTCTCCTAAACATATAAAGTATTTTTTTATAAAAATAGAAATCATTACTATATTACATAATAATAAATTTCAGGGGTTGAGTGGATGAAAAGGATTGAGCGAGGTGTCTTGTTATTTCTAGTTCTGATCCTTGCGCTATCTTCAGGCATCTCTTATCTGGCATTGAATCAAGAAACCCAAAGTAAAGCCAATAAAGATGACGAGAAAATGACCGTAGCATTGGTTAATGAGGATCAAGGTGCACGATTTAAGGATAAGAACTATGAATTTGGTGCTGAATTTATAAAGAACATTGAAAAAGATGATGCACATGACTGGTATGTTGTCAGCCGTGGTGTTGCGGAAAGCGGCCTGGCGAGGAATGTCTACAATATGATGATTGTCATTCCGAATGATTTTACCGAAAAGGCATTATCAATTGATTCGAAATCGCCGGAGCAGGTGGTATTGAACTACAAAATTAATGCTTCTGATAACAGCAATATGAAAGCAAGGGCCGAGAAAACAGCGAGCGCAATCTTAGGAGATTTTAATCGCCAAATTATTGACGTGTATTTTGCCAGTGTCATCGGAAATTTACATGATGCTCAAGACAATATCGGTACACTGGTAAATAAGGAGCAAGTTTATACCAATTTCTATAATAATACGATTCATCATCCTTTAGCAGGTTATACGGCTCAGTTTGGAGCCGTAGAGAGTAATACAAAGGTATCGAGAGAGAATTTTACCGGCTTACAGGATCTATTAAAAGGATTTGAAACTAGCCTGGGTGAAGATGTAATCGCAAGCAATACCTATCAATCCAGCTTTTTGGATTACACTAAACGGCAAGCTGCAAATGGCCTTTTAGCTAAAGGCTTCTCCGGCCAGCTTAACATGTTAGACCGAGAAATGAATAATGACGATGTCATGCAGCAATTAGATTATTTGGTTTCGGCCAATAAGGCCATCAATGATCAGTTTCATAAAGATGATATTCAGACGGCTACTATTTTATCAGAATCGGCTGCCCTTCAAGAGTATCTGATGAACACGAAGGAAAAAATGGACAAATTGGATACAGAGTTGTCGGAAACATTGGCATCAGATATGCAGCAAGTAATTACCGAGAGGCTTAAGAAGGAACTAAAAAATAGTTCAGGTCAAGAGCAAAGTGTATCCATGAATCAATTTTTTGCAGTTCCAGATGAGAATGCCCGGAGTACCTTACAAAAGCAAATTGATCTGCTGCCCTTCATGGATGGTAACGACCTAGATGGCTTAGGGTTAAGTGATCAAAAGGTCACACAGCTGAAAAATGTCATAGCTGTAACCAATAAATACAATCAAGAGTTTGGTTATACCCCCAATCGCGAAGCGAACAGTATTCCTTTGTCAGAAAAAATAAAGCAAGTTAAAAGTGATTTAATAACAAATGGGGTAACTCTAACAGATAGTGTTCAATTGGAGAAGAATAAAAAGAATGGGCAGGAATTTACACTATCCATTCCACGAGAATTTGAGATTAAGAGAGTTTTATTGACCCTGCCAAATAGTGACGAAATGGATTATACAGTGCCATTTCTTAGTCACCGACAAATTAAACTGCCTTCAACAGATAAGGGACAATTCACGGTAAAAATTCATGTATCCTTGAAGGATATGGATGCCATCCTTGATGTTTTCCAACCGATCACATGGAGTTGGGAACTCGATCAGAAGGATATAACAGATGTAGATCAGCCGGAACAGCCAGAGCAGCAACAAGAGCAACAAGAGCAACAAGTGCCAGAAACCGCAAAGGAAAATGAACCTGTAACACAAACGCAAACAGATTCAATCCAAAAGGAAACAGATTTAACTGTATTATCCAATGAAAATGATCAAACTATAGCAGCTGAAAAAATGGACGAAAGTACGGATGAAGCTGCGAACGAAAAGACGATAGATAATCCGAAGTCGATTCAACCAAGTGAAAATGACGACGCAAGTATGATTGATAGATTGGAAATTCTTAATAACCATATTACCCACCAAGTGATGTCACCACTTACAGGGGACTCGACTAGTGCTCTTATCAATGCTTCAAGCGATACAGTCAGCGACTTTCAAAAACTATTAACACTGTATGATTTATATTTTGGAATTGGAATGGATCAGTTTAATCGTCCGGACCTAGTAAATGATTTGAATCAAACCAATCTGAGGGATATGGCAACAGAGGGTTCTCTTTATTATTTATTTAATAAGCAAGATATTGTCGATGTATTAGCGGCTTATATTGCTGAACAAATAACAGAGGAAATACGACAGCAGACTGCAGATGTAAAAGGCAAAATAGATGAATATATGCAGCTTGTTGACGATGCAAATCAAAATGCAGCCCAAATGTCGGAGCGGATTAACGAAACAACGGCACAAGCAGAAACTTTAAACACGAACCTTTCTGAGACGTTAAAAGATTTGGGAGCATGGCGCGAAGCAAGTCTTAATTTACAAGGTGAACAAGCAAAAGTATTGATGAATGGAGAGGAAGAGCAACAGGCCGTTCTATCTATAGGAAATGAATTTAACTCACTGCTTGCTGCAAGCCAATCCCTAGCGGACCAGTCGAGAACTAATTTAGACTCTGCAGATTCGGTTTATCAAACCTTCGATGCCATCGATCGTCAGGCTAAGGAAATTAAAGCCAGTGGAACGACTTTAGTACAACAGGCAGGGGACCTTTCCAATAATCTAACCAATAAATTGGCAGAGGATCAGAACTTCGCTGACAATTTCGCGGGGGTGCTTGCCAATAGCCGTATTGGTGACCGGCCAAATGAAGAGTTGTTAAGCTTTCTCTCTAATCCGGTCGAAACCAGGAATGCTGGAATCATCGCTGCAGGTGATACCTTTACTCCTTACTTTGTTGTCTTGATCTGTTTTATTGTCGCGTTATTTACTGCCTATGTTCTCTCCAGTAATGAGCGGAAACGTCTGCAAATGGATACATTTGCGGGAGAAAGAACAATAGTCGGTTATAATACACCAATCACAGTTATTACTGTAAGTATTGGTCTAATCGAAGGGCTAGTGATCGGGCTGATGTCCGCCTACCTGCTAGAAATGAGTGAAGGGAAATTCCTGCAATGGACGGGAGTAATCACGTTAATTATGGTCACGCTGCTGTTGGTATCAACTTATTTATTACGGCAGTTGAAAATGGCAGGTATGTTTATCCTATTGGTGATCTTGAGCCTTTATTTATTTCTAACCGAGGCACTTGGACGTCACTTTGACCAATTCTCTACTGCGGCTAAATTAAGAGACTACTCGCCTTTGCAATACATTGAGACGTTATTAATGAAGTTTGGCAGCGGAGCATCTGATACGAAGTGGATTATTTTTGGCTTAGCAGCCTTGACTGTTGTTAGTCTTGCCGGCCATTTGTTTGTCTCAAATCGTTTTGCTAAAAGCGAGGAGGTTAATCATGAAGGAATTAGTGAAGCGATGTAGTGTACTTGCTGTTTTTACAGGATTCCTTTTTATGTGTTCACTCCAGCCTTTGGCGGATGAAACCCTTGATCATAGTGGGGAAATTCGATTGCAAACTGACCGGATTGGCGAAGATGCGGTTGAAAGGGATAACTTAGAAACTCAGGATGATCAAGAAACTGAATTGGAAAAATTATCGCCTGACCTGTTCAAGGAACAAACGCAAGTGTTACTCCAAACGAAGCAAAAAGAAATCGAACAATCCACCTCAGATTTAGAACAAGGGCTGTTTGCGTCGCCGAGTAAGCCCGATATTACTCTGAAAAATACAGAAAAGGTGCTGTTTTCAAGTAATTATACAGTTCAAAATACAAAGGCCCTTGCCCAGAATGAACCTGATCAACAAGGCGGTTTTTTAAACAGCAAAACAATAACCACCTTCTTAGGGATGGTCGTCCTTGGCTGTGGCGGGATATTTACAATGATGAGAAAAACGCTGGGATAAAGGAGGAACATCATGCCTAGTCAAACACATGTTAACGTGACAGTTGATTTTAATAGATGGGGCAAAGGACAATATGACGTAAGAATCCCTGCGCACCAACCGATTAAACAACTGCTGGAGAATTTGGCAGAAACGTTAAACCTTGATCTTCCAATGACACCTCTTTTTGCAGTAAAGCTTTCCAATAAAGAACTCTTATTGGCAGACGATGACCGGCTTATCGATTACCCGGTAACCAATGGAGACCTTTTATTAGTTTTATAATATAGAAACAGGCACTATCGCGTGTGTAGATGGCGCCTGTTTCTCTAAAGGAGTAAGAACACATGAATGAAAAAAGCATCCAATTGGAGTCAATGACATACAAGTTTCTCCTTCTTGACAATAGATGGGAGCTGAAATTGCCGAAATCACAAACACGGGTGAAAGATATTCGACAATTGGCTTTACTCAATAAGGACTCAGACTTATTCGTACCTGCAATCGTTGAAGAAGGAGACGATATGTTCACCTTCTCATTTGAAGTCGATCCACGGGCTCGTACTTGGGAAGATGTACAAAAGCTAAACCGAAAAGAAAAACTACGCCTGTTGTGCAATCTAGCCCGATTCAAAACAATCCTAACCACACGTATGACCTTCTTCTTACATCCCAACAATCTGATTTTCGATGATAATCTTTTACCATCTATCGTGTTTCGCGGTATCCGGGAGTTGATTCCCCCATATGAGCTGAATGAAGATAAATTCATTCTCCAATATAAATGTTTAATTGTCGCATTATTTTCAAAAAAGTATAGTTTTGATGACCTCTACTTTGGTTCTTTAGCAAATGCCAAGGATACTGCATTTGAACGCCAAGTGGGTGAACTAGACGATTTTGATTCCTTAAGCAAATTTTTGGAAGATCAATACACAAAGGAAAAAATAGAGATAGAAAAAACCATGGTAAATATACCAAAAAAGCGATTTCGCCTTTTTAAACAATTAACCTTTATCATGATAGCTCTTGCCGTTACTTTGGCAGTACCGCTCGTCTATCTAAGCTTTGTTAAAGCACCTTTTCAAGAGCATCTTCTTGAAGCAGATCGTCATTTTTTATCCCTGGATTATGGGAACGTCATTAATGATTTAGAGGGTCAAACACCAGAAAAATTACCGAATACTAGTAAGTATGTCCTTGCTTATTCTTTCATTAAAACAGAGAAACTTTCGGATGATCAAAAAGAGGTGATCCTGAAAAATATTAGTATAAAAAGTGATCCTAATTATTTGTTGTATTGGATTTACAATGGCCGAGGGGATTTTGCCAGAACGATCGACCTTGCTAAGTATATCGATGACCCTCAATTAATCATGTACGGACTGATCAAACAAATAGAACAGGCGAAAAATGACCCTGACTTAAGCGGAACAGAGCGTGAAAAGAAGGTTCAAAGCTATCAGGAACAATATGATACATATGTTGACAAATATGGTCTGAATTCCATCCTAAACCCGCAGAACTCAGAGCCTGCCAGCGAGGAAATTCAAGGAGAAGACACTAGCAGCCAAGAGGTAATCCAGCAAAATCCA
>Ga0209795_10000439_pt1 | contig 32829 bp, 25 predicted proteins | sample AgamicOrMarz_FD_187166 | JGI IMG/M metagenome (GOLD analysis project Ga0209795, IMG submission 187166) | Agave microbial communities from Guanajuato, Mexico - Or.Ma.rz (SPAdes) (version 2) | ecosystem: Host-associated > Plants > Phyllosphere > Phylloplane/Leaf | place: Guanajuato, Mexico...
AATGGCAAGAAGATTTAGGGGCGTAGCTCAGTTGGTAGAGCACCGGTCTCCAAAACCGGGTGTCGCGAGTTCGAGTCTCTCCGCCCCTGCCATATATAATCCTTTGCTTCGGCAAAGGATTTTTTTTTGCCTAAAAATGGCATAGCGCCCCCTCTTAAGGAGACGCAGCCTGCATCCTTGCAGGCTTTTGCATCAATCCATAATGTTGATTTTCAACAAATCTTTAATCTGTGATTGCTTGTCACTGTTTTGCAGCCAAATAGCATACAGCGGCCTTGAGAGGGTCGTGGAATCGGTGACGGTATGCAGCCCCGCCTTATTATCCGCCCAGCGAGTCGGTAACCAGGTGCAGCCTTTCAGTAACGCTAGCTGCTGACAGGCGATTTCCGCCGAACTCGTCGTCAACTGCGGGACATCATCGCTGGCAATTAACCCTGCCTCATGTTGCTGGAAATCGGGTCCCCACTCCAGACGAAGATAGTTGAGGTCAGCCTTCATTAGCGAAGGCTCGGAAGCATAAAGTGCAAGACCGAACTGGCCCACAATCTGGCTGCTAAATTCATCCATCTTGGGGGCTTCTGTCGTGATAAGAAGATCCAGCTGACGTTCATGAAGTTGCTTAACCAGCGACTGACGTTGCGCAATTCTGGCCTCAAACTGCAGGTGATTATGCGAGCGATATAGTCGGGTAAGCCACTGGCTGAGCATGCATTCCCATAGCGATGCGCTGGCACCAATAGAAAATTCATTATGCCTTGAGGTATGTGCCACCTCTTTGCGCGCGGCCTGCCAGGTGCTCATCAATGTCTCCGCATACGGGAGAAGTTTTTCACCTGCAGGCGTAAGGCGAATATTGTTGCGGTGGCGAGTAAAAAGGTTCACACCCAGTTGATTTTCCAGCTGTCGAATACGAAAACTGACGGCTGACTGCGTCAGGTAAAGGGCTTCAGCTGCTCGCCCAAAGTGGCGTGTTCTGCTCACTTCAAGGAAAGTTTTTAGCAATTCCGTATCCACATCTTTCTCCGCAAAATTATTTGTCGTTATGATTTAAATGTTTTGTTTTACACTCTGTCAAGCGTAACTAATACTCCGCGCCATAAATAGCTCGGCCAAAGAATTAGGAGCGTGTAGGATGGCGGAAAGCTTTACGACGACTAATCGTTTTTTCGACAATAAACATTATCCGCGCGGGTTCTCTCGTCACGGCGATTTCACCATCAAAGAGGCGCAGCTGCTTGAGCGCCATGGTTATGCCTTTAACGAGCTGGACCTCGGTAAACGTGAGCCTGTGACTGAAGATGAAAAACAGTTTGTGGCTGTTTGCCGCGGCGAGCGTGAGCCGCAGTCTGAGGTAGAACGTGTATGGAGCAAGTATATGGCTCGCATCAAGCGTCCTAAGCGTTTCCATACGCTGTCAGGCGGTAAGCCTCAGGTCGAAGGTGCTGAGGATTACACCGAGTCTGACGATTAATCTGAAGAGAAAAGGGGCTACGGCCCCTTTTTTTATGCCAGCAGCTTTTGCAGATGAAGCAGCAGGCGATCAATCGCCCGATAGCTCAGTGCCTCCTGCAAATGCTGCCTCTCAATATCGGGGCATCCCTCCATATCGGCGACAGTTCTTGCCACTTTCAACAGGCGCTGCCATGCGCGAATGGAAAGCCCAAACCTTTGCAACGTCTCTTCCAGCCAGCCTGCGTCTTCGGTTTTGAGAGGACACCACTGGCGTATACCCGTGTTATCAAGACGCGCGTTAAGCCTGCCCTGACGCGCGTACTGCCGCTCCTGTGCAGCAATAACCCGTTCGCGCACCTGTGCTGTACTTTCACCTCTGGCGTCGGGGTGTCGAAGTAGCCCAGGCGGAGGAAGAGGGATCTCAAGAGATAAATCAAACCGGTCGAGAAAGGGGCCGGAGAGTTTTCCCAGATAGCGCAGAGTCTGCTCGGGCGTCGAGCGGTTGTGACTGCCCTGGTAATGCCCTGTCGGGCTGGGGTTCATTGCCGCAACCAGCTGAAATTTAGCGGGATAGCTAATTTTGGCCCGCGTGCGGGAGATATGAATTTCTCCCGACTCTATCGGCTCGCGCAGCGCATCCAGCACGCGCCGCTCAAATTCCGGCAGTTCATCCAGAAACAGAATGCCATTGTGTGCCAGTGAAATTTCACCTGGCCCCGGGATTGACCCGCCTCCTACTATCGCCGTGAGAGAGGCGCTGTGGTGCGGCGATCGGAAAGGGCGACGTCGCCACTGTTTGTGCAGGGACGTCGCATTGACCAGACTTAAAATAGCCGCGCTTTCGAGGGCTTCATGGTTGTTGAGCGGAGGCAGCAAACCGCTCAGCCTGCTTGCCAGCATGGTTTTACCCGTCCCGGGCGGGCCGATGAGCAAAAGATTATGCCCACCTGCAGCAGTAATCTCTAACGCTCGCTTCCCCTGCTCCTGGCCCAGGATGTCGCTCAGATCGTCTGCGGGTGCCGGCAGCGTGTCGTGACACTCTTCCGGCTCAGCCAGCTCGTGCCGTTTTTCCAGATACGCGCAAACCTCCTGCAAATGCCCGGCGACCAGGCAGCCTTTCTCGGCAATGAGGCTAACTTCTGCTGCATTCTCATTCGCCACAATGATTTGCCGTCCTGCGCGGATGGCTTCCAGCGCACCCGAGATCGCACCGGGAACGCCTCTTAGCGCGCCTGTAAGCGCCAGTTCCCCGATGAACTCATATGAGCCTAACCTTGAGGCATTAAGCTGCTCAGAGGCGGCGAGAAGCGCGATAGCAATAGGTAAATCATATCGTCCGCCCTCCTTTGGCAAATCGGCTGGGGCGAGGTTGATAGTGATCTTCTTCGCCGGGAAGTTATAACCGCTATTGATAATTGCACTGCGCACCCGATCCCGGGCCTCTTTGACGGTCGTTTCCGGCAGGCCCACGAGCGTTAGCCCGGGTAAACCGTTGCTCAAATGCACCTCAACGGAAATGAGCGGAGCTTTCACGCCGAGCGCCGCGCGCGTATAGACAACTGACAGTGACATGACCCTACCTCCTGTCCGTTACTATGCACGCATCATGCGCCGTTTTTTAGCGTTCTTTCCCGACTTTTCGGCGCGTGTTCCGCCTTTTTGGCCTCTTATTGTAAGCATTGCATCAATCTGGAATGCGCATCGTAGAAATGGCTGCTCATACGCTTCGGCTCTAAAAACCGCCTAAAAAAATGAAAAAAATTCATTTTGTATTTTCCCTATATAAAACAACGCTTAATAAAAAAATAATTTGCGCGCTATCTAAATCAGTCATAAATAAATCTTGTGCTTATTTAAATAACTGTGGTAACTCTTTAGGTATTCCTTCGAACAAGAAGCCAAAAGAACTGAAAATGACAGCCCTTCTACGAGTGATTAGCCTGGTCGTGATTAGCGTGGTGGTGATTATTATCCCACCGTGCGGGGCTGCACTTGGACGAGGAAAGGCTTAGAAATCAAGCCTTAACGAACTAAGACCCCCGCACCGAAAGGTCCGGGGGTTTTTTTATGACTAAAAAACGTTAACGAGGAGCAGACAATGAGAAGTAGCACAAAATTCTGTTTCTCCCGATTTATGACGGGGAACTAACTATGAACGGGGCACAGTGGGTGGTACATGCGTTGCGCGCGCAGGGAGTCGAAACGATATTCGGATATCCGGGTGGCGCAATTATGCCGATTTACGATGCATTGTATGACGGCGGCGTGGAACACCTGCTGTGTCGCCATGAGCAGGGCGCGGCAATGGCGGCCATTGGCTATGCACGCGCTACGGGTAAAACCGGCGTCTGCATGGCGACATCCGGCCCGGGTGCCACCAACCTGATCACCGGCCTGGCCGACGCACTGCTCGATTCTGTTCCCGTTGTGGCGATCACCGGCCAGGTGGCTTCGCCGTTCATCGGTACCGATGCCTTCCAGGAAGTGGATGTGCTCGGTCTGTCGCTGGCCTGCACCAAACACAGCTTTCTGGTTCAGTCGCTGGACGAGCTGCCGCGCGTGATGGCGGAAGCGTTCGAGGTGGCAAACTCCGGTCGCCCGGGTCCGGTGCTGGTTGATATCCCGAAAGACATCCAGGTCGCGCAGGGTGAACTGGAGCCGCACTTCTCCACGGTTGAAAGTGCCGATACGTTCCCACATGCCGCCATGGGCGAGGCTTGTGAAATGCTGGCTCAGGCCCAGCAGCCGATGCTGTATGTTGGCGGTGGCGTAGGCATGGCGCAGGCCGTTCCCGCCCTGCGTGAGTTCATCGCGGTGACGCAAATACCCGCCGCCTGCACGCTGAAAGGTCTGGGCGCGGTTGACGCAGACTACCCGTACTATCTGGGCATGTTGGGGATGCACGGCACCAAAGCAGCGAACCTGGCGGTGCAAGAGTGCGACCTGCTCATCGCCGTGGGTGCGCGTTTTGATGATCGCGTCACCGGCAAACTGAACACCTTCGCGCCGAACGCCAGGGTGATCCATATGGATATCGACCCGGCGGAGATGAACAAGCTGCGTCAGGCGCACGTTGCGCTGCAGGGCGATCTGAACGCACTGTTACCCGCTTTGCAGCAGCCGCTGGATATTAACGCATGGCGCCAGCACACCGCTGATATGCGTTCTGAACACGCGTGGCGTTACGATCACCCAGGCGACGCCATCTACGCGCCGCTGCTGTTGAAACAGTTGTCCGACCGTAAACCCGCAGACAGCGTGGTCACCACCGACGTTGGCCAGCATCAGATGTGGTCGGCTCAGCACATGACCTATACGCGACCGGAAAACTTCATCACCTCCAGCGGGTTAGGCACCATGGGCTTTGGCCTGCCTGCCGCTGTGGGTGCTCAGGTTGCCCGTCCGAACGACACGGTTATCTGTATCTCCGGTGACGGCTCCTTCATGATGAACGTTCAGGAGCTCGGCACCGTGAAGCGCAAGCAGTTGCCGCTGAAAATCGTGTTGCTCGATAACCAGCGTTTAGGCATGGTGCGTCAGTGGCAACAGCTGTTCTTCCAGGAGCGTTACAGCGAAACCACCCTGACCGATAACCCTGACTTCCTCACTCTGGCCAGCGCCTTTGGCATTCCCGGCCAGCACATCACCCGTAAAGACCAGGTTGAAGCGGCACTCGACACCATGCTGTCAAGCGAAGGGCCGTACCTGCTTCATGTCTCAATCGACGAACTTGAGAACGTCTGGCCGTTGGTACCGCCCGGTGCCAGTAACTCACAAATGCTGGAGAAATTATCATGATGCAACATCAGGTCGCCGTGCAGGCTCGCTTCAACCCGGAAACATTAGAACGCGTTTTGCGCGTGGTGCGTCACCGTGGCTTTCAGATCTGCTCCATGAACATGGAGACGGCCACCGACGCTCAGAACATCAGTATCGAATTAACCGTTGCCAGCCCGCGGTCGGTCGACTTACTGTTTAGTCAGTTATCAAAGCTGGTAGACGTTGCCCATGTTGCCATCTGCCAGAGCACAACCACATCACAACATATCCGCGCTTGAGCGTGACAGGACGAAAAAATGACGACAAAAAAAGCTGATTACATTTGGTTCAACGGTGAGATGGTTCGTTGGGAAGACGCGAAAGTTCACGTGATGTCCCACGCGCTGCACTACGGCACCTCCGTGTTTGAAGGTATCCGTTGCTACGACTCTCACAAAGGGCCAGTGGTGTTCCGCCATCGCGAACACATGCAGCGTCTGCATGACTCAGCCAAAATTTATCGTTTCCCGGTCTCTCAGAGCGTGGATGAACTGATGGAAGCCTGCCGCGAGGTGATTCGCAAGAACAACCTGACCAGCGCCTATATTCGTCCGCTGGTGTTTGTGGGTGATGTGGGGATGGGCGTTAACCCGCCAGAGGGTTATACCACCGATGTGATCATTGCTGCGTTCCCGTGGGGCGCCTACCTGGGTGCCGAAGCGCTGGATCAGGGGATCGACGCAATGGTTTCTTCCTGGAACCGCGTGGCACCCAACACCATCCCAACCGCCGCCAAAGCGGGCGGTAACTACCTCTCTTCTCTGCTAGTGGGTAGCGAAGCACGCCGCCACGGCTATCAGGAAGGTATCGCGCTGGACGTGAATGGCTACATCTCGGAAGGTGCGGGCGAAAACCTGTTTGAAGTCAAAGACGGCATTCTGTTCACGCCGCCGTTTACCTCTTCTGCGCTGCCGGGCATCACCCGCGATGCCATCATCAAGCTGGCGAAAGATCTGGGTATCGAAGTGCGCGAGCAGGTGCTGTCCCGCGAATCCCTGTACCTCGCCGATGAAGTGTTCATGTCCGGTACGGCGGCTGAAATCACGCCGGTTCGTAGCGTCGACGGCATTCAGGTGGGCGAAGGCCGCTGTGGCCCGGTCACCAAACGCATTCAGCAAGCCTTCTTTGGCCTGTTCACCGGTGAAACAGACGATAAATACGGCTGGTTGGATCAGGTTAATCACTAAATATAACTGTGGGGCGGCACGCACCGTCCCCTTTACGAGTCAGACGGGAGTAAATTAAGCATGCCTAAGTATCGTTCCGCCACCACCACCCACGGCCGTAATATGGCCGGTGCCCGCGCGCTGTGGCGCGCCACCGGGATGACCGACGCCGATTTCGGCAAGCCCATTATCGCCGTGGTTAACTCCTTCACCCAGTTTGTGCCGGGCCACGTACACCTGCGCGATCTCGGTAAACTGGTTGCCGAGCAAATTGAAGCCTCTGGCGGCGTGGCGAAAGAGTTCAACACCATTGCGGTGGATGATGGCATCGCGATGGGTCACGGGGGCATGCTTTATTCACTGCCGTCGCGCGAGCTGATCGCCGACTCGGTGGAGTACATGGTTAACGCCCACTGCGCCGATGCGATGGTTTGTATCTCCAACTGCGACAAAATTACCCCGGGGATGCTGATGGCCTCCCTGCGCCTGAACATTCCGGTGATCTTCGTCTCCGGCGGGCCGATGGAAGCGGGAAAAACCAAGCTGTCCGATAAAATCATCAAGCTCGACCTGGTCGACGCGATGATACAGGGCGCGGACCCGAAAGTGTCCGACGAGCAGAGCGACCAGGTGGAACGTTCCGCGTGTCCGACCTGCGGCTCCTGCTCCGGGATGTTCACCGCTAACTCCATGAACTGCCTGACCGAAGCGCTGGGCCTGTCCCAGCCGGGCAACGGCTCGCTGCTGGCAACCCACGCCGACCGCAAACAGCTGTTCCTCAATGCGGGCAAGCGCATCGTGGAGCTGACCAAACGCTACTACGAGCAGGACGACGCCAGCGCGCTGCCGCGCAACATCGCCAGCAAAGCCGCGTTTGAAAATGCCATGACCCTGGATATCGCCATGGGCGGTTCCACCAACACCGTTCTGCACCTGCTTGCCGCCGCGCAGGAAGCCGAAATTGACTTCACCATGAGCGATATCGACAAGCTGTCGCGCAAGGTGCCGCAGCTGTGCAAAGTTGCGCCAAGCACCCAGAAGTACCACATGGAGGACGTTCACCGCGCCGGTGGCGTGCTGGGTATTCTGGGCGAGCTGGATCGCGCCGGGCTGCTCAACCGCGACGTGAAAAACGTGCTTGGCCTGACGCTGCCGCAGTCGCTGGAGCAATACGACGTGATGCTGACCAAAGACGACGCGGTGAAGAACATGTATCGCGCCGGTCCGGCAGGCATTCGTACCACGCAGGCGTTCTCGCAGGACTGCCGCTGGGATACGCTGGATGACGATCGCGCCGAAGGCTGCATTCGCTCGCTGGAGCACGCCTACAGCAAAGACGGCGGGCTTGCCGTGCTGTACGGTAACTTTGCGGAAAACGGCTGCATCGTGAAAACCGCAGGCGTGGATGACAGCATCCTGAAATTCACCGGTCCGGCAAAAGTGTACGAAAGCCAGGACGATGCGGTGGAAGCCATTCTCGGTGGCAAAGTGGTTGCCGGCGACGTGGTGGTGATCCGCTACGAAGGGCCAAAAGGCGGCCCGGGCATGCAGGAGATGCTTTACCCAACCACCTTCCTGAAATCCATGGGTCTCGGTAAAGCCTGCGCGCTGATCACCGACGGCCGATTCTCCGGCGGGACATCCGGTCTCTCCATTGGCCACGTATCGCCGGAAGCGGCAAGCGGCGGCAACATTGCGATCATCGAAGATGGCGATCTGATTGAGATCGACATTCCGAACCGCGGCATTCAGCTCAAGCTCAGCGACCAGGAGATTGCCGCGCGTCGTGAAGCGCAGGATGCACGCGGCGACAAAGCCTGGACGCCGAAAGACCGCCAGCGTGAAGTCTCCTTCGCCCTGCGTGCCTACGCGAGCCTTGCCACCAGTGCAGACAAAGGCGCGGTACGCGATAAATCGAAACTTGGGGGCTAATGATGGCCGAGTCACAACCCTTATCTGCCGCCCCCGAGGGGGCGGAATATCTGAGGGCGGTACTGCGCGCGCCGGTCTATGAGGCCGTGCAGGTTACGCCTTTGCAGAAAATGGAAAAACTCTCTTCGCGCCTGGATAACGTCATTCTGGTGAAACGCGAAGACCGGCAGCCGGTGCACAGCTTCAAGCTGCGCGGTGCCTACGCGATGATGGCCGGTCTGACCGACGAGCAAAAAGCGCGCGGTGTGATCACCGCGTCGGCAGGTAACCACGCGCAGGGCGTGGCGTTCTCCTCGGCCCGTCTGGGGCTGAAAGCGCTGATCGTGATGCCGGTTGCCACGGCGGATATCAAAGTCGACGCGGTGCGCGGTTTCGGTGGTGAGGTGCTGCTCCACGGCGCTAATTTTGACGAAGCCAAGGCCAAAGCGATTGAACTGGCGCAGCAGCAGGGGTTTACCTGGGTGCCGCCGTTCGATCACCCGATGGTCATCGCCGGGCAGGGCACGCTGGCGCTGGAGTTGCTCCAGCAGGATGCCCATCTTGACCGCGTGTTCGTGCCGGTGGGGGGCGGCGGTCTGGCGGCGGGCGTGGCCGTGCTGATCAAACAGCTGATGCCGCAGATCAAAGTCATCGCCGTTGAAGCGGAAGACTCAGCCTGCCTGAAAGCGGCGCTGGACGCCGGGCATCCGGTGGATCTGCCGCGCGTCGGGCTGTTTGCCGAGGGCGTGGCCGTCAAACGCATTGGCGATGAAACGTTCCGTCTCTGCCAGGAATATCTCGACGATATCGTCACGGTTGATAGCGATGCTATCTGCGCGGCGATGAAAGATCTGTTTGAGGACGTTCGCGCCGTGGCGGAGCCTTCCGGCGCGCTGGCGCTGGCGGGAATGAAAAAATACGTTGCTCAGCACAACATTCGCGGCGAGCGTCTGGCGCACGTGCTTTCCGGAGCCAACGTGAACTTCCACGGTCTGCGCTACGTATCCGAGCGCTGCGAGCTGGGCGAGCAGCGTGAAGCGTTGCTGGCGGTGACCATTCCGGAGGAGAAAGGCAGCTTCCTGAAGTTTTGCCAGCTGCTGGGCGGCCGGGCGGTGACGGAGTTCAACTACCGTTTCGCCGATGCCAAAGACGCCTGTATTTTTGTTGGCGTGCGCCTGAGCCGTGGCCTGGAAGAACGAAAAGAGATCCTCAGCCTGCTGCACGAGGGGGGATATAGCGTGGTGGATCTGTCCGACGATGAAATGGCGAAGCTGCACGTGCGCTACATGGTCGGCGGACGTCCGTCCAAGCCGCTGCGGGAACGCCTGTTCAGCTTCGAGTTTCCGGAATCGCCGGGCGCATTGCTCAAGTTCCTGCACACGCTGGGCACGCACTGGAACATCTCCCTGTTCCACTACCGCAGCCACGGCACCGACTACGGTCGCGTGCTGGCGGCGTTCGAGCTGGGCGAGCACGAGCCGGATTTCGAAACGCGGCTGAACGAACTGGGCTATGAGTGTCACGACGAAACGCACAACCCGGCGTTCAGGTTCTTCCTCGCAGGGTAAGCGGAGCGTAGGTCGGATCAGCGTAGCGCCACCCGGCTTTAGTGATTAGGCAGTATCTTCCAGAACGCATCAATAAGCGGCTCATGCAGCCGCTTTTTTTGTGCGCACACGCCAAGCTCGAACGGCGTTTTCTCGTCGCTGCGCTCCAGAATCATCACGCGGTTGCGCACTGGTTCCGGGCTGTTCTCCAGCACCACTTCCGGGAGCAGCGCCACGCCGCAGCCCAGCGCCACCATCGAAACCATTGCCTCATGCCCGCCAACCGTCGCGTAGATTGACGGGTTGCTGATCTTCTGACGACGGAACCACAGCTCAATGCGGCGGCGCACCGGCCCCTGATCGGCCATGATAAACGGCACCGTTGACCAGTCCGGTTTTTCCACCGATACCTGATTACGCACCGGGCAGGGCAGCGCGGGGGCAATCAACACCACGGCCAGGTTCTCGAGCATGGAGAACGCCACCGCCCCCGGCAGGGTTTCCGGTTTGCCCGCAATGGCCAGGTCGGCTTCGCCCGTCACCACTTTTTCCATTGCGTCGGCAGCATCACCCGTCGTGAGCTTAATTTCCACCGACGGATGCTCCGCGCGGAATCGGTCAAGGATCGGTGGCAGGTGGCTATAGGCGGCGGTTACCGAACAGAATATGTGAAGCTCCCCGGAAAGAGACGGCCCCTGCTGGTCGATAGTGTGTCGCAACTGTTGGTACTGCAGCAGCGTTTGCTGGGCAAACACGCGCAGCTCTTCCCCGGCTTCGGTGAGAGTGACGGTGCGGTTATCGCGGACAAACAGGGGCTGGCCGAGGTCTTCCTCAAGCCGCTGGATCTGGCGCGACAGCGTGGAAGGACTGACGTGCATCGCGCGGGCACTGCGGCCAAAGTGACGGCTTTCCGCCAGGTGCAGGAACATTTTCAGATCGCGTAAATCCATGAATACCCATCCCCCGATTTACATTGCAAATACTGCAACGTGACGTTGTGAATATATCAATTTCCGCAATAAATTTCCTGTTGTAATGTGGGTACATTCTCGCTGAAAGGCGAACCGAACAATAAGACACACAACATCACGAGGTATCACCCATGGCTAACTACTTTAATACACTGAACTTGCGCCAGCAGCTGGCGCAGCTGGGCAAATGCCGCTTTATGGGGCGCGAAGAATTTGCCGATGGCGCGAGCTACCTTCAGGGTAAAAAAGTGGTCATCGTCGGCTGTGGCGCACAGGGTCTGAACCAGGGGCTGAACATGCGTGACTCCGGTCTGGATATCTCCTACGCCCTGCGCAAAGAAGCGATTGCCGAAAAGCGCGCGTCCTGGCGTAAAGCAACCGAAAACGGCTTCAAAGTGGGCACGTATGAAGATCTGATCCCGCAGGCGGATCTGGTGGTTAACCTGACGCCAGACAAACAGCACTCTGACGTGGTGCGTGCCGTACAGCCGCTGATGAAAGATGGCGCGGCGCTGGGTTACTCCCACGGCTTCAACATCGTGGAAGTGGGCGAGCAGATCCGCAAAGACATCACCGTCGTGATGGTGGCACCGAAGTGCCCGGGTACCGAAGTGCGTGAAGAGTACAAACGTGGCTTCGGCGTACCGACGCTGATCGCGGTTCACCCGGAGAACGATCCGAAAGGTGAAGGCATGGCGATTGCCAAAGCATGGGCAGCGGCCACTGGCGGCCACCGTGCGGGCGTGCTGGAATCCTCCTTCGTTGCAGAAGTGAAATCTGACCTGATGGGTGAGCAAACCATTCTGTGCGGTATGCTGCAGGCCGGTTCTCTGCTGTGCTTCGACAAGCTGGTGGAAGAGGGTACGGACCCGGCATACGCCGAAAAACTGATTCAGTTCGGCTGGGAAACCATCACCGAAGCGCTGAAGCAGGGCGGTATCACTCTGATGATGGATCGTCTGTCCAACCCGGCAAAACTGCGTGCTTATGCACTGTCTGAACAGCTGAAAACCATCATGGCTCCGCTGTTCCAGAAACATATGGACGACATCATCTCCGGTGAGTTCTCTTCCGGTATGATGGCCGACTGGGCGAACGACGATAAAAACCTGCTGACCTGGCGTGAAGAGACCGGTAAAACCGCCTTTGAAACCGCCCCGCAGTTTGACGGCAAAATCAGCGAGCAGGAGTACTTCGATAAAGGCGTTCTGATGATCGCGATGGTGAAAGCGGGCGTTGAACTGGCGTTTGAAACCATGGTGGATTCCGGCATCATTGAAGAGTCTGCGTACTACGAATCACTGCACGAGCTGCCGCTGATCGCGAACACCATCGCCCGTAAGCGTCTGTATGAAATGAACGTGGTTATCTCGGATACCGCTGAATACGGTAACTACCTGTTCTCTTACGCCTGCGTACCGCTGCTGAAAGAGTTCATGACCACCCTGCAGGCGGGCGATCTGGGCAAAGCGATTGCGGAAGGCGCGGTAGATAACGCACAGCTGCGCGACGTGAACGAAGCCATTCGTAGCCACGAGATCGAGAAAGTGGGCCAGAAGCTGCGCGGCTACATGACCGATATGAAGCGTATTGCGGTAGCGGGTTAACCCTCTTGTCGGGTGGCGCTTCGCTTACCCGACCTACAAAAACGTAAAATGCAGGCCGGGTAAGGCGCAGTCGCCACCCGGCTTTTTATTTGCGATACAACACTTTAATGACGTGGTAGCCAAACTGCGTGTGCAGTGGACCCGTAGGCTCCAGCACCGGGCAGGAGAAAACCACTTTATCGAACGCCGGAACCATCTGGCCCTGACGGAATTCACCCAAGTCGCCGCCGCGTTTGCCTGACGGACAAATCGAGTGTTTCTTTGCCAGCTTGCCGAAGTCGGCGCCGTTTTTAAGCTGTTCAAGAAGATCCTGTGCCAGTTTCTCTTCTTTAACAAGGATATGCAGTGCTGCTGCTGTTTTTGCCATGATCGTGCCTTGAGTCAACGAGTTTACGCTCGGTATACTACCACGCGTTTTTCCTCCTCTCCCGACTTTCATTGAGCGATCCTTATGCGTTTAAACCCCGGACAACAACAAGCCGTCGAATTTGTCACCGGACCCTGCCTGGTGCTGGCGGGGGCGGGATCCGGTAAAACCCGCGTCATTACCAATAAAATTGCCCATCTTATCCGTGGCTGTGGCTATCAGGCGCGGCATATCGCGGCGGTGACCTTTACCAATAAAGCGGCACGCGAGATGAAAGAGCGCGTAGGCCAGACGCTGGGGCGCAAAGAGGCGCGCGGCCTGATGATCTCCACCTTCCACACGCTGGGGCTGGACATCATCAAGCGCGAGTATGCGGCGCTGGGAATGAAGTCTAATTTCTCGCTCTTCGATGACACCGATCAGGTGGCCTTGCTCAAAGAGCTGACCGAAGGGCTGATCGAGGATGACAAAACCGTTCTCCAGCAGCTGATCTCGACGATCTCCAACTGGAAAAACGATCTGATGACGCCATCGCAGGCAGCGGCGATCGCCAAAGGCGAACGGGATCGCATCTTCGCGCACTGCTACGGGCTGTACGATGCGCACATGAAAGCCTGTAACGTACTGGATTTCGACGATCTGATCCTGCTGCCTACGCTGCTGTTGCAGCGCAATGAAGAGGTGCGCGAGCGCTGGCAGAATAAAATCCGCTACCTGCTGGTGGATGAATATCAGGATACTAACACCAGCCAGTACGAGCTGGTGAAGCTGTTGGTCGGGCAGCGGGCGCGTTTTACCGTGGTGGGCGACGACGATCAGTCTATCTACTCCTGGCGCGGCGCGCGCCCACAAAACCTGGTGCTGCTAAGCAAAGATTTTCCGGCGCTGCAGGTGATTAAGCTGGAGCAGAACTACCGTTCGTCCGGGCGCATCCTGAAGGCGGCAAACATTCTGATCGCCAATAACCCGCACGTGTTTGAAAAGCGCCTCTTCTCCGAGCTGGGCTACGGCACGGAGCTGAAGGTGCTCAGCGCCAACAATGAAGAGCATGAAGCGGAGCGCGTCACCGGCGAGCTGATCGCCCATCACTTCGTGAATAAAACCGAATATAAGGACTACGCGATCCTCTATCGCGGCAACCACCAGTCCCGCGTCTTTGAAAAGATGCTGATGCAGAACCGCATTCCGTACAAAATCTCGGGCGGTACCTCGTTCTTCTCCCGCCCGGAAATCAAAGACCTGCTGGCCTATCTGCGCGTGCTGACCAACCCGGATGACGACAGCGCCTTCCTGCGTATCGTGAACACGCCGAAGCGCGAAATCGGCCCGGCAACGCTGCAAAAACTCGGCGAATGGGCGATGACGCGCAGTAAAAGTATGTTTACCGCCAGCTTCGATATGGGCCTGAGCCAGACGCTCACCGGGCGCGGCTACGACAACTTAACCCGCTTTACCCACTGGCTTGGCGAGGTGCAGCGGCTGGCGGAGCGCGAACCCGTCGCCGCGGTGCGCGATCTGATCCACGGTATTGATTACGAGTCCTGGCTCTATGAAACGTCCGCCAGCCCGAAGGCAGCAGAGATGCGGATGAAAAACGTTAACCAGCTGTTCAGCTGGATGACGGAAATGCTGGAAGGCTCTGAGATTGACGAGCCGATGACCCTGACGCAGGTGGTCACCCGCTTTACGCTGCGCGATATGATGGAGCGCGGCGAGAGCGAAGAGGAGGCCGATCAGGTTCAGCTGATGACGCTGCACGCCTCTAAAGGGCTGGAGTTCCCGTATGTTTATCTGGTGGGAATGGAAGAGGGGTTACTGCCGCACCAGAGCAGCATTGACGAAGATAACGTCGATGAAGAACGTCGGCTGGCCTACGTGGGCATTACGCGTGCTCAGAAAGAGCTGGTCTTTACCCTGTGCAAAGAGCGCCGGCAGTACGGCGAGCTTGTCCGCCCGGAACCGAGCCGTTTTCTGCTGGAGCTGCCGCAGGATGACCTGATCTGGGAGCAGGAGCGCAAGGTCATCACGGCTGAAGAGCGAATGCATAAAGGTCAGGCTAACGTGGCGAATATCCGCGCCATGCTGGCGAAAGCCAAAGAGAAGGGTTGAAGCCGGGAGAATGGTAGGCCGGGCAAGCGCAGTGCCGCCCGGCAACGTTCGATAACCTTACTTAACCTCAAGCACCCAGTGAACGTAGCTCTGCCACTGGCACTCCTGTTCAATCAGCTCTGCACCCAGCGGATGATTATCCAGCCATTTTTCCGGCAGCGTCAGGATCAGTTTTTCATCTTCAACGTCAAGCGTAGTGGCGGGAAGCACATCATCACGACGGCGGCTGGCAAACAGGATCGCCAGACGCAGCAAGCGGCAAAGATGTTCTGCCACGCGCGGCGGAACGGCGTTTTGCTGGTGGAGCGAGGAGAGATCGACGGCGTTTGTCTGGTTCAGGAGCAGCGTCGCCAGGAGTTTTTTCTGCGCGGGGGTAAAGCCCGGCAAATCCAGGTTACGCACCAGCCAGGCAGCATGCAACGGTGCCTGCTTGTACTCAACGCTCAGCCCAATCTCATGCAGCGCGCAGGCGCTAAGCAGCAGTTCGCGGCTTAACGGTTCAATATCCCAGCTCTGGTTTACCCGATCGGCAAAAAGCGAGGCCAGCTGCGCCACGCGACCGGCCTGCTCGGCATCAACGATAAAGCGGCGCTGCACGTTGCGAAGTGTACGGCTGCGAATATCCTGATCGACGGAGAGGTGCAGCATCCCGTAGACTAGCCCTTCACGCAGTGCGCCGCCGGCCAGCGTCATACACTGGATGTTCAGCTCGGTGAAAATGGCGATCAGAATAGCCAGCCCGCTCGGGAAGACCAGCGCGCGTTCGAGCGTCAGACCTTCAATTTCGAGCTCTTCAAGGCGACCGCACTGGATAGCTCGCTGTTTGAGCTGCTGCAGTTTGGCAAGCGTGATCCGCTCGTCCATCCCCTGAGCCATCATGATTTCCTGCAACGCCTGCACGGTACCCGAGGCACCCACGCAGACTTTCCAGCCGTGATAGCGCAGCTCTTCCATTACCGGGCGCAGCACTTCACGGGCGGCGTTTTCAGCCTCGTCGAAGTTCTCTTTTGCGAGATTGCGATCGGTAAAGTAGCGTTCAAGCCAGGTGACGCAGCCCATCGACAGGCTGAAAAGCGAGGTGGCCTGCGCGCCCGTGCCGGTGACCAGTTCGGTACTGGCACCGCCGATATCCACCACCAGACGGCGATCGTCGCCGCCGGTCGTATGGGCCACACCCTGATAAATCAGGCGAGCTTCTTCCTCACCGCTAATAACCTGTACCGGACAGCCGAGGATCTCCTGCGCTTTGGCAATAAAATCCACGGCGTTCACCGCCAGGCGAAGCGTTGCCGTCGCGACAACGCGGATTTGCGCGTGCGGGATATCCTGCAGACGTTCAGCAAAGAGACGCAGACACTGCCAGCCACGTTCCATGGCTTCAGCAGAGAGATGGTTATCGCTGCTCAGGCCCGCCGCGAGACGGACCTTGCGCTTGATGCGGGTGAGCGTTTGTATGCTTCCCGCTACCTCGCGCACAACCAGCATATGAAAACTATTCGAACCGAGATCAATAGCTGCATAGAGCGAGGTAGAACTCATACACTTCATCCTTCACGCTGCCTCATCGTTGGCTGCGCCAGCTCACACCTGTCATTTACTGAAGTAAGCTCCAGGAGATTCGCAGACTTGCCGCCTTGATGCATCAAGAATGATTTTGTGTATGGCATAATTTCTTAACCTGAACGACGACGATTACGCGGTGCGCCAGAACGACGCGGACCGTTGCCTGGACGGGCGCGGGTCAGGCGCTTCGGCGGCGGCAATTCGCTTAACAGCGCATCCGGGTTGTACTTGCTCTGCGGGATAGAGTGACCGATATAGGTCTCAATCGCCGGGAGATTCAGCGCATACTCTTCGCACGCCAGGCTAATGGAGTGACCGCTTGCGCCAGCACGACCGGTACGACCGATACGGTGAACGTAATCTTCACAATCGTCCGGCAGGTCATAGTTAAAGACGTGCGTCACGGCTGGGATGTGCAGGCCGCGTGCGGCAACGTCGGTAGCGACCAGAATATCGAGATCGCCACGGGTAAATTCTTCGAGAATACGCAGGCGTTTTTTCTGAGCAACGTCGCCGGTCAACAGGCCAACGCGGTGACCGTCTGCAGCCAGGTGGCCCCAGATATCTTCACAGCGGTGCTTGGTATTGGCGAAGATAATGGCGCGATCTGGCCACTCTTCTTCAATCAGCGTTTGCAGCAGACGCATTTTCTCTTCATTAGAAGGATAGAAAAGCTCTTCTTTAATACGGTGGCCCGTTTTCTGTTCCGGTTCCACTTCGACATATTCGGCGTTGTTCATTTGCTCGAACGCCAGCTCGCGTACGCGATAAGAAAGGGTCGCAGAGAACAGCATGTTCAGGCGCTGGTTTGCCGCAGGCATGCGACGGAACAACCAACGGATATCTTTAATGAAGCCCAGATCGTACATACGGTCCGCTTCATCCAGCACCACAACCTGAATTGCGCCGAGGTTGATGTGGTTCTGTTTGGCGTAGTCGATAAGACGACCGGTAGTACCAATGAGGATATCTACGCCGCTTTCCAGCACTTTCAGCTGTTTATCGTAGCCGTCGCCGCCGTAGGCAAGGCCAAGCTTCAGGCCGGTAGCCTGTGCCAGCGGTTCCGCATCTGCGTGGATCTGTACCGCCAGTTCTCGCGTCGGAGCCATAATGAGCGCGCGCGGCTGGTTAACTTTGCGGTCTGCAATTGCGGGATGAGAAAGTAAATAATGAAACGTTGACGTTAAGAACGCCATCGTTTTGCCAGTACCGGTTTGCGCCTGCCCCGCAACATCGCGACCGGCCAGCGTCAGCGGCAGGGCGAGAGCCTGAATAGGCGTGCAGTTATGAAACCCTTTAGTTTCAAGGGCTTCGATCACCTTTGGGTGCAGGGCGAAGTCGGAAAACTTCTGTTCTGTTAAATGTGTTTTGCTCATAGTGTGGTAGAATATCAGCTTACTATTGCTTTACGAAAGCGTATCCGGTGAAATAAAGTCAACCTTTAGTTGGTTATTGCGACATCAACACGTCGTTGGTGGAGACAAAACCAACGTACCAGGCTTATTCCTGTGGAGTTATATATGAGCGATAAAATTATTCACCTGACTGACGACAGTTTTGACACGGACGTACTTAAAGCTGACGGGCTGATCCTCGTCGATTTCTGGGCTGAATGGTGTGGTCCTTGCAAAATGATCGCCCCGATTCTGGATGAGATCGCTGACGAATATCAGGGCAAACTGACCGTTGCCAAGCTGAACATCGACCAGAACCCGGGCACCGCGCCAAAATACGGTATCCGTGGCATCCCGACCCTGCTGCTGTTCAAAAACGGCGAAGTGGCGGCGACCAAAGTGGGCGCGCTGTCCAAAGGTCAACTGAAAGAGTTCCTGGACGCTAACCTGGCGTAAGGTTTCTCGGCTGCGCGTCCAGATCGCCTAAATTTTGGGGACCTCTGGACGCCCGGCTTTAGTCGTGCTAAGTTAGCTATGACTTCGTTTTAAACATATCTTGTTGTTTGAATCTTGTTTTACCCGATACTTCCCGTTGTTGACATACACAGTGCGTGAAGTTGCTAGATTCCGGGCTTGTCACTCAATCCGTCTTGTCGTTTCAGTTCTGCGTTCTTTCCCTGTGACCAGACAGCGAACAGACATGAGTTGATGGCCGCTAAACAGGCATGGATGACCCTGCCATACCATTCACAACATTAAGTTCGAGTATCACCCCGAGTTTAAGAACCCACACCATTATGAATCTTACCGAATTAAAGAATACGCCGGTTTCTGAGCTGATTACTCTCGGCGAAAATATGGGTCTGGAAAACCAGGCTCGTATGCGCAAGCAGGACATCATTTTCGCCATCCTGAAGCAGCACGCTAAGAGTGGCGAAGATATCTTTGGCGACGGTGTGCTGGAGATATTGCAAGACGGATTTGGTTTCCTCCGCTCTGCAGACAGCTCCTACCTCGCCGGCCCTGACGACATCTACGTATCCCCTAGCCAAATCCGCCGTTTCAACCTCCGCACTGGTGACACCATTTCAGGTAAGATTCGTCCTCCAAAAGAGGGTGAACGTTACTTTGCGCTGTTGAAAGTGAATGAAGTTAACTACGACAAGCCTGAAAACTCGCGTAACAAGATCCTCTTCGAGAACTTAACACCGCTGCACGCGAACTCTCGCCTGCGCATGGAACGTGGTAACGGTTCAACCGAAGACTTAACGGCGCGTGTACTGGATCTGGCCTCACCAATTGGCCGTGGCCAGCGTGGCCTGATTGTCGCGCCGCCAAAAGCGGGTAAAACCATGCTGCTGCAGAACATTGCGCAGAGCATTGCTTACAATCACCCGGACTGCGTGCTGATGGTGCTGCTGATTGACGAACGTCCGGAAGAAGTGACCGAGATGCAGCGTCTGGTGAAAGGCGAAGTTGTGGCTTCTACCTTTGACGAACCGGCATCTCGCCACGTTCAGGTTGCAGAAATGGTTATCGAGAAGGCGAAACGCCTGGTTGAGCACAAGAAAGACGTGATCATCCTGCTCGACTCCATCACCCGTCTGGCGCGTGCGTACAACACCGTCGTACCGGCTTCCGGTAAAGTGCTGACCGGTGGTGTGGATGCGAACGCCCTGCACCGTCCGAAGCGTTTCTTCGGTGCGGCACGTAACGTGGAAGAGGGCGGCAGCCTGACCATCATCGCAACCGCGCTGATCGACACCGGTTCTAAGATGGATGAAGTGATTTACGAAGAATTTAAAGGTACAGGCAACATGGAACTGCACCTTTCTCGTAAAATCGCGGAAAAACGCGTCTTCCCGGCTATCGACTACAACCGTTCCGGTACCCGTAAAGAAGAGCTGCTCACCACTCAGGAAGAGCTGCAGAAAATGTGGATCCTGCGCAAAATCATTCACCCAATGGGCGAAATCGACGCAATGGAATTCCTCATTAATAAGCTGGCGATGACCAAAACTAACGACGATTTCTTCGATATGATGAAACGCTCGTAACGTAAATATTCCCAGCAAACGCCACGTTTTTACGTGGCGTTTTTCTTTTATGGACTATACGCTATTACGACTGACTCCCAATTTTGACCTGTCGGTGCGAAAATGAGACGTTTTGCACAGTCAAAGAAATAATTGATTGAAAAATATACAAAGGGAATGGTAAGAGGCCGCCTTTAATCCTTCTGAGGCAGAGGCTTCATGGTTATACTTCCGGGACTAACATTTGTTGAGAGCAATCCATTGTGAATCTACTCACTGCAGTTACTGAGCTGATCAGTATTTTTTTATTCACAACCTGTTTTTTGTTTATTGCGCGCAAGGTAGCAAAAAGAATAGGGTTGGTGGACAAACCGAATTTTCGTAAACGCCATCAGGGCCTCATTCCGTTGGTTGGGGGCATCTCAGTTTACGCGGGTATCTGCTTCACGTTTGGTATCGCGGATTATTACATTCCGCATGCTGCGCTCTACCTGGCATGTGCGGGTGTATTAGTGTTAGTCGGGGCGCTTGACGACCGATTTGATATCAGCGTGAAGTTTCGCGCCACCGTGCAGGCAGCCATCGGTGTAATCATGATGGTCGTGGGCGGCCTTTATCTGAGAAGCCTCGGCTACGTCTTTGGTCCCTGGGAGTTAGTGCTGGGTCCATTTGGTTTCTTCCTGACGCTCTTTGCCGTTTGGGCCGCGATAAACGCATTCAATATGGTCGATGGTATCGACGGGCTGCTCGGCGGGCTGTCTTCCGTGTCGTTCGCCGCCATCGGCATTATTTTGTGGTTTGATGGCCAGTACAGCCTCTCAATGTGGTGCTTCGCCATGATTGCCGCGATCCTGCCTTATATCTGCCTTAACCTGGGTGTGCTGGGCCGTCGCTATAAAGTGTTTATGGGCGATGCGGGCAGTACCCTGATTGGCTTCACCGTTATCTGGATCCTGCTGGAAACCACGCAGGGTAAAACTCACCCGATTAGCCCTGTCACCGCGCTGTGGATTATTGCCATTCCGCTGATGGACATGGTGGCAATTATGTATCGCCGCCTGCGCAAAGGGATGAGTCCTTTCTCTCCGGACCGTCAACACATTCATCATCTGATCATGCGCGCCGGCTTTACTTCCCGTCAGGCATTTGTCCTGATTACCCTGGCGGCCGCTATTCTCGCCGGGATAGGCGTTGCCGCAGAATATGCTCACTTTATCCCTGAGTGGGTAATGTTGGTATTATTCTTGCTAGCATTTTTCCTGTACGGTTACTGCATCAAACGCGCATGGAAAGTCGCGCGATTCATTAAACGCGTCAAACGCAGGATGCGCAGGAACAGTGGCAAAAACACAACATTAACTAAATAAAATCGGGACTATGATGACTCAACCGTTGGCGGGAGCGAAATCAGTGGTAACTGAGAATGAACTGGATATTCGTGGTTTGTTTCGCGTGTTATGGGCAGGCAAATTCTGGATTGCGGGGATGGCGCTTGGGTTCGCACTGTTAGCGCTGGCCTACACCTTCTTTGCAAAGCAGGAGTGGAGCGCCACGGCGATCACCGACAAACCAACGGTTAACATGCTCGGCGGGTTCTATTCCCAGCAGCAGTTCCTGCGCAATCTGGATATCAAAGCGAACCTGGCCACGCCGGATCAGACGTCCGTTATGGATGAAGCCTACAAAGAGTTTGTCATGCAGCTGGCCTCCTGGGATACGCGTCGTGATTTCTGGTCCCAGACCGATTACTACAAGCAACGCATGGTGGGCAACAGCAAGGCCGATGCCGCGCTGCTGGATGACATGATCAACAACATCCAGTTTATGCCGGGCGATATCCTGCGTAACGTTAACGACAGCGTGAAGCTGATTGCGGAAACCGCGCCGGACGCCAATAATCTGCTTCGTCAGTACGTCGCTTTCGCCAGCCAGCGTGCGGCGAGCCACCTTAACGATGAGCTGAAAGGCGCATGGGCGGCGCGCACCATCCAGATGAAGGCGCAGGTTAAACGTCAGGAAGAGGTGTCAAAAGCCATTTTCACCCGCCGCGTCCATAATCTTGAGCAGGCGCTGAAAATTGCCGAACAGCGCAATATTTCCCGCAGCGAGACCGATGTTCCGGCTGACGAGCTGCCTGATTCCGAAATGTTCCTGCTGGGGCGTCCAATGCTCCAGGCGCGTCTTGAAAATCTCCAGGCCGTTGGCCCTGATTTTGACCTCGACTACGACCAGAACCGCGCCATGCTCAATACCCTGAACGTGGGCCCGACGCTGGATCCGCGTTTTCAGACCTATCGTTATTTGAGAACGCCTGAAGAACCTGTAAAACGCGATAGTCCGCGTCGCGCATTCCTGATGATCATGTGGGGGATTGTGGGCGCACTGACTGGCGCTGGCGTGGCGTTAACGCGTCGTCGCACATACTAAGAACGCCGTCTACGATGAAGGCTGCGGCCTTCATCATCTAATCGAAGAGAATCGATGTGAAAGTACTTACCGTATTTGGCACCAGGCCGGAGGCCATTAAGATGGCGCCTCTGGTCCATGCGCTGGCCAGAGATCCTGATATTGAAGCGAAAGTGTGCGTGACTGCCCAGCACCGTGAGATGCTCGATCAGGTCTTAACGCTCTTTTCTATCGTTCCGGACTACGACCTCAATATTATGAAGCCGGGGCAAGGGCTGACGGAGATCACCTGCCGCATTCTGCAAGAGCTAAAACCCATTCTGGAAACCTTCAAGCCTGACGTCGTCCTCGTGCATGGTGACACCACGACAACCGTGGCGACCAGCCTGGCGGCATTCTACCAACGCATTCCGGTCGGGCATGTTGAAGCGGGCCTGCGGACGGGCAATCTCTATTCACCGTGGCCGGAAGAGGCCAACCGCACGCTTACGGGCCACCTGGCGATGTATCACTTCGCGCCAACCGAAAACTCGCGCCAGAATCTGCTGCGTGAAAACATTACTGATAACAAAATTTTCGTGACCGGGAATACGGTCATTGATGCGCTGATTTGGGTGCGCGATCGGGTGCTGGAGAACAAAGACCTCCAGAGCGAGCTCGCCGCGCGCTATCCGTTTTTACATAACGGTAAAAAGACCATTCTGGTGACGGGCCACCGTCGCGAAAGCTTTGGCCAGGGTTTTGAGCAAATCTGCCATGCGCTGGCCGAAATTGCCGCGCAGAATGAAGATGTGCAGATTGTCTATCCGGTGCACCTCAACCCTAACGTCAGCGAGCCGGTAAACCGCATTCTGGGCCATGTCGAGAATGTCTTACTGATTGAACCACAGGACTACATGCCGTTCGTCTGGCTGATGAACCACGCCTGGCTGATCCTGACCGATTCCGGCGGCATTCAGGAAGAAGCGCCTTCGCTTGGCAAACCGGTGCTGGTGATGCGAGAAACCACGGAGCGTCCGGAGGCGGTGAAAGCGGGGACGGTACGTCTGGTCGGCACAGATCCGCAGCGTATCGTCGAAGAGGTCACACGCCTGTTGCACGATGAAGAAGCGTACCAGGCGATGAGCAAAGCCCATAACCCGTACGGCGATGGGCAGGCCTGTGGTCGTATTTTGCATGCACTTAAACACAATCGGGTATCACTATGAGTTTTACTACCATCTCTGTCGTGGGTCTTGGTTATATTGGGCTGCCCACGGCGGCGGCCTTTGCCTCTCGTCAAAAGCAGGTTGTCGGCGTGGATATCAATGCGCGCGCGGTGGAAACCATCAACCGTGGCGAAATTCATATTGTGGAGCCGGATCTTGACCGCGTGGTGAAAGAGGCCGTCGATGGCGGCTTCCTGCGTGCCAGCACCACCCCCGTTGCGGCAGATGCGTATCTGATTGCGGTTCCGACGCCTTTCAAAGGCGACCATGAGCCTGATATGGCGTACGTTGAGGCCGCGGCCAAATCGATTGCGCCGGTGCTGAAGAAAGGCGCGCTGGTGATTCTGGAATCCACCTCGCCGGTAGGCGCAACCGAACAAATGGCGCAGTGGCTGGCGGACGCCCGCCCCGATCTGAGCTTCCCGCAGCAGGCGGGAGAACAGGCCGATATCAATATCGCCTACTGCCCGGAGCGCGTGTTGCCGGGCCAGGTCATGGTTGAACTGATTAAAAACGACCGCGTGATTGGCGGCATGACGCCCGCCTGTTCCGCACGCGCCAGCGAGTTGTACAAGATTTTCCTTGAAGGCGAATGCGTGGTGACCAACTCCCGCACCGCCGAGATGTGCAAGCTAACGGAAAACAGCTTCCGCGACGTCAACATCGCCTTTGCCAACGAACTGTCACTGATTTGTGCCGATCAGGGCATTAACGTGTGGGAGTTGATTAGGCTGGCGAACCGTCACCCGCGCGTGAATATCCTCCAGCCGGGTCCGGGCGTGGGCGGCCACTGTATCGCGGTAGACCCATGGTTTATCGTCGCGCAAAACCCGGACCAGGCGCGCCTGATCCGTACCGCGCGCGAAGTGAACGACAGTAAACCGCACTGGGTACTGAACCAGGTTAAAGCCACCGTGGCAGACTGTCTGGCAGAAAGCGGTAAACGTGCCAGCGAACTGAAAATCGCCTGCTTTGGCCTGGCCTTCAAGCCAAACATCGACGATCTGCGCGAAAGCCCGGCAATGGAAATTGCCGAAATGATTGCCGGATGGCACAGCGGTGAAACGCTGGTGGTGGAGCCAAACATCCATGAGCTGCCGGCAAAACTGGCGGGACACTGTACGCTGACCGCCTTAGACGCCGCGCTGGCAACGGCGGATGTGCTGGTGCTGCTGGTCGATCACAAAGATTTTAAAGCGATCGCCGGCGATGCCGTGCGCCAGCAGTATGTGGTTGATACCAAAGGTGTCTGGCGTTGAGTGAACTCTACGGCGCGCTTGAGTCTCTTCAGTGGGAAAGCGCCTTTTTTGCGCTTCCCACGGCGATTGTCCGTCTGAGTGAAAATGCCCCTGCGCTCACCGAGGTGGATTTCGCTGCCTGGGAACGGGTACAGGCTAAAATCCCGGCGGACCGCACCGACCTGCTGGACGCGCTTCAGCAGCGCGGTTTCCGGCTGGTTGAAGGCGAGGTTGATCTCTCCCTGACGATCGCCCGCCATGCTTCGCCAGGCGCGGAAGTGGCGACAGAGCGGGATATCCCGGCGCTGCGCCAGCTGGCTGAGCAGGCGTTTGCCCGGAGCCGCTTTCGCGCGCCCTGGTATGCGCCCCAGGACAGCGGACGTTTTTACGCCCAGTGGATCGAGAATGCCGTCCGAGGCACATTCGACCACGTTTGTCTGGTTTTTCGCGCGGCGGACGGCCAGATTCAGGGCTTTGTCTCGCTGCGTAAGTTGAATGAGCATGACGCGCGTATCGGGCTGCTTGCCGGGCGCGGCATGGGAGAAAAACTGATGCAGGTCGCGCTGTACTGGGCGCAGCAACAGGAATGCTCGACGCTGCGGGTGGCGACCCAGATGGGCAACACCGCCGCGCTGAAACGTTATATTGCGAGTGGGGCCAACGTTGACGCCACCGCTTACTGGCTATACAGGTGACATGATGATCCCATTTAACGCCCCCCCCGTCGTCGGTACGGAACTCGACTACATGCAGTCTGCTATGGGCAGCGGCAAGCTCTGCGGTGACGGAGGCTTTACCCGTCGCTGCCAGCAGTGGATGGAACAGCGTTTCCACAGCGCCAAGGTGCTGCTGACGCCGTCCTGTACCGCCTCCCTGGAAATGGCGGCTCTGCTGCTGGATATCCAGCCCGGTGATGAAGTGATCATGCCGAGCTACACCTTCGTCTCCACGGCGAACGCGTTTGTCCTGCGCGGCGCCAAAATTGTGTTTGTCGATGTCCGCCCGGACACCATGAATATCGACGAATCGCTGATCGAAGCGGCGATCACCGACAAAACGCGGGTGATTGTGCCGGTTCACTACGCGGGCGTGGCCTGCGAAATGGACACGATCATGGCGATTGCCAAAAAGCATAATCTGTTCGTGGTGGAAGATGCCGCTCAGGGCGTGATGTCCACCTACAAAGGGCGTGCGTTGGGCACTATCGGCCATATCGGCTGCTTTAGCTTCCACGAAACCAAAAACTACACCGCCGGTGGCGAAGGGGGAGCGACGCTGATTAACGATCGCGCCCTGGTTGAACGCGCAGAAGTGATCCGCGAAAAAGGCACCAACCGCAGCCAGTTCTTCCGCGGGCAGGTAGACAAATACACCTGGCGCGATATCGGCTCCAGCTACCTGATGGCTGACCTTCAGGCTGCCTATCTTTGGGCGCAGCTCGAGGCGGCAGAGCGCATTAACCTGCAACGCCTCTCCCTGTGGCAAACCTATTACGACGCGCTGGCACCGCTGGCTAAAGCGGGGCGCATTGAGCTGCCGACCATTCCGGCGGATTGTGTCCACAACGCCCATATGTTCTACATCAAGCTGCGCGATAACGACGATCGCAGCGGCCTGATTGCCTGGCTGAAAGAGGCTGAAATTCTGGCAGTGTTCCACTACATTCCGCTGCACTCCAGCCCTGCCGGTGAAGCGTTTGGCGTGTTTGCCGGTGAAGACCGTTACACCACCAAAGAAAGTGAGCGTTTGCTTCGCTTGCCGCTCTTTTACAATCTTGAGCCAGTTAACCAACGTACGGTCATCAACACCCTTCTGAGTTATTTCGGCTGATATGTCTCTGGCAAAAGCATCGATGTGGACCGCTGCGTCCACACTCGTCAAAATTGGTGCCGGGTTACTGGTCGTCAAGCTGCTGGCCGTCTCCTTTGGCCCTTCCGGGGTCGGTCTGGCGGGTAATTTCCGCCAGCTGGTGACGGTGCTGGGCGTGCTGGCGGGGGCCGGGATATTCAACGGTGTGACCAAATACGTTGCACAGTACCATGATGATGCCGATAAATTGCGCACCGTCGTGGGCACCTCGTCCGCCATGGTACTGGGCTTTTCAACGCTGCTGGCTGCGGTATTTTTGCTGGCCGCAGCGCCCATCAGTCAGGGCCTGTTTGGACATACCCACTTCCAGGGGTTGATTCGCCTGGTTGCGCTGGTGCAGATGGGTATCGCCTGGGCAAACCTGCTGCTGGCGCTAATGAAGGGCTTCCGTGATGCCGCCGGAAACGCGCTGGCGCTGATCCTCGGCAGCATCATCGGCGTGATTGCCTACTACTTCTGCTATCGCCTGGGTGGCTATGAAGGGGCGCTGCTGGGGCTGGCGCTTGTGCCTGCGCTGGTGGTTATCCCGGCCGCATTTATGCTGATACGCAGAGGCGATATTCCTCTTCGTTACCTCAAGCCGCAGTGGGACAAGGTACTGGCTGGACAGCTTGGGAAATTTACCCTGATGGCGCTCATTACCTCCGTCACGCTGCCCGTGGCCTACGTGATGATGCGAAACCTGCTCGCAGCGCACTACAGCTGGGATGAAGTGGGTATCTGGCAGGGCGTAAGCAGTATTTCCGACGCATACCTCCAATTTATAACGGCTTCCTTTAGCGTCTATTTGCTGCCAACCTTATCGCGCCTGACCGAAAAGAGAGACATTACCCGCGAGATTGTCCGCTCCCTGCGTTTTGTGTTACCCGCCGTCGCGGCCGCCAGTTTCACCGTCTGGCTCTTGCGTGATGTCGCCATCTGGCTGCTCTTCTCCGCGAAGTTTGCCGCCATGCGCGACCTGTTCGCGTGGCAGCTGATCGGTGATGTACTGAAAGTGGGTGCTTACGTTTTTGGCTATCTGGTGATTGCGAAAGCCTCGTTGCGGCTGTATATCCTGGCAGAGATTAGCCAGTTTGCGCTCCTGACGGCGTTCTCTCACTGGCTGATCCCAACCCAGGGTGCGCTGGGCGCCGCTCAGGCCTATATGGCAACCTATATCGTTTATTTCGCTGCCTGTTGCGGCGTATTTTTACTTTGGCGTAGACGCGCATGACTGCACTGATTCACATACTGGGGTCAGATATCCCACACCATAACCAGACCGTTCTGCGGTTCTTTAATGATGAACTGGCACCCGGCACGCCTGATGCACGCGAGTTTATGGTTGCAGGCCAGGATAGCGGCCTGAGCGCGGCGTGTCCGGCACTCAACATGACCTTCTGGCCGGACAAAGCGGCGCTGGCGAAGGCGGTGGTTGCCAAAGCCAAAGCGGATCGCGAGCAGCGCTTCTTCTTTCACGGACAGTTTAATACTGGTCTGTGGCTGGCGCTGCTGAGCGGCGGGATCAAGCCCTCTCAGTGCAGCTGGCATATCTGGGGTGCAGATCTCTACGAAGTGTCCCGTGGGTTGAAATTCCGCCTTTTCTATCCGCTGCGCCGCATGGCGCAAGGGCGCGTAGGCTGCGTATTCGCTACCCGTGGCGATCTCAATTACTTTGCCAAACAGCACCCTGGCGTGCGCGGTGAACTGCTCTATTTCCCGACGCGGATGAACCCGGCGCTCAACACGATGGCTAACGATACGGTGCGCGACGGCAGGCTGACCATCCTGGTGGGTAACTCCGGCGATCGCAGTAACGAGCACGTGGCGGCGCTCAGGGCGGTACATCAGCAGTTTGGTGATACGGTCAACGTCGTGGTGCCGATGGGCTACCCGGCCAATAACGATGCTTATATTGACGAAGTCAGCCAGCAGGGTCTTGCGCTCTTTAGCGCTGAAAATCTGACTATTCTGCGTGATAAGCTGGCGTTTGATGACTATCTTGCGTTGTTGAGAAAGTGCGATTTAGGCTATTTCATCTTTGCCCGTCAGCAGGGGATTGGTACGCTGTGTCTGCTGATTCAGGCGGGCATCCCGTGCGTGCTCAACCGCGAGAATCCGTTCTGGCAGGACATGGCGGAACAAGATATCCCGGTTCTGTTCACGACAGACACTCTTAATGAAAAGGTGGTGCGGGAAGCTCAGCGTCAGCTGGGGCTGGTGGATAAAAATGCCATCGACTTCTTCAGCCCGAACTACCTCACGCCGTGGCATCGCGCGCTGCGTATCGCGTCAGGAGATAACGCATGAGCCAGTTGCAATTTAGCGGCTTGTTGGTGGTCTGGCTGCTGAGCACGCTGTTTATCGCCACGCTGACCTGGTTTGAGTTCCGTCGCGTACGCTTTAACTTCAACGTCTTTTTCTCGCTGCTGTTTCTGCTGACCTTCTATTTCGGTTTCCCGCTGACCAGCATTCTGGTCTTCCGTTTTGATGTGGGCGTCGCGCCCCCGGAAATCCTGCTTCAGGCGCTGTTATCAGCAACCTGTTTCTACGCGGTGTATTACGTCACGTATAAAACGCGCCTGCGCCCGGTCAAAGCGACTGCGCCCCGTCGGGCGTTATTCACCATGAACCGGGTAGAGACGCACCTGACGTGGGTGATGCTGATGACCATTGCGCTGGTAAGCGTGGGCATCTTCTTCATGCACAACGGTTTTCTGCTGTTCAAGCTGCAATCCTACAGCCAGATATTTTCGGCAGAAGTGTCAGGCGTTGCGCTTAAGCGCTTCTTCTACTTCTTCATCCCGGCGATGCTGGTGGTCTTTTTTCTCCGCCAGGACAGTAAAGCCTGGCTTTTCTTCCTCGTGAGCACCGTGGCGTTCGGCATTTTAACCTACATGATCGTCGGCGGAACGCGCGCCAATATCATTATCGCCTTCGCCATCTTCCTGTTTATCGGCATCATTCGCGGCTGGATCTCCTTATGGATGCTGGCAGCGGCGGGGGTGTTCGGTATTGTCGGGATGTTCTGGCTGGCGCTTAAACGCTACGGCCTGAACGTGGCCGGTGACGAGGCGTTCTACACCTTCCTGTATCTGACGCGCGACACGTTCTCGCCATGGGAAAACCTGGCGCTGCTGCTGCAGAACTACGACAAAATCGATTTCCAGGGCTTAGCGCCCATCGTCCGCGACTTCTACGTCTTTATTCCGACCTGGCTGTGGCCGGATCGGCCTGGCGTAGTGCTTAACACAGCGAACTACTTTACCTGGGAAGTGCTGAATAACCATTCCGGGCTGGCTATTTCACCCACGCTGATTGGTTCGCTGGTGGTGATGGGGGGAATCTGGTTCATTCTGCCTGGGGCGGTTGCGGTAGGGCTGATAATCAAATGGTTTGACTGGCTCTATGTGCGCGGCCTGGAGGAGACGAACCGCTACAAAGCGGCGATTTTGCACAGTTTCTGTTTTGGTGCCATTTTCAATATGATCGTTCTGGCACGTGAGGGGCTGGATTCGTTTGTCTCACGCGTCGTCTTTTTTATGGTCGTTTTCGGTATCTGTCTGCTGCTGGCCAAACTGCTGTACTGGTTGTTTGACAGTGCAGGGCTGGTACACAGACGCGAGCCACGGGGCAGCACAACGCTGTCGGAAGTCTGAGTAGGGATTGTCATGACGGATACAACCTCCGCGCCACGCTACGCGCTGCGCGGTCTGCAGCTTATTGGCTGGCGCGATATGCAGCATGCGCTGGATTTTCTGTTCGCGGACGGGCAGATGAAATCGGGCACGCTGGTGGCGATTAACGCAGAAAAAATGCTGGCGGTCGAAGATAACCCGGAAGTGAAAAGCCTGATTGAGGCTGCCGAGTTTAAATATGCCGACGGTATTAGCGTGGTGCGCTCCATCCGCAAAAAGTTTCCTGGTGCTAATGTATCGCGCGTGGCGGGTGCAGACCTGTGGGAAGAGCTGATGGCGCGCGCGGGCGCAGAGGGCACGCCGGTATTCCTGATTGGCGGTAAGCCAGAGGTGCTCGCCCAGACGGCGCAGAAGCTGCGCAGCCAGTGGAATGTTAATATTGTGGGTCTTCAGGACGGTTACTTCAAACCGGACGATCGGCAGGCGCTGTTCGAGCGCGTGCGGGACAGCGGGGCGAAAATCGTCACCGTGGCGATGGGCTCTCCGCGTCAGGAGATCCTGATGCGCGATTGTCGTCTGGTCTGCCCGAATGCGTTGTACATGGGCGTTGGCGGCACCTATGACGTCTTTACCGGCCACGTTAAGCGTGCACCGAAGGTCTGGCAAAACCTCGGGCTGGAGTGGCTGTATCGCCTGCTCTCACAGCCGACGCGCATCAAACGACAGATTCGCCTGCTGCGCTACCTCTCCTGGCACTACACCGGGAAAATGTAATCAAAATGTAGCGCGATATGCTGGTCGCGCTGCAACTCCCCTGCAAAACTGCTGCGTTTATGTGCAATGCATTCATTTTTTTAATGCATCGTTTGCCATTTGCCCGATTTTGAGAAACCATTCGCCCGTATTTCAGTACCCCCTAAAAAAGAATAACCGGCAAAAAGCCGGGAAACAGCAAACACAACCGAGGATTTATGGCAGAGAAAAAACCGGAGCTACAGCGTGGGCTGGAAGCTCGACATATTGAATTGATCGCCCTGGGCGGGACGATCGGCGTCGGCCTCTTTATGGGCTCCGCGAGTACGCTCAAATGGGCTGGCCCTTCCGTACTGCTGGCGTACATCATCGCCGGGCTGTTCGTCTTCTTCATCATGCGTTCCATGGGCGAAATGCTCTTTCTGGAGCCGGTAACCGGTTCATTCGCCGTTTATGCGCACCGTTATATGAGCCCGTTCTTCGGCTACCTGACGGCGTGGTCGTACTGGTTTATGTGGATGGCGGTAGGCATTTCGGAGATCACCGCGATAGGGGTCTACGTCCAGTTCTGGTTCCCGGACATGGTGCAGTGGATACCTGCGCTCATCGCCGTGGGGCTGGTCGCGCTGGCGAACCTCGCCGCCGTGCGGCTTTACGGTGAAATTGAGTTTTGGTTCGCGATGATCAAAGTCACCACCATTATCGTCATGATTGTGGTCGGCCTCGGGGTGATCTTCTTCGGATTTGGCAACGGCGGACACGCGATCGGCTTTAGCAACCTGACCGAGCATGGCGGTTTCTTCGCCGGGGGCTGGAAAGGCTTCCTGACGGCGCTGTGTATCGTTGTGGCGTCGTATCAGGGCGTTGAGCTTATCGGTATCACTGCGGGTGAAGCGAAAAATCCACAGGTCACGCTGCGTAGCGCGGTCGGTAAAGTATTATGGCGTATTCTCATTTTCTACGTGGGCGCGATTTTCGTTATCGTGACCATCTTCCCGTGGAACGAAATCGGCACCACCGGCAGCCCGTTTGTCTTAACCTTCGCGAAGATTGGCATCACGGCGGCGGCAGGCATCATCAACTTCGTGGTTCTGACCGCGGCGCTGTCCGGCTGTAACAGCGGAATGTACAGCTGTGGCCGCATGCTTTACGCGCTGGCTAAAAATAACCAGCTGCCAGCAGCAATGGGCAAAGTGTCGCGTGCGGGCGTTCCGGTGGCGGGCGTGGCGGTCTCGATTGGCATTCTGCTGATTGGCTCATGCCTGAACTACATTATTCCCAACCCACAGCGTGTGTTCGTCTACGTCTACAGCGCCAGCGTGCTGCCGGGGATGATCCCATGGTTTGTCATCCTGATTAGCCAGCTGCGTTTTCGTCAGGCGCATAAAAAGGCGATCGCCAGCCACCCGTTCCGCTCCATTCTGTTCCCGTATGCGAACTATTTAACGATGGCCTTCCTGATTTGCGTATTAATCGGGATGTACTTTAATGAAGATACCCGCATGTCGCTGTTTGTCGGGATTATCTTCCTTGCCGCCGTGACGGTTGCTTATAAGCTTTTTGGCCTGGGACGCCGCGCGACCACGCAGAAAGTGGAGGATTAAGCGGCAAAATGTGCAAACCATAACCAAACGCGCATATTTTTCAAAAAAGCACTAGACAGCGGGGACGGAGGTACGTAATATCCAGCCCCGCAACGGCGCTAAGCGCCCGTAGCTCAGCTGGATAGAGCGCTGCCCTCCGGAGGCAGAGGTCTCAGGTTCGAATCCTGTCGGGCGCACCATTAACCCGGTGCT
>Ga0209795_10000440_pt1:0-5000 | contig 32799 bp, 25 predicted proteins | sample AgamicOrMarz_FD_187166 | JGI IMG/M metagenome (GOLD analysis project Ga0209795, IMG submission 187166) | Agave microbial communities from Guanajuato, Mexico - Or.Ma.rz (SPAdes) (version 2) | ecosystem: Host-associated > Plants > Phyllosphere > Phylloplane/Leaf | place: Guanajuato, Mexico...
ATATAAAAATAACTATATAATAAATAATAACTATAACTACATATACTATAACTACATATATATAATATATATATATAGTTATATAATATAGTTATAGTTAAAATATATAATATATATATATAGTTATATAATATAGTTATAGTTAAAATAGAAAATATATATAATAAAAATATATATAATAAAAATTTCTATTCTACTAATCTAATCAAAATTCGAATAAAAATACTAAAAAATACTAATCTAATAAAAAAACTAATCTAATAAAAATAGATCTAATAAATAGATTAGATTAAGTAAATAGATTAAGCGAAATCTCAAAGAATTCCACGATTTAGTATATTATTTTATTCAGCAAACGCATGTATATTTTTTTTCTTTTATCATTTCATTCGCGAGGAGCTGGATGAGAAGAAACTCTCATGTCCGGCTCTGTAGTAGAGATGGAGTGGCTGTAGTAGAGATGGGCTTGAGAAACAAGCATCACCTACAACCCCCAAAGGCCCCGATTCCGCAAACAGCATAGAGGACGAATGAAAGGAAAAGCTTTTCGAGCTAATCGTATTTCTTTCGGTAGATATGCTCTTCAGGCACTTGAACCTTCTTGGATTACATCTAGGCAAATAGAAGCGGGGCGACGAACAATGACACGAAATGCACGTCGCGGTGGAAAAATATGGATACGTATATTTCCCGACAAACCAATTACTTTAAGACCTACGGAAACACGTATGGGTTCGGGGAAAGGATCTCCCGAATATTGGGTAGCTGTCGTTAAACCAGGTAGAATCCTTTATGAAATGGGTGGAGTAGCAGAAAATATAGCGAGAAAATCTATTTCAATAACAGCATCAAAAATGCCTGTACGAACTCAACTCATTATTTCGGTATAGAACCAAAGGAAAAAGACCTTGGGGATGCCAAAAAAATCGCAAGTTTCTTTATTTTGTTTTGGATAAACAAAATATCTTTTTTCCTTTGCATTAAAATAACAGATAAAAAAAACGATATGATCCAATCTCAAACCCATTTGAATGTAGCAGATAACAGTGGAGCCCGAGAATTGATGTGTATTCGAATCATGGGGACTAGTAATCGACGATATGCTCATATTGGTGACGTTATTGTTGCTGTGATCAAGGAAGCAACACCAAATTCACCTCTAGAAAGATCCGAAGTAATAAGAGCTGTAATTGTACGTACTTGTAAAGAACTCAAACGCGATAACGGTATAATAATACGATATGATGATAATGCTGCAGTTGTTATTGATCAAGAAGGAAATCCAAAAGGAACTCGAATTTTTGGTGCAATCGCCCGGGAATTGAGACAGTTAAATTTTACTAAAATAGTTTCATTAGCACCCGAAGTATTATAAGATAAAAAATTATAAAGATAAAAAATTATAAGATATAAGATAAGACATATACTATTAAGATAAGACATATACTATTTATTATATAGTTTAGTTTATTATATAGTTCTAGTTTTTTTATTATATTATTTTATTATATAATTTTATTATATTATTAGATAATTTAAATTTCATAATTTTGAATATTTAATAATTTAATTTATTATTATTTAATATATAGTTTATGTTTATTATTTTAATTTATTATTATTTATTATATAGTTATTTATATAGTTTATATAATTTATGTTTTATTATTTTTATTATATAGTTTATATAGTTATAGTATTATATAGTTTATATAGTTATAGTATTTGAATAAAAATGAAATAGAATAAAATGAATTAGTAAATTGTGTTTCACGCATATACATATACCTTTAATAAAATAATTAATTCATAAAAAAAAAAGAGTATGTTGATTATATCAAAACCAGAAAAAAATAAGAATTTTAGTTTATCATGGGTAGGGATTCTATTGCTGAAATAATAACCTCTATACGAAATACTGACATGAATAGAAAAGGAACTGTTCGAATAGCATCTACTAATATCACCGAAAACATTATTAAAATACTTTTACGAGAAGGTTTTATTGAAAATGTCAGGAAACATCAGGAAGGCAACAAAAAATTTTTGGTCTTAACCCTACGACATAGAAGGAAGATGAAAGGGCCATATAGAACTAGTCTAAATTTAAAACGAATCAGCCGACCTAGTCTACGAATCTATCCTAACTATCAAAAAATTCCTAGAATTTTGGGCGGGATGGGGATTGTAATTCTTTCTACTTCTCGGGGTATAATGACAGACCGAGAAGCTCGACTAGAAAGAATCGGTGGAGAAATCTTGTGTTATATATGGTAATCTTTCTGATATCTGAATTGTATCCAGACTTCCTATTTGTTTTGTGAAAAAAAAGAGAAAGAACAGATTTCTAATATCATTCCTCTCGCATTAGTTAATACTTCGATTAATACTTCGAGAGGATTTTGGATGGAATGAAAGAACAAAAATGGATTCGGGAAAGTTTAATTACTGAATCACTTTCAATAGTATGTTCCAAGCCCATTTAAGATCTGGTTTTAGGTTATGTTTCAGAAAAGATCCAACGTAGTCTTGTCTTGTTTTATACGTATACTACTACCAAATATAGAAGTAAATCCACGACCATAGCGCATCTAATTTAGATACTCCGTAAGAAAGATTTGAATGCTGAATGATTCGGCAGTTTTTTTCAACTTTCAAATTCCTTTCACTTTCAAAAAAAACTTATTTTCTTCAAAAAAGTATGTATATTCAAGGACGGAAAATATGAAAATAAGAGCTTCTGTTCGTAAAATTTGTGAAAAATGTCGACTGATACGTAGACGGGGACGAATTATAGTAATTTGCTTCAACCCAAGACATAAACAAAGACAAGGATAATCTTTCTAAGTGAAAACACTCTAAAGGATCCGATGTACAAATAACTAAAAATAAAGGATCTTTTTGACATGAAATGGATATATCCATAGACTTCTGACTTATGAGATGATAAAATATGGCAAAACCTTTACCAAGAATTGGTTCACGCAGAAATGGGCGTGTTGGCTCACGTAAGAATGCGCGTAAAATACCAAAAGGGGTTATTCATGTTCAAGCAAGTTTCAACAACACTATTGTGACCGTTACAGACGTACGGGGTCGAGTAATTTCTTGGTCCTCCGCTGGCACTTGCGGATTCAGGGGCACAAGAAGAGGCACGCCATTTGCTGCTCAAACCGCAGCAGGCAATGCTATTCGGACAGTAATGGAGCAAGGTATGCAACAAGCAGAAGTGATGATAAAAGGCCCTGGTCTCGGACGAGATGCGGCATTAAGAGCTATTCGCAGAAGTGGTATACTATTAAGTTTCGTCCGGGATATAACCCCTATGCCACATAATGGCTGCAGGCCCCCTAAAAAAAGGCGTGTGTAAAAAAAAATATATTGAAGAGATTTCAAGAGAAATAAATAATTCAATGATTTCACAATATTATTATGGTTCGAGAGAAAGTAACAATATCTACTCGGACACTGCAGTGGAAATGTGTTGAATCAAGAACGGACAATAAACGTCTTTATTATGGACGCTTTATTCTATCTCCACTTATGAAAGGCCAAGCTGACACAATAGGCATTGCGATGCGAAGAGCTTTGCTTGGAGAAATAGAAGGAACATGTATCACACGTGCAAAATCTGAGAAAATACCACACGAATTTTCTACTATAGCAGGTATTCAAGAATCAATACATGAAATTTTAATGAATTTGAAAAATGTTGTATTGAAAAGCAATTTGTATGGAACTTGTGACGCGTCTATTTATGTCAAAGGTCCTGGATATGTAACTGCCCAAGACATCATCTTACCGCCTTTTGTGGAAATTATTGATAATACACAGCATATCGCTAGCCTAACGGAATCAATTGATTTGTGTATTGGATTACAAATCGAGAGGAATCGCGGCTATCGTATAAAACCGACAAATAACTTTCAGGACGGAAGTTATCCTATAGATGCTGTATTCATGCCTGTTCGAAATGCGAATCATAGTGTTCATTCTTATGGAAATGGAAATGAAAAGCAAGAGATACTTTTTCTCGAAATATGGACAAACGGAAGTTTAACTCCTAAAGAAGCACTTCATGAAGCCTCCCGGAATTTGATTGATTTATTTATTCCTTTTCTACATGCAGAAGAAGAAAACTTACATTTAGAAATAAATCAACACAAGGTTACTTTACCCCTTTTTACTTTTCATGGTAGATTGACTAAATTAAGAAAAAATCAAAAAGAAATAGCATTGAAATACATTTTTATTGACCAATCAGAATTGACCCCTAAGACCTATAATTGCCTCAAAAGGTCCAATATACATACATTATCGGACCTTTTGAATAAGAGTCAAGAAGATCTTATGAAAATTGAAAATTTTCGCATAGACGATGTAAAACATATATTGGGTATTCTAGAAATAGAAAAACATTTCGCAATTGATTTACCAAAGAATAAAATATAAATCCATTGGATTTATATTCATTTTCATCTTTTTTTCTAAAGATGAAAATGAATTTCGAATCTTTAGCACAATCCATATATTTATATTTGCGAAATAGATAAATAGATCAAAATTTAAATTGAATAGATGTTCCAATTTTAATTGAATAGATGTTATCTAGGGAGAATTCACCTTGAAGCGACTATTCCCTAGATATACACGTCATGATATTTTATTTTACAATTGAATCAATTTGAAAAAGACCTAAAGTTAGGGATTTATCAATAGGTAATGTTGCTCCAATACCTAACCAAAGGGCTACTGCAGTACCAATCAAAAAGACGGTTGTCGCAACTGGGCGACGAAATGGATTTTGGAATTTATTAACATTCTCCAAAAAGGGTACTGTTAATAATCCTGCAGGTACTGAAACCATTAAAAGAACACCCAATAACTTATTGGGTACTGTACGAAGTATTTGAAATACAGGAAAAAAATACCATTCAGGCAATATCTCTAAAGGAGTTGCAAATGGATCCGCAGGTTCACCAATCATTGACGGCTCTAGA
>Ga0209795_10000440_pt1:10000-25000 | contig 32799 bp, 25 predicted proteins | sample AgamicOrMarz_FD_187166 | JGI IMG/M metagenome (GOLD analysis project Ga0209795, IMG submission 187166) | Agave microbial communities from Guanajuato, Mexico - Or.Ma.rz (SPAdes) (version 2) | ecosystem: Host-associated > Plants > Phyllosphere > Phylloplane/Leaf | place: Guanajuato...
GACAGCAAACGACCGGGATCATTCAATACGACGGTATGAACACGATACCAAGGCAAACCCATGGAAATACCCCTTTATTAACGAAAAATAGACACTATGTAACTTTATTGCACTGGAAAAACTATGTTATGGACCTCCCTTTTTAAGTGGATTATCTCGGAGAAAGAATTAATATTTTTTTTATTCTTTTTATTTTTTTTATTTTAGTAATAATGTAACAGTAATAATGTAACAATTCTGTTTGTAGGAACAAAGAAAAGAGAAGCAGATCTATTCTATTCTATACCCGATAAGTACCAATACGCAATGGGGAGTTGCCCCCATTTTATATGAGCGAATGTATAGAGGTTTGTTTATCATTCAAAGGACCTATTCGTAATAATTTGACTTTATTCGTTTTGTCTTCCTTTATTTTTGTTTTATTTTTTTTTATAAACTTAGCGAATCCACGCATAAAATATTATAAATATAAAGGTCAATATTAATATTAATTATTCAATATTAATATTAATTATAAAGATCAATATTATTAAGACAATAAATTCATTGAAGACAATAAATTCATTGTTACGTTTTCACATCAAAGTGAAATAGAGTACTTAACTTTTTTTCTTTCATTTAATGCCTATTGGTGTTCCAAAAGTCCCTTTTCGAAATCCTGGGGAAGACGATTCAATTTGGATTGACGTATAGTGCGACTTGTCAGATATATTGGGTCATACGGGATTCCCCCGTTCTCTCCCCTGATTGAGATATCCTCTGTTTCGCCCAAGAAAGATTGATTAAATCATCAAAAATTTGGAGCGTGAAGTGCAATGAAGTCCAATTAGATCTATGCTTTTGAGGTACCCAGATTAGTATTATCAATTAGAATAATTTATGGTTGGCTTGTATGGACAAAAAAAATGAAGTATCCAGGCTCCGTTTAGAAAACCCAATTGGTAATATATCTATTATGATTACTACTTTTATCATATTCTTTCTATTTAGAAATTAGGAATAATTGCAAACTGCTAATCATATTCAACCGAATAATAAAATGAAAAATGAATACGTCAAATATTTGGCAGAAGACGTGAAATCAATTAGGAATTAAATAAAAAAAAAGAAGTTATAACAAAAAGAAAAAGACGCGGTATTGGCGCATTTGCCCTATATGTGCAAATAAAAATTGGGCAGATCTTTACTCGGAGTAGAGCACAAACCTAAAAAAATGGAAGAAGCCCATTCAGGAACAAGAAAATGCCATCGTGATTTGAGTTGAATCTCGATGAAAGAATACATCAATGAGAAGTTTGTTTGATAAGTTTAATGCATTTTTTTTTTATAGGTAAACACGTCAAAACTCATCTTTCTTGAAAAATGGAAGGAAAGCCCCTTTATTAAAATTAGATTAGAATTAGAATAAAAAAGTGAAAAAGTACTCACTATCAAACTATCAAAAAAAGGAGGGCTGGAATCTACACATTGATTCTTTTTTTATTTTCGCAATTTGTGTTGAACCGTATGCATCAAAAGGCGCATGTACGGTTTCTAGAGGATAGAATTTTATCCTAATCAACCGACTTTATCGAGAAAGATTACTTTTTTTAGGTCAAGATGTTGATAGCGAAATCTCGAATCAACTTATTGGTCTTATGGTATATCTCAGTATAGAGAGCGAGACAAAAGATTTGTATTTGTTTATAAACTCTCCTGGCGGATGGGTAATACCCGGAATAGCTATTTATGATACTATGCAATTTGTGCGACCAGATGTACAAACAGTATGCATGGGATTAGCTGCTTCAATGGGATCTTTTATCCTGGTCGGAGGAAAAATTACCAAACGTTTAGCATTCCCTCATGCTTGGCGCCAATGGGTTTTTATTTGAATATTTTTAAAAGAAAAAGGAAAAGTATGCCTTCGCCATATGAAATATAATATAAAAATTAAGTAATAATAGCATGGCATTTCGAATTCGATATAAGAACAGTTTTTTTCTTTTTTTTTTAACATTAGATTATGTATCGAAAGAGTAGTATGAGATATTAAGGTAAGGGTATTTCTGATTTTATTCTATCAGGGGCCTATTTCAGCGTCACAAACTTTTCTGTTTTCGCACTTCGGGGCTCTTAACACTATTTATGTTATGAAAGAGTACAAAAAAGATTATATTATTTTCTTTTTTTTTCAAATAAAAACAAAAAAAGAAACTTTGGGATTGCTAAATCACTGATGAAAAAAAGCAACGGGACCACCATAGTATTTTTGTTTTTTAACTCCTCCCAAGGAAAGGGTGGTTATTGAATCATTTACTGATTTAAGCCTGATAAACTCTAAATTTTTCTTCGATGAAAGGTAAAAGCAAATTCTATTGTGGAGCCGTATGCAATGCACAAAAAATGCCTGTACGGTTGTTCAATTCTATCTTTTTTCTTATTATTCTTTATCTCTTCTCGTCATCTTATTTTTTTTATGTATTATGTTATGCAAGATAGAATAACCATTTTCTTCTTATATCATCAGGGTAATGATTCATCAACCTATTGCTGGTTTTTATGAGGCACAAATAGTAGAATTTGTCCTGGAAGCAGAAGAACTACTGAAACTGCGCGAAATCCTCACAAGGATTTATGCACAAAGAACGGGAAAACCCTTATGGATTGTATCCGAAGACATGGAAAGAGATGTTTTTATGTCAGCAACAGAAGCCCAAGCTCATGGAATTGTTGACCTTGTAGCAGTTGCCTAAGAAATAATAGGAATTTCGCGCAAATCGCGATTTGATATTTTTTTTCGTATCGGAATTTCAATTTAATATTCTATTTCAATTTAATATTCTGTTAATATTTAATAAATAATAAATATTTTAACATTTAATATTAATAATAGAATATTTTTTAATATTTATTTTATATTAATAAGAATATTAATATAGAAAAAATTCATAATCATCCGGTTAGGATCGATCTAAACCAGCCCATTATGCATATGATTCAACATGCCAACAATTAAACAACTTATTAGAAACACAAGACAGCCAATCAGAAATGTCACTAAATCCCCCGCTCTTGGGGGATGTCCTCAGCGCCGAGGAACATGTACTAGGGTGTATGCGCGACTTGTTCAGATCGTGGGCTTGTACAAAAGAAAGGAAAAAATTTTCCACTACCTGTGATCAGTACAGATGAATAAGATAGAATGGAAGAATCCCCTTCATTATCTAAAAAAAATCTAAAAATCTATCATATTAGTCTATTGTGTATCAAATTTATGGTTTCATTGGTGCAAATTCAATCACCTCAATTTTCAATTTAAAACAAAAAGAATTCCCCATTGGTAGCAAATGATTATCCGTTAAGCGGGGGAAATCCTATTTAAATTTAAATTAAAAGGCGAAAATTATGCCCTTACTCTTGCAAGAACGGACTAACAGGGTCAACTAATTAGCTAATCCTCATAATTAAATACCGTTACTGTATAGATAGACCCAAAGACCTATTACTGGATAATTCATAGGTAGAGCCAAAGAGTGTGAACTGTACACGTTAACAATAGCATTGATTAAATAATTAAATGAAGGAGGGGGCTCCGGTGTATAGAGAAGACCTCACCGTTTAAGAAGTAACCATAGAAACGATGAAATCCGCTATTTATTTATCGATGCTATTTATTTATTCAATTTTTGTTTGATACCTAGTATCAATACAGTTTCTTATTTTGAGGCAAAATACCTCGAAAAAAAGAAAAAATCGTGGTTGGGAAGGTTATAGTAGCAAAAGCCATTGGAATTATTATTTTATACACTGGAAGAATCCGTTTTGGTATTATAGAAAAGGGGAAAAGAATAACTGAAAGAAAGGAAATCAATTAGTTATTCATCAAAATTTCGTTTATTCAATGACCAGAATTAGACGAGGATATATAGCTCGGAGGCGTAGAACAAAAATTCGTTTATTTGCATCAAGCTTTCGCGGGGCTCATTCAAGACTTACTCGAACTATTATTCAACAAAAAATAAGAGCTTTGGTTTCGGCCCATCGGGATAGAGATAGGCAAAAAGGAAATTTTCGTCGTTTGTGGGTCACTCGGATAAATGCAGCAATTCGCGAGAATAAGGTATCCAAAAGTTATAGTAGATTAATAAACAATCTGTACAAGAGACAGTTGCTTCTTAATCGTAAAATACTTGCACAAATCGCTATAGTAAATAAGAATTGTCTTTATATGATTGCCAATGACATTATAAAATAAAGAGATTGGAAAGAGATTGGAAGGAATCCATGGAATGTTTTACATGGAATTTCCTGAAGAATGAATTCTGGGAAGGTAGAATAGAAATTAGTATGATAAAATATGATGATAATATGATCAAATAAAGTAGTCAAACTGACAAAAAACATTCTGAGAAAAAACATTCAATAAAAAAAAATGCTTCTTCCCTAATTCGTTTTTTTCTTACAACACGACAATCCAATTTTGATTTTCGCATTTTTTTTTTGAACAAAACATCAATCTATGTTTGAGTTCAAATTGGAATTTTGATTCAATTGAGGAGTAAGTCTATTTTTTTTTTTTTCTGGTTCTAAGATCAGTAGTTATAGTGACCAACTCGCTTTTTTCAAACTGTTTTTCATTATTAAGAAAAGGTAACGAAGATAAAATACGAGCTTGCTTTATAGCAATAGTAATTAATCGTTGTTGTTTTAAACTCAATCTATTCACCCGTCTAGATAATATTTTTCCTTGTTCACTAATAAATCGACTAATTAAACTCATGTTTCTATAATCAATTCGATCCCCCGATTGGATCGGGGGCAAACGCCTACGAAAAGATCGCTTGGACTTAAGAAAAAGTCGTTTGGATTTATCCATGGTTTGTTTATTCCTTATTTCGAAAATCCTATTTCGTTCAATTGGATCAAAAATGATTTGGAATTAAGAAATAGGATTTTGCTTGTTTATTTTCTATTTTTTCTATTTAAATAGAATTAAATAGAAAAAATTAGAATTATATATTGAAATATTTCATTAAATATTTCAATTTAAATAGAAAATTTTAATATTAACATAACATATTATATATTAATATGAATATGCCATTTATGTCATTTTTCATCTTCCTTGTATGTCCTTGTATGTAAAGGTGACACGCAAGCGATCGATTCCATCTATTTCTTTATCTCCCCGTGAATTGTATGTTTGTAACAATAAGGACAGAATTTTCTCAATTCCAATCGACTAGGCGTATTGTGTCGATTCTTTTGAGTAATATATTTTGAAATGCCTGTTGATTTCTTATTAACACTGTTTCGAACACAACCGGTACATTCTAAAATAACTCTTACCCGGACATCTTTACCCTTGGCCATGAACCTCCTTGGGATTTTTTATTCACTCAATTCTTCTATTTTCCGATCCGAAATGAAGAAGAAAGGAGCGAAAAAAATAGAAGTTGCTAACTCAAAATCAAATTATGAAAGATTTCATTGCAACTAATATATTAATGTAATAATAAGTAATACAAAGATTTTAAACTATATTTAGATTAGAAGTTTAGATTACAATCACAGTACAATATTTCATTTAAGCATCTTGTATAATATAATACTGTTGCACTACCCACATCTCCACTTCTAATTTAATTGAATAATTTAATTGAAGTGAATTTACTTGAAGGCGGGGCCCGAGTTCCGAGTTTTGCTGAGGTTGAATCCACTTTTTTCTTTTCTAACTTATTCTAATTAAATAAAAAAAGAAGAGGGGTTAGTAGTCACAGATATTTAATTGTATCTCGAATCTTCGTTTCTTCACCCCCCCCCCCTCCTGCGCGTTGATAACTAGAATGAAAAAAAGGGGAATGTCAACGCATCTGGGAAAAAACGATTGATCTCTATCAATAGACCTGCTAAAGACCCAAACCATAGAGTACTTATTACCGGTGCCACCGATAGATATGTTTTTAGATCTCGCATTTCAAATCCTCCTTCTTTTTGTTATTGTAATAAATAATATTTATTTTATTGTATATTTATTTTATTGTAATACATAATGATAATACATAGTTAATCAGATAACTACATATATAATCAGATATATAAGGCCACTTGCAGTTGTTTTGTACGCGGAATCTCTAATTCAAATTAAAATGTACAATAATTTGATAGATAAGATTTTCCTTTTCTTAAAACTTAAAAAAAGAAAATATGCCCTTTTTTCCCGAGCATTCACGAAATTTACGTAAGTTTATAATTCTATATAATTATATATATATATATAATGATATGAGATCAAAAAGAAAATGTATATCAATGGAGAAAATGAAATAAGTATGTGGAAAACAAAACCGGTATTCTTTAGAATAACATTGTAAACTAATTGAAAGGGATGTAGCGCAGCTTGGTAGCGCGTTTGTTTTGGGTACAAAATGTCACGGGTTCAAATCCTGTCATCCCTACCTATTACTTCGTCTCTGAGCAATAACGAGGGATCGATTGAGATCAATTCAAATTAGGCGTACCTAATCTATAACTATAATTTTTATCGTATTATATATGATAGTATATAGTATAGGCGTTCAAGATGTATTAGAGTTAAAAAAAGAATCTTTTTACTTACAGTCGCATTTTTTGTGACTGTGATAAGAGAGCGCTCTTAGTTCAGTTAGGTAGAACGTGGGTCTCCAAAACCCAATGTCGTAGGTTCAAATCCTACAGAGCGCGATTCTGTTCTTGTTTTGTTAGGTCAAAAAGGTCCAAATTTATACGGAAAAAATAGAGGAGCAATCTGAATTTGACCTCCTGCGGACTAAAGAAAGGAGGAGGTCAAAAAACAAAGTGTTAATTAATCAAAGGTCCAATTGATCGCCACGTCTGTATTGTAAATATGCAGTTACGAATAATCCGGCCAAAGTAATAGGAATTAGACCTAAGACGATTCCAAATAGAAGAACTTCAATCATTTCAATTTATTTGAAAAAGGGAAAAAGAGAGGTAATATCTATCCTTAAATATTAATCTATATGGCTCATAAATCTCAATACAAAAATTGTAACACAGTAAAGAACTAAAGAATCGATGGAATATTATCGATGGAATATTGTAGGAATATTGTAGAAAATTTTCCTTTTCTTTTTAGAAATTGTTCATTCAATTAATTTCAAATATTAATTTCAAATAAGCCGTATCTTGCTCAGACCAATAAATAGAACTGAGGTTATAGTTAAAGCCGCTAGTAGAAAACCGAAATAACTAGTTATAGTAGGCATTAAGGAGCTAAATAAATTTTTTTTATACATATGCTTGTAAAGCAAAAGCACTTTCCTAAGTTCAATTTTTTGAAAGATACGAGGATAAACAAAAATACCAAATGAAAGAATAAGTTCAATTGAGAATTTATTTATTTATTTATCAATCATTATCATTATAGATTATAGACTATAGACAGCACTAATAAAATAGAATGATAATGTATATAAGTAAAAAAAGAAATCCATTTTTCATCTATGACATCTACTTATATTCTCGTGATTCCGAGTCAAGAGATTCGTTAGACAGTTCTTGAGAAATAAAATAGAAAACTAATAGAAAATAGAATATAAAATAGAAACCTAATATTACATACAATAATTAAATATTAAAAAAATATTAATAAAAAAAATATTAATAATTAATAATAATTAATAAGAATAAGTAAAATAATTAATAAGAATAAGTAATAAAAACTGTGTTGTATAACTTCACTCAAAAAAACTTTATAAAATTTTTCTATTTTGATACTTTCTTTTAGTTTATTTATTTAGTATTTATTTATTTGTATATTTTGTATATTTGTATCGAATTTTTATCGTTTTTTCAATTTTAAAACGAAACCTCTATTTTTCTTTTTTCTTTATAATACCTTTTACTTTTTCCTTCTATTTTAAATTTTATTTAAATTTAACTTATTAGATTTATTAGTTGATTCATTCACATAATATCTCGAATAAGAAGAAAAAAAAAGTATCGCACGATCAGATCACTTGAAAAAATCAAAGTGGTTAAGTGTCAAGAAAGACCCTTTGAATCTAATATACGAATACGTGCATCACGAATCACGAATATTGATTATTAGATATTAGAATTATTTTTTCGTTGTTCTCCTTCTTTCATCGAATATTCTTTACTACTGGTACTTGTTAATGGATGACTAACCCATTTTTAAAATGAAAAAAGGGGGATTCCAACAAAAAACTCTTCTTCTACAAGCTCAAAATTTTGAGATTTCACATCTAAGAATTGCGGAAATATAATATGAGAATCCTCTTTATAATATGATAATCTCCCTCATGAATTATTATTGAAACTCGTCGAATTCGCATTTTACCCGATCTTATGATACACAATTCTACAGCAACAAAAAAAAGAAAAAAGAGATTATCTAGGACCTCATTTCGATACTGATTGAAGTTGCGTTGCTGCGTCAGAAGAAGGATAGCTATACTGATTCGGTATATTTTAAAGAAACCCTTGGTACAATATTGACGATCTCACAAGATTCAATTTCAGTGAAATCCCATTTACTGATCTTATCTTTTACAGAATCGATCCCTTTTGATTGTACAAGAATATGTGGAGCTCAGTATGTCTGGAAGCACAGGAGAACGTTCTTTTGCTGATATTATTACCAGTATTCGATATTGGGTCATTCATAGCATTACTATACCTTCCCTATTCATTGCAGGTTGGTTATTCGTCAGCACGGGTTTAGCTTACGATGTATTTGGAAGCCCTCGTCCAAATGAATATTTTACAGAGAGCCGACAAGGAATTCCATTAATAACTGGCCGTTTTGATCCTTTGGAACAACTCGATGAATTTAGTAAATCTTTTTAGGAGGCCCAATGACCATAGATCGAACCTATCCAATTTTTACAGTACGATGGTTGGCTGTTCACGGATTAGCTGTACCTACCGTTTCTTTTTTGGGGTCAATATCCGCAATGCAGTTCATCCAACGATAAATCTAATCCCTATTAATTATAGAACTATGACACAATCAAACCCGAACGAACAAAATGTTGAATTGAATCGTACCAGTCTCTACTGGGGGTTATTGCTCATTTTTGTACTTGCTGTTTTATTTTCTAATTATTTCTTCAATTAATAGAAGAAAATAGTAGAATAATAAATAAGAATAGGAATTCTCTTATCCCGTCGGAAGGATATCATCTCATAATTATCTATGACTGTTTATGTCTCTAGCATGACCACTTGATTAAATGTGGAGGGAAGTGGGATAAATGGCCGATACTACTGGAAGAATTCCTCTTTGGATAATAGGTACTGTAACCGGTATTCTTGTGATCGGTTTAATAGGCATTTTCTTTTATGGTTCATATTCCGGATTGGGTTCATCCCTGTAAGTAACGGGGCGTACTGGATTGTAGACATGAAAGCGTAAGAACTCAACGGACCCCCTTTTCTCTGTCTGATTCTAGGGGGTCCCGTTGGGTTCTTAATAATCAGAATACTTTATTCGTATAAGTGACAAAATAGATTGCCTTTTTTTGATATTTCAAATATTTTATTTCAAAAAATTCGATTATACTCTGTGGTGTTTTTGAAAAAGTAACTCCATTTATTTATTTAGAACATTTGCTTCTCGATAGTATCTATCGATACTTTCAAAGTTATAAGAGGAATTACTCGATTTCCTTTTCCTATATGGCATAATACATATTTTCTATATTTCGGTCGTCCATTTTTCTAATTTTTGTATACTAATAGAACCTTACTCTATTGATTTTAGTATCAGTATCTCATAAAAGGGGAAATTTTTTAAGCAAATAGAACTTCTTCAATGAACTTCTTAAAAAATTTCCCTTTCTTTTTTTGTTTGTCCACTGCTTTTACTTTTTTTTATACGCAATAAATCTAATTTATACGTATAAAAAGTAAAAGGAAGTTATGATAAACCTAGAAAAAATAGAAACTAAGAATAGTAATCTTTGAGGAATTGGATCAAGAATGATTATTATTTTGTTTTGACACAAGAAAGGGATGTGGAAAATTCCTTTTCTTGTGTCGAAGACTAGGAAGACGAATAAAATAATACCTCCTAGAATCCTTTGTTCCCCTCATTTAATTTAGCCTTTCTGTGCTTTTCCGCTTACTTATCTTATGCTTAGTATCTAGTCAAATTGGATTCTATTTAAAATAGAAAAGCTATTGATCCACTCTATGACAGTTAAATCTGACAATAGTAAGATAATCACACTGCTCCCATTTTATTTAGATTAAAAAAAACACAAAAAAGGGGATAAAGTCAAATAGTCTTCTTACCAATATACATATTATGGCCAGAGATGCGGTAGAAGAAATTCCAAATATCTGGTATAAAAAAAATATAAAAAAAGCAAAGAGCTTTTCACAATTTTTTTATCATACATAATATAATTACCAACAAAAATTTGGTTCTTTTCTTTTTAAAAACTTGATGTTGATAAATTTACAGATCTAAAAATTCATTTCGGACAATTGAACCTTCTCAAACTGTTTCTTTTTAAGAACCAAAAAGATTTGTGCCAAAATAACGGATGCCAAGAAGAAAAAAAGCCCTTGGACACGTAATGGGTCTTGAAGCACTATTTCTGCATCTCCCTGACCAAATCCACCCACATTAGGATTACTCGTTAATGGTTGATCCAGTTTGATGGATTCGCCTTCTGAAACAAGAAGTTCTGGCCCTGGAGGTATAATATCAATCACTTGACGTCCCTCTGACGCATCCGTTATGGTTATTTCGTACCCCCCTTTTTCTTTTCGTATGATTTTGCTTACTATACCTGCTGCTGTAGCATTATAAACCGTATTGTTACTCTTGCTCCCGTCGGGATAAATCTGACCCCTTCCCCTGTTTCCGCCTACATATATGGGATATTTTAAAAAACGAACATCTTTCTTAGTGGCGGGGTCCGGAGACAGAATAGGAAAGGTAATTTCACTATATTTCTGACCAGGAACAGGGCCTATTACAAGAATATTTTTTTTAGTGGGGCGATAACTCTGAAAAGACAGATTTCCCATCTTTTCTTTAATCTCTGGCGAAATACGATCGGGAGGGGCTAATTCAAACCCCTCAGGTAAAATAAGAACAGCCCCCACGTTCAAAGCTCCTTTTTTACCATTAGCAAGAACTTGTTTCAGTTGCATATCATAAGGGATTCGAACAACTGCTTCAAATACAGTATCAGGAAGTACCGCCTGTGGAACCTCAATATCCACGGGCTTATTAGCTAAATGACAATTGGCACATACAATACGGCCAGTTGCTTCACGTGGATTTTCATAACCCTGCTGTGCAAAAATGGGATATGCGTTTGAAATGGATGCCCAAGTTATTATATATACCATGAGCGATACAGAAATGGAACGAGTAATCTCTTCCTTTATCCAAGAGAAGGTCTTTCTAGTTTGCATGGTCCAAGATTGATCCTGAAAATTTCTACAATAAAATTAGGTAGGTCGCTAGTATAGTTCCCTATCCACGATACTGCTATTTACTGAAAAATTTTTACTAAAATAGAAAATATAGGAAGAAAATCCCTTGGATGTGATGTATAGAAGATGTGATGTATAGAAAACTATATATATATATAGATATAGTAAGATTTTGAATGTTTTGCTTATGTACAAAATAAGAAAATAACAAACATTCTAATTGGATTCATGGATCGTTTTTCAGTCATTCATTGAATGATAAATCACTACAAGTGACGGAGATACACGATTTAAATAACGGAAAATCCAATATTTAAAAATTGTATCGAGAATGACTGGAAAAGTGGAAACAAGGCCAGATATAATTTGATCATTATGAGCAAATCCAAAATCTTTGTAGACAGAGCCAATCATTAGTTCCCAACCGTGGGGTGAGTGGAATCCTATACATAAATCGGTTAATAAAAGAATTGAAAAAGCTTTTATTGTGTCGCTTAAGTTATATAGGAATTCTTGAACCCACGAATTAAGAATAATAAGTTCTTCATTACTTAGAATAGAATACCCACTTAGAATAACGAAACAGATTATATTTGTCGAGAAGTGTAAAATCGTATGGATACGATCTTCATTGTGCATCTTGATCAATTGGATCGTTTCTTTGTGGATTCCGGTACGAAACCCTTGTAGATGTGTTTCCGGGTATTCCTTTATCATTTCGTCCAAGCGAACGAGTTCCTCTAATTCTATGAATTTTTCTAGAATACTTTTTTCTTGGATATCATTTAAAAAAGTTTCGGATTTACTAGTATTACACCAATTAATAACCCAAGATTCAAAACTTTTATTAAATAAAAAAGAAAAAAAAGAGATCCACCAGGGCAAAAAAACTATAGATGTAAGATATAGAAGGGGAATAAATGCTTTTCTTTTCATTTTTTCGTCTGTGAATTTTTAATGAACCCACTCCATTTATCGATTCTATATGATCTAATATTTCTATCAAGCATAAGTTCTATTACAAGGCTTCGAACTTATGAATCTATTCCCTGTTTTTTTGTGAGTCAGTGCTTAGTCCTTGAATTTTGAAAGAATATAAAAAAAATAGCCTAAAAATAAAAAGAAGAGTACACGAATAAGGAGAACAAAAAAAAGATAAAAAGAAACGTCGATTGACAAAAGAAAGGAGAGAGAATTTACAAGATATGATCTATCCAGTATCAATTTCAAATATTGAAAATAAAAAGAGAATTTCTTTATTCTATATTTTTTTATTCCAAAATGCTTTGTTTTGCTCTATGAGATGGGTCTATTATTTAGATTTCTTTCTTGTTTTGTTACTGAATTTAGTGAATTTACGTACACATAAAAAAATTTGCAGATAAAAAAGTTTCGTTTTCTAATTGTTCCGTATATATAATATACGTCTTCTTTGGTTCATCAACATTGTGAAGAATTTTCAGTTAAGTTATGCTATAGAAAAAAAAGAAGACTCTTGGATTTCTTCACTCCTACTAAGAAAATGTTCATTCTTCATCTCATTTCAAAATACTTCAATTGGTACACGCAAAAAATAGGCCAATTCGGCTACTTTTTGCTCAATTTCTCGCGGAGTCAAATTCTCATCAGTACGAGTCAAAGGAATGGCCCCCCGGCCTCGGATTTCCATATAAAGGGCACGCCGAGCGTAAATACCCTCTTTAACTTCTAGCCTAATAGACTGAATATCTTTCATAAGGAATCGGAGTAAGATGCGACGATTTTTTCCAGGAAATCCCCAGCGAAAAATACACACTATTCCTTCTTTTCTATCGAATCGATCATAACCACTACCTACATTCCACAAAATTGTGCACCACAAATAAGAACTAATAAATAGACCGGCGATCCCATAGAAAGACATCACGATCCCTTGTGGAAAAAAAATTATTTGCTGAGATGGAAATAAAGATATCAAATTTTTGCCAAGATAACTGGAAATTCCAACCAAAAAAAAACCCAATGAACCTAAAAAAAGTATAAGGGCCCAGCAGAAATTACTTGTTTTTCGAGACCCCGCTATAAGTTCTATCCATATACGTTCTGATCGCCAACTCATACTAGATTCAGTTGCTTTTTATTTGAAGTGGGAAACTAGCCCAATTTGACTTTCTTTTTTTTCGAAGTAACTTTCATCAACTCGCACTATTCGGATGTGAATCTTTAGAAAGAATTCGATGAATTCCCTATTTTTTTTTTTTAATATTTTTAAAAAGGGAGCCCCCTCACCTCTATCTACTATAAAAACGTTGGCTTTGCATTTCTTTCAGGCCTCCGCCGCAATCTCGATTTATTTTCAAATAGCTCATTTACTCATATATAATATTTACGCCTGCATAAGAACCCTTTCATTTTCATTTATGTTTGAAGGGAGCTGCCTGCATGTTATATCATATTATACTAAATAGATATCTGTATTTATACTAAATAGATATCTGTATTATGATCCAAGTCTAAGTCTTGAAAAAAAAAAATAAATGAAATCTACCCTTATCGGGCCTAATCAGATCTAAACAATCTTGTTTTTTTGAACATGAAGAGATAAAGAAGCCATTGCAATTGCCGGAAATACTAAGCCCACTAAAGGCACAAAAATGGAGGGTAGGTTGTTAAGAATTGTCATAGAATGGGCACCTCGGTTTAATATTTGTACCTGTTATTTATTTTTATTTATTTTTATTATATTAATTATTAATTTATTATTATTAGATTAGTAGAATTATTAGATTATTAGAAATTGATTATTATAATATTTTATTAGATATAATATTTTATTAGAAATTTATTATTATAATATTAATATTATAATTATATTAATTTATTATTATTAGATTATTAGAAAGATATCTTATAATCATTAGAATTCCTATATAATTATCCTAAGTATATCTAAGTGAATATATATAATAAAGTGCAAAGAGTGTAGAACTAACTAAATGACCTATTTCTATTTCTACATGAAATATATATGATAATTCGTTTATTTGTTATTCTTATCTTTTTTTTTGTCTTATAACTTTCATTTTCTAATTTGACTTTAATTTTAATATTTAATAATTTAATAAAAATAAAAATTTAATAAATAAGAAAAATAAAGAGTTTTTCTGCTTATAAATTCCCGAAAAATTCGTTAAAGAATTTATAATCCGATCCGTCAATAGGTATTTTTATTAGTAAAAAAGGGGATTCCGGGGAGACATATATAGCAAGACTCTCTATTTTCTATGCATAAGTAAGAAAAGAGCATGAAATTCGTTTTATTTACCTTGTCAAAATTTTCTTTTTTTCACGGAAAAAAGAATTCACCCTTTTTTCTTGTTGATAGAGGTTTCTTAATTAGTAATCAGAATATCGGTAAAAAAAAATTATCTGCATAGTTCTTTCTACAATTCGCTCTTATGTTACAAAAAAATCCATTCTTCGGATTTTTCCTTTGATTCCGATAAAAAAATTTTTAACTAATTTAAATTCAATTTAATTAACTAAATTTTTATTTTT
>Ga0209795_10000440_pt1:30000-32799 | contig 32799 bp, 25 predicted proteins | sample AgamicOrMarz_FD_187166 | JGI IMG/M metagenome (GOLD analysis project Ga0209795, IMG submission 187166) | Agave microbial communities from Guanajuato, Mexico - Or.Ma.rz (SPAdes) (version 2) | ecosystem: Host-associated > Plants > Phyllosphere > Phylloplane/Leaf | place: Guanajuato...
ATTAAAGTAGTAGATCTTTTAGCCCCTTATCGCCGTGGAGGAAAAATCGGACTATTCGGGGGAGCTGGAGTGGGTAAAACAGTACTTATTATGGAATTAATCAACAACATCGCGAAAGCTCATGGAGGCGTATCCGTATTTGGCGGAGTAGGCGAACGAACTCGTGAAGGAAATGATCTTTACATGGAAATGAAAGAATCTGGAGTAATTAATCAAGAAAATATTGCAGAATCAAAAGTGGCTCTAGTCTATGGTCAGATGAACGAACCGCCGGGAGCTCGTATGAGAGTTGGTTTGACTGCCCTAACTATGGCGGAATATTTCCGAGATGTTAATGAACAAGACGTACTTCTATTTATCGACAATATCTTCCGTTTCGTCCAAGCAGGATCCGAAGTATCCGCCTTATTGGGTAGAATGCCTTCTGCTGTGGGTTATCAACCTACCCTTAGTACCGAAATGGGTTCTTTACAAGAAAGAATTACTTCCACCAAAGAGGGGTCCATAACTTCTATTCAAGCAGTTTATGTACCTGCGGACGATTTGACTGACCCTGCTCCTGCCACGACATTTGCACATTTAGATGCGACTACTGTACTATCAAGAGGATTAGCTGCTAAAGGTATCTATCCAGCAGTAGATCCTTTAGATTCAACATCAACTATGCTCCAACCTCAGATCGTTGGTGAGGAACATTATGAAACTGCGCAAAGAGTTAAGCAAACTTTACAACGTTACAAAGAACTTCAGGACATTATAGCTATCCTTGGGCTGGACGAATTATCCGAAGAGGATCGTTTAACTGTAGCAAGAGCACGAAAAATTGAGCGTTTCTTATCACAACCCTTTTTCGTAGCAGAAGTATTTACCGGTTCTCCGGGTAAATATGTCGGTCTAGCAGAAACTATTAGAGGGTTTAAATTGATCCTTTCCGGAGAATTAGATAGTCTCCCTGAACAGGCCTTTTATTTGGTAGGTAATATTGATGAAGCTACTGCGAAGGCTACAAACTTAGAAATGGAGAACAAATGACCTTAAATCTTTGTGTACTGACCCCAAATCGAATTGTTTGGGATTCAGAAGTGAAAGAAATCATTTTATCTACTAATAGTGGACAAATTGGCGTATTACCAAATCATGCGCCTATTGCCACAGCTGTCGATATCGGTATTTTGAGAATACGCCTTAATGCCAAATGGTTAACGATGGCTCTGATGGGTGGTTTTGCTAGAATAGGCAATAATGAGATTACTGTTTTAGTAAATGATGCAGAGAAGGGTAGTGACATTGATCCACAAGAAGCTCAGCAAACTCTTGAAATAGCAGAAGCTAACTTGAGAAAAGCGGAAGGAAAGAGACAAATAATTGAGGCAAATCTAGCTCTCAGACGAGCTAGGGCACGAGTAGAGGCTATCAATGTAATTTCGTAACTATAACTAGTTGGTACGTCCGAATAATCAAAAGAACTTCTGTATAAACAGAAGTTCTGTTTATACATCCTATTTTTTTTTTATTGAATAGAATCATTAAGTAGAATCAGATTCTAATACAACGAAAAATTTTTTCAATTCAAAAGAATGTCAAAAGAATGGAACGAAAAAGAAATCAATAAAATAAGGTAAAAAAATAAGGTGGGTAAAAAAACTTATTAGATAACATGGATTCTGATATCTAATAAGTTCTACCTACTATTGGATTTGAACCAATGACTCCCGCCGTATGAAAGCAATACTCTAACCACTGAGTTAAGTAGGTCATTTATCATCACAAAGAGAAAGAAATGGAATCCATCACATCGATGGATTATAAACGGAATATTATTTATAAGCAATACGGATCAAAGAGATCAAACAAATAGGATGTTGGATCATATAATATTTATCTTGACAAGAAATTATTGACATGATAAAATATGTATCACAAACACAAGGGCTATAGCTCAGTTAGGTAGAGCACCTCGTTTACACGCGCGCCACTGTTTTTTTTTTCAAAGAAGTCCATCATGTAATCAAAAGACTTATTGAGAAGTCGATGTCTTACTCCATGATTTTTAGGGAACAAAAGAACAATAGCCTGACACAAAGGGTTCGGTCCAATTTAGGTGCCTTTTTAGACGCCGAACAGAACTCATCATTGATTTAAGGCCTTGATAGGGTGAATACCCAGTTTATTCAATGCTAGGCATAATGAGTATAAGGACCTCAAAAAATTCTCTTTTCGTCCTATCCTATGAACTTTAAGGTGTATGAAGTTTCATATTTGATTCTTTAAGCAGAAGCGGGGCGGTGGAGATTCCATTTAACTTAGGTTAATTTAAGCCAAAAGCAGACCTACGTCAGGATAACCTTTCTTTGAAACACTTTGGTAGTGCTCTCGGATCGGAATCCATAAATCAGAGCACATGGAGCCATCCTCTTATCTTTCTGCCAAGAGAATTATGGTAGACTAACTGATTATTTATATCAGTTAATGAACGAGCCCAATGCAAAAAAAAATGCATGTTGGGTCTTTGAAAAAGTTCGAATCATTTTGATAATAATCAGTTTGATCTGTTTTACCGAGAAGGTCTACGGTTCGAGTCCGTATAGCCCTAAAAAAAAAAAAAATAGAATTAAATATAGAATTCTATATATATATTAGTATTAGAATTCTATATATATATTAATATATATTAATATTTAATTTTAATATATATTTTATATTATTAATATATATTTTATATTAATTATATATTTTTTATTTTTATATATTTTTATATATATTTTTATATATATTTTTATATTAATTATATATATTTTT
>Ga0209795_10000445_pt1 | contig 32682 bp, 28 predicted proteins | sample AgamicOrMarz_FD_187166 | JGI IMG/M metagenome (GOLD analysis project Ga0209795, IMG submission 187166) | Agave microbial communities from Guanajuato, Mexico - Or.Ma.rz (SPAdes) (version 2) | ecosystem: Host-associated > Plants > Phyllosphere > Phylloplane/Leaf | place: Guanajuato, Mexico...
TGGTGCTGATCATGGCCGGCATCGTCCTCGCCAGTTTCTGGGTGCCCAATGCCCAGCCGACCCAACCGCCGCGCGTGGCGGGGGACGGTTTCCTGCGGCAGCTGCGCAGCCCCGGGGTGCTGGCGTTCTACGTCTGTGTCGGGCTGATGCAGGTCAGCCATGGACCGTATTACACCTTCCTGACGTTGCACCTTGAACGCTTGGGCTACAGCCGTGGGTTGATCGGCATGCTCTGGGCAGTCGGCGTGGTGGCTGAAGTGCTGATGTTCTTGCTGATGAGCCGGATCCTGGCGCGCTTCTCGGTGCGTCGGGTGCTGCTGGCGAGTTTCCTGTTGGCAGCGTTGCGTTGGTTGCTGTTGGGCTCGCTGGCGGAATTTCTCTGGGTCTTGCTGTTCGCCCAGGTGCTGCACGCGGCGACCTTCGGCAGCTTCCACGCGGCGGCCATTCATTTCGTACAACGCAGCTTCGGTCCGCGCCAGCAAGGCCAGGGCCAGGCGCTATACGCCGCGTTGGCCGGCACGGGCGGGGCCTTGGGCGCGTTGTATTCCGGGTACAGCTGGAATGCGCTGGGCGCCAGTTGGACCTTCAGCCTCGCCAGCGTCGCAGCCTTCGCAGCAGCCGTTATCATTGCGATCCGCATGCAAGAGGACCGGCCATGAGCCTTCGAACCGTTAATTTGCTGGAGTCATTGTCATGAGCAGCCTGTCCGTCTATCACGTCTCAAGCCCTGAGATTCCGAACAAGGTGTTGACCCACTTCGAGGACATCGCCGCGACCCTGGACGAAAAAGGCATTCGCTTCGACCGTTGGCAACCCACCACGAAACTCCATTCCGGTGCCGGTCAGGAAGAGGTCATCGCTGCCTACCAGGCGCAGATCGACACATTCAAGGCCGAGCGCGGTGATGTCTCGGTGGATGTCATCAGTCTCGACTCTGAGTACCCGCAAAAAGCCGAACTGCGTGCCAGGTTCCTGAAGGAGCACAGCCATGCCGGGGACGAGACACGGTTCTTCGTTGCGGGGCGTGGCTTGTTCAGCCTGCACCTGGACGACTACGTCTATGCAGTGCTGTGCGAAAAGAACGACCTGATCACCCTGCCGGCCGGCACGCCGCATTGGTTCGATGCGGGTGAGCATCCGCACTTCGTGGCGATTCGCTTGCGTGATGATTCAAAGGGCTGGGAAGAGCGGTTCACAGGCGATGAGATCGCCAGCCGTTTCCCCGTTTTAGAAGACTAGAAACTGTGGGAGCGAGCCTGCTCGCGATGAGGCCCGGTCAGCCAATATCTTCATTGACTGACCTGACGCTTTCGCGAGCAAGCCCGCTCCCACCGTTCAGTGTCTTCAGCCGATTCAGGCGCTGTGATAGGTCGGCAGGGCGAAGCGGTGCTGGCTTTGCAGCATGGTGATCTGCGGCAGTTCGCTGGCTTGTTCGGCCAGGTCACGGCGGATGGCGCTGATCGCCCAGGACAATTGGTCCCCGGCGTGCAACTGGGCGTAGGAAATCGTGCGTTTGAACAGTTTGCCTTCGCTGTTGCGCAGGGTCAGCAGGATACCGCCATCCGGGCGGGCCTGGGTGGTCACTTCGTAGTTGGAAAACAGGGACGCAAACTTCTCTTGAATCATGTTCATCGTGAACTCCATGGTCTTGTTGGCAAACCGTGGAGGGGTAGTTGCAGCGTCTGTGCCAGCCTTGCGTTACCTATAAATACCTTTAAAAACAATAAGTTATAAATATCCCTGATTTTTGCTTTCGTGCATCTTGCATGAATGGCCATCGTGCATCCTGCATTTTGCGTGGTCCGGCGATTTTATTTGGAACCAATTGCCTTACCTACGCTCCCGCTTCGCCTGCCCTCGGCAGTGGATACAAAACATTGCAAAAACCGCGTGTACAGCCCCGGAACCGCTGGCGTACTTTTCGAGCACATTCGAGCTTCAGCCCGACAAAAAAACCGAGGTCGAACGGGGATTCACCATGAGTCGTACACCCAGCGACGCCATTACCTGGGCCATGATGCTGCGCAAGCTGCCCACCATTGCCCGGGCCGTACCCCGAATCGTCAAAGGCCGGAAACTCGCCAACGTCCAGGACCCGTCCCAACCTTGCGGTCTGGGCTGGTGTTTCGAACAGGCCGTCCAGCGCAATCCCCACGGCCCGGCGCTGCTCTGTGGCGACACAGTGTGGAGTTATGCACAGGTCAACGAGCGGGCCAATCGCATTGCCCATTACTTGATGGCGCAGGACATCGGCAAGGGCGACTGCGTGGCGGTGCTCATCGAGAACCGGCCCCAGCTGCTAGTGACTGTACTGGCGGTGGCGAAGGTCGGCGCGGTCAGTGCCATGGTCAACACCTCGCAAACCGGCGACGCCCTGGTGCATAGCCTGGCCCTGGTGGCGCCGGTGGCGGTGGTGGTTGGGGACGAACGGGTCGCCGCCTTCAACGACGTGCGCGGCCGGACCGCGTTATCGACCGCCAGGACCTGGTGGGTAGCCGACCAGGAAGGCGCCGATGTGCCGCCAGGCTTCGTTGACCTGATCAGCCACAGCGACTCATTTCCCGCAGACAACCCCGCGTCCAGCCAGCAGGTTTTCTTCAACGACTCGTGCTTTTACATCTACACCTCAGGTACCACCGGGCTGCCCAAGGCTGGGGTGTTTCGTCACGGTCGCTGGATGCGCACCTCCACCAGTTTCGGCCTGATCGCCCTGGACATGCAGCCCGACGACATCCTCTATTGCACCTTGCCGCTTTATCACGCCACAGGCCTGTGCGTCTGCTGGGGCGCGGCGATCTGCGGCGCATCGGGGTTCGCGATCCGGCGCAAGTTCAGCGCCAGCCAGTTCTGGAGTGATGTACGCCGCTACCGGGCGACGACGCTGGGATACGTCGGCGAGCTGTGCCGTTATCTGATCGACCAGCCCGCCGCTGTCGAAGATCGCCAGCACAGCGTGAAGAAAATGATCGGCAATGGCTTGCGGCCAGGGGCCTGGTCAGCCTTCAAGACGCGCTTCGGCATCGAGCATATCTGTGAGCTGTACGCGGCCAGCGACGGTAATATCGGTTTTACCAATATCCTGAACTTCGACAACACCGTCGGTTTTTCCCTGATGGGCTGGGAGCTGGTGCACTACGACCATGACAGCGGCGCACCATTGCGCAACCTGCAAGGGCGCATGCAAAAGGTCCCCAAGGGCCAACCAGGCCTGCTGTTGGCGCGGATCGACGAAAAGGCGCCGCTGGACGGCTACACCGATCCGGCCAAGACCGAAAAAACCATCTATCGCGATGTCTTCACGCCAGGTGATCGCTATTTCAATACCGGCGACCTGTTGCGCAACATCGGCTTCGGCCATGGGCAGTTCGTTGACCGCCTCGGCGACACCTATCGCTGGAAAGGCGAAAACGTGTCTACCACCGAAGTGGAAAACGTGCTGCTGCAACATCCGCAAGTGGCCGAGGCGGTGGCCTACGGCGTGGAAATTCCCGGCACCAATGGCCGCGCCGGCATGGCTGCGATCACGCCATCCGAATCCCTGGCAACGCTGGATTTCAGCGAACTGTTGCAGTTCCTGCAAGGCAAGTTGCCGGCCTATGCGGTGCCGCTGTTCCTGCGGATCAAAGTGAAAATGGACACCACCGGCACCTTCAAATACCAGAAGACCCGCCTCAAGACCGAAGCCTTCGACCCGTGCATCGCTGGTGGGGAACCGATTTACGCCTGGCTGCCCGGCACCACGACCTACGTGCCGGTGGACCGGCAATTGGCGATGCAGATCCAGGGCGGGCAATGGCGTTATTGATTTTGGCTATACCCGGTACTGATAAAAAAGGGATGACAGGTTTCGGGCCGGTCAGGAAACTAGCCGCTTTGCGACGACCCGAATGGAGTTTCCCATGTCCGATACAAGCCGCCAGATGACCCCGGAAGAGGCTGCGGAGTTTGCCGAGCAGGTGTTCAACGTGGCCCGCCAGGGCGACGCCGCCATGATGGCCGCGCTGCTGAGCAAAGGCTTGCCGCCCAACCTGCGTAATCACAAGGGCGATACCCTGCTGATGCTGGCCGCCTACCACGGGCATGTGGAGACGGTGAAAGTACTGTTGGAGCACAAGGCCGATCCGGAAATCCGCAACGACAACGGTCAGAGCCCGATTGCCGGCGCGGCCTTCAAAGGCGACCTGGCAGTGGTCTCGGCCCTGGTGGACGGCGGCGCGCAAGTGGACGGCGCGTCCTTCGATGGCCGCACGGCGCTGATGATGGCGGCGATGTTCAATCGGGTGGAAATCGTCGACTACCTGATCAGTAAAGGCGCCGATCCGAAAGCCAAGGATGCCAATGGTGTAACGGCGCTGGATGCGGCCAAGACCATGGGGGCGGTGGATACCACGGCGCAGTTGCAGAAGTTGCTTGGCTGATATGGGTTTGTGAACACTGCCTATCGGTCGGGTTCACTCCGTGGCGAGGGGATTTATCCCCGCTGGGCTGCGCAGCAGCCCTAAAACTGACACCAAGGTCTATCAGATAAATCGAGCTGGCTTCAGCAGGGGCTGCTGCGCAGCCCAGCGGGGATAAATCCCCTCGCCACAAAAGCACGGCAGTCTTGATCCTAATCAGCTTGCGAATGCGCTATCCTGCGCGCCCTCGAAATTCATCCCCACAGGATCCACCCCATGAAAGCCGCACTCGTCGAACTCATCAGCAAAATCAGCTCCGGCTGCCTCGGCGAGGCTGACATTGCACGGATCGCTGATGAAGCGGCCCAGGCCTACGCCGATCCGGTGGCTTTTCTGACGGCCAACCCGGATATCAACTACGACGACACGTTCCCGATCCCGCTGGGCGAGTGGGTGGTGGTGGGGAGCTTGCCAGATACCGTGTTGTTCCAGGCCGACAGCTACGTCGAGCTGTTCGAACAGATCGTGGCCTCGTTCGGCCCCGATGTGGCGTTCAATCTCAAGCCCAAGCAACTGGCGAAAACCGAAGCCCTGACTGCGCTCAACCGCATCCAGATCCAGATGAGCAGCCTGAACAAGGAAAACGGCGGCTACACGCTGATGAACTTCAGCCAGTTGCTGGACGATGAATTGCAGATGGTGCTGGTGTTCGGCAACGACGTGCCACGGGTGCTGGAACTGAGCGCAGAAGTGGGTATCGCCGCCGTACCAGCCCTGGAAGCCCTCAAGGTCGCGGTGCACGTTTGATGCAATAAACGGAACCCTCGCCGGGCCCCGGCTATCCTAAGGATGCCTGTCATCATTTGGGAGCGACACCATGGGTTCCACCTTTAACGGCCTGGTTGGCCTGATCATCCTGGCGCTCGATATCTGGGCGATCATCAACGTGCTCAAGAGCGGCGCTGAAGTCGGGGCGAAAGTCCTGTGGGTGCTGTTGATTCTGCTGCTGCCGGTCCTGGGCCTGATCATCTGGGCGATTGCCGGACCGCGGGGCAACGTGCGGGTCTGACTTTCAGACAGTCACCTTAGGCTGGCGAAATTCATTGTGGCGAGGGAGCTTGCTCCCGCTCGGCTGCGAAGCAGTCGTAAAACCGGCTGGCGCGGTCTATCTGGACAGTCGCGTCGCCTGGATTGGGGCTGCTGCACAGCCCAGCGGGAGCAAGCTCCCTCGCCACGATCGAGTCTTTCAAGCTGTCGCCATGGCCTGCTTCTGCGCCGCGCTCAAAAAGCGCAGCAAGGCCAGCAACGGGAAGGCACTGCCGACGATCACCACCCACAACCAGCCGCCGTGCTCATACACCGCACTGGCAATCGATGAGCCAAAAGCACCGCCGATGAAGATGCTGGTCATGTACAGCGCATTCAATCGGCTGCGACTTTTTCCATCGAGGGCGTAGATGGTGCGTTGGCCCAGCACCATGTTCATCTGCACGCAGAAATCCAGGACCACCCCGGTCACGGCCAGGCCAATCACACTGTAGATGGGATGAATGAACGCGGGCAGGAAGCTCAGGCTGGCGAACAGCATCGCCAGAAGCGACGCTCTGTGGGTATGGCCGGCGTCTGCCAGGCGACCGGCGATGGGTGCGGCGATGGCGCCAATCGCACCGACCAGGGCGAACAGGGCGATTTCCGTCTGGGACAAGCCATGATTACGTGACAACTCAAGCGGCACGGCGGTCCAGAACAGGCTGAACGTGGCGAACAGGCACGCCTGGTAGAACGCCCGTTGGCGCAATAACGGCTGCTGGCGCAGCAGGGTGCCGAGCGAGCCCAGCAGTTGCCCATACGAGGCGCTGTGGTCGGGCTGGCGCTTGGGCACGGTCACGGCCAGGACCACGCTGATCGCCGCCATCAGGCCGGCCGCGATCATGAACATCGCCCGCCAGCCGAAGTGATCGGCCACCACGCTGGAAATCGGCCGCGCCAGCAGGATCCCGAGCAACAGGCCGCCCATGATCCCGCCCACGACCCGACCCCGGGACTCTTCCGGCGCCAGGTGCGCCGCCAGGGGAATCAATACCTGCACCGACACCGAACTGAACCCCACCAGCAGCGAGACCAGCAGGAATACATTCGGCTGATCGGTGAACGCCGCCCCCAGCAGACTGGCAATCGCCACCAGCGTGGTGACGATCATCAGCCGGCGGTTTTCCAGCAAGTCACCCAGCGGCACCAGGAAGAACAGGCCCAAGGCATAACCGATCTGGGTCAGCGAGACGATCAGACTCGCCAGGGTGCTGCTCAGGCCGACATCGGGGGCGATCAGATCGATGATCGGTTGGGCGTAGTAGATGTTGGCGACAATGGCGCCGCAGCAAAAGGCGAACAGCAGGACCATGGCCCGGGTCAGGCTCGTGCCAGTGGATGCGGTGGAAAGAGGCGCGCGCATGGCTATCTCGTCAGTGAACGGGAAGAAAGGGCGCAAGGCTAAAGCGTTATGCGGCTCTGGAACAGGCTTTGGGGGTGATATCAGACATGCCTGTTGGTGATGTAAGAGTTCTCTGGATGTTGAGGATGCTGAGGATGTTCTGGATATTGTGAGTGTAGGGCTGTTGTGGCGAGGGAGCTTGCTCCCGCTGGGACGGTCCGACGCCTCGGGCGCAGCGGCCCCTAGCTTTTGCGGCTGCTGCGCAACCGAGCGGGAGCAAGCTCCCTCGCCACAATGGATCTGTGTTCAGTCGTTATTTACCGCTATAGATCTGATCGAAAACCCCACCATCATTGAAGTGAGTCTTCTGCACCGTGCGCCAGTCACCGAAGGTTTTTTCCACCGACAGGAAATCCACTTTCGGGAAGCGGTCGGTGTACTTGGCCAGTACCGCCGGGTCCCGCGGACGCAGGTAGTTGGCGGCGGCGATTTCCTGGCCTTCTGGCGACCACAGGTATTTGAGGTACGCCTCGGCCGCCTCGCGGGAGCCTTTTTTCTCCACCACTTTGTCCACAACACTCACCGGTGGCTCGGCTTCGGCGGAGACGCTCGGGTAGATCACTTCGAATTGATCGCGGCCAAACTCACGGGCGATCATCTCGGCTTCGTTTTCAAAGGTCACCAGCACGTCGCCGATCTGGTTGGTCATGAAGGTGGTCGTCGCGGCGCGGCCACCGGTGTCCAGCACCGGCGCTTGCTTGAACAGCTTGCCGACGAAGTCCTTGGCCTTGTTCTCGTCACCGCCGTTCTTGAGCACATAGCCCCAGGCCGACAGGTAGGTGTAGCGACCGTTACCCGAGGTTTTCGGGTTCGGCACGATCACCTGAACGCCGTCCTTGAGCAGGTCGGGCCAGTCTTTCAGCGCCTTGGGATTGCCTTTGCGCACGATGAACACCGTGGCCGAGGTGAACGGCGCGCTGTGGTTCGGCAGGCGGGTGACCCAGTTGTCAGGCACCAGTTTGCCGTTGTCCGCCAGGGCGTTGATGTCGGTGGCCATGTTCATGGTGATGACATCCGCCGGCAGCCCGTCGATCACCGAACGCGCCTGCTTGCTGGAGCCACCGAAGGACATCTGCACGGTGATGTTCTCGTTGTGCTCGGCCTGCCAATGCTTCTGGAAGGCCGCGTTGTAGTCCTTGTAGAAATCGCGCATCACGTCGTAGGAAACGTTGAGCAACGTCGGTGCGGCGTGGGCGAGGCTGCCGAAAGTCAGGCCCGCGGCGAGAAGGGAGGCGCCAAAGAAGTTCTTCACTGCGAATTCCTTTTGTTCTGAACAGGGGTTGCGAGTCATCAGCCGGCACACTAGCGGCAAGCTGATATCACTTCAAGCACTAAAAAGTGCTTTGCTTATTCCACTTTTTTGAACAGCGCACTGCCACAACGAGAGCAGAAAGCGGCTGCCGGTTCATGGCTTTTTTTATTGCACACCGGGCAGTCGTGCTGGAGCTGGTCGCCACGCATGGCGGAGGCCAGTTCGGCGGTGAAAATCCCGGTCGGTACAGCGATGATCGAATAACCGGTGATCATCACCAACGAGGACACCACCTGGCCCAGCGGGGTCTTGGGCACGATGTCGCCGAAGCCTACGGTGGTCAGAGTCACGATTGCCCAATAGATGCCCTTGGGAATGCTGGTGAAGCCATGCTCGGGGCCTTCGATGACGTACATCAAGGTGCCGAACACGGTGACCAGGGTCGAGACGCTGACCAGAAACACGATGATTTTCTGCTTGCTGCCCCGCAGCGCCGACATCAGGTAGTTGGCCTGCTTCAGATACGGGCTGAGCTTGAGCACCCGGAAAATCCGCAGCATACGGATGATCCGGATGATCAGCAGGTACTGGGCATCGCTGTAGTACAGCGCGAGGATCCCCGGCACGATCGCCAGCAGGTCCACCAAGCCATAGAAGCTGAACGCATAGCGCAGCGGCTTGGGCGAGCAATACAGGCGCAGCCCGTACTCGACGATGAAGATGAAAGTGAAGCCCCACTCAATGCCGGCCAAAAGGCCGGCGTAGTTTTTGTGCACGCTGTCGATGCTGTCGAGCATCACGACCACCAGGCTGGCAAGGATGATCAACAGCAGGGTGCTGTCGAAGCGCCGGCCGGCCACGGTGTCGGTCTGAAAAATCATGACGTAGAGACGCTCACGCCAGTTGTTGCTGCTGTCCATAACCTTCGCCTGAATCAGGAATCAGCGAAGCCTAGGGCGATTGCCGGGCAGAGCGCAAGGCGCGCTTTCGCTCAGGATCTGTCGCCACGTTCGCGCCGTGGCTTGCACCAGCCAGCAGGCGAGAATGAACGGCGCGGTGAGCGGTGCCAGGCCGAGGGCGGCAAACCCCGGCGTGAGTATCACCGCCAGCAGGATTCCGGCCAGTGGCCGCCAGGGTTGGCGGTGTTGTTGACTGAGCGCCAGCGCCACCAGGGCAGGGTTATAGCCGCTCAGTCCAGACAGCGCTGATGCGTATTCCTGATGCAGCACGGAGAACGCGACGCCGGTCGCCGAACCGAACAGCGCCCAGCCCGCGGCTCGCGGGTTGGCAATCAGCAGGCCTGTTGTGATCAGCGCACCTGCTGACGGATGGCTGAGAAACATGACTTGGCCTAATCCCGTCAAACAGCCGGCCAGCAGGTTGGCTGGCGTCAGCTCGACCGACATCAGCGCAGGCTGTGGCGCAGCGAAGCTCAGCAGCAGCCAGCCCAGCCCCACGAAAGGCGCGGTGTAGGCAGGCAAGCAGCGAGGGCCTTGGCTGCGCTTGAGCCATTGCTCGGTCAGCATCGCACTGAGCCCTCCACCGGCAATGACCAATGGCGGTAGCAAGGCGGACCACGGCAGCGCCAGGCTGAACAACAATCCCAACAGGATGCCGTTGTAGCTGAACAGCCCGGCCTGCCGATCAGCCTTGGCATAGCCGCGCCGCCGGGCCGTGAGCAACCCGGCCACGCCGCCCAGCAGCGCACCGCCAAACAGCCCGGGCGCGGTGAGCAGGATGGCCAGCAGGCACAGCAGGCCACACAGCGGGTGACGCTGAAGGAAGATCTGGCTGAAGCCGTTGAGCAGGGCGGTGGCCCAGTCGGGGCAGTGGGAGTTTTGCATGTTTGTCTGTCTGATAAACCGGGTTGCCTTCATCGCGAGCAGGCTCGCTCCCACAGGGTTTGGTGAACGCCACAAGTCCAATGTGGGAGCGAGCCTGCTCGCGATGAGGCCAGTACAGGCGCTAGATCAACGTCTCGATACGCAACGAATTGGTCGACCCCGGCTTACCAAACGGCACGCCCGCCGTAATCAGCAGCGTGTCGCCAAGCCGGGCCATGCCTTGGGCCTGGGCGATTTCCAGGGCGGTGGAGCAGACCTCATCCACCTGCCGCAGCCGATCGTTGACCACCGAGTGCACGCCCCAGGCCACGGTCAAGCGGCGCGCCGCTGTAAGGTTCGGTGTGAGATTGAGGATCGGCACCGTCGGCCGCTCCCGCGCCGCCCGCAGGCTGGAACTGCCGGATTCGCTGTAGTTCACCAGCACCGCCACCGGCAGGATTGCGCTGATCCGGCGGATCGCGCAGCTGATGGCGTCCGACACCGTGGCCTCGGCTTTCGGCCGGCTGACGTCCAGTTGCGCCTGGTAATCGGGGCCGTTTTCCACCTGGCGGATGATCTTGCTCATCATCTGCACGGCTTCCAGCGGATAGTCGCCGGAGGCGGTTTCCGCCGACAGCATCACCGCATCGGCGCCTTCGGCCACGGCGTTGGCGACGTCGGTGACTTCGGCGCGGGTTGGCGCAGGAGAGAAGCGCATCGACTCCAGCATCTGGGTGGCGACCACCACCGGTTTGCCGAGGGCGCGACAGGTGCCGATGATGCTCTTCTGGATTTGCGGCACGCTTTCGGCCGGGACTTCCACACCCAGGTCGCCACGGGCCACCATGATTGCGTCGCTCAATTCGGCGATTTCCCGCAGTTGGGCGACCGCCGATGGCTTCTCGATCTTCGCCATCAGGAACGCCTTGTCGCCGATCAGCGCCCGGGCTTCGCGGATGTCCTCGGGACGCTGCACGAACGACAGCGCCACCCAGTCCACGCCCAGCTCCAGGCCGAAGCTCAAGTCACGGCGGTCCTTGGCCGTCAGCGGGCTCAGGTCAAGCACCGCTTGCGGCACGTTCACGCCTTTACGGTCCGACAATTCGCCACCGTTGAGCACTTCGGTATCGATGGCGTTGGGGTGCTTGCCGGTCACTCGCAGACGCAACTTACCGTCGTCCAGCAGCAGGTCCATGCCCGGCTCCAGGGCGGTGATGATTTCCGGATGGGGCAGGTTGACCCGGCGCTGATCACCCGGTGTCGGGTCCAGGTCCAGGCGCAGGGCCTGGCCGCGTTGCAGCAGCACCTTGCCGTCGGCGAACCGGCCGACCCGCAGTTTCGGGCCCTGCAAATCCATGAGGATACCGAGCGGGTAATTGAGCTGCTGCTCCATTTCACGAATCCACTGATAGCGCTGGGCATGGTCGGCGTGCTCGCCATGACTGAAATTCAGCCGGAAGATGTTCACCCCGGCCTGCACCAGTTCACGGATGTCATCGATCCCACGGGTGGCGGGGCCGAGGGTCGCGAGGATCTTGACCTTTTTATCAGGCGTCATGTTTGGGGGCCTCGAGGATCAGGATGGCGCGAAAGTCGTTGACGTTGGTGCGGGTCGGCTCGGTGACGATCAATGCGTCCAGCGCGGCGAAGTAGCCGTAGCCATTGTTGTTATCCAACTCATCGCTGGCGCTCAGGCCCAGTTCGGCGGCGCGGCGATAGCTGTCCGGGGTCATGATGGCGCCGGCGTTGTCTTCGGAGCCGTCGATGCCGTCCGTATCGCCGGCCAGGGCGTAGATGCCGGGGTGGCCCTTGAGGCTGTCGGTCAGGCTCAACAGGAATTCGGCATTGCGTCCGCCGCGACCGTCACCGCGCACGGTGACCGTGGTTTCGCCGCCGGAGAGGATCACGCACGGCGCTGGTAATGGCTGGCCATGCAGGGCGATTTGCCGGGCGATGCCGGCGTGGACTTTCGCCACTTCCCGGGATTCGCCTTCCAGGTCGCCGAGGATCAACGGACTGAAACCGGCCTGACGGGCCTTCACCGCGGCGGCTTGCAGCGACTGCTGGGGCCGGGCAATCAGTTGGAAATGGCATCGCGCCAGGTGCGGATCGCCAGGTTTGATGGTTTCCGATTCCGGGCTGAGCAGCCAGCTGCGCACCGAGGCCGGGACATCAATCTGGTAGCGCTTGAGGATCGCCAGGGCGTCGGCCGAGGTACTGGGATCGGCCACCGTGGGACCGGAAGCGATGACCGTCGCGAGGTCGCCCGGCACATCGGAAATCGCGTAGGTGTAGACCGTCGCCGGCCAGCAGGCCTTGCCCAGGTGCCCACCCTTGATCGCCGAGAGATGTTTGCGCACGCAATTCATCTCACCAATACTGGCGCCGGACTTGAGCAGGGCTTTGTTGATCGATTGCTTGTCGGCCAGGGTAATGCCGGCCGCCGGCAACGCCAGTAACGCTGAGCCGCCGCCGGACAACAGGAAAATCACCCGGTCGTCTTCGTTCAGGTTGCTCACCAGTTCCAAGACCCGACCAGCCACCGCCAGGCCTGCGGCATCGGGTATCGGGTGGGCGGCTTCCACCACTTCGATTTTCTGGCACGGCGCGCCATGGCCGTAACGGGTCACCACCAGGCCGCTGACCTCGCCCTGCCAGCAACGCTCGACCACCTGGGCCATCGCGGCGGCGGCCTTGCCGGCACCGATGACGATCACCCGGCCGCTGCGGTCGCTGGGCAAGTATTGTTCAAGGACGTGCTGCGGATGCGCCGCGTCGATGGCTGTGGCAAACAGCTCGCGCAGCAGTTGTTGCGGATCGACCGACATGGCGGGCTCCCGATTCTTATTATTTGAATTCAACGCACATCCCTTGTGGGAGCGAGCCTGCTCGCGATAGCGGTGGCCCAGTCAACATCATTGTTGAATGTGAAATAGCTATCGCGAGCAGGCTCGCTCCCACAGGGGGGCTTGGGTGGAGTCAGTTATCGCGAATCGAAAAATTCGCCATATGCTCCAACCCCCTGATCAACGCCGAGTGATCCCAGTTGCTCCCACCAATCGCCGCGCAGGTGCTGAACACTTGTTGGGCGTTGGCGGTGTTCGGCAGGTTGATGTTCAGTTCCTTGGCACCTTGCAGCGCCAGGTTCAGGTCCTTTTGGTGCAGGCTGATGCGGAAGCCCGGGTCGAAGGTGCCTTTGATCATCCGTTCGCCGTGCACTTCCAGGATCTTCGACGAAGCGAAACCGCCCATCAGCGCTTCACGGACCTTGGCCGGGTCGGCGCCGTTCTTCGAGGCGAAGAGCAGGGCTTCGGCCACGGCCTGGATGTTCAGGGCGACGATGATCTGGTTCGCCACTTTCGCGGTCTGGCCGTCGCCGTTGCCGCCCACCAGGGTGATGTTCTTGCCCATGGCCTGGAACAGCGGCAGGGCGCGTTCGAATGCAGCGCTGTCGCCGCCGACCATGATGCTCAATGTTGCAGCCTTGGCGCCGACTTCACCGCCGGACACCGGGGCGTCGAGGTACTGCGCGCCTTTTTCGTTGATCTTCGCCGCGAACGCCTTGGTGGCGGTGGGGGAGATCGAACTCATGTCGATCACCACCTTGCCCGCGCCCACACCCGCCGCCACGCCATCGGCGCGAAACAGCACGTCATCGACCTGCGGCGTGTCGGGGACCATGACGATGATGAACTCGGCTTCCTGGGCGACTTCTTTCGGGTTGGCCAGGGCCACCGCACCGCCGGCCACCAGGTCAGCCGGGGCCTGGTCGTGATGTTGGGACAGGAACAGGCTGTGACCGGCTTTTTGCAGGTTCAAGGCCATTGGGTGGCCCATGATGCCGGTGCCGATGAATCCGATTTTAGCCATTGGAAAATCCTCTTGTTTTTGTCGCTGTTTCAGGCAAATGAAGAACTGCTTTTCTGTGGGAGCGAGCCTGCTCGCGATGGAGTCGTGACAGACAACATGAGTGTTGAACTTGATGGCCTCATCGCGAGCAGGCTCGCTCCCACAGGAAGAAAATCCGTTTCAGATCGCGTTATGGGTTTTCAGCCATCCCAGGCCCGCTTCGGTGGTGGTCAACGGCTTGTACTCGCAGCCGACCCAACCCTGGTAACCGATGCGGTCCAGGTGTTCGAACAGGAAGCGGTAGTTGATCTCGCCGGTGCCCGGCTCGTGGCGGCCCGGGTTGTCCGCCAGTTGCACATGGTTGATCTCGGCCAGGTGCGATTGCAGGGTGCGGGCCAGGTCGCCTTCCATGATTTGCATGTGGTAGATGTCGTATTGCAGGAACAGATTAGCGCTGCCAACCTGCTCGCGAATCGACAGGGCCTGGGCGGTGTTGTTCAGGTAGAAGCCTGGAATGTCGCGGGTGTTGATGGCTTCCATCACCAACTTGATGCCGGCCGCCTGGAGCTTCTCGGCGGCGTATTTGAGGTTGGCGACGAAGGTCTTTTCCACCAGGGTTTCGTTGCAATTCTGCGGGCGGATCCCGGACAGGCAGTTGACCTGGGTATTGCCCAGCACCTTCGCGTAGGCGATCGCCAGGTCGACACCGGCGCGGAACTCCTCGACCCGATCCGGCAGGCACGCAATGCCGCGCTCTCCCTTGGCCCAGTCACCGGCCGGCAGGTTGAACAGCACCTGGGTCAGGCCATTGGCGTCGAGCAGCGCCTTGATTTCGGCGGAGCTGTAGTCGTAGGGGAACAGGTATTCCACACCCGTGAAACCGGCCTTGGCGGCCGCTTCGAAACGGGCGAGGAAATCCTGCTCGGTGAACAGCATGGACAGGTTGGCTGCGAAACGCGGCATGGTGGTCTCCTGTGGATAGTTGGCAGGTCCCCTGTGGGAGCGAGCCTGCTCGCGATAGCGGTGGGTCAGCTACACATATGCCAACTGACACTACGCCTTCGCGAGCAGGCTCGCTCCCACAGGGAGATATCAGTAGCTCAGTCAAGCAACGAAATTGCCGTCGGCGCATCGTTACCCACCAGCGCCAGGTCTTCAAACTCGTTGACGGCGTTGATCTCGGTGCCCATGGAGATGTTCGTCACCCGCTCCAGGATCACCTCGACGATCACCGGCACCCTGAACTCCTCGATCAGCGCCTGGGCCTTGCGCAACGCCGGTTGGATGCCGGACGGTTCGAACACCCGCAGCGCCTTGCACCCCAGGCCCTCGGCCACGGCGATGTGGTCGACCCCATAACCGTTGAGCTCCGGCGCGTTGAGGTTGTCAAAGGACAGTTGCACACAATAGTCCATGTCGAACCCGCGCTGGGCCTGGCGAATCAGGCCCAGGTAGGAGTTGTTCACCACCACGTGGATGTACGGCAGCTTGAACTGCGCACCCACCGCCAGTTCTTCGATCATGAACTGGAAGTCATAGTCGCCCGACAGCGCCACGACCTTGCGGCTCGGATCGGCCTTGACCACCCCCAGCGCCGCCGGAATGGTCCAGCCCAAAGGACCGGCCTGGCCGCAGTTGATCCAGTGCCGCGGCTTGTAGACGTGCAGGAACTGTGCGCCGGCGATCTGCGACAGGCCGATGGTACTGACGTAGCAGGTGTCCTTGCCGAAAACCTGGTTCATTTCTTCATACACCCGCTGCGGCTTGACCGGCACATTGTCGAAGTGGGTCTTGCGCTGCAGGCTGGCCTTGCGTTGCTGGCAGTCTTGCAGCCAGGCGCTACGGTTCTTCAGCTTGCCGGCGGCTTGCCATTCGCGGGCGACTTCGATGAACACGGTCAACGCCGAGGCGGCGTCGGAAACGATGCCCAGGTCCGGGGTGAATACGCGGCCGATTTGGGTCGGCTCGATGTCCACGTGAATGAATCTGCGGCCTTCGGTGTAGACATCCACCGAACCGGTGTGGCGGTTGGCCCAACGGTTGCCGATACCCAGCACCAGGTCGGACTTGAGCAGTGTCGCATTGCCGTAGCGGTGGGAGGTTTGCAGGCCGACCATGCCGACCATCTGCGGATGATCGTCGGGAATCGTGCCCCAGCCCATCAGCGTCGGGATGACCGGAATGCCGGTCAGCTCGGCGAATTCCACCAGCAATTCACTGGCATCGGCGTTGATGATGCCGCCGCCCGCCACCAGCAGCGGACGCTCGGCCTGATTGAGCATCGCCAGGGCTTTTTCGATCTGCACGCGATTGGCCGCAGGTTTGGCCAGGGGCAGCGGTTGGTAGGCGTCGATGTCGAATTCGATCTCGGCCATCTGCACGTCGAACGGCAGGTCGATCAGCACCGGGCCCGGACGGCCGGAGCGCATTTCATAAAAGGCTTTCTGGAACGCGTAAGGCACCTGGCCCGGCTCCAGGACGGTGGTCGCCCACTTGGTCACCGGCTTGACGATGCTGGTGATGTCGACTGCCTGGAAATCTTCTTTGTGCAGGCGAGCGCGGGGGGCTTGGCCGGTGATGCACAGGATCGGGATCGAGTCGGCCGACGCGCTGTAGAGCCCGGTCACCATATCGGTACCGGCAGGGCCCGACGTGCCGATGCACACACCGATGTTGCCGGCCTGGGTCCGGGTGTAGCCCTCGGCCATGTGCGAGGCACCTTCAACGTGGCGCGCGAGGACATGATCGATGCCGCCTACTTTTTGCAGGGCCGAGTACAGCGGGTTGATCGCGGCACCCGGGATGCCGAAAGCGGTGTCCACGCCTTCACGGCGCATTACCAGGACGGCGGCTTCGATTGCTCTCATTTTGCTCATGGTTTTGTGCCTCTTACGTTTTGTAATTGTATACAAGTGGCTTTGCGTCGAGTGTATTCACGGCGAAGGGCGCAGGTCAATCCATTTCCTCAAGCATCTGTTTCATTCGAGTGAAGGCCCGACAGGCTGCGTCTTTTCGTCGCTCAGGATGCTTTGCTGAAATTATTGTATACAAAAACTATGTTTGTTGTGTTCTATTTGTGGCGCTCGGTTTTCCTTGAATTCAAACCCGAAGGTTCTCCCATAACAAAAGAAGGACAGCACCCATGAGCGCTCTAACCTTGAAAGTCGCCGTCAACCTGACGGGCCAAGCCCTGGCCGCAGGTCGTGAAATCCATTGCGCCCCGCTGACCGTCGCAGTGCTCGACAGCGGCGGCCACCTGATTGCCCTGCAACGCGAAGACGGCGCCAGCCTGCTACGCCCCCAGATCGCCATCGGCAAGGCCTGGGGCGCCCTCGCCCTGGGCAAAGGCTCACGCCTGCTCGCCCTCGACGCCCAACAACGCCCGGCGTTCATCGCCGCCTTGAACAGCCTGGGGCAGGGCAGCGTCATACCGGCGCCGGGCGGGGTGTTGATCAGGGATCAGGACGGCGCAGTGCTAGGCGCCGTGGGCATCAGTGGCGATACCTCGGATATCGATGAACAGGTGGCGATCCGGGCGGTGGAGGGGGTGGGGTTGAGGGCGGATGCGGGAGTGGTTGGTTAATGGTGTTGTGATTGTTCTATTGCCATCGCGAGCAAGCTCGCTCCCACAGAGGGGGTTGCATCGGGAATGGAGGGCAAGTCATGCAGAACCCTTGTGGGAGCGAGCTTGCTCGCGATGGCGGTAGATCAGACACATACGGTTAAACAGATCTCCTCTCGCTCGGAAGTTCAGGTCTAGCCTTTCTTGACTTGAACGGGAGGGGCTCAGCAATGCCTGATTTACCTGCTTCACATCGCCTGCGCATTGGTCGTTATGGTGAGGTGAATCGGATTTACCTATTAACCACCAACACAATCGGCCGAGTGCCTGTTTTTCGAGATTTCACCTTGGGCAGATTGGTTGTCGACCAATTTCGGTATGCCCAGAATCAAGCATGGGTGAAGTCACTGGCTTGGGTGGTGATGCCGGACCATTTCCATTGGCTGATCGAGTTGCAGCAAGGTTCGCTGAACGAACTGATGCAAAAAACTAAATCGTTAAGCACTAGGGCGGTAAATCTATCCGCAGGTCGCAAAGGGAGCCTCTGGCAGAAGGGTTACCATGACCGGGCATTACGCAGGGAGGACGATTTAGTGAGACTTGCCCGTTATGTGGTCGCCAACCCGTTACGAGCTGGGCTGGTGGGGAAGCTTGGTGATTATCCGCTGTGGGATGCCATTTGGGTTTGATTTGAGACCGTGTTGCCTGCATCGCGAGCAAGCTCGCTCCCACAGGGATGTAGTTGTGTCTGTAATTTCGCGACCGGTCAGATCTACTGTGGGAGCGAGCCTGCTCGCGATAGGCGCGCCGCGGTCCTAAGCCTGACGATCCACCTCACACCCCTTCAAAACCAACCGAATAATCGTCTGCGCCGCCGCTTCATAGTCAGCTTCATCGAGCTTCGCCTTGCCAGTCACCGCCGAGATCTGCCAGTCGAAATCGGCGTAGGTCTGGGTCGCGGCCCAGATGCTGAACATCAGGTGGTTGGGGTCGATGGGGGCGATCTGGCCGCGGTCGATCCAGGTCTGGATGCAATCGATGTTGTGCCGGGCCTGGGCGTTGAGTTGTTCCACCAGGTCGGCGCTCAGGTGCGGGGCGCCGTGCATGATCTCGCTGGCGAAGACCTTCGAGGCGAAGGGCAGGTCGCGGGAGATGCGGATCTTGGAGCGGATGTAGTGGCTCAACACTTCGCTCGGCACGCCGTCGGCGTTGAAGGGGGTCGAAGCCTGGAGGATCGGCTCGATGATACTTTCCAGGACCTCGCGATAGAGGTTTTCCTTGGATTTGAAGTAGTAATAGACGTTGGGTTTGGGCAGGCCGGCCTTGGCCGCGATGTCGCTGGTCTTGGTCGCGGCGAAGCCCTTGTCGGCAAATTCCTCGCTGGCGGCACGCAGGATCAATTCTTTGTTGCGCTCGCGGATAGTGCTCATAAACCCAGGGGTTCCTTGCCGGTTCTGGCGGTGGCGCATGGTAGCACCGGCCTCGCGCGGCGCTCAAGAATGCCCACGGCGGTGCGCCTCGCGGTATGCTGCGCGGCATTATCATTCAAGGAGCCCCTCCATGGCTGGAAGCAGTTTGCTGGTATTGATCGACGACATCGCCACAGTGCTGGACGATGTTGCGTTGATGACCAAAATGGCCGCCAAGAAAACCGCCGGCGTACTGGGCGATGACCTGGCGCTCAACGCCCAGCAAGTCTCAGGCGTGCGTGCGGAGCGAGAGCTGCCGGTGGTCTGGGCGGTGGCCAAGGGCTCGTTTATCAACAAGCTGATCCTGGTGCCGTCGGCCTTGGCGATCAGTGCCTTCGTGCCATGGCTGGTGACGCCGCTGTTGATGGTCGGTGGCGCCTATCTGTGTTTCGAAGGCTTCGAGAAACTGGCGCATAAGTTTCTTCATAGCCCCGCCGAGGACCAGGCCGAACACGCCCAGCTGGTCGAGGCGGTGGCGGATCCGGCAGTCGATCTGGTGGCCTTCGAGAAGGACAAGATCAAGGGCGCGGTACGTACCGACTTCATCCTCTCGGCAGAAATCATCGCCATCACCCTCGGCACGGTGGCCGATGCAGCGCTGCCCCAACAAGTGATCGTGCTGTCCGGCATCGCCATTGTCATGACCATCGGCGTGTACGGCCTGGTCGCGGGAATCGTCAAGCTCGATGACCTGGGCCTCTGGCTGACCCGCAAGCCTGGGCAAGCTGCCAAAAGCATCGGCGGCGCCATCCTGAGCGCCGCGCCCTACATGATGAAAAGCCTGTCAGTGATCGGCACTGCAGCGATGTTCCTGGTCGGCGGCGGCATCCTCACCCATGGCGTGCCGGTGGTTCATCACTGGATCGAAGGGGCGGCAGCCAGTGCGGGCGGCGCTGGGTTTATCGTGCCGACGTTGCTCAATGCGGTGGCGGGGATTGTCGCCGGTGGCGTGGTGCTGCTGGGCGTCATGGCCGTGGCCAGGCTTTGGAAAGCAGCACGCGCCTGAACCTCAGAATGGCGGGGTCAAATGAGTCGGCGCTAGCACATGCTGGCAGAGGTATCGGGCCACGGCTTCCTCACCACAGGCGCCGATGACCTGTGCATCGGGCAGCGCCTGGATCACGTCTTGATGGGTCGTTCCCATGAGGACCGCCTTGCCTGCAACCGAGAGCATGCCAATGTCATTCATGCCGTCACCAAAGGCGATGCACGCGCCAATGGGGATATCAAGAAACGTGGCCAGCTGTTTCAGGGCGTTGCCCTTGCAAACGTCGCTGGCCATGACTTCCAGGCACCAGGTAAATGAGAACACGGTGCTGATGCGATTTGCGAATCGCCGCTCCAGCCGCCCCTGTAAAGCCAGTAAAGCGTGGTGATCTTTTTCCTTCTGAAAGAAAAACACCTTTTCGACGTTTTCCGTGGGCCAAGCGTCGGGTCGGATCACTGCCGGTTGGAAATGCGGGTTGCGGTTAAAGTCACTGACATCATGCTCGCAGCCGATTAACCAGCCGCGAGGACCGTACAGGTTGATGATCAGATCGGGGCTGCGGCGGGCTTCTTCAATCAGCCCTTGAACGACATCGTCAGGCAGCGCTTGGCAACGCATCAGTTCACCACAGGCGCTGCTGATCCTGGCACCGTTGGAAGTGATCAGGTGCAAGGGAGGCGAACTGTCGTCGAGCAACGTCTCGACGTCCGCCTGTTGGCGACCCGTTGCCAACACCACGTGCAGGCCGGCATCGTAAAGGTGACGCATCACCGTCCGGGTGTAGTTGCCCAGCGTATCGCCGGGCAGCAGCAAGGTTCCGTCCAGGTCCGAAGCAATCAATGAATACATGGTGTTCCTCGTAGTCTGCCCGGTCACAACCAAGGGGCTGTGCCCGGCACGGTAGGTCAACGTCGGTCGAGTATTTTCAGCGACTGCTCGCGGGTGAACGTCATCCGTTCTTCCAGTCGGGCGTTATCCTTTTCGAAATAGATGCTCTTGTCTTCGTGACGCTGTTCAAAAGGGATAATCCTGTCGAGCAACGGCAATGTGTCGATCAGCAACTGGCGGGCGTAGGCGATTGCCCGGTTGTAGGTGTCGATGACTTCTTCGAACTCTGGGTAAATACAGAACGACACCTGGTTGAGAATCGGCCCGTCGTCGATACCTTCATTGATTTCATGGAGGGTCACCCCATGTTGGCGCTCGTTATTCTTCAGCGCCCAGTTGACGGGCCGCACCCCACGGTAGCGGGGCAGGAGCGACAAGTGCAGGTTGACGATGCGCTTGCAGCAATCGATGTAGGCTCGAGGCAGTATTCGTTTGTGGAAGATCACCAGGCACAGGTCGCATGAAAAGAGACCCTCCTTGTAGCCAGGCAGGTCTTCTATCTTGCCGCTTTCAATGAGGGGAATGTCCTTGCTCCGGCAGTACTCGATCAAAGTGAGTTCGCTACTCACAGGCTCGAACGGGTCCGCAACGACATAAGCGACGATGTGCTCGGACGAGGCATTGAAGTAGTCACAAGCAAAAATCGCCAGTTCACCCTTGCCGCAGATCACTACCTTTTTAGGCATGGGACAGTTCCTTCTTCATGCACGCACTTCTCGGCGCCGTCAGTGCCTGCATGATCGACTTCAAGGCACTGATAAGTTGGGCGTTTTCCTGGCGGGTGCGGCAGGAAATTCTCAGGTAGCGGTCCGAGTCGGTGTTGCGCTTGCCGGAGCATTCCTTGACGTAAAGGTTGTGTTCAAGCAAAAGTCGGCACAAGTTCTCAGCGGGGACCTGCCCGGTCTGGCAATACACAAAGTTGGCGTCGGTGGCAAAGGCTGTGATGCCTTCGATTTCGTCCAGCGCCTGGCGAAATGCCTGGGTGTCGCGGATGACCTGCTGGCAGCTGTCGAGGTATTCCTGTTTATATTGCGGCAGATGCAGCAGCACTTCCTCGGCAAAGCCATTGAGATTCCAGATGGGCAGTAGCGAATTGATCTGTGCCAGTAAGCTGTGATCCGCGCTAGCGAGGTAACCGATACGGATCCCCCCGATGCCGAATGTCTTGCTCATGCTACGAATAACGACAAGGTTCGAATGTTTTTCCAGCGAAGACAGCAATGTATTTGCGGCGCTGGGTGAAAAGTCCAGGAACGACTCGTCAACAATCAGCGAGATACCCAGTTCAGCCAGTTGGCTGGCCAGTTCCGAGAGCGCTGCGGCTGGCGTGAGGCAGCCGGTCGGATTATTCGGTGACTCGATGACGACCACCGCTGGGCGCTTTTCCTTGCAGGTCTGCAACAACGCGTTCAGATCGATGTTGAAGCTCTGGTCTGCATGGGTGTGGTGACTGAGCGTGCGCGCCTCGCCGAAAACGTTGGCGTATTCGTTGAAGGACGGAACGGTGACCAGCACTTTGCCTGGATAGACGCAGGGCAGTAATTTGATGATTTCTGCTGCGCCATTGGCCACGCAAAGGTGCCGGGCGGGGACGCCAATGAACTCGCTCAGGGACTCTTCAATGAGTTTCCGGCCGCCGGGATAGTTGAGGAGAATATCGTCGAAGTTTTCCTTGATCCGGTCTTTCATTTTCTGAGGAGGAAAGTGGAAGTTATAGATCAGGGCGAAATCAAGTACGGGGTAGCGCCAGTAGCCACCGTGGCGCCCCTGGAGAAACGCCAGGCGGTCTCGGCTGGAAATGTAATTGCACACCGTCAGGTCATAATAATTGTCGACCTCGTACCATTCGGTCGGAGGTACCACCACCGCTTGGATGTTCCAGCTTCCCGCCTTGCACGCTTGTTTAAAGACGTCTTCGTAGTAAGCGTTCAGGTTGCCTTCTGCGATCTGAGCCTCCAGTTGCTCGCGCACGTGGCTGGCGAACAGTGGGGAGCCTATCCGGTACAGGTTGACGGTCTTGTACTGTTCCCCCTGCGCCCGATGGCCGCTATCTTTAGTCGAGCCGAAACTCTGGAGCTGTCCCTCATGAAGGTTGGCGTAGGTGCCCTCCATGTTTTTCCCCAGCGGCGAAACCAGTGCAGCCAGGTCGCTTGATGTTTGCAGCAGTTTCTCCAGGCAGGCTTCGGAGAAAAAAATGTCACCCTCAACAATGAGTGTGTCCTGACCGATGTGTTGGCGAGCCAGGTACAACGAATAAATGTTGTTGGTCGTCTCCCAGTCCGGGTTATTCACATACTCAATATCCAGCAGCGTCTCCAGGCCGTTCAGGTGCCCGGTGATGATCTCTGCCTGATAGCCCACTACTACGACGACCCGCTTGATGCCATGCAATTGAAGATTGCTCAACGCGTTATCCAGAAATGCGATGTCGTTGGTCTTGACCAGGGGTTTGGGGCTATGAAGGGTGCGATTGGCCAAGCGGCTGCCTCGCCCGGCACAAAGGATAATGGCTGTTCCAGTATTCATTGAATGTCCTTATTAATGAAACACGAGTCGAGGTACTACGTGTTGGTAGATCCACACGCCGTCTATCCGGCCGCTAAAGCTTTCCTCGCCGCCGCTGTCACCCCCGGTTTTGATGCCAGCGCCTAAACCGAAGGCATGGAAGTTCTCTAGCGTTCGACCCGACACCGTGGAGGGGTTCAGCCGGTGATTCACGATCAGGCCGTGGGCGTCCTGTTGCAGCGTGATGGGATAACCGTCGATATCGAGCAGGCGGACTGGCGTTGCGCTGAAACCGGTGCATTTGATTGCCAGATCGGCCCAGTCAAGACGCTGACGCGATGTCTCTGGATCATCGGCAGCGATATTCACAACGGTCAGGTTGGGAATCTCGCCCCGTTGGATCTTGCGAGCAAACATCAGCGAGTCGTAGCGCAGGCCAGAATATCGATTGACACGCTGGCTGGCCTGGCAAACATCTGCATCGACAAAAGGGTAGCCCTGCGCCAGTGCCGCCTGAGGCGAGTCAAAGAAAAGCTTGAAGTCACGCTTGACCAGCAGTTGGATAGGGCCCTGAAAATTCAACTGTTCAATTAGGCGAATCAAGCAGGAAACGGCGCTGTGGGATGAGCCCACAATGGCAATGCTCTGGTAATGGCCTGTCTTGATTTGTTCGTCAAACTGCCCTTTAAGCATGACGTCGCTATCGATGGCATTCAGGTGTGGCAAGGCAGCGCTGTTCACCTGTCCGCCCAGGTTGACCATGACTTTCTTGCACAGTGCCTCTCGGGTCTGGCCATCAACGGTGTAGCGCACGGCATAGCGCCCATCGCCGGTCAGTTGGATTTCTTCGACGGTGGATAAGGTCGATACTTCGAAGCGCTTGTACAGTGTCTTGTGCTGCCGGACGAACGTGCCGATGTGTTCCAGAAACCGTCCTACGTATCGCAACTCGACCGCCTCGTCACGCCGTTCGCTGAAATACGTCCATTCCGCCGTGGTGTGCATGTATCGGCTGAGTTCATCATGCTGGTCCTGGAACTTTTCCAGGAAAACGCCGCCCAGCGAGTTGGCGGTAATGCGGTACTGGCCGATTGCACCGCTGCCCAACGTATCGGATTTCTCCAGAATCAAACACCGTTGAATATCTTCCTTCTGTATGAGGTCAGGTAACAATGAAATATTGGCCGGGCCCGCGCCACATAAAATAATGTCGTAGTCTTCCTTGTTCATTGTTTCTCCAGTTGAAAGATTGATAGTTAAAACATAACTCCAGGGCGCAGAAATGCCTGATCCCATTGTGAATGACTTCAAAGGAGTGGCGGTGCATGCGTCAGGCGTTATTGACGGAGAGAGAGTTCCCGGACAGTGCTGCAGGTTTCGTGGTGGTCATTGGTTAAGTTGCGATGTTGCAGACGGCTGAAAATACCGGCGAAGGTAAAAGCCATGATGAGGCTGGTCATTGTCAGGAAACTGAACAGCGCCGTTCCGCTCAGCGCTTGTATAAAGAATCCGCCGACAATGGGGGCCACGGAAAAGCCAATACTGTAAAGCGACGCGGCGCCAAAGTAAGCGCCCCTCAGGTTTCGAGGTGCCAGGCTGTCGACAAACAGATTCAAACATGGAAACAGTAGGGCTTGGCTAAGGCTCAGCAGCAGAACCGCGCCGTACCACAACAGTTGCACCTGATAAAAGTGTGCCGCCAGGGCCATGCCAGCCTGACTTGAAACCAATAATGCAGAACCAATATGGATCTTCGTTTCCAGTGTCACCGGTGCCAGGAATCTGGCCAATGGCAATTGAAGCAGCACGATCACCGTGGCATGTAGCACGATCAGATTGGCGACAAAGGGCAGGTACCCTTCGAACGCGAGCGAGGCCATCAGTTGAGGCACGCTGGCGTCAAAGCTGCCGAAGATGAACATCATGACGATGTTGTTGATCACGAGCAGGAGGAACACGTGATCCCGGGAAAGGATTTGCAAGGTGCTTCGCAAGGAGGTGGTGTTGATGGCTTGCAGGGTGATGCCGCGACCGAACACCATGACGCCCGTCAGCAGGGCCAGGTAGGAAACCGTCACCAGCACAAAGGACAGGGAATCTGCGTTAATGCCCAGCTTGAGCCCGATATAGGGGCCCACGGCGGCCCCGGCATTGAGAAAGAAGTAGCGCAGGTGCATGGCGCGTTCCACCAGAGCGCGGGACTCGATGACATCACCAATGACGGTCTTGATTGGATTGTTGACCAGGGCCCAAGAGAGATTAGCCAGCAGTGTTCCGGCGATGTAGCCCTCGGCATGAGAGCTGATACCCAGGAGCAAGTAGGAGACCATCGCTACGACGCAACCGACCACGATGATTTTAAGGCGTCCGATTTTGTCGGAAAGGTATCCGCTGTAGAAGCTGACCAGCGAAGAGAATGCGATAGAGCAAGTCAGAATGAAGCCGATGGTCGAGGTGCTGAAACCGAATCGCGTGTAAAGAACTATCGAAATGAATGGCCAGACCATCATTGACGTAGCGCGAGTCAGAAAGGTGCCAACGAACAGCATCCATATAAAGAATGGCAGGGAAGATAAATAATATTTAAAGCGCAGCAGTTTGAAGGCGAGCATAAATAATCACGCTAATGCTTGGGGCATGGGCTAATGAAACGCCAACGACGAGACTTGAATGTCTGGAGTTTAACGAAAGGCGGATGCTGTAGGGTGGTACCTGAGCAAGGTGTACTCAGTCACTGTTTAGCAAGTGTACGTATATTTTGAAGTTTGCCGGTCGACGCATCGGGTGATGCCCAGCAACGCAAGAGAGAGTTGTCATATCGATCCTTGATTTTAAACACGGTACTGCGCCCTTTCTATTGGATCCAATCCTACACGACATGTCATAAAATGTTAATAAAAAATTCACAATCGAAAATGCACCGTCGCCGGACCAGCTGACAGTGCACTCGCGCGCGTCTTACTAAACGAAGATCGACCGGAAGAAATTAGGCCAGCATGGAGGAGGAGCAAGGGCTAAGCCAACACCCCGGATCGGGCGTGTTGGCTTAAAAGGTTACTCGGCAATCTGCAGTTTCCGAGACTCCGTATACACGTAGCGCACCTTTTCATATTCGAACGGCGAGTTCAGCTGGCCGTAGCGGAAACTGGTCTGGTAGCGCTTGTCCACGCCGCGCAGAAGCAGCAGTTCCGGATGGTTGGAACTGACTTCGGAGACGTTCAGGAAGTTGATCGCCGATTCGGCGGAGTAATCCACCAGCAGGCCTGAGGTGTCACGCAGGTTCGAAGGGCCGAAGATCGGCAGCACGAAGTACGCGCCGGCCGGCACGCCATAGAAGCCCAGCGTCTGGCCGAAGTCTTCGCTCTGGCGTGGTAGGCCCATGGCGGTAGCCGGGTCCCACAGGCCGGCGATGCCGACGGTGGTGTTGAGCAACAGCCGCGCGGTGGTTTCCATCGACCGCTTGCCCTTGAATTGCAGCAGGCTGTTCATCAGGTTCGGCACGTCTCCCAGGTTATTGAAAAAGTTGCTGACCCCGGTGCGCACGAAGCTCGGTGTGATGTAGCGGTAGCCATCGACGACGGGCAGGAACACCCACTGGTCGAAGCGGTAGTTGAAGTGATAGACCCGGCGGTTCCACGATTCCAGCGGGTCATAGACGTTCAGGGCATTGAGGGTCGAGCGTTCGAATTCGCGCTGGTCAAGCCCTGGGTTGAACTTGAGCTTGGTCAACGGCTCCTTGAAACCGTCCGAATCCACCACCGCAGGCGCGTTGGTCTTGCTGTCGTCGGCGTGGACCATGCCCGCACTCATTAACGCAGCGATAAGCAGGAGATATTTAGCCACGGAAGAACTCCAGCATGGCGTCGCTGTTGACGCGGTAGTTGAGGTTGCCGCAATGGCCGCCCAGTGGATAAACCGTCAGGCGATCGCCAAAGGTCTTGCGCAGGAAGCCCAGGTCGCCCGGGCCGAGGATGACGTCGTCGGCGTTATGCATGACGGCAATCTTCGGGCTGGCGTGCAGGTAGTCCTTCAATGCATAGAGGCTGACTTGGTCGACCAGTTGCAACAGGCTGCCGCCGTCGGTGCGTGCCCGCCACATCGGGATCACCTGCTCGGTGAGGTAGCAGTCGAAATCGCATTGCAACGCGCGCTTGAGGAACGGCGTCAGGCTGGTGCTTTCGGTGATCGGGAATTTCGGCGGGATGATCAAGCCGCGACGGTTTATGAGGTCCGAGGTGAAGGCGATGTCGGCCGCCGAAAAGCGGAACGAGGTGCCGATCAACATGGCCATCTGCTCATTGTTCAGATGTTGCTTGGACTGCTGGAAGTCGTAGAGCAATGCGTCATTGAGGTCGATATAGCCTTTTTGCTGGAAGTAGCGTGTCAGCTTGTTCAGCACCAGCTCATAGAAGGTGGTGGTGCTGTTGATGCCCTTGACCTCGGTCTGTACCAGTCGGTCCAGGTTGGTGATCGAGGTATAGAGGTTCACCGGCGGGTTCAGCAGCAGGACTTTCTTGAAGTTGAAGCTGCGCCGGGTTTCGTCCAGGTGCGCGACGAAGGCTGCGTCCAGGGCGCCGAGGCTGTAGCCGCTGAGGTAGTACTCGGTGACCGGCAGCTTGGGGTTCTGCGCCCGCACGGCCTGCATCACCCGGTACATGTCCTCGGCGTCTTCCTTGGAAATGCCCGGTGTAGCAAAGCGCGAAGCGGCGCTCATGAAGTCGAAGCTGGTGGGCGAAGACAACTGCACCACGTGGTAACCGGCCTTGTAGTAGAGGCGCTTGAGGTACTCATTGATGGTGCTGTCATAGCGCGCACCGGTGCCGGCGATCAGGAAGATCAGCGGTGCGGGTTTGTCCTGTGTCGCCAAGCGGTAGGTGAGGCTTTTTACCGGCCAGAAGTTGTCCGGCAGGATGAACTCACGCTCCGGGCGCAGGGTCAGGCTGTGGTCGGCCTGATTGATGTCCTCGATCAGCGGCAGCTCCGGGCGCAGGTCCGGCGGCGTGGTGGCGATGGTCGCCTCGAACGGGTTGGTCAAGGGATAGCCATAGCTGGCGGCGTCGATATCTACCGCCAGCGCGGACGCACTCAGGATAAGGCCGCCGAAGAGGGCAGCGAAGGAACGGAGCATGACGAGATCCCTAGAGGAAGGTGCCGATTGAGGTTCGCAGCCTATGACCACCGAAGCTGAGCCAAGTGCCATGACGGGCACGAAACAGGCACGGACGGGGCGCAATAGTAGCGGGACGATACACGTTCGTGCGTGCTGGCCGCTAGTCATCCGATGACGGCTCGACTTGGACGGGCAAAAAGTCTGCGTCGACTACACTGGAAACGCCGGAGGTCGCTGCTGGCTTTCTGATGTCGTTTCTCGATGCCTTGACGTCGCAGACAGAGCAGGTTCCGGATCGGCGCAGGTTGATGATCGACGGGTCAGTACTCCACTGGCGTTCGAACCGTTTCAGGCGAGCGTGATGGGGGCGCTGTGCACCATAACTATACGTTGACGCTGCTCGGCATCCGTCGGGCGCAGCACTTTCGGGGAAGTAACGATGAAGATGCGACGACTCTTGGGCGCAGGTGCCGCACTGGTACTGGCGATCAGCTCCACCCTGGCCAGCGCCGAAAACAAAACCCTGAGCATTGGCTACGTTGACGGCTGGTCCGACAGCGTCGCAACCACCCACGTGGCGGCGGAAGTCATCCAGCAAAAGCTCGGTTACGACGTAAAACTGCAAGCGGTGGCGACCGGGATCATGTGGCAAGGCGTGGCCACCGGTAAGCTCGACGCGATGCTGTCGGCCTGGCTGCCGGTCACCCATGGCGACTACTGGGCCAAGAACAAGGATCAGGTGGTCGACTACGGTCCTAACTTCAAGGACGCAAAAATCGGCCTGATCGTGCCGGAATACGTCAAGGCCAAGACGATCGAAGACCTGAAGACCGACGACTCCTTCAAGAAACGCATCGTCGGCATCGACGCCGGTTCAGGCGTGATGCTCAAGACCGAGCAGGCCATCAAGGACTACGACCTGACCGGCTACCAGCTCAAGGCCAGTTCCGGCGCCGGCATGATCGCCGAGCTGACCCGTGCCGAGAAGAAAAACGAATCCATCGCCGTGACCGGTTGGGTACCGCACTGGATGTTCGCCAAGTGGAAACTGCGTTTCCTCGAAGACTCCAAAGGCGTCTATGGCGCGGCTGAAACCGTGAACAGCATCGGTAGCAAGGAACTGGCGACCAAGGCGCCGGAAGTGGCCGAGTTCCTGAAGAAATTCCAATGGGCTTCGAAAGACGAGATCGGCGAAGTCATGCTGGCCATCCAGGAAGGCGCCAAGCCCGACGCCGCCGCCAAGGACTGGGTCGCCAAGCACCCGGACCGCGTGAAGGAGTGGACCGGCAAATAATTCGCCAGGTCTGAGCTGTCCCCGAAAAACCGCATGACGGTGTGTCATGCGGTTTTTTTGTGCCTGCAACCTTTCGGTCTTGCCATTTCCCTGTGGGAGCGAGCTTGCTCCGGGCGGCGATCCGACGATAGCGATATGTCTACTTGCATCTATATTGAATGTGCGACCGCATCGCGAGCAGGCTCGCTCCCACAGGGGGCGGTTGGGAAAATTTTAGGAAATTGGCGAAACCGTCATGTCGTTCTAATACTAAGGTCGTCTGGAACCTAACCTTGAGCCGCATAGAGTAGGGTCGTTCCAACTTAAATCTGTGCTGCGAGGATAAAAACAATGAACGACAGCATTTACCTCTCGATTCAAAACAGCCCGCGCTTCAAGGAGCTGGTGAGAAAAAGGGAAAGGTTCGCCTGGATTCTCTCGGCGATCATGCTCGGGCTGTATTCCGGCTTCATTCTTCTGATCGCCTACGGGCCACACATTCTCGGGGCCAAGATCTCGCCCGAGTCGACGATCACCTGGGGCATTCCAATCGGCGTCGGCCTGATTGTCTCGGCGTTCATCCTGACCGCCATCTACGTGCGACGCGCCAACGGCGAGTTCGACGACCTGAACAATGCGATTCTCAAGGAGGCTCAGCAATGATCCGGCGTCTAATGGCTCTATTGAGCATCGCAGCGTTCGCCCCGGGTGCCTGGGCGGCTGAAGCCCTGACCGGGGCCGTGCAGAAGCAACCCCTTAACGTTTCCGCCATCATCATGTTCGTGGCGTTCGTCGGCTTGACCCTGGGCATCACCTATTGGGCGTCCAAGCGTAGCAAGTCGGCCAGTGACTACTATGCGGCGGGCGGGCGGATCACCGGTTTCCAGAACGGCCTGGCAATTGCCGGCGACTACATGTCGGCGGCGTCCTTCCTGGGGATTTCCGCGCTGGTGTTCGCTTCGGGCTACGACGGCCTGATCTACTCCATCGGCTTCCTGGTGGGCTGGCCGATCATCTTGTTCCTGATCGCCGAGCGCCTGCGTAACCTGGGTAAATACACCTTTGCCGACGTGGCGTCCTATCGCCTGGGCCAAAAGCAGATCCGTACCCTGTCCGCCAGCGGTTCGCTGGTAGTGGTGGCGTTCTACCTGATCGCGCAAATGGTCGGTGCCGGCAAGCTGATCCAGCTGCTGTTCGGGCTGGACTACCATGTCGCGGTGATCCTGGTCGGTATCCTGATGTGCCTCTACGTGCTGTTCGGCGGCATGCTGGCGACCACCTGGGTACAGATCATCAAGGCGGTGCTGTTGCTGTCGGGCGCATCGTTCATGGCGCTGATGGTGATGAAGCACGTCAACTTCGACTTCAACATGCTGTTCGCCGAAGCGGTCAAGGTTCACCCTAAAGGTGAGGCAATCATGAGCCCTGGCGGTCTGGTGAAGGATCCGGTCTCAGCCTTCTCCCTCGGCCTGGCGCTGATGTTCGGTACCGCTGGCCTGCCGCACATCCTGATGCGCTTCTTCACCGTGAGCGACGCCAAGGAAGCCCGCAAGAGCGTGCTGTACGCTACCGGCTTCATCGGCTACTTCTACATCCTGACCTTCATCATCGGCTTCGGCGCGATCCTGCTGGTCAGCACCAACCCGGCCTTCAAGGACGCGGCAGGTGCCTTGCTGGGTGGCAACAACATGGCGGCGGTGCACCTGGCCAACGCCGTGGGCGGCAGTATCTTCCTGGGCTTCATCTCGGCCGTGGCCTTCGCCACCATCCTGGCAGTGGTTGCGGGCCTGACCCTGGCGGGTGCCTCGGCGGTGTCCCATGACCTGTACGCCAGCGTGATCAAGAAAGGCAAGGCCAACGAGAAGGACGAGATTCGCGTCTCGAAAATCACCACCATCGCCCTGGCGGTGCTGGCGATTGCCTTGGGTATCCTGTTCGAGAAGCAGAACATTGCGTTCATGGTGGGCCTGGCGTTCTCCATCGCGGCGAGCTGCAACTTCCCGGTGCTGCTGCTTTCGATGTACTGGAAAAAACTCACTACCCGTGGCGCCATGATCGGTGGTTGGATGGGCCTGATCAGCGCCGTGGGCCTGATGGTCCTCGGCCCAACCATCTGGGTGCAGATCATGGGGCACGAGAAACCGATCTACCCGTATGAATACCCGGCGCTGTTCTCGATGATCATCGCGTTCGTGGGTATCTGGTTCTTCTCCATCACCGACAAGTCGACGGCGGCCGACAACGAGCGGGCGCTGTTCTTCCCGCAGTTCGTGCGTTCGCAGACTGGGCTGGGGGCGAGTGGGGCGGTTAACCATTAAGGCCTAGTGACAAGCTTCACGCTTCAAAGGAAATACCCCGGTCGAGAGGCTGGGGTATTTTTTTATGCACGCGTTTCGAGGGTGTCAGATCAACCGCTATCGCGAGCAGGCTCGCTCCCACAGTTGACCTGTTGCGAACATAAAACCTGTATTCACTGAAGATCCCCGTGGGAGCGAGTCTGCTCCGGGCGGCGATCCGACGGTGACGTCGGTGCTGTCCCAGAGGTTTAAGAGGCAGAAACAAAACGGCCCCCGCTCTTATATAAAGAAGCAGGGGCCGTTTCGGTGCAGCTTGAGACTTAGTGCAAGACCCAGGTCTTACTTGCGGTCTTGCAGCTCGGTGATGTCACGCGACTCATAGCCGGTGTACAGCTGGCGCGGGCGGCCGATCTTGTACGGGCTGGAGAGCATTTCCTTCCAGTGGGAGATCCAGCCGACGGTCCGCGCCAGGGCGAAGATCACGGTGAACATGCTGGTTGGAATGCCGATCGCCTTGAGGATGATCCCCGAGTAGAAGTCGACGTTCGGGTACAGCGAGCGTTCGATGAAGTACGGATCGGTCAGGGCGATCTCTTCCAGGCGCATCGCCAGTTCGAGTTGCGGATCGTTCTTGATGCCCAGCTCTTTCAATACTTCGTCGCAGGTCTGCTTCATGACGGTGGCGCGCGGGTCGCGGTTCTTGTAGACCCGGTGACCGAAGCCCATCAGCTTGAACGGATCGTTCTTGTCCTTGGCCTTGGCGATGAACTTGTCGATG
>Ga0209795_10000449_pt1 | contig 32385 bp, 24 predicted proteins | sample AgamicOrMarz_FD_187166 | JGI IMG/M metagenome (GOLD analysis project Ga0209795, IMG submission 187166) | Agave microbial communities from Guanajuato, Mexico - Or.Ma.rz (SPAdes) (version 2) | ecosystem: Host-associated > Plants > Phyllosphere > Phylloplane/Leaf | place: Guanajuato, Mexico...
AAATACAGGTGAGTATATCTTCATACTCAACACTCCTTGTTCATATTTTTTGTTATATTAATTTAGTATTAGTTCAATTTAAAATCGAAATTAATAAAATATTAATATATTTTTAATGTATCATCTAAAGTAGGACATTAACTCAAAATAATCCGAAAAATTTATGTACATTCCATATTTTTCATAATTCAGTCACAATAAAGAATTAATCCCCCCACTATCAAATATCTCCCTAATAAAACCCTATAAATTATTTCAAAAAATCAAAAGACCGTCCAAAATATCAGACGGTCTTTCCTATATATATAAAATTCCTGATCTTTATAAGCAGTCCATCCAGCATCACCAGTAATCACAGTACCATTAACAAAGCTAGATTCATCTGAAGCAAGGAATAAAGTGATGTCTGCAATCTCTTCTGGTTTACCTACACGTGGATTAACTCCTAATCCTGCTTGAATACGTCCCATTCCAAAGTGATTAATATTTGTCATAGAAGAACCGATATTTGTCTCAACTCCACCTGGAGCAATTGCGTTGCATCGGATGCCATTCGTTGCGTACATGAAGCCGGTATTTTTAGTAAATCCAACAACGGCATGTTTAAAGCTGTATAAGCTGCCCCCGCTCTCGCACCTGTAGTCCACCTGCTGAAGCTACATTAATAATAACTCCCTTTTGTTTTTCTAAAAAGATTGGTAAGACTTTGCGAGTTGAGCGCATCACACTTGTTGTGTTTACGGCAAAAACTCTTTCCCACTTATCCTCTTCAATATCACCAGCAGGTTCAAAGTTATCCATAATTCCTGCATTATTAACTAGAATATCTACTGTTCCAAAAGTATTTACAGAAGTATCAATTAAGTTTTGAATATCATTTTCTTGAGCAACATTTGCCATAACAGCTATTGCTTCTCCACCGTTTGATTTTATTTCTTCAACGGTTGCATTAGCAGCATCTACATTAATATCAGATACTACTACTTTTGCCCCTTCCTTAGCATAAAGGACAGCGATGGCTTTCCCCATTCCTGAACCAGCTCCAGTTACTACAGCTACTTTGTTTTGAAGTCTCATGAAAAATCCTCCATTTAATTTGATATATTATGCTTTAACTGTTACCTTTTTTAACTTAACTGTTGCCTCTTCAGAAGCCGCTTGTTTAACCTTTTTAATAAAGAAAGAAAGTAGTAAGCCAAGAATCCCTATTCCGACAATCACAAGATAGGCGTCGTTAATTCCATTTATTGAAGCTTCTTTTATAAGTTGAGCTTGAGTTAAACCTTTAGAAGCTGCAGTAGGAATTAATTCTTGTATATGTGTTTTTGTACGGTCAGTCATAACTGTAACTAAAAGTGATGTACCAACCGCTCCAGCAACTTGACGAATTGTATTCGTAATTGCTGTACCGTGTGCATTTAATTGCTTTGGTAATTGATTTAAACCTGCTGTCTGTATTGGCATCATCATTAATGCCATACCGATTCGGCGTCCTGTGGACATTAGTACGAGATAAGTATAGCTCGTCGAGTCCGTTAAGTTTGTAAAGCCAAGTGTAGTTGCTATTGTAATAATCATTCCGAAAATAGCTAGCCATTTTGCGCCAACACGATCGAACAGCCTTCCAGTAACAGGCATTAAAAAGCCCATAACCAATGCACCAGGAAGTAATAGAAGACCAGACTCAACAGGTGTATAGCCACGAATATTCTGTAAGTAAAGAGGAAGTAGCATCATATCAGCATACATTACCATCGTTACTGCGATATTAATAACTGTCGTTAATGAGAACATACTAAACTTGAATGCACGCAAATCAAGTAAAGGATTTTGCGAAACCATTTGTCTCCATGCGAAGAGCACAAGTGATAATACACCGACAACAACCGTACTAATTACTTCTGAGTTCGACCAACCTAAGCTTCCAGCTCGGCTGAAACCATAAAGCATTGCACCGAAACCAATTGTAGATAATGTAACGCTAAGAAGATCAAATTTTGTTTTAATACGATCGGATACATTTCGTAAATAAATGAAACCAAGTACGATTACAAGAATAGCAAATGGAATCATCCCGTAAAACATCGTCTCCCATTTGTAATTCTCCATAATATAGCCTGCAAGTGTAGGACCAATCGCAGGGGCAAAGATTATCGCTAACCCAACCATCCCCATTGCTCCTCCACGTTTTTCTGGCGGAAATAGTGTCAAAATAACATTCGTTAATAGCGGCATAATAATTCCTGCTCCTGCAGCCTGAATCAAGCGGCCTGTTAATAGGACAGGAAAATCGGTCGCAATTGCCGATACAATGGTTCCTGCTAAAAAGATAACCATTGAAGCTTGAAATAGTTCACGTGTGGTGAAACGTAGCATTAAATAAGCTGTAACCGGAATTAATACACCGTTTACTAGCATGTAGCCTGTTGTTAACCACTGTGCTGTTGCAGCCTTAATATGAAAATCAACCATTAGTTCAGGTATAGCAACACTCATAAGCGTTTGATTTAATGTTGCCAGAAAGGCACCTAAAATCAATATGAACATAATAGGTCCCTTTTTTATCGAATTTGTATCAATTCCTGAAGTTTTACTCAATCCCCCATCAATCCTTTCTCTCTATATCATGGACATAATTTACAAAGTGTTTAATAATTAACATGATATAAATTACATTATAATTGGTTAGTTCGTTCTTACAACCGACAATATTTTAAGAAATGTATTGTAGTTATCACTCTTTGAGGTTCTGTAGTTAAAACCAAACATAATAAACACATCTGAAAAAATTGTAAATTTCATAGAAAAGGTGATTTGATTGAAGGATAAAACAAAAGTAGATCCTAGGATCATTCGTACGCGCCAATTAATTAAAGACGCTTTTATTGATCTACTTCAGGAGATGGATCTAAACAAAATTACGGTTAATCGAATAGCCGAACGTGCAACAGTTAATCGAGTTACATTTTATCTACATTATCGTGATATACAAGATATGATGGAGAATATGGCAAAGGAAATGGGAGAGAAGCTCGGACTAATTATGAGGGATTCAACGACTTACAAGTCTATAGAAGAAACTGACTCGGTAAAGCTTTTAAACTTGCTTGAACATATAGCCGAGAATGCAAAGTTTTATAAGGTAGTTCTAGCTTCTACCAAAACTCCAATCTTTACAGAGCAATTATTAAAAATCATTACCGAAACAATAACGAAACGAAGAGAAGTTGATTCTTTACACATTAAGACAGATATTCAAAAGGATATTATTATCTGGTACGGGTCATCAGCACTAATTGGTACAATTATATCTTGGTTAAGAAATGACATGCCTTATACTCCTCAATATTTAGCTAAGCAATTATCTTTGCTTTTTAGAATTGGTAATAAAGCCGAATAATAAAAAAAGAAAAGGGAATGTCTTTCCTTCTTTTTCCTATTTTACCTTTCCTTAACATATCTTTAAGTATTACTTCACATGCTACACGGGTTTTCTAAATATACTAATTTTGTTGTTAAATGTAGAATTTTAGTATTAGTACTATTTTTAACATCCTGCAATGGGAGGAGGACTTAGTTATGTATGAAGGAAAAATTATTAAATTTTATAGAGAAAAATACAAACTAACACAAGAACAATTAGGAAAAAACATATGCTCCGTTACCCATATCAGTAAAATAGAATGTGCACAAACAAAGTACGCCCCTGAAATTATTAATTTATTATCAAACAGACTTGGAATTGATATGAAATTAGAAGTTGCTAATTTTACGAATATTAAACAACGATTACTTCACTGGCATGACGTTATCGTTATGCAGTTATTTGAAGAGATGGATCAAATCTACTATGAATTTGAAATGGAAGAATTAATTCAAATCTCGGAATATAATGATATGTATCAGTTACTAAGAGCAAAATATTTTCTTGCACATAGTAAATGCAATGAAGCATTTAAAATCATAAAAAAGCTACAAAAAAAAGAAGACAAGTTAGCTCCTTATGAAAGAAACTTATTGAAGCATATTTTAGGAATCTATTCATTGGCGAAGCAAGAATATGGTAAAGTAATCCAAATTTTAAAGTCCATCGATAATACAGTATATAAAAACCCTGAATTTTATTACCATTTAGCATCCGCTTACCATACATTAAACGCTCCTGTGTTAGCCTATTATTATGCTGAAAAATCTCATCAATTTTTTAAACAGATCAATAACTATCTTAGAGTTATTGATGCTGAAATGTTAATGATTATTCAAGTTCAAGGTGACACTTTAGATGAAGAGATTATCAGTCGTTTTAAAAATTTGATTAGAAGCTGCGAACTATGTAACGCACCTGATCGAAAAGCAAAAGTCTTGCATAATTTAGCTTATGAATTTTACAGAGGTAAAAATTATAAGGAAGCAAGAAAGTATTATAAAGACTCTATGTTACTAAAAGATTCAGAATCTTCATCCTATTTATTATCATTAGAGGGTTATGTCCGAAGCTCTTTTGAAGACGGTTATTCTAACCTAGACGAATTAATAAATGATGCTGAAACTGGATTGTTCATAGCGAAAAAGAATAATTATATTTTATATATCCATTTATTCAAACTTTTACTTTATTTATTAAAATCTAAAGAAAAAGAGTACTATAATTATTTAAATAATAAAGCGTTACCAATGTTTATTAAAAATGGTTTTACTTTTTTAGTGGAGCGTTCTAAGAAGGAATTATTTAATTATTATAAAAAGATGAATTTAAATGAACAGGCAATGGAAATTGCACAGTTAATTGTAAATGCTTAAGAACTTATATATATATTTTGAATTGCTGGTCCTCCATGAGTGCCGGCTTTTTATTTTATTAATTGACTTTAAGCCATTAGCTTTATAATGTAATTTACTTTTATAAAAAAAGAAGACAAGAATACGAAGTCAGTATTCTTGTCTTTTATTATATTTAAGGGAAAGTTTTAATTTGAGAAAGATGATCTAATCGTTTTACTTTTCCAAAAAGGGTGGTTATTCCATCTACTTAATATCATAATCAACCTTTTTGACTTTTTTGCTTGAGAGTAATTTGTTTTATTTCAACTTTTATAGTTTGATAGACATTACGCTTGTCCAGTCACTATAGATTTTCTTTGATCCACCAATTTGTAAGAACGAACTTTGTAATAGTAGTCATTTTGGTGAAACTTTGACCTTTGTTGCAGAACTTTCATCTCCGGTTGAATCCTTTGCATAGATAAATAACACTGTACCTACTTTTTGTTGTTTAATTTTGATACTAAATACGCCTTTTGAATCCGCTTTACCTGTTGCAATTACAACATCATTAATTTTTACGATAATCGTCGCATTTGCTAAAGTCGTTCCTGATATCTTTGTATCATTTTCATCGATTTGGTTAACGATTGGTCCATTTAGAGACCATTTTGCGTAAATTGTTGTGTCGCTCGTTACTTTATCTGTTGCAAAATTCCATGGTGTTTGACCTGCAGCGTCCTTGTACCATCCAGCAAAAGTGTAACCTGTTCTTGTTGGTACAGTTGGCTGAGAAATCATTGTATTATAGTTTGCTTTTATCTCATCTATTGCACTTCCACCTTGGCTATCAAATTTAACTGTGTACGAGTTAATGTTCCACTTAGCAAATAACTCTGTATCAGTTGTTACTTTATCTGTAGCAAAATTCCATGGTGTTTTTCCTTCCGCATCTTTATACCATCCAACAAAAGTGTATCCAGTTCTTGTTGGTGCTATTGGTGCTGTCATTGTCGTGTTATAATCCACTTTCTTAGTTTCTACTAAGCTTCCATCTTGCTTGTTAAATTCTACTGTAAACTTATGAACTGACCATTTTCCATAAAGTGTTTTTGCAGAGTAGATTGAATTTGTGAAATCCCATGGGATTGTACAATCTTTATCTGCAAACCATGTTAGCTCGTATCCGTGAACTACTGGTTCAGTAATACGACGTGAGACGATTTGGTCTTTTACTTCAAATGGTGCCACATCACCTGTTAATACGAAATGAATATTATATCCATTTACAACTTTTTGTTGAACCGATACATCCGCATATTCCTTTGCACTAATAGTGATATTGAAGTCGCCTAATTTAGTGAAAAGACCCTTATCTAACGTAATAGTGCCTTTCTTTGCATCGATTGTATACTTAGCTGCATCTACAGTAGATCCGCCAACCTTAATACTAGTAATTGCATTTGCCCAATCAACATCTGTAAATTCAAGTGTCATCTCATTACCAATTGCATTATCTGTTGTATCAGGTGTCACGATTGATGTTGCTAATGCATATTTCGCATAAAGAGTGATTGGTTTTGTAACAATACTTGCGAAATCATAAGGTGTTGTTAAAGCCTCATCAATGTACCATCCCATAAACTTAAAGCCAACTTTAGTTGGATCAGTTGGTTTCGTTACACGAGAATCAACGATGACTGGTGCAACAGAATCACCACCATTTGATTCAAAGTTTACTTGGTAACCAATAACTTGATCAACGACAAGTGCATCTCGATAACCTTCTGATGTAATTGTCACATTGAATTTTTGTCCAGCCTTGAATAATGACTTATCAAGTGTGAATGAACCTTTGTGAGTACTTGAATCATATGTGATTTTGTAATCTGTTCCAAGTACTAAGTTTTTTGAACCGATACTTACTTGTTTAATGTTGTTTTTCCATGTTCCATCATCTGTGAATGGTAATGTAATGTCACTTCCAACAATATTTCCTGTCACATCTTTTGAAACAGTAGGAGCTGATTTTACCCACGTAATGTATACGTTCGTATTATCGGCGATAACCATATATTTTGATTGGTCAATATCTAAAGTCGCTCCGCTTGTTCCTGAAGCGTTTGAATACAATTTCGGCATGATAGTCAGATCGCCGTTTACTAATTTCGTAGCAGCCGAATCCATACTTATTCCGAACATCTTTCCATTGATAATCGTGTCATAGAAGAATGTGTCGTTTGGATTTTTCAAGGTCCCACCATTAAAGTCAATATGACGTCTGTATCCAAGTTTTACATCTGGAACTGTAACCTTTTGACCACTAGTTGATGTAATTGTTAGTTGGTACCCAGCGTATGGACTAAAATTGATATACGGTGCTGCACTGAAAGCAAACTTTTGGTCTGGATGCTCAATTGCGTACTTTTCTGTTGCTGTTGTAAACGATAGCGTTCCACTACCATCTGTATTGTTTTCCAGACTATAAGTCGATGGTTCAATGACTTCCGTTGTCACCGCTGCTTCTCTTGTACCATCTGATTTTACTTTGTAATACGATTTTTCAATTTTTTGAATATCATTTTTACTTGTTAACCAAGAAACGTTTGCTGCTGTATCTGGAATCGTAATGTCTAAGTTTCCTTCACCCAGGATCCAACCTTTACCACTTACTGAAGGAGTATTTCCGTCAAACTTCGGACCGTTTGGTTTTGAAGGATCAACAAGTGAATAGTTTTGTGTGACATTCATTTGCCATTTTGCATACACCGTCTTATCTCCAGTTAACATAGCATTTGGATCAAACATACTAGTATAAGCTGTATCATTGTACCAACCCATAAATTTGTATCCTGATCTAGTTGGAACCGGTGCATTATTTGAAATATAGAAATCAGAACTATTTGGCAACGTTTTGTTTCGACCTGGGTTATATGAAACAGCCGTTGTCGGAATTGCTGAACCACCTTGACTATCAAATGTTAGTTTGTATCCAACAGGTTGAGCAGCGGTAGGTGTGCTGTTTATATCCCCAGTATATTTCCCAATCGTTACTGCTGGGTATATCGTACCATCAGCACCTGTTGAGTAAACTACAAACTGATATGTTTGTGGTAAATAGTTTGCTCCACCTGGATTAATTGGCGCTATATTGATTTGAGCTGCCGTATCAACTGCCGAATTTGTTTTAAATAACTCTTTATTAAAAATAATTTTACCCGACTGTGTGATGTCATAATATGAACTTGGGACATCGATTGTTCCCGCACTCGAATTATATTGACGAACCGTGATGCGATTAATTCCGTTTCTCCAGTTTGCATCATCTGTAAATGTAACCGTTAAATCTTGTCCAATATGTGCCTTTGTTCCATCCTGTACAAGTGAAATCGTAGGTGTTGGAATTGGGATTTCAGACACTGTAAAGCTTTTCATTACATCTTGGTATCCCGTTGCTTTAATCGTAACATTGTATGTTCCTGCTGTTGGGAATAATGAACCTGGGAACGTAATTTTTGATGGTACATTTGTGATTCCTTTTTGTGAGTCAAAATACGTATACCCCTCTTTAATCGTTACGTTACTTGTCACGTCTGTTGACCCAATAGAAATTTTTGTAATTGCTTTTCTCCACACCTCATCATCTAAGATGTAACTATTATTTGGTACAAGTGAAATCGTTGCACCATTTTTTAAGTCTTGTAACATTGGCAGAGTTGCTGCTGATGTTGTTTGTACTGGTCCTGCAAAATTCAATTTAGTCATTACCGTAGCTAGGTTATCTCCAGCTTTTAAACTAATTGAACCACCATATGTGGTTGTAATGTCTATATCTTTATCAACCATTAATTGTGGTGAAGGTACAGATTTTCCTGCACTAATTGCACTTTGATTTTGTTTGCCAAAGTTCTTGAAAATAAAGTAGAAGTCATTGTAATCAATTGCAAGACCAAAACCACCCGGTGCCGCCCAGCGAATATCCGCATTGCGGTTCGCAGCAAGGAATGCATTTTTAGCAGTTGTATTTGCTGGTACTGGATTGCTTAGAGACGTTAAATCTTTCCAATTGTAATACGCTGTGACTTCTGACACCAAGTCTTTCATGTCGATCACATCATCGCCATTTACATCTCCACCTAATAATAAAGGCGTTTGACTGGATGGGAAATCATAGTTACTACCAGATTGGTACCCATATCGGCTATTCCCAATCACAGGTGTTTTTTGATAGCCTTTAAAATGACCTGGCATCGAAACTTCTACCGAGTAAGGTTTATCACTTACATCCGTGACTACCCCATACGTACCTGTTTGATTATCACGGTATTGAATACTGTTGTTATTATCTGAATTTGGTGAATCTGTTGTAAACGTGTTTCCTTTGTCGTCTGTTGCCGTTACTTTCCCTAATGAAGCTGTCGTGATTCCTGTGAAGCTTCCACTTAAACTGTTTGTTTTGAATGATTCAGCAAACATACCACCCGTAATAAGTGATTTTGCTGCTTTCACAAATGGCCAATTCTTCATGAATGTTGGAACTTTTGTATCGACACCAGATAAGTTTAATTTTGAATTATAAACAAAATAACTTAATGGGCCAACAAGTGATGAGTCTGAATTAGAATACGTAACATCGACGTCAAATAAGTTGATGTTTTGATGATTAGCATCAAGTGCTCCTGCTGCTCCTACATCTGGAATTGTTACATCCGTTGATTCTCCACCATTTCGATTATCGTCATACGGTGCCCCAATTGTTAAAGTAGGAGGTGTAATACCTTTACTAATTAAATAATCTTTATATTCTTGAGAAAGACGAATATTACTAAATGTATATAAACTACTATTCAACGTTAAATTACCGCCTGTCATGCCTAAAGCATTTTTTGCCGCAATTTTACCATTGAATGGTTTATCCTTTTGAACAACTGTTTTTCCTTGTCCCTCAAACTCCTGGTCCACGCCACCTGTTGATTGTAACGTTAAATAAGGCGAACCTTTTTTGATGAAGTAATACATTTGTTGTGTAGTGTTGACATCTCCAGCTTGTGCAAAATCTGAAGGATAAAGCCAAAATTGGCTTCCTTGAGGCGTAATATCTTCTTTAGATATACCAAAGTTGAAACGACCTTCTGCATCTGTACGGAAAATATTTGTCACAAATCCTCCATCCTGATATCCCCAAACTATATTCAGCGCCTGGTCAACTGGTGCTTGCTTACTTGGATCTTCAATATCCCTTACCGACGTTTCGCCATTATTTTTCATTCGATCGACGTTTGAATCATAAACTTTACCATAGAACTTTTTGATTTCTTGTCCTGGTTCCCAACCTGTTGGATCAATTTCATAAATTCCTGGTTGTGAATCTTGATCCATTGTGATTGTTGGTGCTTGGTAATCGACATAAAGAGTGTCTTCTTTTTTGTATTGTTTTCCTTGAGCGTCTGTCGCAATCATCTCAACGGAGTATGCACCATCTTTGATGATAGCTGGTGTTGATGAAATACCTGATTGATCCAATGTACCATTGTAATCTTTTGTAAATGGAAGATAGCTTCCACCACTTAGCATGTAGAAAGGACCATATACAACACCTGGACCTGCTCCACTAATCGGCATTGCATTCTGAACAACGCCTAGATACTTTCCATCTTTATCTTTTAATAATAGATAAATACTTTCCATTGCACTGTTAACAGAAAATGTATAACCTGATGCCGGTACACCCATATTCGGATTATAGTTTCCAGTGTATCTTTCTAGACCAGTCATTGCTTTAATATCGACTGTAAAATTAATTCCTTTTTCAGAAACCGTAATCGTGAATGGAATACGGTAGTGTTCTGTTGCATCATTTGCATTGACTAAATTTACATATCCTTCATACGTCCCATCTTCAGCATTTGCTGGAACCGTAATTTTTGCCGATGCTTTAACAGTGTTTCCACCACCAACTGTAACGCTTTGTGTGTTTGTACCATTCACCGAAACGTCGATTTTCACGTCGTTACCTGTCCCTGGTCCTACTTTATGTGATAACGCAAACTTAGTTGAAAGGAACTCTGTACTCACTTTAAATGTTTTGCTTTCAGCTCCTGAATTAATCACATTAAAGTCTTTTGATTGAACAACGTCATCTGAACCGTTTGTTGCGCCTTCTCCTCGTCCTTTAAATCCGAAGTTTAAGCTTCCTGTGATGTTATCTACTTGAACGATTTGTGCTGGACCATCATCTGAACTGTCAACAGTACTCGCTTTATCTAAAACTTGAATTTTGATATCAGAATGAACCGCTCGGTAGGCGTCAACGCGCCCAGCACCAACTTGGTACACGCTGTATGTTTTTGAATCCGTGTTAATATCTTTTGCTGTATTCATTAACGCTGTCTTTACATCTGCTGGCGTGTAATCAGGATGTGCTGCTAACACTAGCGCACTAATACCTGCTACGTGTGGTGTAGCCATTGATGTACCAGACATCGATTCATATGAATATTTATAATCTTTTTTCTCATTTGGTTCCCACACATCGTATGGAACAGTTGAAAATATATCGACACCAGGAGCAACGATATCCGGTTTAATAGTCCAGTCTTTTACTGGTCCTGTTGAACTAAAGCTTGCAAGTTCATCCCCTTTTACAATCATTGGAGCATCTAAAGTTGTAGGGAATGTTATGCTTGCAGTCTCTGGTTTTACTTTGATTGCATCAGCCAAAGCTTTTCCTTGTGCATTCGTTAAGGATATTGAGTAGATATTATCCATATTCACTCCTAGAAAATTTGGAATGTATCCTTTTGTTTCTGTATCATCTCTGTCATTCCAAATGATCATTCCTTTTGCGCCCGAAGCTTTCGCATTTGCCATTTTTGTTGATAGATAATCGCCATCACCACGTTTAACCAATACAATCTTGCCGGTTACGTTTTTGCTTGCGTAATCATCAGGTTTCCCTGAACCTACATCAACGATTGGTAATGTTTGTCCGTTAAACGCATTATCTGTTTGTGAAAAATCTTTTCCAAATAAATGCGCTGGGTACGAAGTTGTTCCGAATTTCACTGTTAAAGCTGTAATTTCTTCTTGAATTGAGCTTGCCCCTACTGTGATTCCAAGAGGTGATGTACCTGGTGAACCCACTGTTGCAACACCTGGTCCTGCATTTCCTGCTGCAACTGCACAGACTACGCCAGATAATGTTGCATTGTTAATCGCAATACTAGTTGGATAAAATGGATCGTTTATAGTTGCACCTAATGAAAGGTTGATCACGTCCATATCGTCTTTTACTGATTGTTCAATCCCGTTAAGTACGGATTCTCCTGTCCCGCGTCCACCTGGACCTAATACACGGTATCCATGGAGTTCAACATCTGGTGCAACACCGTTTGCTGAGTACATTGTATTGTTAGACGTTGTATTAGCTGCAATTGTTCCAGAGACATGTGTTCCATGAGACGTTATATAACTTTTATAGTTTGTTGGTGGCGCACCTACTAGTGGATTTGGATTTTCTTTAGCATCTAACCAATCCTCGTAAGTTGTTTCCATTGGATTATGATCATCAACATAAGTGACATTTCCATCACCATCAACTACTGAGTTGACAAAATCGTGTCCTTCATAAAGACGGCCGTTTGCATCATGTGTTACTTTATATAAATCAGGGTGATTGTAGTCAATCCCTGTATCAAGTACACCGACTTTTACTTTTTGACCAGCACGAGGACCAGACTCGAATACTCCCGTTACGCCTTCCCCTTGCAGCTTGTCTGCTCCGACTGTTTTTAGCCCTTCTGTCATTTTTCCAGTTGTCGCTTCTGCTTGCGTAGCTGCTCCTTCATCCGCATTAAAGTCCATAACTGGCCAGACAGATGCAACTTCAGGATTTTCTGCGATTTTTGCCACGAGGTTAGTTGGTACAGATAATGCCATCCCATTAAAACTATCCGTATATTGCTTATTAATTTTTATTTCCGAATTCACTGGTTTTCCACCAATAACTTGTGAAGTTGGCTGGGCATTTACAAACTTTTTAAAGTTTATATGCGCTGCCTCTACTTTATTTTTTGCCGCTGAAAATTCAGATGCAAAAGCTTGTGCACTTGCAGTAGCTCCGCCTTTTGCTAAAGACTCTTTGATAATCTGGATTTTTGCTGGGTCAGTTTTAAATTGAACGATTACGTCAATATTTCCACCCTTACGTAAATCCTTTTGGTCCACACGGATTTTTTGTGTGTTATCCGCTCCAGTGAGCTTATTAATGTTTTCTTTTTGTTCAGGCGTCAATCCTGCCAAAATTCGGTTCACTTCATCTGCTGTAAATTTCCCAGATAAACTGTTCTGATCGATATTCGACTCTGCATGTGCAAGTATAGCACTTTGAGGTAATACAACGTTCAATAGCATAGCACTACTCAACGCAACAGCCGATAACGTTCGTTTCTTTTTCTTCTTCATGATTCTCCCCCCAAATCATTTACCGAATAATAAATTATTCTAAATATTCGAATACTAGTTTACTAATCAATCATACTGTAAAAAATTAGTAAACTATATTGGGGGAATATGCAGTAAAATGTCATCAACTGACGAAAAATTTAGACTCGTTTTCTATAAAAAAAAACTAATTTTTATTGTTTTTAACCCAAGAATATCAGTTTTCCATAATACTATTCGTTCCAGTCAGATTTGGGGTAATTTTCAATATTTTCCAAAAAAATACTATGACTCAGTATATTGATTCAAGTATTTTCTATCATTAAAAATTACAAATTGAAAAAAAACAGTCATTTTTTGCTTTATAAAAAAACAAAACTGTAAGTATATTAATTTACAGTTTTGTCAGAGTGTTGAAATATAAAATGGTCAATAGGTGGTGTTAAATGTTTATATGTTTGAGCAATTTCATGATTCCAATAACACTAGTAATGAAAACATGACTTATAAATGAACGTAAAAAATAAGACAAGAATACGAAACTCTATTCATGTCTTTTATTATTTGAATGGAAAGTTTCAGTCTAATTATTTCTTTGTAAAAAAGGAAACAATAGCGCTCGTCCTGTTAAGAAAGGAATAATTTGGAACATTATTTTTAATAAATAAAATAAATTATGAAATTTCACTTAATACACAGTTTCTACGTTTAAAGTAGATTATTTTATAACAAATAAGCATAAAAAAACCACCAAACAATATGTATTGGTGGAGACGGTGGGAGTCGAACCCACGTCCAAGAATATCGGCACTTAAGCTTCTACGAGCGTAGTCACTGTATTAGAATTTCGCATACCATTTGGCCCAATGACAGGCTTCCTGATAGCTAGTCTGATTAATCTCTTCCTTTCCCCTCAGACGGCGAGGTCCGGCGTAGCCCACTAATAAGTGAACCCCTCTAAGCTATGCACATGGGCGATACATAGGAGGAGCCTTTAGTGCAATTAAGCAGCTAAAGAGAAATTGTTGTTTTTGCCAGTTATTGGCTTTTGCGTTTTAACGAGGCCGACCCCTCGACTCGCAACTTAAGCTCGAACTACCCCTGTCGAATCCGTAACGTCCCCATATAAAATGCTCACAAAACTTATTCAGTTCTGTTCGCTATGAGTGACTTACGAAGCATAAAGCAAAGGCTTCATAATCTATAAAAACTGCACATCGTGCAATTTGTGTTGCTGATTAACTTACAAACTTATTATAGCATATCCATCTGAAGTTGCAATTAACAATTGTTTCTAAAAGAAAAACAGAATTCCAATGCTTCAACATTTATCCAATTAGATTCGCTGACGGTCCCTGAATGCACGCTCTACTTCGCGTTTTGCTTCTTTTTTCTTTAAATCATCACGTTTATCATATTGTTTCTTACCCTTACCTAATCCAAGTAATAACTTAGCATAGCCATTTTTCAAATAGATTTTTAATGGAACTAGAGTATAACCTGTTTCCTTTGTATAACCAATCAACTTCACAATTTCTCTATTATGTAGTAGTAACTTTCTAGTACGTAATGGTTCGTGATTGTATCGATTACCTTGTTCATATGGACTAATATGCATATTATGAAGCCATACTTCTCCACCTTGAACACGTGCAAAGGAATCCTTTAGATTAGCTTTTCCAGCACGTAATGATTTTATTTCAGTACCTTGTAAAACGATACCTGTTTCATACGTTTCTTCGATAAAGTAATCATGATACGCTTTTTTATTTTGAGCAATTACTTTCCCTTCACCTTTTGGCATATATAACACCTCTCTATCTTTACTTATTTTACCATAATTTGTGATGAGTTACTATGTAACCCTTAATAGGAATAAAAGCAGTGAACAAAGTGAATTGTCCACTGCCCTCATTTTTACTATCGCTTTTTATTACCTTTTGCTACTTTTTCATAAAATGGTTTGTTCTTTTTACTCTTGTTTTTGCTTTTCGTTGGATTAAAACGATCATCGCGTTTATTTCTTGATGATTTAGCACCACTTCCGCTATCTTTCTCTTCATTTCGAGGTGAACTATCGCCACGTCTTCCACGAGAACGACCACTGCGAGAGCTGTCTCCATTTCGATCTGAAGAACCTCTTCCGCGTCCACCTCGTCCTCTGCCGCCGCCAGATCCATCACCAAGGTTAACTGGTCCTCTACCGCCACTTCTACGTGGTTTGTTCGATTTCATGCCAACAATTTCAAAATCGATTGCTCGTTCTTCTTTATTAACATTAACTACCCGAACTGATACTTCATCACCGATTCTGAAGATTTTCCCTGTTCTTTCACCAATCATCGCGTACGTACGCTCGTCATAGTTATAGTAGTCATCTGATAAATCAGCAACTCGAACTAATCCTTCAATTGTATTTGGCAGTTCAATAAACATACCGAAATTTGTTACAGAGCTAATAATGCCTTCATACTCTTCACCAATTTTATCAAGCATGTACTCTGCTTTTTTCAAATCATCAGTTTCTCTTTCCGCTTCAACAGAGCGACGCTCCATATTGGATGCATGTTCTGCGATTGCAGGTAATTTATCATCCCACTCACGTTTTGTCTCATTATCCATTTTACCTTCGATTAAATATTTACGTATTAATCGATGAACAATTAAATCCGGATATCGACGAATCGGTGATGTGAAATGAGTATAATACTCCGCTGCTAATCCGAAATGGCCAAGATTATCAGCCTCGTATTTCGCTTGTTTCATTGAACGAAGCATTACTGTTGAAATGACTGTCTCTTCTGGTTGCCCATGAACCATATCTAGAACTTGCTGCAGCGCTCTCGGATGAATTTCATTTCCAGCACCTTTTACTGTATAACCAAATGATGCAATAAATTCAAAGAATCGTTGTAATTTTTCTTCTTTTGGATCCTCGTGCACACGATACATGAACGGTACATTTAGCCAATGAAAATGCTCAGCAACTGTTTCATTCGCTACTAGCATAAATTCTTCAATTAGTTTTTCTGCAGTAGATCGCTCACGAATAACGACATCAGTTGGGTGACCTTCTTCATCAACTAATACTTTTGATTCTTTAAAATCAAAATCGATTGCTCCACGAGTCATACGTCTATTACGTAAGATTTTCGCTAACTTAGCCATTTCCTCAAACATTGGAACTAATGGTTCGTAACGTTCACGCAATTCAGCATCTTGCTCATCTAATAGTTTGTTTACATCGCTATATGTCATTCGTTCAGTTGTTTTAATGATACTTTCAAAAATTTCATGCTTAACAACTTCACCTTTTTGGTCAATTTCCATTTCACATGAAAGTGTAAATCGATTTACTTTTGGATTTAATGAACAAATACCATTAGATAAACGATGCGGAATCATTGGAATAACTCGGTCAACCAAGTAAATACTTGTTCCACGATCATGTGCTTCTTGATCAATCGGTGAGTTATCCGTCACATAGTATGATACGTCTGCAATATGTACCCCTAGCTTGTAATGACCATTTTCAAGCGCTGTTACTGTAACGGCATCATCTAAGTCCTTTGCATCTGCTCCATCTATCGTTACAATTTGTTCATCACGAAGATCGCGACGAGTGCCAATAGCTGATTCATCAATCTCATCCGGTACAGCATTTGCTTGATCCATTACTTCCTTAGGGAATTCTTGAGGTAAATCAAACTTATGAATAACCGATAGAATATCTACACCAGGATCATTTTTATGTCCTAGTACTTGAACTACAATACCCTCTGCATTTTTCCCATTCTCAGGAAACTGAGTAAGCTCTACAACAACTTTGTGACCTTCCACTGCGCCTTGAGAATTACTCTTTGTTACAAAAATATCACTTCCGAATCGTTTATCATCAGGAATAACGAAACCGAAACTTTTCTGAGCCTGGTATGTACCTACCATTTTCGTTTGACCACGTTCAACAATTTTTACAATTGTCCCTTCTCTACGTGCATCACTTTTTTCTTTTGTAATACGAGCTAAAACGATGTCCCCATGTAAAGCACCATTTAAATCTGACGGTGAAATAAATACATCTTCTGCTCCTGCTTCTTCTGGAATAACAAACGCAAAGCCTTTAGCATGGCCAGTTAATTTACCTCTAACTAAATTAGATTGATCAGGTAAACTGTATTTATTATTTCGAGAACGTACAATATAACCCTCATCTTCTAAAATAACGAGCGTTTTTACTACTTCTCGAAAGTCACTTGCATCAGTCAACTCCATAGCCTCTTCGATCCCTTGGATATTTAAAGGCTTATAATCTTCACTTTTCATTAATTCTAATAATTTTTCTTTCCATTGTTGATTCATACTTTTCCCTCCTTTTTCTTACTGTTAAGGGTATTTAATAGGGTATTTAATTTAAGTTTGTCCAGAAAGTTTTCATTCTACCATTCCAATTCATTAAGAAATGCTAGTACATCTTCATGTAACATGTCTTTTTCCTGTCCAAGCGTAATAACATGTGTTGAATTTTCGTACCATTTTAATTTTTTCTGATCAGATTGTACTTCATTATAAATAATATTTGCGCTGTCAGTATTTATCATCTCGTCTACAATAGATTGTACAACAAACGTTGGTGCATATACTGTATCAACATTTTCACGCACTTCTTTAATTAAACCTTGAAGAGCTTTTAATGTATTCATCGGAGTTTTTTTAAACTCTTCCATTTCTACTTCAATTTGTTCAGGAGATTTCCCTTCACGTTTTTTAAACTCTCTTGTATAAGCTAAAACACCTTCATACATAATTTCTTCACTTTTTATGTACATCGGCGAACACATTGTGACAATACCATTCAAAGGAACAGTATAGCCTAGCTTTAGCGCAAATACTCCTCCTAAAGATAGACCTACCGCTGCAATTTTTTGATGTCCTCTATCCTTTAAAAATTGATAAGCTTCCATTACATCCTTCCACCAGTCCTCTGGTCCAGTATGAACAAGCTCATCTGGTGGTACACCATGTCCTTTATAGTGCGGTGCATGGCAAGTATATCCTTGTTTTTCTAAAAAACGGCCAAGCATTCGAACATCCGCAGAATGTCCTGTAAATCCATGTAATAATAAAACTGCTCGATCTCCACCTTCAAACGTAAATGGCTTCGGCATTGTTACTCTCATATATACTCACTCCAAAACTTTTCTATCCATTTTTCTTTCGTTACTTTTATCATACCTTTAAATGACTTCATTCATTTAAATAATTAATCGTTATCTTCTCATTACTCAATTTTAATTTATCAATAATAAGATTTAACTAATTTTACGTAAAGATTCTTTTATTTTACCTTTCATTTCAAAAATTTACCAATAAACAGTTTTTTTAATTAACTAGTTATGATTTAATGAAAGGTGTGGTAATAATAATGTTGGTAATTTAACCAACAAAAGGAGGATACGTTATGTTTAATAATGTTGAAGAATTTATTACTGAATGGAAAATGGAAGAAGCAAACACAATCAAATTACTAAATGCTATGACAGATGAATCACTTGATCAATCAATAGGTGAAGATTTTAGCTCATTAGGAGAATTAGCTTGGCATATTACAACAGCAATTAAAGCGATCATTTCACAATCAGGATTACAGTTCGAAGCATCTATGAGCAAAGAAGAAATGCCTGCAACTGCGAAGGAAATTACTGAAAAATACGCAGAAGCTAGTAAAGCAATGATTGAAGCAGCACAAAAAGAATGGAAAGAAAAAGATTTAAATCAAATCATTAACGCTTTTGGATTCCTTGAAATACCTATCCATGCATTACTTCGCATGGCAATTTCACATCAAACGCATCACCGTGGTCAAATGACTGTATTAATGCGACAAGCAGGATTAGCTATTCCAGGAATGTACGGTCCAAGTAAAGAAGAATGGGCTGCAATGAAAGGTTAATATTTAGGAAATTGTCTACATACTAAAATACAGCCAAAAACCTGGCTGTATTTTTTTTACACTAATCATAAAAAATATATCTTTCTATTCTAGAGAAATGATATTACCTAACCAAAATAAAAAGCCACCCTTTTAGGTAGCTTGTTTATTACAGTTTAAAATATGTTACAGCAATCGTTAGAATGAAGAATAAAACTGCTACAACAACTGTTATTCGTTGTAAAACTAGTTCAAAACCACGAGCTTTTTGCTTGCCAAACAGTTGCTCAGCACCACCAGATATCGCACCTGATAGGCCGTTACTTTTACTAGATTGAAGTAGAACTAAAACAATCATAAGTACTGAAACAATAATTAAAAGTACAGATAAAAACGTATGCATTTCTTCACCTCCACAGTAAAATACTGTTACTTCCTATTCTACTATGAAGAATACTATACTTCAATATGAGAGTACAACACTTATTTAATGATTTAAGATTGTTTCCTCTATCCAAGTTTTTACATCTTGATGAACTTCATCTTTATTTGTTTCATGAAGCATCTCATGGCGACCTTCTTCATATAATTTCAACTTTACATTTGTACATCCAATATCTTTATATAGCCCAAAAACCTTCTTTACACCGTCACCATTTTGACCAACTGGATCTTTATCTCCAGAAAAAATATAAATTGGTAATGAAGGTGGTGTCTTCTTTATTTCCTCTTTACGATGTATAATTCCGATCCCTTTCAACAGTTCGCGATAATAACTTGAAGAACAAATAAAACCACAAAATGGATCTTTTATATAGCGATCAATCTCAGCTTCATCTCTTGTTAACCAATCATACTTTGTTTTAGGAAACTTAAAATGATTATTGAAGTTTCCAAAAGTTAAAAAGTCTAAAATTTTACTTCTCTTATTGGCACCAATCAAAAATGCCTCTGCGCTTGAAATAAAGACGCCTAATTTTCTTAGTATTCCTGGATCATATCCAGTTCCAGAAATAATTAGCCCATCGTATAGTCCTCCATTTAATTGAACTACTCGTCTGCTCAAATAAGATCCCATACTGTGTCCAAATAGAATTAAAGGGATATCTTTTATTTCTTTTCTAATCATCTTACTTATAAATATGATATCTTTAGCAACTTCATCCCAGCCAATTTCTTCACCAAAAAAACCTAGATCATCTTCAATCGCAGCTGTTTTCCCGTGACCTCTTTGATCATGGATAAAAACTGCAAACTGATTATGAACTAAATATTCTATAAATTTATCATAAGCTCCACCATGCTCTGCCATTCCATGTACAATTTGAATCACAGCAATTGGTTCAGCAGGAATATATTTTCGCAAATAGATTTTTGTTCGATCCTTCGCCGAAATTAATCCTTCCCAATTATTCATTTTTATGCCCCTTCATCTCATATGTTGTAAAAGATACTAATAAGAAAAAACAAGTGAAATAGATTATTTCTAATCGTATGTATTTAACTGTAAATTCATCACCTAATAATCTCCAAAAAACAATTACTATTGAAAGAATAACAATAATAAATGGAAGTAAATATGTTTTAATAGTATACCAAATATAATCTTTTAAGTATGCGAAAAAGTTCATAATTATCCTCCCAACTAATTGCCACATATATCCTTAATTCAATACTAATTCAAATTTCCTTATTCTATAGGTTAATTTTTAACAATTTTTCATCAATTTGATGAACTTTTTATGTCAAAATTTAAGCTCATTTTAGGGATTTAAACTAAGCATGTTTTTGTATTGATATTTGAATTGAGTTAAAAACAGAATGAATGGAGGATTCGAAATGAAAAGAGGCATTCAAACAATTTTAAGTATTGTCTTTGCAATTGTAATGCTTGTCTTGTTCGTCATCTTTTTCATGAGAGACGATTCTTATCGGTATCCAATCGCTCTAGGTGGCTTCGCTTGTGCACTCGTGCCGCTCATATTAGATAAGTTTTTTAATATTCGATTTGCATTTCCGTTTATTCTCTCTTATTTTGCTTTTTTAATAGGGTCCCTATGTCTTGGTTCAATGCTTAGATTTTACAGTTTAGGCTGGTGGGATACGTTTTTACATTTTCTAAGTGGTACGCTAGTCGCCTTTTTAGCAATTGATTTAATGGGAAAATTGACAACCAAACAGTCTCGGAGTGAAATGTCCTCTGGATTCATTTTTCTATTTGTTTTTTCATTTGGAGTATTTTGTGGAGCCATATGGGAAATTTGGGAGTTCAGTAGCGACCAATTTTTTGGAACTAATACGCAAGGCGGAGGTAATTTTGATACAATGACAGATATAATTGCAGACTCGATTGGAGCACTCATTATCGCATTTGGGTTTGCTAGAGGGTCGAAAAAAAATAATAATTAAAATGAAATATACAAAAAAGAGAAGGACAAAAAACCTTCTCTTTTCTTCATTATTCTTCATCATCCCACACATTATATGCCAAATTAAACAATTCACTTTGACTATTATATTTCTCTTTTCCAGTACTTGTTACATAATGATATACGCCATTTTCATCTTGCTCACGTGCTTTTGCAGTATCGAAGAGCATCATAAGTAAAATACTCATAATTCGCTTTTTTAAATGATCAGCGAATATCGGGAAAAAGATTTCAACTCGTTTTTCCATATTACGTGTCATTAAATCAGCAGATGATAAAAAGATTTTCTGTTCTCCATTATGATAAAAATAATAGATTCGACTATGCTCTAAAAATCGCCCAACGATACTAATGACACGAATATTTTCGCTGACACCTTTTATTTGAGGACGCAAGCAGCAAGTTCCGCGAACAATTAAGTCAATCTTTACTCCAGCTTTAGATGCTACATATAGCTTCATAATAATTTGCTTATCTGTTAAAGAATTCATTTTGGCGATTATTCGGCCATTTCCATACTGCTTATGAACAGCAATTTCCTCCTCAATCATTCGAATAAAGTCATGACGAATACTATACGGAGCGACAGATAAATGCCTAAAGTCAGGCTTTTCCATAAACCCACTTAAGAAGTTAAAAAAATTAGTAGCATCTATTCCGATTTGTCGATTAGCAGTCATTAGTCCCATATCTGTATAAATTTTTGCAGTTGCATCGTTATAGTTACCAGTACCCAAGTGGACAAATCTCTCTATTCTTCCATTCTTTTTACGAACAACAAGTGTGATTTTACTATGCGTTTTTAAATGAGTCATTCCATAAATAACATGGCAGCCCGCTTTTTCTAATTCCCTTGCCCAATGTACATTGTTTTCTTCGTCAAAACGAGCTTTCAACTCTACAAGAACAGTTACTTGTTTACCATTTTCCGCTGCACGCTTTAATCCCTCGATAATTGGGGAATCACCACTTACTCGATACAAAGTTTGTTTAATTGCTAAGACGTCTGGATCATTTGCTGCATCTAAGACAAAATCCAATACCGGTTCAAATGATTCATATGGATGATGAAGCAATATATCTTGTTCCATTATTTTGTCGAATATATCCTCATCGGATTCAAGGTCATGTGGAGGCTGTGGGATTAATGTTTCATACACTAGATCCTCTTTATACTTTTCTAGTTCCTTATAAAAACTAAATAAAAATGTTAAATCTAAAGGACCATCAAGCTCATATATATCTTTTCCATGTACGTCAAGCTTCTCTAATAAGTAATTTAGAATATATTCGCTTGCGCCTGGTGGTCCAATTTCAAGTCGAATCGCGGAACCCCATTTACGTTTTTTTAACTCTTTTTCTATTTCAAGAAGTAAGTCTCTAGCCCCTTCTTCGTGAATCGTCAAATCAGCATTTCTAGTAATTCGAAACTGCGCTACTTCTCGTACGATAAAACCACGAAACAAAAGATGTAGGTATGCAGTAATTGCATCTTCCAATAAAATATAACAATGCTTTTCATCAAGTGTAGGTATTGATATAAATCTTTTTAATAAAGAAGGTACTTGTACAATCGCAAATTTATTACGCTTCTCTTCTTCTTCAGTCAAATCTTCTAAATAAACAGCTAAATTTTGACACCAAAAGAACAAACTTTCACAATTATCAACAGCTGGACATGCACTAGTGAATTTACAATATAAAACTTTCCGAGAAACATTAATACCAAAGTTAAAGCAAGAGAATGTTCATCTTGTAAAATATCATGAACATAGTGATCGACAAAAAACTATTTAGAAAAATATTTTGAAGAGCAAGTTCTTCCTGTTCTAACACCTATGGCAATTGATGCTTATAGACCTTTTCCGCTGGATTAAAGGATCAAGTGAAAGCTGGTTTTAATAAACCAGAAAATAAGGCGCGTACCATAAAAAACTCATCTAAATTCGAACTAAATATTGCCAAATATTTCAAACGTTCAAGCAGAGGATTAGTTTCGTCCACTGCCTCTTCTAAAACACGTTCATTAAACGCTAGCCAACTTAATTCTCGATTATTATAATATCGTGGATCTTCTAACTCTATATTTCTACCACTATACTCTTTTGTAGCTATCATCAATTACACCAATACTTGCGTAACCGAGCTACAGTTTTAATATTCTCAACTTCTTTTATTCGACCACTTTTACTTTGTTCATATATAACAAGTCTTATTGTATTTGAACCAATGTCAATGATGCCGTATTTCTCCTTCATGTTTTTCACCCTTTATCTCAATAATTAGTAGACTATTTGGTTCTTCCATTATATCAATATATAGGTAAGTAATAACCTTCCCTTTGTGAAAAGGTACTTTTGGCATATTTAAAAAATGAATTTTTTACATAAAGAGGCCTACTTCACCGCTTTAAGATGCTTTTTTACAATGAACAAAAAACCTGACTATCTTTAACAGAGTAATCAGGTTTTATAAATTGGTTTACTTTTATGATTTTTCTTCAACTACCACTTTTTTCATCTTGAACATCGGAACCATAATTAATATTCCTATGATGAATAGTATCGCTGAAAGTTGATAAATTGTAAATAAAGAAAATTGTTCTTTTAAAACGCCTGATAAGCTCATTGTAATGACCATAGAGCCCATAAATAATGGTGTTAATATCCCATTCACTCTACCTACAAACTTTTCATCCGTATTTTTCAAGATAATTGTATTAATTCCAATATGAAGTGCAGGCATAAATAGCCCTATAAAGAACTCGGCTAATAGTGTAAGCCAGAATAATTGGGACCAACCTATTACAAAAATCCCGATAGCATTGACAGCCATACCGATCAATAATAAAACATGCGGTGCCAGTTTATTAGAAATTACCATAATCAGGCCACCCCCAATAATCATAGCCGCACCATTTGCTGCGAATAACCATTGTAAATAATCTTTATCTAGTCCTAATCGTTCAGTAACTAGAAAAATTGCTAATGGATGAATAAAACCGATGCCTAGTCCGGCTGCTGCAAAAACCCCGCCTAAAAGGACAAGAATTTTCCTTGTCCAAACATATTGAAATCCTAGTTTCATCTCTTCCCATAAAGAAGAAGCTTGATCAACTTTTTCCTCTTCCTGATCTTTAGGTAACTTTGTTAATACTAGAGCTGATAAAAGAAAAGCAATACCTACTATGCCCATCGATACAAACATTCCTGCCTGTTGAAATACAAATGTTCCTAATACAGGACCTAAAATCATAAAGATTGCCATCATTGTTTGGAATAAGGACATACCAGCTTGCATTTGCTCCATTGGTACATGAACCTTAAATAACTTCATATTAGATGGCTGTGAAAACTGTGACAAAATCGCTGAAACCAATGTTGCAAAAAATACGAACTTCCAAGTCCCATACATTAGTGCTAGAAGTATAACAAAAATTGAAGCCGCACTTAACAGATCACACCAAATCATTGTACGCTTTGGTTTCCAACGATCCGCAAAAGTACCACCGATAAATGAAAAGATAAAAATAGGTGCAAATTCAGCAACTGAAATAAGTGACACGGCTGTAGCATCACCATTCGTCTTTTCAACAACAAATAATAAAATTGCAAAATTACGAATCCAAATTCCGACTTGGATAAACAAACCTGCTGTAAGAATCGTCTGGATAAAGCGGTTTTTTAGCAAGGAAGCCATTGAAGGATTTGAAGGTGTTGAAGTAGTTATTGTCATTTTTTCCTCCTCTTATTTAAATTTCTTGAAATCAAAAATTGTATAAAAAATTTACAGTATATCGCCAAGATAGGAACCTACGTTCCTAGTTATCAAGAACAGAACGTATATTCTTATATTAACATTAAAATCCTTTAATAATCAATCTGTTTTTTTTATATTATTTTATTTATCCGCAGTTAAAAAATGTCATTGAAACTGTTCAATGACATTTTCTTAACGTCTAAATTTATGTGTTTTTAATGCAAAAAAAAAAGAGAAGGTGACGATCCTTCTCTTTTTAACGTGTCTATAATGGATTATGTTTTTTTGTAAATGCACTTAGTTTTGATTAAATTATTTTCTTAAGTTGTAGAAAGATTTTAAGCCTTGGTATACTGCACTTTCGCCTAACTCGTCTTGAATACGTAATAATTGGTTGTATTTAGCAATACGGTCTGTACGAGAAGCAGAACCTGTTTTAATTTGACCAGCATTTGTAGCAACTGCGATATCAGCGATTGTGCTATCTTCAGTTTCACCAGAACGGTGAGAAACTACTGCTGTGTAACCTGCACGTTTAGCCATTTCGATTGCATCGAAAGTTTCAGTTAATGTACCGATTTGATTAACTTTGATAAGGATTGAGTTTGCGATACCTTTTTCAATACCTTCAGCTAATTTTTTAGTGTTTGTAACGAATAAATCGTCCCCTACTAATTGTACTCGGCCACCTAAACGTTCTGTTAATAATTTGTGACCATCCCAGTCATTTTCATCTAAACCATCTTCAATTGAAAGGATTGGGAAATCATTGCAAAGTTGCTCGTAGAAATCAACCATTTCAGCAGAAGATACACCAGTGCGTCCTTCACCTGCAAGATCGTATTTACCAGTTTCTTTGTTAAAGAATTCAGAAGAAGCAACGTCCATTCCTAAGAATACTTGCTCTCCAGCTTTATAACCAGCTTTATCAATTGCTTCCATGATTACTTCTAGAGCTTCACGGTTTGAACCAAGGTTTGGAGCGAATCCACCTTCGTCACCTACAGCTGTGTTTAAGCCTTTGTCATGTAATACAGCTTTAAGGTTGTGGAAAATTTCAGTACCCATACGAATTGCTTCTTTAAAGCTTTCAGCACCTACAGGTAAGATCATGAATTCTTGGAAGTCTACGTTATTATCAGCATGAGAACCACCGTTGATGATGTTCATCATTGGAACTGGTAGTTGTTTCGCATTAAATCCACCAAGGTATTGGTATAATGGTAAACCTAATTCATCAGCTGCTGCACGAGCTACTGCCATAGATACACCTAGGATTGCGTTAGCACCTAATTTACCTTTGTTTTCAGTACCATCTAGCTCAATCATACGACGGTCGATTGAAACTTGATCAGTTACTTCGAATCCTACGATTTCTTCAGCTAAAACATCATTAACGTTAGCTACAGCTTTCTCAACACCTTTACCAAGGTAACGAGATTTGTCTCCATCACGTAATTCAACAGCTTCATATTCACCAGTTGAAGCACCACTTGGTACTAGTGCACGGCCAAAGCCACCATCTTCTGTATAAACTTCTACTTCAACAGTAGGGTTACCACGAGAATCTAATACTTCGCGAGCATAAACATCAATAATCATTGACATAATAAAATCTCTCCTTTTGTTGCGTTATACGCATAATTAAAAACTTTTTATATTAACTGTTCACTTATTTAATAAGTGATTTACCAGTCATTTCTTTTGGTTGTTCTACTTTTAATAAATCAAGAACAGTTGGAGCTAAATCACCTAAAATACCATCTTCACGTAACGTAATGCCTTCTTCAGTAACAATAACTGGTACAGGATTAGTCGTGTGAGCTGTCATAGGTTCACCCTCAGGTGTAATTTCCTCATCAGCATTTCCATGGTCAGCAGTAATGATCGCTTTCCCGCCTTTAGCTAGAATTGCATCAACTACTTCTCCTAAACATTCATCAACCGCTTCAATTGCTTTAATTGTCGGCTCAAGTTTTCCTGAATGTCCTACCATATCTGGATTTGCAAAGTTCAAGATGATTACATCATGCTTGTCTGCAGCAATCTCTTTAAGTAATGCATCCTTCACTTCATAAGCACTCATTTCAGGTTGCAGATCGTAAGTTGCTACTTTTGGCGAGTTAATCAAAATACGTTCTTCACCTGGGAATTGTGCTTCACGGCCTCCACTAAAGAAAAATGTAACATGTGGATACTTTTCCGTTTCAGCAATTCGTAATTGATTCAAATTATTTTGAGCAAGAACTTCACCTAATGTGTTATCCAAATTAGTTGGTTTAAATGCAACATAGCCTTGTACTGTTTCGCTAAAATGTGTTAAACAAACGAAATGAACATTTTTCGGGAACTTACTTCCACGATCAAAGTCACGGAAATCATCGTTTGTAAATACATTTGAAATTTGAATTGCACGGTCAGGTCGGAAGTTGTAGAAGATGATTGAATCATCATCACTTATTGTTGCAACTGGAGTTCCATCTTCTTTTACCATTACAGAAGGTAATACGAATTCATCATGGATACCGTTCGCATACGAATCTTCAATTAATTCATACGGACTTGTATAAGTTGGCCCTTCTCCATATACCATTGCGCAATAGCATTTTTCTACACGATCCCAACGTTTGTCACGGTCCATGGAATAATAACGGCCAGAAATTGTTGCAAATTCTCCGACACCAAATTCTTTAAACTTTGCTTCTGTTTGATCGATATATTTTTTTGCTGTAGTTGGACCAACATCTCGTCCATCAAGGAATGCATGTACATATACCTTTTTCATGCCTTCTTCAGCAGCTAATTTTAATAAAGCAAACATGTGATTAATATGGCTGTGAATACCACCATCAGACAGTAGACCGAAAATATGTAATGCTTTATCTTTTTCTTTTGCACTTTTAATTGCATCGATGAATGTATCATTTTTTTCGAATTCGCCTTCACGAATTGCCTTGTTTACACGCGTTAAGCTTTGATAAACAATTCGTCCCGCTCCGATGTTTAAATGACCAACTTCAGAATTACCCATTTGTCCTTCAGGTAAACCAACTGCTTCACCGCTAGCCGTTAATTGTGCGTGAGGATATTTATTCCAATATCTATCATAATTTGGTTTCTTCGCTTGTGCAACAGCATTTCCAAATGTTTCGTCGCGCAAACCAAATCCATCTAGGATAATTAACGCTACTGGTTGTTTACTCATTACTTAACAGCCTCCAATAATGCAAGGAAAGAAGCTGGTTCTAAACTTGCTCCACCTACTAACGCACCGTCAATATCAGGTTGAGCCATATATTCTTTAATGTTTTCAGGCTTTACACTGCCGCCGTATTGTACACGTACAGATTCTGCAACAGTTTCATCATAAAGGCTTGCTACAACATCACGAACAAATTTACATGAATCTTGTGCATCTTTTTCTGTAGCAGATTTACCTGTTCCAATTGCCCAAATTGGTTCATATGCAATGACTAAATTCTTTACTTGCTCATCTGTTAGACCTGCAAGATCAGCAGTTAATTGAGTACTAATAACTTCCTCAAATTTACCGCCTTCACGTTCTTCAAGCGTTTCGCCACAGCAAAGAATTGGTGTAAGACCATGTTCGAAAGCTTTTTTTGTTTTACTATTAATAAACTCATCTGTTTCGCCATAATATTCACGACGCTCAGAATGTCCGATAATCGCATAAGTTACGCCTAAATCTTTAAGTGCTACTGGGCTAATTTCTCCAGTATAAGCTCCACTATCTTGATTACTTACATTTTGAGAACCAATTTTTAATTCAGTTCCTTTTACACCGTATAACATAGGTGCAATAAATAATGCAGGAGCACAAACTGCTGAATCTACTTTATCAGATGATGGAATGCTATTTTTTACTTCCTCAACGAATGTCATTGCTTCGTTAAGCGTCTTATTCATTTTCCAGTTACCTGCGATAATTGGTTTACGCATGAGAAACACCTTCCTAACAATTGGTAAGACATAACATCTTACTCTATTTCAAATACTAAATATTGTAAAGCTATAAGACTTATTTATCGTTTAATAATGCAACTCCAGGAAGTTCTTTACCTTCCATAAATTCTAATGAAGCACCGCCACCAGTCGAAATATGGCTCATTTTATCTGCTAAGCCGAATTTTTCAGCAGCAGCTGCTGAATCTCCGCCACCGATAATTGAGTAGGCATCAGAATCCGCTAATGCTTGTGCTACACCTTTAGTGCCCTGTGCAAATTTATCAATTTCAAATACACCCATAGGTCCATTCCAAATGACTAATTTAGAGCTTTTAATAACATCTGCATATAGAGCAGTTGTTTTTGGTCCAATATCAAGAGCTTCCCAATCTGCAGGAATGCTATCTATATCAACTTCTTGAGTATTAGCATCTTCACCAAATTTGTCAGCAATAATTGCATCAATTGGCATATAGAATTTAACACCTTTAGCTTCTGCTTTTTGCATAAATTCATTTGCTAAATCAATCTTATCTTCTTCTAAAAGAGATTTACCGATTTCATAGCCTTTAGCTTTTAAGAAAGTATAAGCTAGTCCGCCACCAATAATTAAGTTATCTACTTTTTCTAATAAGTTTTCAATTACGCCAATTTTATCTCGAACTTTCGCTCCACCGATAATAGCTGTAAATGGGCGCTCTGGATTAGAAAGTGCTTTACCTAAAACATTTATTTCTTTTTCCATTAAGAAGCCTGCTACAGCTGGGATATGTTTTGCAATACCAGCAGTTGTAGCATGTGCACGGTGTGCAGCACCAAAAGCATCGTTTACATATACATCAGCTAATGAAGCAAATTCTTTTGCTAGAGCTTCATCATTTTTCTCTTCGCCTGGGTAGAAACGAACGTTTTCTAATAATAAAACATCGCCTTCGTTCATTTTGCTGATTTCTTCTTGAACTTTAGGTCCGTATGCTTCATCAGCTTTAATAACGTTTTTACCTAATTTTTCACTTAAACGTGTAGCAACAGCATTTAAACGCATGTCTTCATTTACTTGTCCTTTTGGACGTCCTAAGTGAGATGCTAAAATAACTTTTGCTCCGTTTTCTATTAAATACTGAATCGTAGGAAGAGCAGCACGAATACGAGTATCATCTGTTACTTCACCATTTGCCATTGGTACGTTAAAATCTACACGGCAAAATACGCGTTTCCCTTTTACATCAATGTCATGTAAAGACTTTTTGTTCATAGTAGGTGCCTCCAGTACTGTTTTTATTCATCCATGTTCAATTCCACTGGTCGATCCGTCTCATACAAAGTCGTATCTATTCTGTGATATTGTCACCGCAATTTTAACAGATTATGTATATCAATTGGAATTTATTTCTAGAGTATTTTTTAATATTGTGTTGGATTAGTGACAAAAGAGGATTTTTTCAAACAAAAGAGGGGAGGAAAATCCCCTCGCCCTCATATTAATTTTTATTAAAATTATAGACCTTTTGAAGCGATGTGAGCTACTAAGTCAACTACACGAGTTGAGTAACCAGTTTCATTATCGTACCAAGAAAGGATTTTAACCATGTTGCCTTCCATAGTCATTGTAGATAATGCATCGATTGTAGATGAGTTTGTGCAACCGTTATAGTCGATTGATACTAATGGCTCTTCAGAGTATCCTAAGATACCTTTTAATTCGCCTTCAGAAGCAGCTTTAAATGCAGCATTTACTTCTTCAGCAGTAACTTCAGCATTTAATTCTACTACTAAGTCAACTAAAGATACGTTAGCAGTTGGTACACGTACAGCACCACCGTTTAATTTACCTTTTAATTGAGGTAATACTAATGAAACTGCTTTAGCAGCACCAGTAGTTGTTGGGATCATGCTCATTGCAGCAGCACGTGCACGACGTAAATCTTTGTGTGGTAAATCTAGAATTTGTTGGTCATTTGTGTAAGAGTGAACAGTTGTCATCATACCACGTTTGATACCGAATTTTTCGTCTAATACTTTAGCAAATGGAGCTAAACAGTTAGTAGTACAAGAAGCATTAGAAATTACATTGTGGCTAGCTGCATCGTATTTGTCATCATTTACACCCATTACGATCGTGATATCTTCATTAGAAGCTGGTGCAGAGATGATTACTTTTTTAACTGATCCACCTAAGTGTTTTTCAGCATCTTTTTTATCTGTGAAACGACCAGTAGATTCTACTACAACTTCTACTCCGTAATCGCTCCAAGGTAAAACTGCTGGGTCACGCTCAGCAATTACTTTAATTTCGCTTCCGTTTACAACGATTGAATCGCCATTAACTGCTACTTCAGCGTTTACTGAACCGTGAACTGAATCATATTTTAATAAGTGAGCTAAAGTTTTAGCATCTGTTAAGTCATTGATTGCTACAACCTCTACGTTTGGGTTGTTTAAAGCTGCGCGGAAAACCATACGTCCGATACGTCCAAATCCATTAATACCAATTTTAGTTGCCATTTTTAATTTCCTCCTTTTAATAGGTAGAAGCTTTTTTTATTTTAAAGGGTACATCCTTTAATTAACTCTTTTGCTGCTCCTTCGTCTGTGACGAGGATGTTTACATGACCTTTCTTTAAGAAAGAAGCCATTGCTTTTGCTTTAGAGGATCCTCCAGCTACTCCCAGTACATAAGGTATCTTCTCCAATTCATTCAGTTGTAAACCAATTGTTCTTACTCTGTATACAACTTCACCATTTTCATTAAAGTAATAGCCAAATGCCTCTCCTACAGCTTCAGATTCAGTTAAGATTTCTAACTGTTCTGATGAAGATTGTCTTCGTTTTGCCATCGTAAATGCATCTCCAATGCCGTGAACGACAATTGAAGAAGATCGAATTAAATTTAGAACCTCTTTTACTCTCGGTTCTTCCATCATAGTTACATAGGCTTCTTCACTAAGTTCATCTGGCAAGTGAAGTAATCGGTAATTACCTTTTGCCATTTCAGCCATTTTTGCACAAATCGTATTTGCTTGATTTCTTACTTCTTCACCTAAACCGCCTCGCGCTGGTACAAATAAAGTATTTAGATCTTTCGAGTCATCGTTCATC
>Ga0209795_10000453_pt1 | contig 32281 bp, 35 predicted proteins | sample AgamicOrMarz_FD_187166 | JGI IMG/M metagenome (GOLD analysis project Ga0209795, IMG submission 187166) | Agave microbial communities from Guanajuato, Mexico - Or.Ma.rz (SPAdes) (version 2) | ecosystem: Host-associated > Plants > Phyllosphere > Phylloplane/Leaf | place: Guanajuato, Mexico...
ATACGCTGCGCTTGAGAGATTGAATACTCCCAGTGCTTCAACAAGCTATCTACTTCTTCTACAAATAGTGTACCTTCCTTTGTTAATTTTGCTTCCCAGCCTCGTTCAAACAAAAGAAATCCAAGATTTTTTTCTAACTTTTTAATATGAGCAGTGACGGTAGATTGAGCGTAATTCAATTTTTTTGCTGCAAGTGAAAACGTTCCTTCTGCCGCAATTGTTTTAAACGTCGTTAATTCTTTAATTTCCACTTTCTAACCCCATCTCTATCGGTTTTTTCGATAATTATCAGACTTATTTTCAATTATACAAATGAAGAGTGTGGAAGTACACTGAATATAGAAAGGAAGATGATAGATGCCATTTGTTAATGTTTATTATTCAGAATATCAATTAAACGATAAGGAATTAAAAAAAGTAAGCAATTTTATTCATCAATCGTTAATCCAACATTTTCACATCCCAAAAGACGATTATTTCCAACTGTTTTTACCATATCCACCTCAGCATTTTTTCTATGACTCACAGTATCTCTTAGAAAATGGAGAAAAAAGAACAGATCAAATGATTTATATCTCCATTACATGTGGGCAGGGGAGAACAATTCAACAGAAAAAGAAGCTGTATCAATCTATTGCAGAGGAGCTTTCCACTCACTTGAATATTTCTACAAACAATATTTTTATTACATTAAACGAGACACCGCTTGAAAACTGGTCATTTGGGCAAGGAATCGCACAAATGGTGAATCAAAAGGAGGAAAAATAATAATGAATAACCGCATTGAGTCTAAGCTGCTGGAAGAAATGAGAGATCTTGCTCCTGACTTTGTGAAATATGGAGAAAATATTTTATTTGGAGAAGTGTGGAGAGACCCGACTTTAACCTCAAAAGAAAGAAGTTTAAGTACACTTTCTGCTTTAATCAGCATTGGCAACACCGAACAAATGCCTTTTCATCTGCAGTTGGCAAAAAAGAATGGAGTGACTGAAAAAGAAATTATTGCACTAATAACCCATATGGCTTTTTACGTCGGGTGGCCAAAGGCAGCTGAAGCATTAAATTTAGCAGCAAAGCAATAATAAAAAATCAAAATTATGTTTAAAAATAAGGTAGGACGGTTAGCCAGTAGCGGCATAGAAAGTGGAAAGACTACTTCCTATGATTCTTAGATTTTTGTATTATTTAGGTGTGATAGGTTATGGATATCCTTCTGGTATGTTAGAAAGGAGTGAATTCATATCTTAAAAATAGCAATTGCTTCAATCATTGCTAGCACTTACAACGGAAAAGAAGTAATTAATTCTAAGTATATTGGAAACTATAATTATGCATATACAGGAGAATTGGTATTTAGTAAAAAATCCTTACTTATGGATGGCGGTGGAGTAGGAGTTAGACGACTAGAAGACTCTAAAGATAAGGATACAATAAAAAGGGGTTATAATGCTGCTATCGTTCGTACTCGGATAAGTATGAATGAACACTTATAAAGAGCAACTTCGTCATTGGCAAACGAGGCTGCTCTTTATTTTTTTGATACTTGTCATACAAATTTCACTTTTCATCTTCACACGCAGAAAAGTTTGTGATATAATTCACATGTGAAGATATCCATAAGGATCTAACACACTCTTGAATGTAAAGTAGAAAAAGCTATTTCACTCCGATGCCAATACGATTGAAATAGCTTTTTTTGCGTTCAGATTATAGATGTGAAAAAATTGTTAGCATAATAAGGGAAGTTTATTTTTCGATTCTAACTAATGTTTTTTCAGGCATCTCAATAGCATCTATATCAAAATAATGGATGTTTAAAGTTAGTGCTCCTTCTCGCTGTTCAGCTTCTTCTCCTATCCAACAACTATACAATTCAAAAAAATCTCCTGATTTAAGATAGTGATCCATCAATCGACACAGTGCAAGTAGTTTCTCTTTTGATTCTTTCAGTCTGCTTTTATTCATATATTCCGTAATTTCAATTCCCCAGTCACTTGACACTTCATAAACATAAGAAGTAGTAAAATGATGTTTTTTTATGTTTAACCGATGCATTTCATCTGAAAAGCAGCTTCCAATAGTAACTATATCATCCAGTTCGTCATTAATAGGTAATTTTACATTCGAACCTATATAGGTGGCTAAACTCATTTGTATTCACTCCTTTTTCCATCTGAATAATCTATCAAATTTCATAGAATTAACCTAATAAAAACCTACATCGGATGATCAAAAAGGCTTTTCCCTAAATTTTATTATAGGTAATCAGATTTTATTCGAGCTTGACTATTATTCTATTTAATATAAAGAGTAAAATTCTAATTTTTATAAAAAGAAAATATTGAAATGCCAGAAGAATCACTGTTTTTTAGAGGAGATGAAAGTGCAATTGAAAGGGGTTCTTAATAATTTAATTTCTAATGGCAATTCAGTATGGTTCTGATGATAAAGAGAATACCTTCTTATCTGACTAAATAAAACTTTTGTTATTAACAAGGAATTTTATTAGTGATAAGAGAAAAAGTCTCCTTAAGAGAACAATAAGTTTAGGAGGCTTTCCTTGTATATAAGAGATTATAAAGAAACGGATGAAACTGGATGGGTTCACTGTAGAGTATTATCGTTCTTGGACACTGCTTATTTTGATAACGTTCTTAGAATGAAAGAGAAATACAAAAATTCAGCTGTTGAGCTAGTGGCTGTAGAAAATAAACAAGTTGTGGGACTTATTGATGTTGAATGTGAGTCCAAAACAGGAGCAGTTTGTTCCAATTTAGAGAGTGGGTTTGGACGTATGGTTTGGCACCTTGCCGTTCACCCAGATTTTCGTCGTAAAGGTATTGCCAATCAACTACTTTATGAAGCAGAAAAGCGAGTTAGAAAGCTAGGAATTACTTATCTTGAAGCGTGGACTCGGGATGATGACTGGGTAAATAAATGGTATTTAAAAAACAATTTCAAAGTAAGGACATCTTATTTGCATGTATTCCTTGAAACATCTGCAGAAATAAAAAAAGCAATTAGTACCTCAGTCCAATACCTACAGCCAATTCAGGCATTTGCTCATTATACAGGACCTGAAAAGGAAAAAGTTATTCGTGAATACAATAGAGTGCATGAGTGCTATTGCTATCAAAAGAAACTCTTGTAATACTAACTAATTCTTTTGGTTTATGGATCAAACTTATTTTTTAGTAGGATATCTTTGGCAATACTCTTTTTAAAATAATAAGATTTCTAAAGTGAATGAATTATCAAAATGTGAATATATCTGGAGGCTTTTTATATGAAAGAAGTAATTAGAACAGGAAAAATGCAAGATATTGGCGGTATTAAACTTTATTACGAGTTTTTTGAAAGACCAAATGAAGACGTAACAATTATATTTGAATCTGGATATGGATGTACTTGTGATTACTGGAATTCAATTAAAGAGGAAATATCAATATTTGCTCAGTTCTTTATCTATGATAGATCAGGCTTGGGAGAAAGTGAACAAGATGCTAGATTAAAGGACAGTAACCAGTCGGTTGAAAATTTACATATTCTTTTACAAAATGCCAATATTAAGCCACCATACGTACTTGTAGGTCACTCAATTGGAGGGGCAAATGTAAGATTATACGCTAGTAAATATCCTGAAGAAGTAGCAGGGATAATCCTTTTAGATTCCTGTCATGAAGACCAAAATAAAATTATGCCGCCATTATTTACTGAAGAAATAAGGACTATTTATTTTAGCCAGTTTTCAGTCGAAGGTTCTATAGGTGACATTGAAAAAAGCTTTGAGCAAATAAGTAAAGTTCAATCTTTGGGAGACGTTCCCCTTATAGTTGTGAGCGCTGGCCTACAGTCTTATCATACAGCTGAATCCTTTGCAGCTTGGAACCTATTTCAAAGAGATCTTACACGTTTGTCAAAGAACAGTAAACATATTATTGTGGAGGGCGCAGGGCACCTTCTTCATGTTGATCAACCTCACACCATTATTAATATTATTAAAGCTACATGGGAAGAAGTGAAAAATTAAGTTGGAGCTAATATAATACTTGTTCCAATAATCAAAAAAGCCTTTAGATTAATAAATCTAAAGGCTTTTAGTATAACTAGGTATTTAATATTCCTTGTATGTAACAGTTACATTCTTATAATCATTAGGACTTATTGGGTCAAATAGATAATAAATTTTCAATTTGTAATGACCCATCCATACTAATTTGTATGTATCTTCGTAAAACATTCTATAACCATCATCACCACTAATGTCCACGAGTTTTCTTGCTAATATTTTAAATTTCAACCGTTGATAGACCTCACTATGACGCGTTTCTTTAACTACAAACTCTTCACTCCTATTAGGAGAATAAAAAGCAGTGTATGTAGCATCACTGTCTATAATTAGCCACCAGCAAAAATTACTTACTATGAGAAAGGTCGCACATATAACAGTAAGGGTTTTTAAAGTTTTATCTTTTAGTTTATACATAATAATCCCGGTAACAGATAATAAAATTATGGTATTTATAGTCAGTTTAATTATGTCTTGAGAAAAATTAGTACCTTGCACATAAATACCATTCGAATTTAAAACAAATATTATAATTCTTAGTAGAATACTTAATACACAAATTGATAACGTTACAATAAAATTTCTTTCCAAAATGATTTTACCTCTTCTAATTAGTGTTATAACCTTCAAAAACTTATCCAATATAGATTAGCACTAGCAATCAACCCAAAAGATATAAATCCTACAATTTTTACAGGATGAGTAATTTTATATGTCACAAAGGGATTAACTCTTCTTATTACCTCTGCGAAGAGTAGAGTACCTGTGGATGCAAGTGCTAGTCCAAGCAACAAAGCATTCTCCTTTAACTGAACAAAATCAAAAATTAAATAAATGAGAAAGACCCATAGATAAGCTAAAAAGATATTTAAAACAATAGATAATAAAAAATCTTTATTTTTCATAATTAGCTCCTATTACAATTTTTTCTAGTTTCTATGTTTTTATCATAGAAACTTTTTTATATTGCTATTTATTAATCATTTTTCAGGAACTGTCATAAATATCTTTATTTAATTTGTAAAAATATTTTGAATTAATAATCGGTCTATGATAATATTTAAATCAGTAAATCATATATAAAATTCAAAATCACATATGTGATTCAGAAAGGGTTTCTTCATGTCAGTAAAATCAGCAGAACGTGTATTGAGGGTATTTGAATTGATTGCTCAGCATCCCGAGGGACTAACAGTAAAAGAGGTTAGCGATTTACTTTCGCTTCCGCAAAGCAGTACGTTTAATCTTGTGGGAACACTTCATAATGAAGGGTATTTGAGTCAGGACTCATTAAAGAGGTATAAGCTAGGGCCAAAGCTAATTCAAATTGGAACAGCGGCTATGGAATCATTGGATATTTCTTCTGAGGGAAAGCCGTATTTAAAGGAACTGATGGAGGATGTTCAGGAAACGGTATTTATGGCTTTGTTGTCAGATGGAGAATTAGTCTATGTTGTTAAGATTGACAATAATCGCTCTATTAGAACAACAGCTCAGCCTGGTAACCGTAAGCCGCTCTATTGTACAGGATTAGGAAAAACCTTTTTAGCTTTTCTTCCTAAAGACCAGCGAGAACAGTTGCTTGAACATATAGAGCTACTGCCTATTACGGATTATACAATCACAGATAAAAAAGTGCTTAATGACAATCTAGATTCTTTTATTCAAATGGGCTATGCAATTGATGATGAAGAAAATGAAGAAGGATTATTTTGCCTTGCTGCACCTGTATTTGGAGCAAAGGGGAGCATTCAAGCTGCTATTAGCGTAGCTGGCCCTAAGGAAAGAATGCTGAAACATAAGGACTTTATAGTAGAAAGGCTGCTTCAAACGTCAGCTAATATATCGTTTATCGCTGGATATGAAGAGGTAAAGAGATAAATGAAAAGAGGGGTAAAATGGATGTGATAAGCATGGGGGAAACAATGATTCTGTTTACCCCACACTCGAATGGAAAAATGAGATATGCTAAAGATTTTTCTTCGAAAATTGCAGGGGCAGAAAGTAATACGTTGATTGCCCTGTCAAAACTCGGTTATCAAACGGGATGGGTTAGCCGATTAGGAAAAGACGAGCTAGGAGAGCGGATTCTTTCAAGTATTAAGGGAGAAGGAATAGATGTAAGACATGTGATATTTGATGATAATGCTCCTACAGGTCTTTTTTTAAAACAAAAAACAAATGAAATGAACAGTAAAGTGTTTTATTACAGACAAGGTTCAGCAGCAAGCTTTATGAATCCACATGATATGAATGAAGAGTACATCTCTTCTGCCAAATACTTATACGTGACAGGGATTACACCTGCGCTAAGCGATTCCTGCCACGAAGCTGTATTTCAAGCAATGAAAGCAGCTAAAAAAAATGGTGTAAAAATAGTGTTTGATCCAAATTTGCGAAAGACACTTTGGGATGAATCAACTGCGCGCCAAACACTCATTAAAATGGCTACATATGCAGATATTATTTTACCAGGAGTGAATGAAGGTAAGTTTTTATTTGAGAAGGATAACCCTGAAGACATTGCAACAGCGTTTCATCAATTAGGTGCAGAGTTAGTCGTTATTAAGCTAGGTGAGGAGGGAGCTTATTATTCGACTGAAAATGAATCCGCTTACGTAGAAGGTTTTAAAGTTGCTAGAGTGATAGATCCAGTAGGAGCTGGTGATGGGTTCGCCGCTGGGATACTATCGGGACTTATAGATAAATCTCCTTTAAAAGAAACAGTTAGAAGAGGGTGTGCTATAGGAGCGATGGTTGTCACCGTAGAGGGTGATATTGAAGGCTTACCTGATAAGAAAGAGCTTTACGAATTTATGAATGCGATTATAAGAGAAGACGTTATACGATAAAAGAAAGGGGCTTACCCATGACGGATAGTTTATCACATTTATTAGAGCATAAAATCGTTGCGATTATTAGAGGAGCCAAACCGCAGGACGTAGTGAAAATTGCCTCTGCGCTTAATGACGGCGGTGTAAAAAATATAGAGATTACTCTCAATTCGCCGGACGCACTTTCAGCCATTAAAGAGGTTTCTACAGAGCTTGGTGATCAAGTGCTAGTAGGAGCGGGTACAGTGCTTGACCCTGAAACAGCACGGTCAGCCATTTTAGCAGGTGCAAAGTTTATTCTTTCTCCAACTGTTAACACGGAAACGATTAAACTGACAAAAAGATACGGTGCGGTTAGTATCCCTGGTGCTTTTTCACCTACTGAAATTCTAACGGCGTTTGAAAATGGAGGGGATATTATCAAAGTATTTCCTGCTAGGCTGGGGGCTAGCTATATTAAAGATATTAGAGGTCCGCTTCCTCATATTCCACTTCTTCCAACCGGAGGAGTGAGCTTAGACAATATTCAAGAATTTGAAGAAGCAGGTGCTGTAGGGTTTGGGATTGGAAGTTCTTTAGTAGATACAAATCGTGAAATTACTCATGCATACCTGCAGGAGTTAACACAAAAGGCTAAAGCATACGTAGCCGCAGTTAATGGTATAACGAAAGGGGAAAAAGTACATGAAAATTACTAATTATGAATTGTTCCAAGTACCGCCACGCTGGTTATTTTTAAAGATAGAAACAGACGAAGGAATTGTTGGGTGGGGAGAACCTGTTATTGAAGGAAGAGCCTCTACCGTTAAAGCTGCAGTAGATGAGCTAATGGAGTATCTTATTGGCAAAGATCCATTAAATATTGAAGATCATTGGAACGTTATGTACCGAGGCGGTTTCTATCGAGGCGGACCTATTTTAATGAGTGCCATATCCGGGATTGACCAAGCTCTGTGGGACATAAAAGGAAAATATTACGATGCTCCTGTACATCAACTATTAGGCGGAAAAGCAAGAGAATCCATTAAAGTGTATTCGTGGATTGGAGGAGACCGACCTTCAGATGTAGGCGAAGCAGCAAGAGAAGTTGTCTCACAAGGATTTACAGCAGTAAAAATGAATGGAACAGAAGAGCTTCAATACGTAGATTCATATGAAAAAATTGATCAAGTAGTAGAACGTATCGCTGCTGTCAGAGAAGCAGTGGGGCCTTATGTAGGAATAGGTATTGATTTTCACGGACGAGTACATAAGCCAATGGCAAAAATTTTAGCTAAAGAACTAGAGGTCTATCGTCCAATGTTTATCGAGGAGCCGGTTTTGCCCGAAAACAATGAGGCATTAAGAGAAATTGCCAACCATGTATCCATTCCTATTGCGACAGGAGAAAGAATGTTTTCAAAATGGGAGTTTAAAAAGCTCTTAACAGACGGCTACGTTGATATTATTCAGCCTGATTTATCACATGCAGGAGGAATTACAGAATGTAAGAAAATTATTTCAATGGCTGAAGCCTTTGATGTAGCAGCTGCGCCTCATTGCCCGTTAGGACCTATTGCATTAGCCGCTTGTCTTCAAGTAGATGCAACGTGCCACAACGCATTTATTCAAGAGCAAAGCTTAGGCATTCACTATAACCAAGGCAGTGATTTACTAGATTATATTGTTGATAACCACGTATTTAAATATGAAGAAGGATTCGTAAAGATTCCTGATGGACCTGGCTTAGGTATTGAAATTAATGAAGACCATGTTAGAAAAATGGCTGATATCGGTCATAATTGGCGTAATCCAGTATGGCGTCATAAAGATGGTTCTGTAGCGGAATGGTAAAGGGGAAACCATTTTAGCAGGAAAGGTCTGATTGATAAATGACCGTCAGTCAGATCTTCTTTTTAAACTAGTCATATACAGGGGGATAAGGGAATGAAGGGGTATAGCGAAAAGCCGACTCGCGTTAGATTTCGTGTTTTAGCATTTATTTTCGTAAGCGTTGTCATCAACTATATGGATCGAAGTAATATTTCTGTAGCCGCCACAGCCATGTCCAAGGATTTAAAGCTATCATCAGTAGAACTGGGCCTTATATTTTCAGCCTTTGGATGGGCTTATGCCGCTTTACAAATACCAGGAGGGGTAATGGCTGACCGTTTTGGTGCTCGTGTTACGTATGCCGTTAGTCTAATTACCTGGTCTATTGTTACGCTGCTGCAAGGATTTACTAAGGGATTTGTGAGTCTTTTTGGTCTGCGTCTAGCCACAGGAGCATTCGAAGCACCGGCTTTTCCTACCAATAATAAAGTAGTTACCAGCTGGTTTCCAAATCAGGAAAGAGCATCAGCAATTGCTTTTTATACTTCAGGACAGTTTGCAGGGTTAGCATTTTTAACACCTACATTGGTGACCATTCAGCACTTTTTAGGGTGGAGAGGTCTGTTTATTACTACAGGGGTTATCGGTATAGCATGGGGCATTATATGGTACATTTTTTACCGTGATCCTTCTCAGCATAGCAAAGTAAATAAAGCAGAGCTACAGCATATCGAAGAAGGTGGAGGCTTAGTTAAAGCTGCGGATAAGAAAGGAGAAAGAGCAAAATTTGAATGGGGAAATCTTAAAGAAGCTTTTTCTCACCGGAAGCTATGGGGCATCTATTTAGGTCAGTTTGCCGTCAACTCTACTTTATGGTTCTTCCTTACATGGTTTCCAACATACCTTGTGGAATATAGAGGGTTAGATTTCTTAAAATCAGGCTTCCTAGCATCAGCTCCGTTTTTAGCAGCGTTTGTAGGGGTATTATTATCTGGCTTTGTATCTGACGCCTTAGTGAAAAAAGGAGTATCACTAGGGATTGCAAGAAAAACACCTATTATCGTAGGGCTGCTTTTATCAACTTCAATCATTGGAGCCAATTATGTAAATAGCACATCTCTCATTATCATGTTTATGGCTATTGCGTTTTTTGGAAATGGCCTGGCCTCTATTACGTGGGTCTTTGTCTCAACCTTAGCGCCTAAACATTTAGTCGGTTTAACGGGTGGAGTGTTTAACTTTATCGGAGGTTTAGCTTCTATTATTGTTCCAATTGTTATTGGTTTCTTAGCTAAAGGAGGAAACTTTGCCCCAGCGCTAGTATTCATAGCGGCATTGGCCCTTCTAGGAGCACTTTCTTACATCTTCCTTGTAGGAAAAGTGGAAAGAATTAAAGTGGTTAAAGATGAAAAATTGAATCGAGATATTGTGTAAGAAACTATCAAGAGCGATTTACATTTAGTAAAGATTGACGAATAAGCAAATCAAAGACCGTCCACAATTTCTAAAATTATGGACGGTCTTTTTTATAGATTGCTTCGTAAGCTACATATATGACGAATAGGGCTATAAAAGTAATGCCTATTTCTATAAACGATCCGCAGATTATCCCTTCAACGCATATTTGGCCATTATAAAAAGATATACCCATACTTAACACCCTTATATATAGCGGTGTTAAAGTATATGTTTAAGTAGTCTTTTCTAGTTACCATAAAACCAATTATCGGCAGTTGATTCAAATTCTTCTATTAAAAGAATATCTGGTTTCTCTGAAGCCCATTCTACGTGAGCCCATGTTCTTATCATCGTATTTTTCATTTTCAACATAGACAAATCTTCTTGAAAATGAGTAAGAATAGTTTTTATGTGAAAATCACCATTTGCCAAGTAATAATCAAAATTATTAACTAAACGAATAGATTCTTTTTGTTTATGAATAAACTTTTTATCAATAGTAGCTTTTATTAGGGGAAGTGCCCTCATATTCTCAATTATCAATATACATTGTTTACTCTCTAATCCATTCTTAATAAAACGCATTAAATTATTTATGTAAAATTGTTTATCTTCAAAACGGTAAAAGACATGACCTTTATAAAATTTTTTAGAACTAGATATAGAGTTAATTGTTTTCATAGTTCACCTCAGAGTGGTTTTGGTAAAAATTTTAAAAAATCTACAGAGTAATAAGGTATTCTTATTTGTGTGAATTTTACATATTCCGACGTTAAATGTCCTTTAATATACAGAAAAAATAATGGATTAGTAATTTTCTGTTTTATGATGTGTATAACATACAAGATTTCTATTTATTGGATTAATCATATCACAGAAGGCGAATTCGGCTTTGATTTTTTTAATCCTTTGTAACAAATTGTTTAATAAATTATGAAGATTAGAGTAGAGAATTTTATACTGAGAAATTAACAAAAAAATAATTGTTTTGACACGTGGTGGTATAATTAGTATAAAAACTAAATAATAGCCTCAACAGGATTTTCGGAGGAGATCATGAAAGATGAAATAGGATTTTTAGGGGATAAAATCTTAGAATATAGATTTGAAATCGCTAATGAAGTACATGAAAATAGAATAGATGATATTACAGAAGAATAAAAGAAACAATTGTCTCCTCTTGAAGTGGAACTTATTAATATCCGAGCTCACTTTATAATTCTATTTGGTGAAGTTCTTAGGGATTACTTAAATGAAGAAAGAGCACTCCAAAAATTTACCCAATGGGGAAAAGAAACAGAGGAAATGTTTTGCAATTTGAAGGTGCCATTGGATGAAGCATTAAAAGATACAAAAGATTATCGCACTTTCTTATGGAAGATATTGAAGGAAGTAATAAAGGGAAATAATCTATCAATAGATACGGTATTTGAAGTCGGCGAAATTATTGATCCTCTGCTAGATCATGCTGCTTATTCCTTTAGTTTAAGTTATGTGCATTTCTATCAATTAACCCTTGAACGTGCGCAAAGCGCCTTTCTTGAATTATCGATCCCAGTTGTCCCTTTAGCTAAAGGAATGGCTATTTTTAGTTTGCCTCGCATTGGAAATATAGATACGGAAAGAGCCAATTATCCAATGGAGGAAGCGTTGAAATCAGCGAACAGACTACAGTTTCAACGTTTAATAGTAGATTTATAGAGTGTTTATATTATAGATACCATGGTAGCAGATGGGATTTTTAAAGTGATAGACGCGTTAAAGCTTCTAGGTGTAGAAACAGTCTTAACAGGAATTCGTCCGGAAGTTGCACAGACTACTGTAAGTATTGCTATTGATTTCAATAATTTTACTATAAAATCAAGTTTACAAAAGGCGACAGAAAATCTCCTTATTCGTTTTTAAAACAATAAATAGGAAAGCAAGAAATAAAACGACTGCCTAAATGCATTCATGAATAAGAAAATGAGGGAGTGACAATTATTGAAAGGGATTATAGGCGTTGCTAAGTACTTAGATGATAATGCAGAAATGTTAGCAAATGAAATTGTGCAAGAAATTTCTCAGAAACCCAATTTTGAGGCTTTACAAGAGGAACTTGAACAAGCAATTATCGTCTATACTGAATTTATTAAGTTTTTAGGAAAGAGTCTCTTTAGTAGTGAAAATAACGTACCTGAAGGGCTTGTTGAATGGAGTAAGACCAATGGTAAGCGTACAGCATCTCAAGGGGAGAGAGTCTCTATTATTATTGCACGCTATCCTCCTACGCGCCTAGTCTTCATCGATTACCTTACTAAAATAAGTATAGAGTATGGACTTTCTTCAGAAGAATTGGTATTTATTAATAAACGATTTAACTATTTGCTCGATATAAGTATTAATGAAACCATTATAATATTTGAACAAGTGAAAGATAAAATTATTCAAAAGACGCAACAAGAAGTATTGAAATTATCTGTTCCTGTGGTCCCCATTCAAGATAAAACTGCCGTTCTCCCATTAATTGGATCTATTGATTCAGAAAGAGCTGAATATATCTTGAATAATGTTATCTTGAAAATTCTTGAAATGAGGGTAGAGTATCTAATTGTTGATTTCTCAGGTATCTTAACTATAGACGCTATAGCTGAACGTTACCTCTTTGATATTTACAGTGTTCTCCGCTTACAAGGTATTGAGGTGATGATGACTGGTATAGGACCTGAATTGGCCCAAACCATTGTTAGAAATGGAATCGATTTCTCATCTATTAAAACCTATGCAACGGTTAAACAAGCGATAGAAACTCAAAAAAGCTAGGGAATTATGTTTCTCGGCTTTTTTGTAATAAGTTGATTTAAGTTGTATGTCATTTTGACTCAATTACATCTGCAGGCTAGACTTCATTTATTTAAATATAAATGATTTATTAGGAGCAGTTTAGGTTGTTAATGTTAAACTGCTCCTATTTTATTTTTATAGAGTGGGTAAGTTCAATGCCGTATCGATATTATTTAAATCTAAAGTGATTTGTTCATTTGTATCCCAAGCATGGTACCATCCTTTTTCCACCATGTATGCAGAAATTTGTTCATGCATATCAAGAGCTTCCACTAAATGGCGAGTGAGCATTTCTTTAATTTCAGGCGTTCCGGCCTCTGTAACTGCCATGGCGTAATTTCTAACTCCACTTTTAGCTGCAATCAATAAATCCATTGCAACCACTTGATCCGATAGGGCATTCATGCCAGTTAAATTTTCAATAATTGGATTCATGTTCATTCATCTCCTATTTTACTGCTTAGCGTTAGAAAGGATAGAAGTATATTCTTGTAATTGTCTCGTAGATACATCTATGTCTTGCTGCATAATATCTTTTAATTGCTGATCTGTAACTAATCCTCTCATCGTTTTGGACTTAGTCAAACAATTGGTCTTAAATGCAGCCATTTCATGGACCTCAAGAACTTCATGTAAGGCATAATTCATTTTTTCTACCTCCTTCCTCAAGGTTTTAACAAGACTTTTATACAATTATCCATTTTAGTGTCAAAAATCTCATAGCCACGCTTTGCTTCACTAAGTGGAAGTACATGACTCACGACATCTCCTGGATCAATTTTTCCGGTCGAAACTAATTCAAACATATATGGCATATAGTGAATCACAGGTGCTTGTCCAGAGCGAATATTGACGTTTCGGTTCATAATATCTCCCATTGGGAATCCATTATATTTGCCACCGTAAACGCCTGTAACTTGGATTGTCCCGCCTTTACGTACTGCTTGTGAAGCCATGATAAACGCACCAAATGCTCCGCCCTGCAGTTTCATTCCACTCGCAAGGAACTCCATATCAGTCATTTTAGCGTCCATACCAACTGCATCGATGACAACATCAGCGCCGCCCTTCGTCATTTCTTTCAAATGCATTCCTGCATTTTCAAAATGCTCGAAATTTACAATTTCAACTTTATTGGTACGTTTGGCGTGTTGCAAACGATAATCTACATAATCTACGGCAATGACACGCTTTGCTCCTTTTAGCCAACAGAATTTTTGAGCAAAAAGACCAACCGGACCACAGCCAAGAACAATAACTGTGTCTCCACCCTTTACGCCTGCATTGTCAACACTCCAGTAACCAGTAGTCATTGCATCGGCAATAACTGCTAACTTTTCATCTGGTTCTTCACAAGTCTCTGGAATTTTGAAATGAGTAAAGTTGGCAAACGGGACTCTTAAATATTCAGCTTGTCCACCTGGATAACCACCCGTCGTACCAGAATATCCGAAATAGGCACCCATATCACCATTATCATTGGAATTATCACATTGGCTTTCTAAATGGTTTTTACAGTAAAGACATTCACCGCATGCTATATTAAAAGGAATAATGACACGATCTCCCTTTTTTACCTTCGTCACATCTGGACCAACTTCTTCGACGATTCCCATTGGTTCATGGCCAATAACATAGTTTTCTTGCAGGTTAGGAATCATGCCATGAATTAAATGTAAATCAGATCCGCATATAGCTGTACTGGTTACTTTAATAATCATGTCATCTCGTTTTTGAATCTTTGGATCTGGAACTTCTTTGACTACAACATTTTTAATACCTTGATACGTTACTGCCTTCATGATAGATAGCCTCCAGTGTTAGTGTTCATCAGGTGTTCGGTCAAACAGACCTTTTCTGTTGGTCTCAACAGGAAATAGATTCATTTTGCCAATCATCAATGTATTGTTGGCAGAGAGTTGGTCTAGTTGATATTGTTCACTTAATTCGTATGGATGGAACCATTTTTTACTAATCATTAGTTCTGTAATTTCTTGGTGCATGGCAATCCCTTGCATTAACTGTTTTCGCAAGAGAGTTCTAACATCAGGTGATGCGGACTCCGTTAATGCGACTGCGATATTGCGAACACCTTCCTTGGCACGAAGAAGAAAGTCCATCGCAAATGTGGTATCTGCGAGCTCTGGTACGTGTAGCGAGTTTATAGGATCTAAATAGTCATGATTCACTGAATTTACCTCCTTTTCAATTGATTATTGGTGTTGGCCGGTTTTGAGGAACAGGGGCTTCAAAAGGTGCACGTTGATAAACTGCCTGTAATTCTCCCAGCGCTTGTATCGATTGTTCAACATCTTTTTTCATCAATGCTCTCAAATCATCATCAAATACAAGTCCTTGCATTAGTTTTGATTTCGCTAAGCAAAGGGTTTTAAAATTAATAACTTCATGTAGATCCAATGACTCATGATCGGCTAATTTTTGAATATCCATTTCTGATTACCCTCCTTTTTACGTAAATACAATATTAGTGTTCCGCATATTGGAGGAAACATTCTTTAATGTTTTTATAGGTGAATTATATTAAGTAGTTATAATGTACATATAATCCGGAAAATTAATTGGTAATAGTTAGGGCTAAACGCTTTGGTGGTCCTTTTTCTTGTTAGCTAACAGATAGGTTAGTCGAACAAGAACTCTTTTAATTACATCAAACTTTTTGATTTAAATAGGGCATGGAAGAAGGTTAGGCTAAAAAGTATCAAGGGAAATAGTGGGAGGTAAAAAGTGCTGGACTTGAAGTTCATGCTTTGAATCCTAATGCCGTAAAAACAATGAATGAAGTAGGAATCGATATCTCAAACCAAACATCTCATGTAATTAATCCTGAAATTCTTAATAATGCTGCTTTAGTTGTGATACTATGCGGACACGCAGTAGAGTATCTGTATATAAATTATTTACATGTGAAACGAATTCACTGGGGCTTTGATAACCCGTCAATAGCAGCAGGAACAGATGAAGGAAAATGACATTTATAATTCCACGCCTCTATGTGACGCTCTATAGAAGGATTAACAACATACATATCTTTCCTTTTAAGAATGTCAAAAAGACGCCCCACTGTTTTGATCCATTCCTTCTTTAATAAAGGCGTGACAGCCTCATGGGTAAGTATTGTTAGACTAATCAATATAGTGAAGCTTATAATAATAAAAGTATAATTTGTAAAGCGATTACAATAATCATTAGAATGAATAATTGGTTTCAAATTAATCTTCAAGCACTGTAAAGAATGTAAAGTAAGGGATTTATCATATAGAATTCATATTATATTTTTTTAACTAACTAGGGGCGAAACAAATGAAGGATTTCAGATATATTTCACAGCCAGGCTTTACTGATACCGGGATGATTTTTAAGTTTGTACAAAGAAGTAACGAGTTTATTCATACTTTTGCCGAGGGAGAATTACTGTATACGTTGGGGGTTAATCGAGAGGATATCGTCGGAAAGACGCTTCATGATTTTTATTGGGATGATATTGACACTGCCAATTTACTAAACAGTTATTACAAAAAAGCATGGGCAGGACAGTACATTGAATATGAAGGTAAATTTAGAGGTATTTACTATGTAATTTATTTAAGACCTTTATTTCATAAGGATAAAGTAGCTGAAGTAGTCGGAACTTGTGTGGACATTACTAACAAAAAGATTATGGAAGAGGAAATTCTTCAAAAAGAACAAGAACAAAAATTAATGAATTCCTATGCATTCCAGCGTAGTTTGATTGATTGGTTAGATAGTGGGATTGCAGTAACAGATTGCAATAAAAAAATAAGGCTCTTAAATAGGAAATTTTATGAACTTTTCCAGTTGAAGGGTGAAATTGATTGCCATATTGGGATGCACGCTTCGGATTTACATTACCTTTTTGATAAAGAAATTAATAAAATTAAGCTCGAAAATACAGAAAAACTAACGAAAACTACGAAAGAAATTAAAATAAATACAGGTATGACACTACGCTACAATTGTTTTCCCTTAAATGAGAAAAATAATTTTGTAGGCTACTTGTGGGAGTTTGAGGATATCACAGAACAAAAAAAAATGGAAAGAGTTATTGTTCAGGCAAAAGAAGAAGCTGAAAAAGTGAACATGGCCAAATCAAGTTTTTTGTCTAAGATGAGTCATGAACTGCGTACTCCGTTGAATGGAATTCTGGGTTTTGCTCAATTATTGGAGATGGATGAATCTTTAAATGAACAACAGCGTGATTTTGTACAGGAGATTTTAAGTGGAGGAAGCCATTTATTAAGTTTAATTAATGATATTTTAGACGTGTCAAGAATAGAAACGGGAAATTTAAAGATTTCTGTAGAGGAAGTTCATCTTTTAACTGTCATCAAGGAATGTATCAATATTGTACAACCATTGGCTAAGAAGAAGAATATTAGTATTTATAGCCAACTGGATCAATGGGAAGATATGATGGTTCTTGCTGATCCTATACGTCTTAAACAAATATTGCTGAATCTACTTGATAATGCTATTAAATACAATCAAGAAAATGGAAAAGTCATCGTTTTCTGTCGTTTACAAGAGAATAAGCAGTACATTCATATCGTAGATACAGGTGTAGGTTTTTCTGTAGAGGAATATACTAAAGTGTTTGTTCCATTTTATCGAATCGAAAATACAAAAGAAGAAGGTACAGGGATTGGATTATCTTTAGTTAAACAGCTGGTGCATCTAATGGGTGGGGATATTAATGTAACAAGCAATAAAGGAACAGGAAGTGAGTTTTGTTTTAGCCTTCCTCTTCCAAATGATTCAAAGACTGTCATACAATGGGGTGAACAAACTGAATTTCCTCCAACAAATAATAGGAAGGAAGATAACTATCGTTTGCTATATATTGAAGATAACGAATCCAACTTGCACTTAGTAAGTAACATCATTAAATCGCAGCCTTCCTATACGCTCTTATCAGCTCGTACCGGAAAAGAAGGAATAGAAATTGTAGCAAACGAAAAAATAGATTTGGTTCTTCTTGATATTAACCTCCCAGATATTAATGGATATGAAGTATTTGAAATTTTAAAAGCAGGCAAAGAAACGAAAGATATTGCTGTCATCGCTGTAAGTGCGAATGCAATGCCAAAGGATATTCAATATACATTAGATAAAGGATTTGATAACTATTTAACAAAGCCCATTCATGTACAAGAGTTTTTGACAATCCTAAGTGAAACGCTAAACAATACAATTAATCAAAATATTCCAGATCATAAAATTTTAAGTACGGGACCACATGGCGAGGAAGCTGCCTCAGCAAAAACACTTCGTTTATCTTTGAAAGAGCTAAAAAAAATTAAGAAAAAGAAATATAAGGCTGCTATTGCTATGCATTATACTGGAAGTGATTGGTCAAGGTCTCAATTGGAAGGAATGCAAACTACTTTTGAGAAAATGGGCATTGAGGTAGTAGCCGTGACAAATGCAGAATTTAAATGGAAAAAGCAAGTAGCTGACATTGAAAGCATTTTAGCCAAAAAACCGGATATCCTGGTGAGCATTCCAGTTGATCCAGAATTAACTGCAAGTGTATATCAAAAAGCAGCCCAAGCTGGTGTCAAGCTGGTGTTTATGGACAATACACCGAATGGTTTGCAGCATGGGAAAGATTATGTAAGTATTGTTTCTGCTGACAATTATGGAAATGGCATTGAATCGGCTAATATCATGGCTGAGAAATTAGATAGAAAGGGCAAGGTCGGGATTATTTACCATGATGCTGATTTTTTTGCAACCAAACAAAGAACGGAAGCATTTGAAAAAACTATAAAGGAAAGGTACCCTGACATTCAAATTGTCGATCGTAGGGGAATTACTGATTCGAATGATGGAGAAAAAGTGGCATCTGGTATGATTGCTGAACATCAGGATTTAAATGGTATTTTTGTTGTATGGGATGTACCGGCTGAAGGAGCTTTGAGGGCAACTCGTACTGCAAAAAAAAGCAATTTAGTCATTACGACAATGGATTTGGGTATGAACGTCGCCTTGGAAATTGCACAGGATGGACCTATTAAAGGACTAGGTGCCCAGCTACCATACCAGCAAGGAGTCGCCGAAGCGATTCTAGCAGGGTATGCCCTACTTGGAAAACAAGCGCCACCCTATGTAGCCGTTCCGTCTCTAAAAGTAATGAAAGAAAATGTAATTGATGCTTGGCAGCTCGTTTATAATGAAGATGCTCCAGATATTATTCAAAGTGTTGCGAAATCAAGAAACGCTAGGGAAAAGGGGGAACAACAAGATGAAAGTATTGATCGCAGACGATGATGTTACCTCAAGAAAATTGTTAAGGTACTTTATTGGGAGTTTATCCAAATATAAAATTGTTGGAGAGGCCGCCAACGGTGAAGAATTGATACACTATGTTACGAAAGAAAAACCCGATCTTGCTTTAGTCGATATCGGAATGCCCTTATTGAATGGGATGGAAGCAGTTAAAGCATGTAAAGAACTTTTCCCGACTTTACAAGTTATTTTTATTACTGGTCATGATAATTATGCACTTGAGGCATTTAACGTAAAGGCAGTAGACTATATTTTAAAACCAATTGATAGAAATCGTTTATATGGTGCTTTAGAGAGAGCCTCCCAAGTGTCTATTTCACTAGTCGATAAAGAACATTCATTTAAAAAGGATTTAATGATTAAACAGCAGAAAAATATAATTTTTATTCCATTAGAAGAAATTATCTTTATTGAAAGACTTGATCGGAAATCTGTCATTCATACTAAAAATGGTAAATTCGAGACAAATGAAGCTTTAACTAGCTTGGAAGGTGCCGTTGATTCTAGGTTTATGATATCTCATAGATCTTATATTATAAATGTGGAACTTTTAACAAGAATCGAAGCAACGGGTCAAATGTATAAAGCCTATTTTAAAGATTATAAGGAAACTGCAAGGATTTCCAAGCATAAAGTAGACAATCTGCAAAGGTACAAATTATTATAAAACATAGAGCTCAGCAATAAGTGCTGAGTTTTTTAATTTGTTGTTTTTTTGTTTATATGGATAAAAACGACGCTTAAAAGGAAATTTAAAGAGTTTGAATCTCAGAAAATGTTGTCTGAATCCAATTAGACAATACTTTTGTATGCGATTACAATTCTGTTATAGAGAAGAACAAGAAAAGAGAGTCGTAAAATGGTGCGAATAATAGATGTAGCAAAAAAAGCAAATGTTTCAACTGCTACAGTGTCAAGAGTGCTAAGTAAACCTAACACTGTAACGGAAGAAACGACTGAGAAAGTATTACAAGTAATTAAAGAATTAAACTATCAGCCAAATGCATTAGCTCGCCAGTTAAGAACATTAGAAACCAAAACCATTCTAGTCATTGTACCTGATATAACAAATCCTTTTTTTTCGAAGGTATTAAGAGGAATTGAGTCTGTAGCCGTCATAAACGGATATCAAGTTCTGCTTGGGGATACGGGCAATGATTTGGAAAGAGAAAATGGGTATTTGAATATACTTCTCCAAAAAAAAGCTGATGGAATGGTTTTACTAACGGCGAGAATGGAATCGAAGAACATTGAGGAAATGGCTCTCAAATATCCTGTAGTTTTGGCCTGTGAATATATAGAAGGTTCAGCCATCCCCACCGTTTCTATTAATAATATCAGTGGGGCTCAAAAAGCAACAGAATATTTGGTTAAGTTGGGACATAAAAGGATAGGATTTATATCAGGTCCTCTAGGTGGAGTGATAGGCCAGGATCGATTAAAAGGATTTTATCAGACAATGGCACGATACAACCTGACAGTTGAGTCCACTCTAGTGCAGGAGGGTAATTTTTCTTATGAAAGCGGTTTTAATATAATGAATCAATTTTTGGCTCTCAACCATCCTCCAACAGCCGTGTTTGCAGCAAATGATGAGATGGCATTTGGAGCTATAAATGCTATTTCTTCAAAAGGATTAAGTGTTCCACATGATATTTCCGTAGTAGGATTTGATGATATAAAATTTTCATCTATTTTCAAACCGCCTCTTACAACCATCTCACAGCCAGCTTTTGAGATGGGCACGATGGCAATGAAATTACTTATAAAGTTGATGAATAGGGAAGAAATTGAAAGACATCAATATCTAATGGAAGATCAGCTTATCATACGTGATTCATGCTCAACACATATTTCATAAGGAAATAAGAGTTCTTTTGAAAATGTATCTGATGATTTAAATCTTCTTGTTTTTTTAAAATTAAGATGTAATCGATTACAAATGGTTGGAAAAAGAATTGCTTAATATCCGATTAAAAAGGGATTTTTAGTTTAGATTTCTGATAAGTACAATCAATTACAATTACAGGTAGTAAAAACACCTTCTTCTTATAATAAATTAAAAAATATAGTCTTTTTCTAAAATACTTTGTAATCGATTACATGTATCTTGGTTCAATTATTTCTTATCTAAATTAATTTAAGGAGGTGATGAAATCCCAGTATTAATACACCATATACTCATAAGGAATTTTTAAAGATAGGGGAGAAACCATGAAACTAGGATATCAGACAAATACGTGGGGCGGGGTAGTAGGGCACCCTGCCGGAGTCACTTCGATAAAAGACCTTTATTACCTTGCAAATGGATCAACAGAAGAAGCTTTAAAAGATATTGCAGAAGTTGGATATAAAGGATTTGAAATGTTTGACGGAAATCTAATGGAATTTAAAGATAGAAAAGAAGAATTTAGAGCATTGCTGAACCGTTACTCTTTAGACTTTATTGGAGTTTACACTGGAGGGAATTTTATTTTCCCGGATATTTTGGAAGAGGAATTATTAAAAATTGAAGAGGTTGCAGCTCTTGCTTCTGAACTAGGAGCGCAGCATCTAGTAATTGGCGGAGGAGCTATCCGTACGAATGGTATTTTAGAAAGCGATTACGCTGATTTAGGCAATGCGCTTAATCGAGTAGTAGTAATTGCAGAGAAATATAATCTTATTCCAAGCTATCACCCGCATTTAGGAACAAACGTAGAGGCCCCAGACCAGCTGGACAAATTAATGGCACTAACAACGATTAATTTATGTCCGGATACAGCGCATATCGAAGCAGGTGGAGGGAACCCGGTAGAAGTAATTAAAAAATATGCAGATCGCATTAAATATATTCATTTCAAAGATTATTATAATGGAGAATTTCTTCCTTTAGGAGAAGGACATCAAAAGTTTGACCAGATGATCCAAGTGCTGGATGGCATTGGGTATGATGAATGGCTTACAGTAGAATTAGATAGCTATAATGATCCGAAAAAAGGAGCAGAAATCAGTTTTAACTTCTTATTAAGTTTTGAAACGGCAAATAAGTCTTAAGGTCAAGAAGAAAGTAGCAGAGATAATATATTAGGAACTTGAAGCCTAATTTACCATAACGATATAGCAGATGTTATTTAAAAGATAGTAGTTCCGAATAAATAGACTACTTTCATAGGAGGAGAATAAAAATGAAAAAGTTAAACGTAGGTATGATCGGCGGAGGATTTATGGGGAAAGCGCATGCACTTGCTTATGCAGGTATGCCAATGTTTTTTTGGCCGGCACCAGCAATTCCTCAACGACACACAGTCGTTGATGTGACCGAAGAATTAGCAAAAGATGCAGCGGAACGTTTAGGATTTGAAAACTATTCATCTGATTGGAGAAAGGTAGTAGAAGATCCTGAAATTGATATTATTGATATTGTAACACCAAATGACTCTCATGCAGAAATTGCCATTGCAGCTGCCAAAGCAGGTAAACATATCATTTCAGAAAAACCGTTAGCACGAACTGCAGCAGAAGCAAAAACAATGCTTGACGCAGTAAAAGAAGCAGGTGTTAAGCATATGGTCGCATTTAACTATCGCAGAACACCAGCCGTTGCTCTAGCAAAAAAATACATTGAGGAAGGAAAAATCGGAAAGATTTTAAACTTCCGAGGCACGTACCTGCAAGATTGGTCTGCGGATCCTAATTCGCCTTTATCATGGCGTTTCCAAAAAGAACGAGCTGGTTCAGGTGCATTAGGTGATATCGGAACACATGTGATTGACTATGCGAGATATCTTGTGGGTGACATTTCAGAGGTAATGGCTATTGCAAAGACATGGATTGGTGAAAGACCGATTCAAAGTGGTGCTGTAGATAAACTAGGAACTGTAAAAGCAGAAGCTGATGTACCAAAAGGTAAAGTTGATGTAGACGATGAGTTTTCAACTTTAATTAAATTTGATAACGGCGCAGTTGGAAGTATTGAAGCGACTCGTAATGCCTGGGGCCGCAACAACTTCTTAACATTTGAAATTCACGGAGAGAAAGGTTCATTATACTTTAACTATGAACGCCGTGATGAGCTTCAAGTATGTTTCTCCGATGATCCAAGTGATAGCCGCGGATTCAGAACGGTTTATACAGGACCTGCACATCCATATGGAGAAGGTCTATGGCCAATCCCGGCATTAGGAATTGGGTACGGGGAAACAAAAATTATTGAAACATATGATTTCCTCAAATCAATCGCTGAAGATACAAGCGTATCACCAGATTTTGAAGACGGTTATCAAATCGCCGTTATTTCAGATGCTATCCTTGAATCAGCTGAAAAAGGTGTATGGGTTAATCTTACAGAAAATTTAGTGAAAGCTTAAATAATAGTTTAGTAGAGGCTAGTCCTAGTAGACTAGCCTTTATTAGAAATAGAGTTGTTGATTTGTGATTCGGTCGATAGAAACAAGTCTGCAAGCGGCTATAAAGGTTTTAATTCTCTTTTTAGCTACTACGTAAGTAAAAGAAATCATGGAAAATACAGTTTATTAAGGTGGAGAAAGAAATGGAAAAAATAAAAGTTGGAGTCATTGGGACAGGGTTTATTGGACCTACTCATATTGAGGCTATCAGGAGACTCGGTTTTGTAGAAGTAGTTGGATTAGCAGAACATGGCCAGGAAGTAGCAGAACAAAAAGCGGTTGAACTTGGAATTCCGAAAGCTTATGGGGATTATCGTCACATGTTAAAAGACAGTGAGATTCAAGTTGTTCATAACTGTACACCTAATCACCTTCACTTTCAAATTAATAAAGAAATTATTCAAGCAGGCAAACATGTGTTATCGGAGAAACCATTAGCTATGTCTAGTGAAGAGTCAGCCGAGCTATTGAAATTAGCTAAAGAGCACCAGGTCGTACATGGCGTAAACTTTAACTACCGCCAATTTCCGATTGTAAAGCAATTAGAAACAATGATCAGAAACGGTGAGTTAGGGAAAGTCAACTTAGTGCACGGAAGTTATTTACAAGACTGGTTATTGTTCGAAACAGACTTTAATTGGCGTTTAGCTCCTGAAGTCGGAGGGAAATCACGAGCGGTAGCGGATATCGGTTCTCATTGGTGTGATACAGTTCAATATGTAACAGGTAAAAAAATCGTCGAAGTTTTTGCTGATTTAGCAACTGTTATACCAGTAAGAAAAAAATCTACTTCTCAAGGCTCTACTTTTGGGGGACAAAAAGGACAAGAGGAAGCATATGAAGATGTTCCGATTAACACAGAAGACTATGCATCTGTTCTTGTACGTTTTGAAGACGGGGTAAAAGGCTTATTTACTGTGTCTCAAGTAAGTGCAGGGCGAAAAAATAGACTAAGCTTCGAAATCGCTTGCAGTCAAAATTCTGCTTTTTGGAATCAAGAAGAACCAGAAAAGCTGTGGATTGGCTATCGAGATCAACCAAATCAAACTCTTCTTGCAGATCCTACTTTATTTAATCCTGAAGCAAAATCGTCCATTCATCATCCGGGGGGCCATAATGAAGGCTGGCCAGATGCATTAAAAAATGGATTGTTGAATTTCTATACCTTTATTCGAGAAGGTAAAAATCCTTTAAGTGATAAAGCCACTTTCGCGACATTTGAAGATGGACATATGTCCATGTGCATTACCGACGCCATTTTAGCAAGTCATGAACAACAAAAATGGATGAAGGTGAAGGTAAAGCAGGAGGTACGTGCATGAAATTAGGGGTGTTTACAGTTCTTTATCAAAACTTACCTTTTGAAGAGATGCTGGACAAACTATGTGAAATGGGTGTAGAGGCGGTTGAATTGGGCACAGGCAATTATCCAGGAAACAATCATTGTAATCCCGATGAATTACTAGAGAACCCAGAGAAATTAAAAAGATTTCAAGCTGCCCTTAAAAGTAGAGGACTTACAATAAGTGGTCTAAGTTGTCATGGAAATTTACTGCATCCAAATAAGATAGTTGCCAAAAAGGCTCATGATGTGTGGAGAAAAACAGTTTTATTAGCTGAACGTTTAGAAGTGCCGGTGATTAATGGATTTTCTGGGTGCCCAGGTGACCACCCAGGTGCCAAAAATCCGAACTGGGTAACCTGTTCTTGGCCGCCGGAATATACGGAAATCCTAGATTGGCAGTGGAATGAAGTAGTCATTCCTTACTGGAAAGAGGAAGTGAAATTTGCAGAGTCACACGGTATCCATCAAATTGCGCTTGAAATGCACCCGGGGTTTGTTGTGTATAACCCTGAAACCCTCTTGAAATTAAGAGAGCATGCTGGGCCAAGTATTGGAGCTAATTTTGATCCAAGCCATTTGATTTGGCAAGGGATTAATCCAGTAGAAGCCATTAAAAAACTTGGTCGAGAAGAGGCTATTTTTCATTTTCATGCAAAAGATACGTATTTGGATCAGGCAAATATTAGCGTTAATGGAGTATTAGATACAAAACATTACAGTGATACTTTGAATCGTTCATGGACATTTAGATCCGTAGGATATGGGCAAAACGAAAAAGTGTGGAAAGATATGGTAAGTGCGCTTCGTGCGGTAGGATATGACTATGTGATATCCATTGAACATGAAGATATGCTAGCTTCGTTAGATGAAGGGTTAAGTAAGGCCATCTCTTTATTAAAAGGCGCACAATTTAAAGAACAATTAACTGAAATGTGGTGGGCGTAACAGTATATTTCCTATATAGTTAACGATAAATACCCAGTTGGGTATTTATCGTTAATCATTGAAGAGAACCATCTAATGAGTAAATGTGACTATCAGCATTGTTAAATATATAATTTTGAGGTGATTAAAATGAATGCGATTTCAAAAAGAGAGCAAAACACCAAAGGGCTTCCATCAGCTATGATTTGGGGCTATATCGCAACTCTAATTTTTATGGTAGGAGATGGTCTAGAACATGGTTGGCTTTCACCGTATCTTATTGAACATGGCTTAACCGTTCAACAATCTTCTACTCTCTTTGCAGCATACGGAGCTATATTAGCAATCGCCTCCTACTTTTCGGGTGTCCTTACAGAAGCATGGGGACCAAGAAAGGTTATGATAGCAGGCTTGGTTATCTGGTTAGTAGGTCAAATTCTTTTTATTGAATATGGTCTAAAACCGCATAATTATGCAGTTATGTTACCAACTTATGCTATTCGAGGATTTGGTTATCCTTTATTTTGCTATTCGTTTTTAGTTTGGGTTACGTATCGCAGTCCTGAACGTATTTTAGCTACGGCAATAGGGCTATTTTGGGCAGCATGGAGTGGCGGTCTTTATGTTGTTGGAAGTTATTTTCCAGCTTATATGATTCCGAAAATCGGATACATCGGATTAATGTGGAGTGCGGTCGTATGGGTGTTAATCGGTGGATTAATTGGAGTTGTTGTTGTAAAAGGCCAAGTACATGAACATGAGGGTAACGGCAAGGAAAAATTGAAAAATTTACTCAGTGGACTAACTATTTGTATTGAAAAGCCAAAAATTGCAATAGGAGGAGTTGTTCGTATAATAAACTCCACCGGCGTAGGTGCTCTTCCAATCTTTTTCCCTCTATACTTGTCCTCTGAATATGGATACAGTACAGAAGAATGGTTACAAATATGGGGAACTATGTGGGTGGCCAATATCTCTTTTAACTTAGTCATTCCCTATATCAGTGACAAATGGTTAGGTTGGCGAAAGACAATTATGTGGATTGGCAGTTTCGGTTGCGGTGTAATGACTCTGGTTATGCTTTATACTCCTCAAATGTTCGGGCATAATTTCTGGGCATTAACTGTGGTAGGCATATTTTTTGGAATCGTTCTATGTGGTTATGTACCACTCTCTGCTCTAGTAAGTTCATTAGCACCTGAAAAGAAAGGCTCAGCTATGGCTATTGTAAGTTTTGGGGCTGGAATGTCTTACTTTATTGCACCTGCAATTGTAGGAACATTCATTGGTAGCATGGGTGTACACGGAGTCATGTGGATATTTGCTGGTTTGTATTTTGTTAGTGCTATTTTGATGATATTTATGAAATTACCAGGTGACGAAAAACAAAATAAAAGCAGTTATTCACCTGAGAAACAAGTCGGTTGAAAGTAAGGATAATCAATATGGCAGACAGGCGTTTATACTGTTTTAACGAAGTACTAAAGTGAGTAGATGTCATATAACAAACATAATTAAAAAGTCCTTGAAATTCAAATAATTTCATGGATTTTTTTATTTTCCTAATGGACAAGTTAACAGGTAAATTCTTTAGAGATGTTAGTAATGCATGAGGTATTTTATACTCCCATTTAAAGAATCTCTGTCTAAAGTGTGTGAATCAAATGAGATAATTGCAGAAATAAAGTATCCATTGTATTAAGGTTGTTCATATGCAAAATTAATAAATAACTCTTCTTTCTTAGCCCTTCTGCTCTAATTCTTAGTCAGCGATTTCCTCCACATTTAATACAGCAAATACCTATTTGCTCTTGTAGAGTAAAGCTCATTTTTTTGACGTGTTTCTTCTATTGATGATAAAGAAAGAATAAATAAACTCTAAGATTGTAGCTAAAGCTAGAATAGGCACAGTAACTTTAATTATAATACCAAAAGTACTTGCTGTATCAACTGATAAAAGAAACAATCGAATTGTAACTACATACAAAATTATCGAAGTGACTAAAGAAACTATTGATACCTTTAACGCATTAAAAAAAGTTCTCCATATAATTGACCGTTTTTGGTGTTTATTAACAGAAAATCAGTAGGATATTTAAGTTAATGTAGAGAAGAAATTGCGAATAATTGAAACAAATAGGCAGATTTAATCATTCTTCAAATGTTCCTATATTTTTTTGCCTCTTATTGTTGATTAACAAGCACTATCTAAGATAAATCGTACTCATTATTAAAAATACGTCTTATAACAGACATTGTAAATCTAACCAATAATAAGGAAAAAGAGAGAGAATAAAAAGTAGTTGTCCAATTCCATCCATTTTTATATTTAATAAGGCGTGTATTTTTTTCTAGCCATAGCTCAGCAATACTCATAGGTATACTGAAATACAGAACTTTTAAAAGGCACTGAATGATACGGGAATCCTTAGTTAGTTGATTATAAAAGACACACGTAATTGGGAAAAGTATGTAATCAAACAACACGCTTGTTTTAACTTGTTTTGGAAATCGGGTGGGATATTGAACATAGCCTCTTTTTACAACCAGATTATCGACCAATGATGCATAGTAACTTTTTATAAAGAAAACAAGGAGCCATTCCTTTGCAAGTGGTTTTTTTATTAAATATATAAAAGAACTAATACCAAAGAGATAAAGGACTTTTATAAGGTTTATTTCAAATTTTCGACCCAATGTTTAGCACCTCCACAAAGATAGTTTATCTTTGATGTAGGAGGTTATACTAAGGAAATTCCAATTTTAGATCAGTAAACAGTGAATAAGCAAGGTTCTATTTTGATATAAAATTGTTTCCTGGTTATGAACATTTTCACTTAAATTAACGGGTAGCAAATGCTTAATATGTACAATCGCTTTCTCACTTATTTGAAATAGAAACGGTCACCGTGAAAAAGAACTCAATTTGGGTTCTTTTTTTTCACTAAATTAATTACAGAAAACGACTATATCATTGTACGGAAATACCTGTATTATAAGCGATGTGAACAAGAAGTACTTAAAAGTAAATTTAAAAATAAAATTAATTGTAGGGGTTTGCGATCTATGAGATATCGATTTTATATGAATGGGGATGAGTCAGGGAAATTGAACGGCAGTAAGCCCAATTTTGACACCATTGATGATGTTGTCATGGGCGATGCTTTCTTTGTTGGTGGAGGAATGTACTTAAAGTAATGGGGCAGGTTAGTTGAAGAAGGAATTCTTTCCTTGGCTATGGATAACAGATGTTGTAAAACTATGCAGAACCCGAAGGAACAAAAGCGGAAGCGTGTAGATGAGAGGCGTGACTCTAGACAAGCTAGCGAGAAGGTTTGCTCTTTAGTCTTCTTGACGGATTGGCTTATACCCGTGCTGGAGCTGGACAGTCTATAAAATATAAAAGAATAATCACAGGGACAGCTCTACTTTTTCAAAGAGGAAAGGATCCGTCCCTGTGATTAAAAACTTATTTTCTTTTGAGAAGCCAGTCTTGAAAATCGGTGGCAACTACTCTTTCACCTGTGATTCCCTCTGCAGCAGCTGAGGCTAAAAAAACAATCGGCTCGGCCATAACCCTTGGATCTAATAGCTGGAATTTTGATTCAGTCTCTTTTCGAACTTCGTCCGGAATCATCCCGGTAGTAGTGGCACCGCCCGGTAAAAGCATATTCACCATAATTCCATATTCTTTTAAATCTTCGGCCATTATATATGAGAGTGATTCAGTGGCTGCCCTCGATGGTCCATAAGGTACAAAACCCTTTCTTTTCATAGTCTCATGATTCATAGAAATATTAATCATTCGCCCATGACCTTGTTCCATCATTAAAGGAGCAAACCCTCGAGCTACTAAAAAATATCCTGTGAGATTGATATCAATTAAATCTCGAAACCCCTCTGGTGTTACTTTGAAAAATGGCTGAGGCTCGACTAAAAAACGCGGGTTTACTGTCCTCATCCCAATTCCCGCATTATTGATGAGAACATCGAGTTTCCCCCATTCTCTTTTCACCCATTCTACCGCGTGATTGACGGATTGTTCCGATCGAACATCTAAAGGAATTCCAACAGCAGGATAACCCTCGCGCTTTAATTTCTCTACTGCTTGATCCAATTTAGTTCCACCTCTAGAAGCTAACGCCACCGTGGCTCCAGCTTGAAGCAAAGCCTCCGCCATGGAAAATCCTAGGCCGCTTGAAGCACCTGTTACGAGTGCATGGATATTTCTTAACTCTTTTGTATTCATTGGCATTTTCCCTCCGAAATGTTATTAAACCACTGACTGATACAGTATTCTAGGTAATCATCACTTTATACGAAATTTCTTTAAAAAGCAAAGATATGATAAAAGAGTAGGGGACTTAAACTGCTAAAGAGGCGGTTTAGCTTAAATACATTTCTTCATAAAGTTAAAAAAGAAAATTTTCCTAATTTCTTATTTATAACAGCTTACCGTTGATACGGGAATATTGAACTTCAGTAACTGCTAATTGAATTCTACTTCATCTGGAGACCTTTAAATTAAAATGTTTCCTTTCTTCTGAGAGACTTATTAAATTTCGAAAACAATCAATTCAATCATCTTTTCGTATAGAAAACCTTATTAAGAAACATGCATTAGAAAAAATATAAATCATATATATGAGATATCCCGTTTGAATGTTTGAGGAGGATATTATGAAACCTATGTTACCTAGTGAAAAATATTTCGGTAATTTAGAACTAGTTTATGCATTTTATGGGGCTATGCCTACAGGTGTTACTGTTTCAGAAACCGGTCGTATTTTCATTTGCTTTCCGAAATGGGGAGACGATGTTAAATTTACAGTGGCGGAAATTGTTCAAGATAAATTGCAGTCTTATCCTAATTTAAAAACCAATTTGGTTAACTCCGAAAATATCACAATGACTTTCATCAGTGTCCAAAGTGTAGTTGCTGATGGAAGGGGAACGCTTTGGATATTAGATACAGGTGCACCCAATTTTTCTGCACCTATTAAAGGGGGAGCAAAATTAGTCGCTGTTGATTTAGAAACCAATACAATAAGAAAAGTATATACCTTTACAGAAGATGTTGTTCTACCTACAACTTATCTGAATGATGTCCGTTTTGATTTTCGCGTTGGAAAAGCAGGTTATGCCTATATAACAGATTCTTCTTCAAGAGGACCAGGAGCTATTATTGTCGTAGATTTATCAAATGGAAACGCGTTTAGACGGTTAAATGGAGCAAAATCAACTTCACCCGATCCCTATTTTTTACCGAAGGTAGAAGGTGAAATTTTGATGAATAGAAACATAGATGGCTCAACTTCCCCATTTAGATTGGCTTCTGACGGAATAGCAATTTCTCCCGATGGCAAAGTTTTATTTTTTTGTCCACTAACCAGTCGTCATTTTTTCTCAATTTCAACAGAAGTTCTAAGAGACCGAACTATACCAGATAAAGATTTAATTTATCATGTGGAGTATTGGGGAGAAAAAGGTGCGTCTGATGGAATGATCACCGATGCAAAGGGAACTGTTTATGCTGGAGATTACGAAAACAACAGTATTCGTAAGATATTTCCAAATGGCATAATGGAAACTATCGCACATGATCCGAGAATTTTGTGGCCGGATACTTTTTCAATTGGTCCGGATCAATATTTGTATGTCATTGTAAACCAATTACATCGGCAGCCTAGATTTCATTATGGCAAAGACTTACGAGAGACACCTTATAGTTTACTTCGTATCAAAATTGATGAATTTCCGGCTCCAACCTTTTCATAATAAAAATAGTCAATTAATTGCTTTCATTATATAGTGTAAAACAAACGCGAGTAAGCAAGAAGTATTAAATTTATTTACCCCTGCCAAATAAAATCAAAATGGTTTAATAGAAACAGTTTATTTGGTTAGTGTTAAACCGTTGCAGGAAATTTTTTGCAATACCGGTAAATTCAATGTAGTATTGATATTATTTAAATCCAAACTGATCTGTTCGTTTGTATCCCCAGCATGGTAATCCTTATAAGCTTATTTAATAACATGAATGCCGCATACATATTTAGTTAACATAAATGGTTTTATGGTAACTAGGTTTGTATAGGGTGTACATAGAATTCTACGTTTTCAGATGTACGTGTATCTTTTTTTTCTTAATAAAACTAACGCTGCAGGATAACCCAATGAATTTGTTGTATAGATACGTAGTGAGAGTTATGACTAAATCAAACGTGAGTTCTTTTTTCATCTAACTTTAATTTAGTAAAGTCTAACTAAAATTTTAAAAGAGGTGTTTTTAATGGTTTTA
>Ga0209795_10000455_pt1 | contig 32244 bp, 38 predicted proteins | sample AgamicOrMarz_FD_187166 | JGI IMG/M metagenome (GOLD analysis project Ga0209795, IMG submission 187166) | Agave microbial communities from Guanajuato, Mexico - Or.Ma.rz (SPAdes) (version 2) | ecosystem: Host-associated > Plants > Phyllosphere > Phylloplane/Leaf | place: Guanajuato, Mexico...
GGCTTTATTTGCTCTTTACAGCAGATGTAGGTTCAAGCATTTCATTTAGTAACCTTTGGTCTCATGGTGGATTTTTTCCAAATGGCTTTAGCGGCCTGTTCTATATGTTGGCTTTCTTGATGTTCGCTTTTGGTGGTATTGAACTGATTGGTATGGCAGCAGCAGAAGCAAAAGATCCGAAAAAAACCATTCCAAAAGCAATTAACCAAGTCGTTTTCCGTATCTTGATTTTCTATATCGGTTCATTGGCAATCTTACTTTCATTAGTGCCATGGAACCAATTAGATCTTGGCGGTCTCGACAAAAGTCCATTTGTTATGATTTTTAGCCAAATGGGAATTGGTTGGGCTGCACACTTGCTGAACTTTATTATTTTAACTGCTGCTCTATCTGTTTATAACAGTGGGATGTTTGCAAATAGCCGTATGCTCTACAGTCTCGCTCAACAAGGGAATGCACCAAAAGTTTTTGCAAAAACCAATAAACAGGGGGTTCCTATTCCCGCTGTTCTGCTTTCTGCTTTATTAATCTTTGGTTGTGTTCTTTTAAACTACTTTGTACCTGAAGATGCTCTTGGACATCTCATGTATGTTGTGGTTGGTGCACTTGTTCTAAACTGGGCAATGATATCAATTACACATTTGAAGTATAGACGCTTTGTTAAGCACGCGAATATTAAGACATCTTTTCCAGCGTTATGGTCGCCATTTAGTAATTATTTAGTTTTAGCGTTTATTGCTGTGGTTCTCTATATTATGTGGACTCAAGGCTTCAAAGAGTCAGTAATGATGATCCCTATTTGGATTACAGCAATGCTCGTACTTTTTGACTATTTAAATCCTAAAAAACTAGATTCCATTGAGAATCCTGAAGAATAAATAAATCTAAAAAGCCATTGTCTAGACAGTGGCTTTTTTATTTAAGACTATAAGGTTAAAATCATACCTGGATGTCTGTTTAGAGCCACTTTTTCGTATCATCAGCTACAGGCTTGCCATGAATAATGTGCATTATCATTGCATGAGCAATACTGCCCTTAAATGGAATTTCAGGTAATTGATCAAATTTGAAAAACTGAGCATCGCTAAGTTCTTTCTCCTGAATTTCAATTTCGCCCGCTTCATATTCGGCTTTAAAGGCCAACATTAAGTTACTCGGAAATGGCCATGGTTGGCTCGCTAAATATTGAATATTCTTAATTTTCAATCCGACTTCTTCTAATGTTTCACGTCGAACAGCATCTTCTAGTGTTTCCCCTACCTCTACAAAGCCTGCGATTAAACTATACATCTGGGTTGTATTTCTGGCATTTTTAGCCAGCAAAATCTCGTTCTCTCCACGCGTAATGATAGTAATCACACAAGGGTTAACTCTAGGATATTGACTAAAATTACATGCTGGACAAGTCATAGAATATTCAGTCTTATGCTGCTGGGTTTTATGTCCGCAACGGCTACAAAACTGATGATTACGACGCCACTCTAGTAACTGAAAAGCACGACTTGCCTGTTCAAACTGCGGTTTAGTCCAATACTGCAAGAGTTGGCGAATAGGTATGAACTGATATCCATTTGGTATAGGTTCACCTTCTTGGAAATCTCTTGCTATTACTTGAGGATCTGATTGTATATGTAAATCATGTTCCTGCTGTTGAAGGCAAGGCAAATTAAAATTCGCATCAACCAAAAGTTGTTGCTGCTGAAAAATATAAGCTATTGGATGATTGTTTGTATCCATTTATATACTCGAGTGAAGAATCTTTTGACGGCCTCTATAGTTCCTTCAAAAGGATCAAGCTTAAAACATACTTTTCAAAAATCTTACGCATATTAGCAAACACCTTCAATTTATTTAATTTGTATCTTTTTGATTAAAATCACATTTTATTCACACTCGTTATGCTTTTAAGTTATGTTTATCTCTTTATAGTTAAGTGACTATTGATGAACTTAGAAGCACTGCTTCACATAAAATTGATCTCTGAAAATTTAGACTAGTTTTAGTTCCATCTCATGAAGCAAAAATATGCGATTTGGTTTAATTCTGGGTGATCAATTAAATCACCAACTCGCAACGCTCAAGTATTTAAACCGGAATGAAGACATTATTTTGATGGCTGAAGTACTTGAGGAAACATCTTATGTTGCTCATCATCCACAAAAAATAGCGCTGATTTTTAGTGCAATGCGGCACTTTGCAAAAGAATTAAAAGCACAGGGCTGGAAAATCCGTTATCACACATTTAAGCGCGAAAGTCATATAAAAAAGTTAGTCGACTTTATTGCTTTGCAGCAGCAACACTTCTTCGCGAATGCTCTCGTCGTTACCCAATGTGGTGAGTATCGCTTACAGCATGAAATGGATACTTTATGGTCTAACTCACTAAAACTACCTTTTATTTGTTTAGAAGATGATCGCTTCTTTTGTACCGTAGAACAATTCAAGCAATGGGCAAACAAATATAAAACGCTAAGGATGGAATACTTTTACCGAGAAATGCGCAAGCAAACTCACTATTTAATGCATGACCAACAACCCCTAGGCGGGCAATGGAACTTTGATCAAGCTAATCGAAAAGCGTGGTCAGGCACTCCACCTTTGCCAGCAAAATTAACCTTTAAGCATGATCAAATTGATATAGATGTTATTCAACTGGTCAAGAAAGAATTTTCTCAACATATCGGCAATATCGATTCCTTTCAATGGGCAACAACACGTCAAAATGCCTTGCTTGCTTTAAACCATTTTATTTCTAACAACCTACCCCACTTTGGCGATTATCAAGATGCTATGGTTTATGGTTCAGATTTTATGTTTCATAGTCTGCTCTCGCCTTATTTAAATTGTGGATTGTTATTGCCACAAGAGGTGTGTGACGCTGCTCAAAAAGCCTATTACAACGGACAGGTCCCCTTAAATGCAATAGAAGGGTTTATTCGGCAGATATTAGGATGGCGGGAATATGTACGTGGAATCTATTGGTTATCTATGCCTGACTATAGCGATCAAAACACCCTTCATGCCAGCATGCCGCTGCCACAATATTACTGGACGGGTAATACAAAAATGGCATGTATGGCAGAGTGTTTCAGAAATACCTTTGAACATGGCTATGCTCACCATATTCAGCGTTTAATGATTACAGGCAACTTTGCGCTTTTAGCAGGTGTAAACCCATCAGAAATTTGCGAATGGTATTTAGCTGTCTATGTAGATGCTTATGAATGGGTCGAATTACCGAATACATTAGGCATGGCGATGTATGCAGATGGCGGCATCATGGCAAGTAAACCCTATGCTGCATCAGGTAATTACATACATAAAATGTCAAATTATTGTCAGCACTGTACATATAACGTCAAAACCAAAACTGAGCCTGATAGTTGTCCATTTAACAGTTTGTATTGGTATTTTATGAACCAGCATGAGGCCATATTTCATCATAATCCCAGAATGGTTATGGTCTACAAAAACCTTGATCGTATGAAAGATAAAGCTTCTGTCATGAAGCATGCAAAGTTACTTATTCATCAACTTGATGAGCTTTAAGATCATGAAAAAACAGCATCTACCCCAGAAAATATGTGTCTATTGCCAACGCCCTTTTGACTGGCGAAAAAAATGGGAACGTTGCTGGGAAGAAGTAAAATATTGCTCTGAAAGATGCAAACGACAGGCTCGCTCAAATAAGTAAATATTTCTCGCGATTGTTTTCACTGATTCAACACTACTCTTAATTGTTGAATCAGTTGTATTTCAATTGATTATATTTGATAGTCTTACGCATATTTATACTGACGAGAACAGTAAGCTCGTTCAACTTCTGGTGAACGTAATTGCTGATGCTTGGTTTTACGCCCTGCCATACGTTTGCGCCAGAGTTTAAAACTATTAGTTTTCAGGTTGTATCTCATTAAACGAATAATTTCGCTTTCACTTAAGCCATACTCTCGCTCAATTGCTTCAAATGGGGTTCGATCTTCCCATGCCATTTCAATAATTCTAGATAAGTCCTGCTCATCAATTTTTTTCATGTTATGCCCTTTTAAATTATGCTGTAGCCAAATCTGATTCTTTAACAAACAAACTTTCGGAAATAGCTTCACTTACCCGATTGCTTGCCTTGAATGTTTTCGTGTTTTGCTTCAGATCATAGAAAGACAAACATGAATTTTTTGTGATTTTTTTGCTTTATAAACTCTATTTTTTATATAAGACATAAGCCATTGTAAAACCTTTGAGTGGTTTAACTTTTTATTAACCACTATGGCAAAATTTTTAATACCTAAAACATGAAAAAGCCATTGCCTTGGCAATAGCTTTTTTGTTTATAATCATAAAATTATGCGCCCTTAGCTTAACTGGATAGAGCAGTTGCCTCCTAAGCGACCGACGTGGGTTCGAGTCCCGCAGGGCGCACAAACCTAATAGCAAAATATAAAACAATTTAGTTAAAAAAAGTTATTATTCAAATATTTACATATTAATCATAGAAGAATATAGATAAATATATAAGGATATAGTTGCAATATTTAAGGATATGATTGAGGATATATAAAGTTCTACTCAATATGTATCCTTATTCTGCCATGGCTAAGAAAACTGTTCCGCTATCCGACTCCAAATGCACTGGTGCAAAGCCGCAGGAAAAAGATTATTCCCTATATGATGGTCATGGACTGATTTTATTCATTCGTAAAAGTGGCTCAAAAGTATGGCGATTTAAATATAAAAGAGCTAATGGTAAAGATGGCTTAATGACATTGGGTAACTTCCCTGCTTTAAGTTTAAAAGCAGCCAGGGATAAGCGCCGTGAATTGGAGACACTATTAGCCAATGGAATAGATCCAATTGAATACAGCGAGATACAAAAGGCTAAACTAGACAATAAATATAATTTTGAATCTATAGCTCGAGAATGGCATACAGCATATAAAAATACTGGACGCTGGGGAACTGAAACAGCAGAAAGAGCTCTTAAGAATATGGAAGAGTATGTTTTCCCAAAACTTGGGAAAAAACCTATTGATGCAATCAAGCCAAAAGAACTGATTCAAGTCATTAAAAGTATTGAAGACTTAGGTTATACCGAAGTTGTAAAAAAAACCCGGCAACGGCTAACAAGTATTTTTGCATTTGCAATGTCGAAAGGTTTTATTGAAAGCAATCCAGCCTATGGTCTTCAAGATATTTTCATCCTTTCAAAAAAAACCAAACATCACCCTCAATTACCATTAGAAAGATTGCCCGAGCTGCAAGCTAAATTAGCTTCCGATACGGGCCATCCACTTACTCGACTATGTGTTGAATTTGCTTTACATACTTTTGCTCGTTCAAGTGAAATTAGATTTGCAAGATGGAAGGAGTTTGATTTTGAGAATGCTATCTGGACCATTCCCCCAACTAGAGATTTCGTAGAAGGTTACAAATATTCTCATCGCGGTGCAAAAATGAAAACACCTCATTTAATTCCTCTATCGAACCAGGCACTAGCTATAATAAAAGAAATCTACAAATACAGCGGACACACTCAAAATGTTTTTCCTAAAAACGGCGATCCGCATGGTTTTATGAGTGAATCCACTATCAATAAAACTCTACGCCGTCTTGGATATGACACAAACACTGAAGTTTGTGGCCATGGATTTAGAGGTATGGCCTGTACAGCCCTAATCCAAAGTAAACTATTCCAAAAAGATGCTGTTGAAAAGCAAATGAGTCACCAAGAGCGTAATAATGTAAGGCTTGCATATACCCATAAAGCAGAGTTCTTAGAAGAAAGAAAAACAATGCTCAATTGGTGGAGTAATTATTTAGATGCAAATAAAGAAACAAGTATTAGTCCCTATGATTATACAGCACAAATTTTAGGAGAAGAGATAATACAGTTTAGGTATACAAAGTTAACTAAGTAATTAATTTTATATAAAAAATTGAATGAGATTTATCATGAATAAAATACATAACCCAGTACCATTTTATACATTAAGCGATGCGGCTATTGAACTAAATCGTATCCTTAACGTAAATTACTATGATAAGAAAAAGATACTATCTCTTGCTTTAGCATACGATATTAAATTGCATATTATGGTTTTTGGTTGGAATGTAGTTGGCGATTACTCTCATATAATTTCACCTAATACTTTTAGAAAATTAGAGCCAGATCAAGCACGCTTACGCTCTTTTATCATAAATACTTATGAACATCTAAATACAATTAGCGATGCTTTTGTACAAAATGTACTAGATGAAGGCGGCCTAATCAGCTTATCAGATCTTGCTATAAGACAACTTTATTTTAAAAATAAACTAGAGTGTGATGATATTCATTCATATTTTAGCGATAACTTAATAACTATTGATGAGATTCTAAGTTATGAAGAAAAAAATCTTCTTCTAGAACATTACAAATTTAAAGCTGAGGCTATGCAATATGAAGATGAAAAAAAATTGAACATTTATAAAGCATTAGAAAACGTTAATATATTATATCTCAGCTTATTAGTTAACGAAGAAGAGTCTAAAAGTAGCTATCTAATACCGAAACCAAATAAGCTAACCAGCTATAAAACAGAAGATAATGAGGATATTTATTATCCAGGAATTAAACTTAGAAATGTTGTTATTACACATCCAGAACTTATGAGAATAGCTGAAAATCGACTTAATCGTCTTCCTGTTCACCCTCTTCTACCAAAAGTTGAAGAATATAAACCAACAATAAAAAACAAACGTCCTGGAAAAAGCAATGAAAAAGCAAATGCTCAACTAGCGGCAAAAACAATAGCTATGCATGTATGGAAAAATGACAAGGCAAAACAAATTAAGACCGGTGAAATGTGTGAAATTGTATGGAATACCTTGATTGAAACGCCGCATGTGCAAGAACTTCCAGACAAGCAAGAATCTTTAAAAGATTGGATTAAAGATGTAGCTCCCGAATATGCTAAAGAGCCAGGAAGACCCAAAAATACTTAGCAAGTTCAACTTAATCCCTATTTAGTTCAACTTGCTTAATTTTTAAAAATAGAAAATAAAAACATACTTCAACCATGTTCTTGCAAACACATGGTTATCATCATGTTTCAAACAAAACCTATCCGAATTCAATTTAGTACTGCTTGCCAGCTACTTGATGTAACACGTGAATCCCTCCGTCATACTATACGTAAAGATCCTACATTTCCACGTCCGATGAAAATGGGAACATCAAAACAAGCACCCGTATTCTTCGACTATGCAGAATTGGTTGAATGGCATAACAGCAAGAAAACTGCTGCAGAAATGGAGGCCTAACAATGAATGCTCCTATTAGTTTGATTTTACCTTCTCAACAAATGTTGAGTTCAGATATCGCTCTCATTACCAATATACGCTTAGACTCAGTCAAAAGAACAATTGAACGTTTAGCAGAACGCCGTGTTATTACTTTACCACCAACGGTGGAAAAGCCTACAACTGGACGCACAAGCACTGAATACGTATTTTCTGGTGAACAAGGTAAGTTGGATTCGATAACAGTAGTAGCTCAACTCTGCCCAGAATTTACTGCTGCGATTGTGAAACGTTGGTATGAACTTGAACAGCAAACACCAGCATTTGATATCAACAATCCTCAGCACCTTTTGCAAGCGATAGAAGTCCAAGCCAAACAGAACCTACTGCTGAATGCAGAAAACCAAACACTATCTAAAGCTATCGAAACCATTACCCATACCGAACACGGCGTGAAATTCCAGCAAGCATGTAAAATTCTGAATGTTAAACAGCAAGTATTAGCTGAGTGGCTTAGAAAACATAACTGGGATCGCTATCTAAATAATGCGAGGGCTTCAACTTATTACAGTGAAAATCGTGGGTACTGTGAAACCAAATATTCACTAAAAGAAGGAGTAAAAGCCTCTGGCCAACCATATAGCTATACTCAAACTGAGTTTTTCATTCTGCCAAAAGGTATGCAAATTTTGGCTAAAAGATTTGGAGAATCTGTATGAGATATTCAGCTATTTTTAGCCTTGCCCTTTTCAAATTAATTTTATTGATCTATATTAAGTCGGTCTGGTGCAAAATCACTAGATTAGCTTTGGTCGGCTACAAATACACAAGCGCATACAGTCCGCTTCGGGCTTTTTTTATGCGTAAAATCTCTATGCTTCTGCATTTTTATGGTGAAGCTGGAGAGGGACATCTTCGGATGTGCGGGTCTCTTGTGTACCTGTCGACCAACCCTTTTCAGCTTTGCCACCCTCATTTGGTCGTGACTGGTAAAGCTCCTAAACAAACACAAGGAGTGCATTCATCATGAACGCAAAAGTTAATATCCAATTACCAGAACAATTAGTACCTTTCTATAATCTTACAAATTTATTAAATGCTTATAAACTTACATATGAAACGGCTACTCAACTTCGTACTCTACTCAATCAAATTAGTAAGTCTGCAAACTCCGTTAAAACATATGCTGAAGAGCATAATTTAGATAATTCCATCTTCATAGAAGTTGAAAATTTAATCGCAATCTCACTTCAAATTTCCAACTCTTATGCTGTTACATGTAACGCTGAGATTAAAAGACATCGTAAAGCACCACATGATCAATACGACGCTGGCGATCTAAATGAAGCTTACGCACTTGCTCATGAATATACGATCTGGTTAGAAACTTTAATTTCTAAAATTAGAATAGAAGTTAAGTTAGTTAAAGAAGCAGTAAAAGATGTTATTCACAGCACTGTCTTTGCGACATTTGAAAATTTAATTAATATTGCTGAGTACTTTGCTGAAATCAATGTGAATACTTTTTCTATTGAAAGTGAAAAGTATGGAGCTGAATGGGAGGCATCTAAAAATGGATAAACCCCACGTTTCAGACAATAAAAATTCGGTTCAGCAAACTACAGAATCTCAACCAACTTCACAATCGTCTACTTATGTAGAATCCGTACGCATGACACCAGATCGACTCATTAACGCCGTCATTAAAAATATTCGGCAAGGAGGATCTGATGAGCATTGATGCAACCCGGTGGTCATGGACAGCTTCTGTTAAAACTTCCGCTCAACGCTTGGTTCTGCTTTCACTAGCAGACCGGGCTGGTGAAGAACATACCGCATGGCCTAGCATTGAACGCTTAGCTGCTGACACTATGCTAGACAAAAAGACAGTACAAAAGGTTATATTAGAGCTCATAAAACTTGGGCTAGTTAGCGACACTGGCGAACGTGCTGGACCAACGAAAAGAGTCCGCATACTTAAACTAAACGGCGTAAAAGGCCGTGAAGAATATAATCAAAATCTGGATAATTTAGGTTCAAAAAATAATACTGAATCCAGAACAAATACACCCAAAAGTGGGAACATTAAACATTCCCAAAAACGGAATGATTCCGATAATGGAAATATCCCCGAAAACGGGATTTTGAATAATCCCAAAAACGGTACTTTGAACGTACCCAATATTGGGATGCAGAACCAACCATTGAATCTATCAATGAATCTCTCTCAAGAACACGAATGGATTCCAGATCAAGACCAACTAATTGGCATCTTAAATATAGCGGGGCAGCAGCAGAATTTAGAATTGATTTTTGGGTTACCAGATTTTGAATTTCAACTCGGTGCTTTCAATGCTCATTATGCAGACCAAACGATGCCTAATGCTAAAAAACTTTATTGTTTTGTCCGTTGGATCATTGATAAATTTGAACGTTATCAAAAAGCAAATCCGAATTATGTGAAGCAACCTGAAACTCATCCTACTATCATGACTCAATCTATAATTAATTTAGTAGACAGCAAACCAAAAAGTTTACTGGAGAGTATGTAATGAATACAAATACTCTTCCAATTCATAATCTTCAAATTGAGCAAGCCGTTCTTGCGGCATTAATGACCGTAGCTGGATCTTATGCACAAGTTGAAAATTTATTATCCGAAAACGATTTTTATGCAACACGTCACAAGTTAATTTTTAGTGCAATCGTAGACCTTGATGAAAAAAATTCGCCATACGATGCCGTACTCGTGAATCAATGGTTAGAAGTACGTAATTATGGTGAAGCATCAGGTGGTGAGAAATATCTTATTCAGCTAATGAATGATGCCCCTTCTAGTTTTTACAATTTGCAATCATATGCAGAAAAATTGAAAGATTTAACCATATGTCGTCAGGTTGAAACAGAAGCAACAAAAGTAATTCAACAAGCCCGTCATTTAACTGTAAATCGTGGTGAACTGGTACAGAATGCCCAAACTGCTTTTGCTAACCTAAATACCGAATCAGGGAGTGAATCCCTATTTCATATCCATGATGCTGCATCAAATACTTTTTTGGAAATTAGCCAAAAGATGGAAGCTGCTATTGCTGGCACTACACTAATCAAAGGTATTCAAACTGGTATTGATGATCTTGATAAAAAACTTGGTGATGTAGAACCTGGCTGCTTAATGATTGTGGCAGCAAGACCAGCTATGGGTAAAACGACAATGATGCAAGTAATTGCAAATCATGTCTCCGTAGTTCAGAAAAAACCAGTACTGATTATGTCTGGCGAAATGCCAAAAGAACAAATCGCAATGCGCTTATGCTGTGCTATAGCACCTGCCGATATTAGTCTAGTGCGCAATTTTCCTCATCTACTCCCTAAAGAAGAATTTACAGCATATACAAACGCCGTAGTGCGGCTAAAAAATGTTCCAATGCAGATCAATGATACTTCACGTCCATCGATAGCAAATATCAGAGAGTCAATCCGAAAAGTACTTCATCAATATGGCTCAGTAGGATTAGTTCTAATTGACTATCTACAAATTATGAAAACATCAAAGCAATTTGCTCGAGAAGATTTAAAGATTGCTTACTTCACTGGTGAGCTCAAGGCTATGGCTAAAGAATTTAATTGTGTCATTGTCCTTTTATCACAACTTAACCGTGAGTTAGAGAAACGACCAAACAAGCGTCCAATGATGTCAGATCTACGTGAGTCTGGTGCCATTGAACAGGATGCGGATCAAATTGTTTTCCTTTATCGGGACGAAGTTTATAACAAAGAATCGCAATTCCGTGGAATTGCTGAAGCTATAGTTAGTAAGAACCGACATGGCGAGGTTGGAACTGCCTATATGCATTCTCAATTGAAGTACTGCCAATTTATTAACTTAGACCACGAAGCGCTTAATCAAATTCAGGGGATTCAATAATTATGTTTATAAATAATTGTGGCATGGATAGTACAGTTTTTAAAAAAGCTGATGCTGAAAGATTCATCAATTTAAGGCAGCAAAAAAAGGTTAAAGAATTTCTATTAAAACGCCGTGCTTACAAACGCCCAGATTTCAACCGCATGATTCTAGATTTGAGTCGGCTTAAATGGACACACGAAAAGATAGCTTTTATTTTACCAGTAGCAGGTGCTTCTACAGTGAGTGAGTGGGCACGTGGTGGTATTCCCAACTACGAACACGGCGAAGCTTTCATTGAACTATGGCAAAAAGAAACAGGATTGCAGCGTTTTCCACGCGAAGGTGAGTGGCAGACATACAAATACAAAATCGGTCAGCAAGACTTTTTAGATATGCTGGATGGCGTAACAGAACATTTAGATAAAACATTCAAAGATAGTGATTAATTAATTGTTTGTATATAAAATAAATATTTAGCTATTTAAAAAAATATAAATTATGGATTTTAAAAAAGAACTTTTGAATAAAATTAGTATAGCTGAAGCTCTTACATTGACATTTATTTTAAGTGTAGGGCTTTCTCTATTATATAAATACGGATTCTATTACCACTTAGGTGTCGAATGGTACTTGAATTCAATTTCACCTCAACAGATTTTACTGTCGTCGATAGGCTTAGTTTTCACTTCATTATTAGGTGTTATTCTAGGAGTATCTATGACTCTTTTATCAAGAAAATACTTTGAAATATCCCTCGTTATTTTTGTCATAATTTGTCTTATGTTTTTCGTAGTTAATTTACTTGGATATCAATTTATTGCTTCCAAATTTATAATGTTGATGGTTTACACCATAACAGTCTCATCCATTGTTAAGATAAATCTATTTTCTACAGATAGTGAAGGACGGATTATTTCTTCAATACCTTGGGAAGATAGAAAAATTACAGACAAAGTTACTCCTTTAATAATAACTGTAATTTCAGTTATTGGGCTTTTAGGTATGACACTATTTCAAGGAAAGGTAGAGGCAGAAGATATTTTAAAAAATCCAAATGCAAGAACTTTAGTCAAAGTAAAAGGAGAAAGTGAAGTATGGGAGTTAATAGATATAAATGGAGATAAAGTTCTACTTCTATTGAAAAAGCCTAAATTCTTCAAGGCTGAACAATTAAAACCAACTTTTAAGATAATTGAATACAAGGAAATTGAAAAATATAAATCTAATTAGTTACATTAGAATACTAGCCCTATTCACTACGAATAGAGCTTTTTAACGTGTAACATCTTCTAAAATTATCGTGTAACACCTCAAAAAATGTCATGTAACACCCTTAGATTATCCATTTTTTTATCGTGTAACAGTAGATTTTGATATTTTTTGACCAATTTAATTGTATTACTTCACAACAATTTTCATCGGTTGAAAATCATCAATCTGAACTTTTTTAGCCTTCAGTAAATCTTCTCTTTTACCATCTATAACTAAGATGGCGCGCTTAACTTGGATTGTCCAAGTACGATCTGCCTCACACATATCTTCAGATTCTATAAAAACTTTACCAAATGCTTTGCCGGAAAGGTTCTGAACATCATCATAAGCAATGATATCTTCAGAGGTTCCTTTTATTTTCCCAGCTTTATCCTTTGCTACAAGATCCAAATACAGCTTGTCATAGGTTCCAAGAAAATCATGAATCGTTATATCCACCACGGCGGAACAGATTCCTGAATTTACATACCCTGTTTTGGAATGTTGTAAGGTAATTGGAGTTGCATTTGTGATATTTAGGAATAGGATTTGGCTAAAAAATAAAGCTATAAATCTCTTTTTCATAAATCATTTCTCACATGTTTTTAAAGGAAATGTATAACTATAAAGTTCTAAAAAATCGCTATTTATCACTTTCATTGAAAATTGTGTGCCGTTGACTCTATAAACTTGGGAAACGCCAATAGCTGAAGAACAAGCATAATTTTTGATTAATTGATTAAACTTTTCCAAATCCACTTTTTCTGCGAGATCTTTTTTAGTCTCAACTCCCCTTAATGCATAAGTTTGAGCAATCAAAGGCTTGCTTACCACCATGGTTAATAGCTCTGTATCAATATCAACCTTTCTAGGTAATGTCGAAACTACTTCATTGGTGACTTGACGGGTAATTTTATTAAAACCATCTATATCAATAATTTCATATTTTTCATTGACTATATTGGCATTGATTAAAGAGAGATCAAATTTGCTTTCTGCAGAAACTGCTGCTGAATATCCCAAAAACAATAATAGTAAAATTTTACCAAGCATACTCTCTCCTATTTTTTTTAATCACATCATTAGATTCTGAATTTTGGCTATTTATAAATATTAGTACAACATAATAATTTTTAAATTAAAAAGGAGCCAAAACTCCTTAATCAATTGATTAGTAATTAATATACTTAGGTTATTTCCAGCCTCCTGTTGTTTTTGGTGGTGCCGCGGTCATAATTGCAGTCTGATTCTTAGATGCCGTGTCTTTCTTTGCCTTGGTGTGGTCACTATAACCCTTAGCGCCAACTGCTACAGTATCTAACATCCCAGTTGCAGCTGCTGTATTTGCATTGCTCTTATAGATACTTGCTTCTGCTCTTAAGCGCTGTGATGCGTTATACCCCGCAATTTCCGACATTGCTGCGTCATATTGTGCATCTTGCTCGATCTTGTCATTGATCGTGACAGTTGTACCTTCATTTACGCTTAGACCGTTTTCAGCCGCTTGTGCTCGTGCTGCCGACTGGACTCGATTTTTTTGTTTTCTAATGCGCTCAGCTTCTAAACGACCACTTGCTTTCGATGCATCAGCATCAGCCTCGGCCTGTTCTTGCTGGGTTTTGTTTGTTGAATATGCGGAATATGTAGCAATAGCAGTACTTAAAACTGCTGCACCTGTTGCTAACCAAGACATAATGCGATCTCCTTAAGCGTATGACCAATAGATGCAAGAAATTCCTCAATTTCATGTTCTGGAACAATCACATCACGTTCGATAGCTTCCAGATCAGTTTCGTTAGTAGGATGAATGGTGAGCCAAGAAGTATCTTGATGAAAGTACCCTATTCGCATTGTTCCAGCTCGAGATTTAATAACCTGTGGAGCTTCTAAATACTTCAGTCCATCTTCAGTGATAACGGTTAGTGCACCTTTCAATAAAACATTTAAATGCTCTGTGCGATGCATCTTGCTAATGCAGAAGGTACCCGCTTTAGCGTCCATCTGTCGTGAATAAACACCTGGTGCAAAATAGTGTGTAATAGGAAAATCTGCTGGGTCAAGTTCACCAGATTCTAATTTTTGCTCTGTTTGTTGTTTTAAATCTCGTACGACATCAATGTAGAGTGTGTTATGTATATCTCCTAAAACATAGGTTAAAAGCTCTTTGTTGTCTGGCGATATAAGCTCAGTCATATTTATCCTGTATTTTTACCCATCTATATACAGTTTAGTGCTACTTGTGTATGAAAAAATGGGTGTATTTAAAACATAAAAGGGGCTTCCAAAGCCCCTCCCATTACTTATTCATGCACGAGATCTAAAATCTGATATTGGACGCTGAATGCCCCTATTACTAGAATTACCCTTACTTACACGCTCTAAAATCTGTTTCACAAAATCCAATTTCTTTAGGATTAAATTTACTTCAAAAGAAAATGTATTCTTATTCAATAAGCGCTTATATTTATTCTCAGAATCAAGATAATACGCCGTAATAATTAAAGCATTAGATATATTGCTAACAGCAGCTAAAGCTGTCCTTAAAGAGGAATAATAAATATCTTTTGGCTTCACCATAACTAAAAGCAAGTGATTTAACTCTTCTAGATCATTTGTTATAGCTAATAGCTGGTGAGTAAATTGCTTCTGAAAAAGCTGATTAGAATCCAGATAACGAATATCTTCCTGAAAATTATTTAATTTTTCTGGAATGCTTTTACTTAGATCAATAGCTCGATTAATACCAATTCCTGTAATCGGTTCAAAAAGCTTCTTTTTAGATCTCATATTTAAGCCCTTCTAAGCTATAAGGTAGTGATTAATTCGAGGTATTTCTATTTCTGTTTTACTAGTTAATAGCATCCAGAGTTCTATCAATGCAGCGCCGTTATCATAGTTAGGTAGACCACCACGCGCCCATTCTGAGATTGTAGAAGCTCCAGAAATCGGCAGTACGTGTGCAATCTTTTCGTATGTCCAATCTAAATTGGTCAAATCGACAATCATATGGTTGAAGTCTGGAGCTAAATAGTTTGGAAATTTCTTATTGAAAAAAAGATTTTTAGGTGTGACAAAGCAGCATAACTCAGCAAATATATTCATAGTTCAGCCCATTCAATTTATCTAATTAAGGCTTGGATAAGGTCCATAAAAAATGGGTATATTTTCAATAAAACGCGCGCGCGCGCGAGGGAGACTGTAAAACACCCTATTTCTCTTACTTTTCCTATCTGTAAAGCCCCTAACTCTGGCCAACAAATCTCAAACCAAATCACCCCATTAATAAACGCTTTATTCGCCTTCTTAAGCTCTTAATAATTATTCATGTACCTTGATTCGTTTTTCTTTAAAAAAGCTGGTAGAACTCAAACCAGTGAGAAATTGAGCCATTTTCTTAATTGGTTTTTGAGAAGGAACAATTCAAATCTATTTATCTATATTATTTTGGCTATCTCAAATACTGTAATTTCTTGAGCCAATATCTTTTAGAATGAATGATCGATTCGATGATTGATTCATTGATAGGTTCTGCACCCCAAAATTGGGTACATTCAAAGTCCCGTATTTGGGAGCATTCAAAATACCAATAATGGGAATATTACCGTTTTTGGAATAATCCCATTATTGGGTTAGTTATGGGCTAGAAATTAGAGTAGCCAATTTTGATTTAAATTTTTTGCTTTTAGCTTTTGATGTAGTAACAGCATTTTTTTGATGTAGTAACATAATCAGCGTATGTAAAATAATCAAAATTATGAACATTTGGTATCCTCTAACGACCATTATTTTTATATCAAACAAGGCAAAAGTTTTACAAAAATATCTTATACTAAGCACTGAATATTAATAACAAATCTAATTATAGAGGTTGACTTGAACGATTTGAAATCCGTAGCAATGGGACTGTTATCAATAATAGATACTGATGATGCCTTTTCAGACTATGAAAACTTAAGATGTGATAAGGATTTTTACTACATATACAAACATCTAAGCTTTGACCAATATTTTAAAGTATTAGAAATATTTACAGAATGTCATTTAAAGTTTACCCCTCCTGGTCGTTTCAATGATCCTTATGACTGCGTAGCAGTAACCGAAATTGAAGGTAACAAGCCTACTGAGTTACTTCAAAAAGCTCTCACTGAAAACTTAGCAGTTACATGCTTCAACAATAATCCTTTAAGTATTCTAATGTGGTCACATTATGCACAATCACATCAGGGATTTGTTATTGAATTTAGAATACCGCAGCCTTTCATTTACGGTCCAGCTCCTGATGTCTTTACTCTATTAAAAGTCATCTATACAGATAACTTTCCTAAAACAGTCTTACCACCTGCCCCAGTTACTCCATGGTCAGATGATTTTCTTAGACTTATGCATACAATGGTAAAAAATCAATTCTTGACGAAATCTAGTGAATGGGAATATGAAGAAGAATTTCGGGTGCTTAAACATGATTATGATCCCAACAATGAAAATTCATTGTTAGTAAAGTTCCACCCCCTGAGCATAGCTTCAGTAATTCTAGGAGCTAAACTAAATTCAGATGATGAAAAATATAACGCACTCTTAAACGCTATAAACCAATATAATGTATCAAATAAATGTAACTTACCTGTGTACCAAACCCAATTACAGCCAAATAGTTTCAAGTTAGCAGTTCCAGACCATCCACGCCTTAGTAAAGAAGCTTTTACTATTCGTCATTTCTATGAAAATTTAAAGGCGCAAGAATGAAAATAGTAACGTTACATTATTTTATTTTCTCAGTCCTTAATAACCGTCCTGTAACATATCCAAATGATATTATGGCTGGTTTTATACTGTCGCATTTGCAGCTTGGATCGTAAAAAGAGCCCAATTTTGATAATTTAATGAAGATTGTTAAAAAATCTATATCTGCATACAAAGCCTGTAAATTATGTGCGGATATTGTACAACAGGCTTTGAATGAGACATTTAAAGAATAGATTAAGGCATTAAAGTGGGCAAGTATGCGAATGAGCTAAATCATTTCATCATGTTAGTTAGAACTACCAGATAAAAGACCATCCCTACCTATAGTAAAAACGCATTAATAATTTGAACTTGCCCCGAATTGCTGCCCTAAAAACTGAACTTAAACCTTCTAAAAAAAGCCTATCATTTGTAGAGGTGGGCTAACGTATAGCAATTTAAAATAACTTTTCTTAAGTAATTTTAGTAATAACCTCTGTGGCCATACCTAACAACAATGGCCCCATTGGAGCTACAAATGTCCCGATAGTAATTGATGTTGATATAGCTTCAATGATTTCTTTTAAAGAAGTTTTTTCACTATTGTAGTACTTCTGAATATCCTTGTTAAAAAATGCTTCTGAATAGAAATCAGTCACAGCATTTTTAACAAATTCTTCTCCTAAAATAGAATAATTTGTTAGCGAATAAATTATTTTATCAATCTCTTTTAACAATAGTTTTTTCAATTCAGTAGTTAAATTTTCATCTGAAAGAATACTATTTCTTTCATCTCCTAACTTAGCAACTAGTTCGTTAATTTTCTCCTGATCCAAGGTAGATTGAATTTTATAACCTTCATTCCAACTACGCATGCTTGTTCGAATAATAGTTAAAGTGTGGTTATGGAGCTGGTCCATATTTGATCCAAAGTTACCATGTAGACTTAGCGCATTAATAACCTCATGAATCCAACCACTATCATCACTTATTTTATCAATTTCATTATCTAACATATGACTTTTATGCAAATTAAGAGCTATAGTCGATAACTCATTCATCCTATTTAACAATGGGATAGGTGATTTAATTCCAGTTATTCGCTGCCACCCACTCTGCGCTGGAATATTTGGACTTGTTAAAGTAGCTCTATAAGTTTTAGCATCATTTAAGTGGGTTAAAAGAACCTGGATTTGATTCATAAAATTGAACACCGTTTTTAGTTATAAAAATACTTATACTATACAAATCATAAACATAAAAAAATTATTATCTTTACTATTTAATCTCTCTATCCAACTATTCAATAGCACCGTTAAGAGCTTTTCAATCTTTAACCTATAAAATGGCCTAACTAATGTGGCTATTATATGCTTGGTTGCATCATTTTCCCATTTAACCCAATTCGAATCCCTATTTGGGATTCGAACCCAAGTGCATAATAGTATTTCACCAATACAAGTACTTAAGCAAATAAGGATACAAATGGGGATATACTGATAATCATATCATCAATTAAACCTTATATATTAAAGGCTAAATAGAATAGTTCGAGTCCCGCAGGGCGCACTATAATCTACCAAATAGATATGCTAGTAATGATTATAGAAAAGGATCAATTAAAGTATACACATAGAACAAAGAGCTAAAAAGAATTACCCACCATCTTCTATAAACCTCGCCTGTACTACTATTAACATCCATAGCAAATACAAAGGTAAAAGTTCCATTAAACCAAGCATATAAGCAAAAAAAAGTTGATGAAACTATAACTAAAACAGAAGATATAGATAAAACTTCGTTGATATATTGCAAAAATAATCCAAAAGCAGAAATTAATGTATATACTGAAAATATTAGGAATTTATATCTTGTATATATTAAAAGATAAGTATCTTTCACTTCCTACCTCTTGCCCTACTATTAGATTTATTCAACAGCTCTTACCATTTACAACCATTTTGTTTTCATTTAAATAAAAACAACCTGAACCATGATAGCCTGCCCCACCATCAATCGAATAATAATATTGAGTATTTAACTTTAGCTGCTTGGGTTTTACAATCTCTTTAAATCCACTTGGTTTAACTCCATAAGTCCATTTATAGGCATAATCATTTTTAAAATTAAACCAACTTATTTCCCTGCTTATCTTAATCTCCCATACTGTTTCTTTCAACGTACCAGCAGGAACAGTGCTATTATCCATCACATAAAATCGAAAACCACTATCAAGCTTTTTGGCATCACTTTTAGATAGCTGAAATATAATTCCATTATTAGCATTACCCGAAACAAGTAAATCAACTGTACCAGAGCATGCTACTAACACTGGTATAAATAGTAAGCTATACAAATTCGTCATTACCAGCTACCTCCATCACCACAGTTTTTTATAATATTATCCCTTAATCTTAAATTTATATTTAGTGATACTTACCACCATATTCAAAAATCTATTTATATTTATTAAATCTCCTTAATCAGAACTCCCCTTAACAATTTTAAAAATTAGTTATAGCCTATATATTTACTATAAGTTTCAAAATTACTTACAGAGTCAATAATAAAAAATTAACCCCCTCTTTAATATAAATCTTACTTGTTATAGGCAAAACACCCAATTTACTTTGAATTAAAGGATTCCAAGTATCTTTATCCTTCAACTCATCTAATATATAAAAAACAACTATTTTATTTCCTATAGAATAAAGATGACTATACTCTTTCTTCAAATTTTCATTCGTAAATACCACTCCTTCATATATCTCTTCTTCAGTATTATCTGACTCAATAGTTATCATTGTATTATCATCAACAAAAACATTCCCTTTATTAAGATCAACTATTACCCCACTTACAATATATGTTTCAATATTACCTTTTTCAATATTATTCCACCACTCACTTGTTCCATATAAACCATACACTCCACTTAAACCACTATTAGTAGTGTTATCCAGAGTCAAAGCGTGTGTAGACCTCATCTCATCTTCCCCATTTTTTTCCAACCATATTTTTAAATCAAAAATCAATTTATATCCTTGATTAATCAATGCGCAATTCTCTATCATTTTATTTAATCCTTATCTATTTTATATTTTATAACCATCTAAATTATTTATCATTTTTTAAAAAATTATTGTATAATTCCTCTCTTCCATCATAGAAAAACAAGTCATCAATTTTTTCTAATAAGTAAAAATCACCTATTATTTCTTTAAGCCCATTAAAAACAAGGCCTTTTGAATTAGATGTTAGCCCTAATGATAATTTTTCAATTAATGAAGAGTGACTTTCACAATATGAAAATATTTTAATTAAAGAATGAATTTCTTCCTTACAAGGTATATCTACAGTAAGAGTAAGCAAAAAAGATTTCATATAAAATAAAGTGTTCTTTTCAACTTTGGGAAAGCTAACATATCCAGAAAAAATTCTCCTATTAATTCCACTTTGGTTATAAATAATATCATTTTCATTACTATTAGCAGGAAAAATAATATCTTTATTTAATTTAATATAACCTACGTAATTATACGCTATAATATTAATCTTATCCTCATCCATATTAAATTCCTACAATTTATTAATATAAAATATTTTTACCCCCACCCTTAATATAAACTCTATTGAGTAATGGATAAACACCATACTTTTCCTCTACTAGCCAATTCCAAACATCATCTTCTTTTAATTTATCAAGAATATAAATGGATACTATCTCATTTCCAGCTTTGTAAAGCTCTTCACTAATATTTTTTTCTCTTTTACTAGTAAAAACTATATCTTGAAAAATTTCTTTATTAGTTCCATTTACTTTAATTGTAATCATTGTATTCCCCTCTATAAAAGGATTTTCCTCATTAATCCCAACTATTACTCCTTTAACACAATAAGTTTCTATATTGCCATTTTTGATATTTCCCCACCATTCAGCTGTTGCATATAAACCATTGTCGCCCTTAAGCCCCATAGTTGTTCCCTTATCCAAAGTAGTTTGCTGTATATTTTTGATATAATTTTCATCCATCAAGATTGAAGAAGATGACCTTAAATCAAATACCATCTTATACCCTTGCTCAAGTAGATTTATATCTTCTATTTTTATCATTTTAATATTCTCCTATTTCTTACTTAGTATGCTGATTTTACATCACTTATAATTTTTAAATTTCTACCTAACACATTAATTATTATAAAAAATAGGACTTAATAAAAAGTCCTATTTCCATAAAAACTGTGTACTCAGTCTTTCACTTCAGCCAACAATGTTTCAGCTGCAAGTTTTCCTAAATTATTAGAAGCAAGCGGACTATCACCAGTTAGCAATTTACGGTCTCTATGACATTGACCTGTAATGCCCTTATTTAAAATTTCTACACCGAGTTTTTCAAGGTTTTCACCAACTAGCCAAGGTAAAGCTCCAGGCATATAACCAATATCAATATTTGCTCCCTTATCTAATGAATCAGGGAATACACAAATTTGATAGCCTTTAAAAATATAGTTTTCTGGCTGTTCATCTACTGCCGCAGCAAGTAATGAAGCTGGACCATGGCATAATGTAATAATAAATTTATCTTGTTCAACCGCCCATTTAAGAACTTTCTTTACCTCAAAACTATGTGGAATTTTAGCTAATACGCCATGCCCACCCGGAATAAATACAGCCGCATATGGTGAGTTTTCCCCCACTGCATTTTCTAAAATATCAGTTAGCTTTAATGGATTTTTTAATTTGTCTGCATATTTCTGAAAGGTATCTAATACAACTTGTTCTTGCTTTGGCATTGCCCACATTTCAAGTTTGGCAGGGTTCCCAGAAAGTGTCGCAACATCAATTTCAAAGCCTGCATTATCTAAATGAAACATCGGTAAAAGCATTTCTACAGGATGGTTGCCTGTTGAAAAGAACTTACCGTTTTGCATCTGGATATAACGCTCATCAGTTGCAATCATTAAAACTTTTTTATTGCCCGCATACGGTGTTGAATAAGTCGTGCCGTCGTAATCGGTTTTAGGAGCAGTATATTGACTTAGTGAATAAGGTGATGGGAAAAAGGCATTATCTTCAGCCAAATCTGGAGTAGGATTTTTATCATCAATATTTGCGGTATTCATTGTTACTATCCTTTTTCATCAGTATGGAAAGAAATAATAAGGTAAGAACCAATTTTTATTTCTTACTCAATTTATAGGTGAAGTTATAGAACGGGTGCAATCTGCCAATAGAATTTGGCAATTTTTATAGAGAAATAGGCAGAATCTAGAATTATAAAATTCAGTTTAGGCGAACCTGTCGTTCGCCCAAACTTTAATGTTTACAGCGTTACGCATTCATTTCTAAAACGATCTTCCCAATATGGTCACCTTGTTCCATACATGCGTGAGCACTTTGCACATCTGAAAAAGCATACGTTTTATAGATTTGCGGTAAACATTTACCTTGTACCAATAATGGCCATACATGCTCATGCAAAGATTGGGCAATCTCTGCTTTTTCTTGGCTATTACGTGCTCGCATCGTTGAGCCCGTAACTGTGGCACGTTTTAAAATCAGTTTTTGTAAATCAAATTCTTTTGCGATTCGACCGCCCATAAAACCAATAATGACAAGTCGGCCATCACGTTTTAATAGATTTAAATTTTTTGAGAAATAAGAGCCGCCCACAATATCTAAAATAACATCAACACCTTGATCTTGAGTATGTTTCAATACTTCTTGCTCAAAATCTTGGGTTTTATAGTTAATTGCTGTGGTGAAACTAGAGAGTGCTTCAACTTTATCTTCACTACCAACGGTAGCAAAAGTTCTAATTCCTAAAGCTTGGCAAATCGCTAAAGCTGTGGTTCCAATACCACTTGCCCCACCATGAATCAATGCAGTTTCATCTTTCTTTAAACGGCCAATATCAAATAGATTTGCCCAAACCGTAAAAAATGTTTCCGGAATTGCTGCAGCTTGCGTAAAAGATAAATTTTCAGGTATTGGTAATACTTGAGTTGCAGTTACCGCACAGTACTCAGCATAACCACCGCCATTGGTTAAGGCGCAGACTTTATCACCAACCTTGAATTGATCTACTTGTTCACCCACAGCAACCACAACACCAGCGACTTCAAGTCCAGGTATTTGAGTAACACCTTTAGGCATTGGATATAATCCCATACGCTGTAAAACGTCAGGGCGGTTAATTCCAGCAGCCTTTACCTCAATTAAGACTTCATCTGCTTGAGGTACGGGAATATTAGCGTCTTGAACTTTTAGAACCTCAGGTCCACCAGGAGCCGTAATTTCAATAATTTTCATGGTTGTTGGAAGGGTCATAAAATGCTCCATGTTTGATTTATATTTCAAATACTAATCTACGTTAAATAATTGAGGACTTGGGTGGAACGCCAAACAGTCGCTTAAATTCTCGGCTAAATTGCGAAGCACTGACATAACCCACTTCATAGGCGGCTTCTGCTACACCCATTTTATTGTTCATGATCAACTCACGTGCCTTATGTAACCGAGTAATTTTGATGTACTGTAAGGGCGAATAATTTGTCACTTTTTTAAAAGTTTGATGAAAAAGCGAGATGCTCATGCCCGCTTGTTTCGCCAACTCTTGAACCGTTAAGTTATGATAATAATCACGCTGAATAATTTCACAAATGGTGTAAATCACACCATTTCGACTTGCCATAGCCGATAAGCTCTCGACTAGATTGCCACCTGAAGCTTGTACTACACGATAAACCAATTCTCTTTTAACTTGCTCACCCAATATAAAAGTATCTTGTTGAGAGCGAAGTAAATTGAACAATCTGAGAGCAACCTCTGAAATGGTAGCATTCATGTCAATCACTCTAATCCCACAGCTTAATTTTAAATCTTCTGAATAAGCATCTTCAGTAACCACTTGTTGCTGTTTAACCATTTTAGTAATGAGATCAGCCATCATTTGTGGTTCAAACTTTATTGCGATCGCCAACATCGGTTCATTATTTTCGACAATAGTATCGCAATCAAACGGTATTGCAATTGAGATGAATAAACACTGCCCTTGTTGAAACTGAAAGACTTCTTTACCAATATACCCTCGCTTTAATCCCTGTATCACTAAAACAATTGACGGCTCTTGTAGCACTGCAATAGGTTTCGTGGAATGGTCTACCCGCATTAAAGTGATATTAGAAATAAAAGTAGGATAGAGACCTTCTACTGGAGCCAAGTGCAAAAAAGCATCGACCAAATGTTCTGTAAGATGATTTCGCGGCATAGTTTTATTTTGAGAAGTAATCTAATAATCAATATAACAATGAACTTAAAATGAAAACATCTGTCTTGCGTTTACTTTGTATAAATAGGCAATTCAAATCAATTTTTAGGCATAAAAAAACCTAGAGCATTCTAGGTTTTTTCACTTTATCAGATGATTTAAGCTGATAAATTAAAGAACATGGCTGCAATTAAAATAATTACACCAAGTACAATTCGGTACCAAGCAAATACACGTAATGTATGACGCTCTACAAATAATACCAATGCCTTTACAACAAACAGCGCAGCAATAAAAGCAGCAACAAAACCTACCCCAATATTAATCATATTGTCTGAGGTGAGTACGTCAGCATTTTTAATCAAGTCAAAAGTTGCAGCACCCAGCATGGTCGGCATTGCAAGGAAGAAAGAGAATTCTGTAGCAGCTTTACGTGATAAACCCGCAAACATTCCGCCCACAATTGTTGCGCCTGAACGTGACGTACCCGGAATCATGGCCACACACTGAGCAAGGCCTACTAAAAGCGCTTGTTTAAAAGTAATTTTAGTTGCATCCAGTGTCTTATGCTCAAACTGTCTAGATTCAACCCAGAAAATGATAAGAGCACCGACAATCAAGGCAATCGCAACGACGATTGGGCTGAATAGAACACTCTTAATGAAATCGACAGCTAAAACACCAATAATGACTGCTGGGAAGAATGCGATAAGCACACTAATCGCAAAATGACGTGATTCTACATCGCCACTAAAGAATCCCTTAATCAAGTTAATAATTTTTTGTCGGTATAACCAGCACACTGCCAAAATAGCACCTAACTGGATTACGACCTCAAATACACGACCGCCGTCTGAATGGAAATCGATAATATGACCAAATAAAATTAAATGGCCTGTACTCGAGATAGGTAAAAATTCAGTTAAGCCTTCGACAAAGCCTAAAAACAGTGCTTTTATAACTTCAAAATTTTCCATAACTTGCTCAAAGAAAGTTAATCATTAGAACGATCTAAAATTAGTTTTATCGCAATTGGTAAGTCCCAAATTAGACTTAACACATGTTCAATATCAGACCATTTCTAACGTTTGTGGTTATTGCCCCTAGTTAAAGGCAGTTTATTTAAAGTGCGATAATGTATCACAACATGATGACAAACTTGGGTTAACTATCGTAAAAAGATAAAACTTGGTTAAGAACTCCCAAAATTTTTCTTGTTATAGATAAAGCTTTTCGCCCTTACTTACTCTACAAAATGATCTTAAAATGTCCTTAAAGAAACATGATATTATTCTGTTAAAATGCAACTCATATCAAAAATTCTATCTGAATGAAAAATACCAAAATTAATGCACGCCATCTTATTATCGATTTATTTCTTTCCTCGGCTTACCCTCAACTCACCATTAAACAAATATTGATTGCCGCTAAACTTTTTAATATGAGTGACAACGGTATTCGTGTGGCTACGACTCGGCTATTAAATGAAGGCATGATAGAAAGTGTAGAGCGCGGTATTTATCAACTGTCGCCATCAACTAAAGAATGGGCAAAAGTCATTTTGAATCGTAAAAATGGCATTAAACAGACCAAACAATGGCAACAGCAGTATCTTGCCGTATTTACTGGAACTTTAGGTCGTATTGATCGAACTGCTTTAAAAAAGAGAGAACACGCTTTACATCAATTTGGTTTTAGAGAGCTCGAAACTGGTATTTATATACGTCCAGACAATTTAGCGTATAGCTTTGAAAAGACATGTGAAGAACTCGTTTTAGCGGGTCTTGAAAATGAAGCTAAAGTTTCTATTATTCAAAAATTTGACTCAAAAACAGTTTCATTAATTCCTTCTTTATGGGATACCAAACAGCTTGAAAAAAACTATGAAATGTATAGTCAAGATATTCAAGAATGGCTTTTGAACTATAAAAATTTATCCTTAAACGAGGCCGCCACTCAAGCTTTGTTATTAGGACGTGAAACAATTACCTTACTTATGAATGATCCTCTACTGCCCTCTCCATTTGTTGATGAACATGCTCGCAATCAGTTCGCTCAAAATGTACAACAGCTCGATTCGATTGGACAAAAGCTATGGCAAAAACTTTATGAAAATGAATTAGCCCATTAAAAAGCGATTTATTTTTTTACAAACAAATATTTCAATTTTTAAAATTTTATGATTATATTTGTAATATAAAATATGAATGCCAAAATCTGATTTGGGAGAATAAAAATGAATGCACAAGTGAGTGTGACCGATCTATTTAGCAGAGAAGAAATACAGGAGCTCACACAACCCTCAGATGCATACGGCGCTTGGGCTGTTGCAAGCACATGGGCCGTTATTGGCGGAACATTTGCAAGCTTAATCATGATGTGGGATTACTTACCTAGCTGGGGCAAATTACTTGCTTGTATGCTAGCTTTGGCCATATTGGCGGGTCGCCAGTTATGTCTAGCAATTTTGATGCATGATGCATCGCATAAAAGCCTATTTAAAAATAAGAAAATAAATGACTTCGTAGGTGAATGGCTATGCGCCCGTCCGATCTGGAATGATCTACAAAAATACCGCGTACACCATGTTCGTCATCATGCAAAAACCTCTACTCCAGATGACCCAGACCTTTCTTTAGTTTCTGGTTTTCCTGTTAGTAAAAAATCTCTTGCTCGTAAATTCTTACGCGACTTAACGGGTATGACCGGATTAAAGTTTAGCTTTGGTCGAGTGTTAATGGATCTCGATTTAATGAAGTGGACCGTTGCAAATGATCAAGTCTGGCTAGACCGAAGTAATAAAGATCTCGTTGACTATGCCAAAAGTCTTATAAAAAACAGTAGTGGAGCCATTGCAACCAATGTAGCACTCTATGGGGTTTTAAAAGCTTTTGGTCAACAACGGTTTTATTGGTTATGGCCTCTAGCTTATTTAACACCCTTCCCATTATTTTTAAGAATTCGCTCAATGGCCGAACACGCAGGGATGCAAACGAGCAATACCGCTTTAACGAATACCCGTACAACACGTGCAGGTTGGATTGCTAGAAGCTTTGTGGCCCCTATTCATGTTAATTACCACATGGAGCACCATTTAATGGCTTCAGTGCCCTACTTTAAACTGCCGCGTATGCATCGTTTATTGAGAGATCGCGGCCATGTTCCGGCACCACCTAGCTATTTTGAAGTAATTGAATCACTCTCATCTAAGCCAGAATAATCTACTTAATGAATTCAAATGATAAATGAAAGGCCATAAATTTATGGCCTTTTAATTTAAATCAGCCATTTTATGCTGGGTTTGGAAATATTTAGGAGTAACCCCCATCCAACGCTTAAACGCACGAGTGAAGTGAGAAGTTTCGGCATAACCCAGCATTAAAGCCACTTTTTCAATCGACATGTTATTTTGAGCTAAAAGTTTCTGGGCATGTTCCTTTTTGAGAGAGTCTACCAAGATTGTAAAACTAGTATGATCAAGGGCTAAATAGCGTTGTAAGGTTCGCTCTGACATATTCATGATTTGAGCCACTCGCCCAACTTTTAATGTCTCCCCCTCCCCATCCAAAAGCAATTTTTCAGCAACTTGTTTAACCCGCTCTTTCCAACCAATTTTTAACTTTAACTTCTCTATATCCCGCTTACATTGCGCATTTAACAATGGCGCTAGCATTGGGTCTGCCGTTAATACAGGTTGTTTTAAATACTCTTTTGGAAATATCCAGCGATTACACTTTTGATTAAATAAACAAGTGACCGCCAGTTGATGACTTATTTCGGCAAAACCTATCGGTTCTGGTATTTGTAATTCAACTTTTCCTAAATGAGAAAGTCCTGTTAATTTTTTTGCAATTTGAACAAAACCAACTAACAAAAAAATGTTGGCATTTGGACTCAACTGAAATGCATTGACGGGCTGATGAATTGACCAATATACATCATTATTTTCTTGTTTTAATTCTGGTTTAAAAACCTTACAACGTGAGCCAATGAACTGTTCAAGTATTTTCAGCGCTTCTCCTAAATTTGGAGAAACTATAGCAGCCATTCCGACTGAACCATAACAAGAGGCCGTCATGTTTAAAGCTAAATACCCAGCTAATGCTGGCTCTTTGCATAACTCAAACGCCCGTTCAATAAGCTCATTTAAGATGTTGAACTCAACATACCAATAAGGCTTTTTTAATTGGTCTAAAGCTATTCCACTTCCATCTAAAAGTTGCTCACCAGAGACACCCCATCGCTTAACAGTCTCGACTAATAAGTTAATATAAGTTCCGGGTAATTCTGGATTCATAAGCAACCCAATGAGCAAAATAAAATGGCGTGAAATGGTAAAAACTGTCAGTTCATGAACTATGCCATGCTTTTAAATTGATGCATAGTTATTCAAAACAAAATCTGCTGAATTGCACGAGACAGCACAATTTCTGAAAAGAATACAGGTCGCCTTATGAACATTCTGATTGTCCATGCTCATCCAGAACCACAGTCTTTTACCACTGCTCTAAAAAGTACAGGCAAGCAAACCTTAGAAAAACTGGGGCACACAGTAGAGGTTTCAGATTTATATGCAATGCAATTTAACCCTATTGCATCCAAAGAGGATTTTCTAGAGCTTAACCAAGCTGATTATTTTAACTATGCTCTCGAACAAAGAAATGCCAGCAAAAATCAACTTCTAGCTCCTGATATTCAAGCAGAAATTGAAAAAGTAAAAAAAGCTGATTTAGTTATTTTAAATTTCCCCCTTTATTGGACATCTGTTCCAGCAATTTTAAAGGGCTGGATTGATCGTGTGTTCGTCTCTGGCTTGTTTTATGGTGGTAAGCGGTTTTATAACCACGGCGGCATGGCAGGTAAAAAAGCGATGTTGTGCTTAACACTCGGTGGTAGAACACACATGTTTGGAGAGAATTCAATTCACGGCCCAATTGAAAATTATTTATCACCGATTCAACGTGGTACTTTGGCATATGCAGGTTTTGAAGTTTTACCACCATTCATTGCTTATCACGTACCTTATATTAGCCAAGAAGCACGAGAAACCCTTCTCGACGACTACGTAACCTACCTCACTCATCTAGACAAGCTTGAACCACTAAAATTTCCTAAGCTTGAGCAATTTGATGAAAAACTATATCCACTCTAATGCTGTGTTTGAGCTCTAAAAATTAAATAGCCGAATCTATCTTTATATTTTTGGCTATTCTCTCTCATAGTTACTCCCGAACAGAGAGGCAAAAATCGCAAAAAAATAGATCAAACGGTAAAAAAACTGAGGTAAACTTTTTTATAAAATTAAGAATATAAAAGTTAATCAATAATATACAGATGTAGAGAAACTAGACTTATCAACTAAAAATGACAACTAATACTCATTTCATAATCGATTAATTCATATTTTTACAAAAAAATCTTTGACCATTTTTCTTGGATTTGTGACAAAAATGTCACTAAAACAAACATCATTAATAATAGGCAAAAAATATAAATATCAATGAATTAAAATAATTATATAGTAAGAATATTCCTTCATATTTCATTCATTATTGGCACTATTTGTATAAAAAGTGAGTACTCCTCAGTTCATATAACAGATTTACTCTTATTGTAATTATGCTATTTTTGTTACATGGAGTTATCAAAGCTTTTATAAGTTGTAATTAGAAGCTTTGAAGGCAACACAGTTTAAACGGTTTAACTCTGTTACTTTTAAAAAAATGTCTTGAAGTTCAAGGAAAGATTAAAATGAAATTAAAACATCTGAGCACTGCAATGATTTTAGCAACGCTGCCTGCAACTGGGGTTTTTGCAGCAGCATTGGATCGCTCTGGACAATCAATGTCTGCATTTTTGCAGCCTGGTAACTACTTTGAAGCTGGTATTTCCGCTTTAGATCCTGATGTATCAGGTAAAGATACTTCTGGAAATGCAACAGGAGATATGGCAAATGACTACTATTTCCCTAGCGCAGCATTAAAACTACAACTCACTGATAAATTCTCTTTTGGTTTACTTTACGATCAACCATTCGGATCTGACTCAGAATATAGTGGTAAAAATAATTTTGTAGCAAATCCAAATGACCGTTTACTACCTTCACCTTTAAGTCCAACATTAGGTCAAGCTGGCTTAGGTAATACTATTACTGGCGGCACATCTGTAGAAGTTGATACTCAGAATCTTGCATTAGTTTTTGGTTATCAACCAACAGTAAACTGGAATATTTATGGTGGTGGTGTATACCAAACTATTAAAGGAAATGTTCATTTAAGAGGTTCAGCTTATAGCTTATATAATGGCTATGATGCGGACATTAAAGAAACTGGTGGAGCTGGATGGTTAGCAGGTGTTGCTTATCAGATTCCAGAAATTGCTCTTAAAGCTTCTTTAACTTATCGTTCTGAAATTGATCATGATGTAAATATCAAAGAGAACATTCCTATTGTAAACTTAGTTGCTGCCAACCCAGCACTTCTATTTGGTGCTTTAGGAATTACTGATCCTGCAACTCAAGCCGCTATTGGCAAACAACTTGCATCACTTCAAACTGATGGCAAAACTACAATCACAACACCACAGTCTGTAAATCTCGATTTCCAAACAGGTATTATGGCAAATACAGTCGCATTCGCCAATGTACGCTGGGTAAACTGGAAAGACTTTTCAGTTCAACCATATAAATTTGGAATTGTTTCAAAAGCAGCTGGTCAATTATTACCTCAATTAGGTAAACCTAATGGTTTTAATTTAGTAGATTACTCAGAAGACCAGTGGTCTGTCACTGCTGGTGTAGGCCGTAAACTTACCGACAAATGGGCAGGTAACGTTTCTGTAGGTTGGGACTCTGGCGCAGGTAACCCAGTAACAACTTTAGGACCAACTGAAGGTTACTGGAACGTAGGCTTAGGTGTTCAATACAGTCCTACTCCACAAACGTTTATTGCAGGTGGCGTAAAATATTTCTGGTTAGGTGATGCAGATGCTGTTACAGGTGCCCATTCAGCTGCTGGTTCATTTGATGATAACAACGCAATCGCTTATGGTTTAAAACTTGGTTATAAATTCTAAGTTCAAAACTCATTCATATAAAAAAGGCGCTTAAAGCGCCTTTTTTATTATTTATCTCTTATGCTGGAATGCTACGCTTTGAAACTGAACGGATTGCTTCTTTTAATGCATCATAGCCATGGATAGCTGGAAACTGCGGGAACTCAGCAATCACATTTGCAGGTGCATCAAATAAGAAACCATGGTCCGCTTCACCAAGCATGGTTGTATCGTTATACGAGTCGCCCGCTGCGATTACTCGGAAATTTAAGCCATGCAGTGCTTTAACCGATTCGCGTTTTTGATCGGGTTGACGTAATTTATAAGCCGTAATCATTCCTTCTTCATCTGTCTCTAATTTATGACAGAAAATGGTTGGCCAACCCAATTGCTTCATCAAAGGATGAGCAAACTCATAGAAAGTATCTGACAAGATCACGAGTTGAAAATGAGTGCTCACCCATTCAACAAACTCTTTTGCACCTGGTAATGGCCCCATCTCAGCGATGACTTCTTGAATGTCATTTAAGCCTAAACCGTGTTGTTTTAAGATATTAAGGCGCTGAGTCATTAAAACATCATAATCCGGAATATCACGAGTTGTTGCTTCGAGTTCTTTGATCCCTGTTTTTTTAGCGAAATTGATCCAGATTTCAGGAACTAAAACCCCTTCAAGATCTAGGCATACGATTTCCATGAATGCTTCCAACGTTGGTTAAAAATTGCTGTATCATACCACTAAGATTTTCAGTTTTGCGTTGT